>ERZ842401.7184-NODE-7184-length-11514-cov-4.590453_pt1 | contig 11514 bp, 12 predicted proteins | sample MGYA00521270_ERZ842401 | MGnify/ENA primary metagenome ERZ842401 (study PRJEB31892, sample SAMEA3878208) | bioreactor metagenome | biome: Moose rumen | place: Sweden | collected 2011-10 | study: EMG produced TPA metagenomics assembly of the PRJEB12797 data set... | reverse complement strand
GTAAGAATGTGGTGAAGGCCTGCTACGAAGGCGGCGTGCGCGCATTCGAGTTTACGAACCGTGGCGACTTCGCCCAGGAAGTGTTTGGCGAGCTGGTGAAGTGGGCTGACAAGGAGTGCCCCGAGTTGGCGCTCGGCATCGGCAGCGTTGTCGATGCTCCCACGGCAGCCATGTACATCCAGCTGGGAGCCTGCTTCGTGGTGGGGCCGCTGTTCAATCCTGACATTGCACCCGTGTGCAACCGCCGTCTCATCCCCTATTGTCCGGGATGTATGACCGTCTCAGAGATTGGCAAGGCTCAGGAGCTGGGCTGCGACCTGACGAAGGTCTTCCCTGGCGACGTCGTTGGCCCCAACATGGTGAAGGGCCTGAAGGCTCCCATGCCCTGGTCGAAGATCATGGTCACTGGCGGCGTGGCACCCGAGGAGGAGAACCTCGCCAAATGGTTCAAGGCCGGCGTCTTCTGCGTGGGCATGGGCTCGAAGCTCTTCCCCGGCGACAAGGTGAAGGCCGGCGACTGGCAGTATGTCACCGACAAGTGCAAGGAGGCACTTGGCTATGTGGCTAAGGCTCGCGCTTAGTCTGCTCCCTCCTTTGCTCCTTTCAGCTTGTTCATCGCCAGATAGGCAGGCGGTGGACAAGCTGAATGCTCTTTCTTATGCCTATCATTATCGTTCGCTCGATTCCACGGAGCTTTATGCGCTGGCAGCGTCGAATGCATCGGCATCTTACGTCGATGGTCACGCTGAGGCGCTCAACAACCTCGCTTTCGTTCGCATTGCACAGATGCGCTACGAGGAGGCCCGCCTGCTGCTCGACAGCATCCCCTCTGTCACCGATAACCAGCTGGAACTGCTCGTGGGCTATATCCAGCAGATGCGACTCTGTCAGCGTGAGTCGCAGAACCGTGCGTTCTATGACTACCGCGAGCAGGCACTCCGCGCACTGCGGCGCATTGGCGAAGAACGCACCGAACTCACTGAGCGCCAGCTACAGCGTCTCATCTACGCCCAGAGTGAGCTCGCCATCGTCACCTCTACCTATTATTATTATGTGGGACTGGAGCGGCAGTCGGCTGATGCGCTCTTCTCCATGCCCGGCGAGCTGGAGAGCGACACAGCCCAGTACTTGAACTACCTTTACAATGTGGGGTCGGGCGGTATGATTACCTCTGGCACGCAGGAGACAATCAACCAGACAGAATTTGACCATCTGATGCGCTGCTACCTGCTGGCGCAACAGGCCGGCATCACCTATTTCGCAGCCAACTCGCTGGAGGCGCTGGCAGAACACCTCATGGTGGACGAGTACCGCGACCGCCTCATGGCCGACAACCTTCCCGCCTTCAAGTATTTCAACCCGGAAGGGGTTGATGCCGATTCGCTGGCCCTTTGGCTGGCAGGAAAATCACTGGAATTGTTTACCGACTTCGGCGACGTTTACCAGATCGCCGGCGCCCATCGAACCTTAGCCTCCTGCTATCTTTCCGACAACAACTACGAGGAAGCGCTCAAGCATTTGCAGCTCTCCCTGCAAGACACTATTATCAACCAGGCTCCAGACCTCGTGGCCAGCATCCGCGAGCAGCTCAGCGTGGCCTATGCAGCCATCGACGATAAGGCGAACAGCGACCAGAACCGCAATATTTATCTGGATTTGCAGGAGCAGACACGTCAGGATCGCTCGCTGGAGGCCCGTGCCGGTCAGCTGGAACAGTCGGCAGCACAACTCAATGTCCTCATCTGGGCCGTCGTGGCCGCCATCGGCGTGCTGGTGATACTATTACTGCTGTTCTTCCTTCGCTGGCGACGCCATGGACGTACCTTCGGTCAGGAGGCATCGGCCATCAGTCAGCAGGAAGAGGAACTGAAGGAGCTGCTGGCCATGGCTCGACTGCGTGTGGAAAAAGGCGAACGGCTGGCATTGGAGCAACGCGCCAAAATCTCGCTCGTCAATGGCATCACGCCGCTCATCGACCGCATCATCCATGAGGTAGGGCATCTGGAGTCGCAGGAGTCGCAGGAATACATCAGCGAACTCACTGATAACATCAACGAGCAGAACGATGTGCTTACCCATTGGATTCAGTTGCGTCAGGGAGAGCTTATCCTGCACATCGAGACCTTCCCCCTCCAGCAGCTGTTCGACATTGTGGGAAAGAGCCGGCGTGGCTTCTCCATGAAAAACATCACGCTTGAGGTCGCCCCGACACCGGCACATGTAAAAGCAGACCGCGTGCTCACACTCTTCATGCTCAATACCCTTGCCGACAATGCCCGTAAGTTCACCCCAGGAGGCGGACGGGTAAGCATCTTTGCCGAGGAAGGTGCCGACTACGTGGAAATATCAGTCGCCGACACGGGTGTTGGCATGACCGACGAGCAGCTGGCGCACGCCTTCGACCGCAAAGTCGTCGTCGACGACAAGGCACAGACCTCCCATGGCTTCGGACTGCTCAACTGCCGGGGAATCATTGAGAAATATCGGAAGATGAGCAAAATCTTTTCTGTCTGCCTGCTCGCGGCTGAGAGTAGGGCAGGAGAGGGAAGCCGCTTCTACTTCAGGCTGCCGAAGGGAATCTTGCGGATGCTGCTGCCACTGCTATTCTTTTCCCCAGATGCTTCAGCTCTGCCACACAACGAGCTGGGACGTGCCAGTGCCTATGCCGACTCGGCATATTTCACCAATATTAATGGCGACTTTGAGCGTGCGCTCTCCTTTGCCGACTCCTGCCGTGTTTGTCTGAATGTTTACTATCGGGAACAGCGCCCGTCGTCCACTGACACACTGCTGTGGATGGGCGACCCCTCGGTGACCCCGCCGGAAATATTCTGGCTGCGCGACTCGCTGAAGGTCAACTTCAACATTCTGCTCACCATCCGCAACGAGAGTGCCGTGGCAGCGCTGGCCCTGCATCAGTGGCAGCTCTACCAGTACAACAATCGCATCTATACCCAGCTTTTCAAGGAGCTTTCTGCCGACAGCACGCTTGACGACTATTGTCGCAAGATGCAGCAGTCGCAAACGAACAAGCAAGTGGCCATCATCCTGCTCGTCTTCCTCTTCGTGGCCATCCTCGCTGCTGTGGTGTGGCAGGTTCTGGTGTCGCTAGGGCGTGCGGCTCGCCGACAGCAGGAGCAACAGAACCGGCTGGAGCTGACCCGCGATGAGCTGACACGTGCAGAGCAGGAGGAAGCTGCGCTGCACGTCAGCAATGCGGTGCTCGACAACTGCCTCTCTACCCTGAAGCACGAAACGATGTACTATCCCAGTCGCATCCGCCAGCTGCTTGATGCCGGCGAAACAGCTGCGCTGCCCGAAGTCGTGTCCTATTACCGCGAACTCTATGGAATCCTCAGCAGACAAGCCATGCGCCAGACGGAGCGCATGCGTCTGCACCTGAAACCGTTGCAGCACGATGTTCTGGGCGACCCCGTGCTCATCAGCTATCTTTTCGAGATAATGCGGAAGCAGTCGGGCTCGAAGGTTCTTAATGCAAAATACGAGGTGGAAGGCGACCGATACGTTGTCTGCACCGTAAAGATGCCCGCGCTGACCCTTACTGAGCAGCAGGCTGCCACGCTGTTCTTCCCCGCAGCCGGCCACATTCCTTATCTGCTGTGCCGTCAGATTGTGCGCGACCATGGCGAGGCCACGAACCGCCGCGGTTGTGCCATCCGCGCCGAAGTGGTTGATGGTATCACCCAGATAGTCATCACGTTGCCTTGCGTACTCAACAATAAACATTAAACACTCAACAAAGAACATGGAAAACTTCAAAGTTATCATCGTAGAAGACGTGCCCCTGGAGCTGAAAGGCACGCAAGGCATCATCCGCAACGACATCCCCGAGGCGGAGGTCATCGGGACAGCCGACAGCGAGACCGCCTACTGGCGACTGCTGAAACAGCAGCTGCCAGAACTCGTGCTGCTCGACCTAGGGCTGGGCGGTTCGACCATGGTGGGTGTGGAGATATGCCGACAAACTAAAGAAATGTACCCGCAGGTGCGCGTACTTATATTTACAGGAGAGATTTTGAACGAAAAATTGTGGGTCGACGTGCTCGATGCCGGTGCCGACGGTATCATTTTGAAGACGGGCGAGCTCCTTACCCGCAACGATGTCGTCGCCGTGATGTCGGGCAAGCAGCTGGTGTTCAACGAACCCATCCTGAAAAAGATTGTCGACCGCTTCAAGCACAGCGTAGGCTCCGAGTTGGCTAAGCAGGAGGCTCTGGTGGCCTACGAGATAGACGAGTATGACGAGCGTTTCCTCCGCCATCTGGCCCTGGGCTACACCAAGGATCAGATCACGCAGCTGCGTGGCATGCCCTTCGGTGTGAAAAGTCTGGAGAAGCGGCAGAACGAGCTGGTGCAGAGGCTCTTCCCTGACGGCCGCGGCGTCAACGCTACGCGTCTGGTGGTGCGTGCACTGGAGCTGCACATCCTGGATATAGACAATTTGGAGCCCGACGAGGAATAACTCCCTATGAGGCAGAAGATTATCGGATATACAGCGATGTTCCTGGGGCTGGCCATGCTTGCCTTGGTACTGCTCTCGTGGTTGCTGTCGGCCACGACGGGCGACGGCGTGCGCTCGCTGCTGTCGTCAGAGGGCATCAGGTTCTTTTTCGGTGGATTCGTCGGTATGGTGCAACAGCCGCTGCTAGTGTGGCTGCTGTTGCTGGGCATGGCCTGGGGCTGTGTGCGCGAAAGTGGCATCCTCGGAGTCTTCAGTGCTCCCATCCCGCTTCGCCAGTGGCAGTCCTTGTTACTGCTGACGGTGATTCTGCTGGTGTGCGTCGGGGTGATATTGCTACTGACGGCCATTCCTCACGCCGTATTACTTTCTGCCACGGGCGGGCTTTGGCCTTCGGCATTCAGCCGTGCCTTGGTGCCCATCATCGCTTTTTGCATAGTGCTGTTGTCGGTGGTCTATGGACTGGTGTCACGACATTTTCTCTCCGTTGTCGACATCAGTCAGGCAATGGTCAGTGGCATCGCGTCAGCAGCACCATTGTTACTGCTCTATGTGCTGGCCGTGCAGCTCTACGAATCGCTGCGCTTTGTGTTCGGTTCGTAGGAGTCCTCTGGCTCTTCCTTCTCGTGAAAAATCTTGTGGTGGATGAAGTTCGAGCCTTCCAGGCAGAGCAGCACCAAGGCCGTTGCCACTAAGGCCAGCAGGTACATGCCTGCGCCGGCGGTCATGCCGATGGCCGACGTCACCCACAGCCCTGCCGCCGTGGTCAGTCCCTTGACGGCATTCTTCTGGAAGATGATACATCCGGCACCGATGAAGCCCATGCCGCTCACCACCTGTGCTGCAATGCGGCTGGGATCACGCTGAATGCCCTGAATGCCAAGAAACTCGTCGAATCCGTGCATCGACAGCACTATCAGCAGGCCGCTGCCTAGGCCTACGAGGAAGTGGGTGCGGAACCCGGCCTCCTTTGAGCGATATTCGCGCTCCAGTCCGATGGCACCGCCCAGCAGGGCTGCCACCACAATACTTAATATATACTCTCCTGTCATTTCCTTACGCTTATAAATTTATAGTCTGTCGTCTTATATCTATAGTCGAAAATAAGGATTCATCCGCTTCTCGTCTCCGATGGTTGTTGTGGGGCCGTGGCCGCAGAACACCTGCACGTCGTCGGGCAGTTTGGCCAGTACGTTTTGTATGCTTTCCGTCAGCTCAGTCCATGAGCCGCCTTGCAGGTCTGTTCGTCCCACGCTCATGCGGAACAGCGTATCGCCAGCGAAGAGCATCTTTTCTTTTTCAAAATAGAAGACGACGCTGCCGGGTGAGTGCCCAGGTGTATGGAGCACCTGTAGCTGCGTGTTGCCCAGGGAAATCACTTCTTTGTCGGTGAGCGGCTCCCCCAGCGTAGGCAGTGCCCGGTCGAAGTCCATGCCCATCATGCTGCGCATTTGCTGGTTGATGCCCTCATAAAGGAAGTTGTCAGCGGGGTGCAGACGCGGCTTGACGCCGTACTCGTCGTAGAGCGTATCCAGCCCGAAGATGTGGTCGAAGTGCGCATGGGTGCACAGCACAAGTTGTAGCTTCAATCCGTTGTCCTTGATGTGCTTCACCACGGCACGTCGCTCCGTGTCGAAATAGGCGCCGCAGTCGATGACCGCCGTCTCGCCTGTTTCGTCGCTCACCACGAAGCAGTTCTCCTGAATGGGGTTGCACTGTAGGCTGCTTACGTCAATCATAATGGCAGATATATGCAATATTTTTCCTTGAACCATTCCTCACCGAACCAGTCGCTCAACGCATTGACCTGGACGATGTGCTTGTAGGGTCGTGTCTCCTCCTGCAAATCGCCGCCCTTCAGACAGATGATGCCATTGGGCAGGGCGTTCTGCTGTTCTTTCTTGATGATTTTCTTCACCATGCGGGCCAGGTCGGGCAGGGGCATCACGGCCCGGCTCACCACGAAGTCGTAGCGTCCCTTCTCCTCCTCGCCGCGTCGGTGGATGGGGGTACAGTTCTCCAGTCCGATGGCTTGGCTCACTTCCTGGGCCACGCGTATTTTCTTGCCTGTTCCGTCGATGAGGGTGAAGCGGCACTCAGGAAAGAGAATGGCCAGTGGCACGCCGGGGAATCCGCCTCCCGTGCCAAAGTCGAGCACCTCCGTGCCAGCCTTGAAGCGCAGCAGCTTGCCGATGGCCATGCTGTGCAGTACATGGTGTTCGTAGAGGTTGTCAATGTCCTTGCGCGAGATGACGTTAATCTTCTCGTTCCACTCATGGTAGAGCCCGTCCAGCAGTGTCAGCTGCTCCCGTTGGTGCTCGGTCAGCTCCGGGAAATACTTTTCAATCAGTTTCATGTGTGCAAAGGTACGAAGAAGCAACAGAAAAACCAAATTTGCAGGCCACAAAAAACGTACAGGAAAAAATCTGCCGCCAGATTTTTTCAAAAATGGCCGAGATTTTTTCCTGTGGGGCCGACTTTTTAATCTGTGGCGCCCAGGTTGTGGCGCAGATATTTAAAAATGCTAATAAATTTGGCAGTTCGCCCGCTTCTTCGTACCTTTGCAGCGTCCAAGTAGGAGGTCACGTGTCTCACGTGACAACAGGTTGCGACGTGAGACACGTCGCCTCCTACTGCAAAGCGGTGAAATAACCGTTAGTTATATAGAAGAAGGCGTTATGAAGAAAGAGAAACTGAAAGCTGCACTGTTCGACCTCGACGGCGTGGTGTTCGACACGGAGCCGCAGTACTCGGTGTTCTGGGGTGAGATGTGCAGAAAATATCATCCGGAGCATCCTGGTCTGGAAAACGAGATCAAAGGCTCAACGTTACAGCAGATCTACGACCGCTGGTGGTCAGGCGCTCTGGAGGCTTCGCGTGAGGAGGTGACCCGGCGGCTCGACGAGTTCGAGGCACACATGCGGTATGACTACATCGCCGGCCTTGAGGATTTCCTGGCCGACTTGCACCGAAACGGTGTGAAGACAGCTGTGGTAACCAGTAGCAATCAGCCCAAGATGCAAAGTGTCTACAAGGCTCATCCTGAGTTCCACCAACTCTTCGACGCTATCCTCACCAGCGAAGACTTTGCCGAAAGTAAACCTTCGCCTGACTGCTATCTGCGCGCTGCTGCCCGCTTCGGGCTGGAACGGGAAGAGTGTGTGGTCTTCGAGGACAGCATCAACGGCCTGCGCTCGGGTAGGGCTGCTGGCATGATGGTGGTCGGACTGCTGACCACCAATCCGCTGGAGGCGGTAGCTCCGCTGAGCGACCTCCAGATTACGGACTATAGAGACTTCAGGCTACAGACTTCAGACAACAGATAAAGAGTTGTTCAAGTTGTTATGGTTGTCGTTAATTACACATTTATTATTTATAAAAGGATTTATGGCAGGATATTTAGTGAATGACGAGCGGAAGGTGACCACTCGCCGATTTATCGAAATGAAACAGAAAGGAGAGAAAATCTCCATGCTCACGTCTTACGACTTCACCACGGCCAGTATCGTTGACCGTGCCGGCATTGACGGCATACTCATCGGCGACTCGGCCTCTAACGTGATGGTGGGCAACTCCACGACGCTGCCCATGACCGTCGACCAGATGATATACCACGCCCGTGCGGTCGTCAACGGCGTGAAGCGGGCCCTTGTGGTGTGCGACATGCCTTTCGGCTCCTATCAGACGGGCGTACACGACGGTGTCTACAACGCCATTCGCATCATGAAGGAGAGCGGCTGCGATGCCCTGAAAATCGAGGGCGGCGTGGAGATTCTCGACACGGTGAAGGCCATCCTCGACGCCGGTATCCCCGTGATGGGACACCTGGGCCTGACGCCTCAGAGCATCAATAAATTCGGTACCTACGCCGTCAGGGCCAAGGACGAGCGGGAGGCTGCCAAGCTGCTGAGCGACGCCGTGGCACTGGCTGAGGTCGGGTGCTTCGCCGTGACGCTGGAGAAGGTGCCGGCTGCACTGGCAGAGCAGGTGACCGCATCCATTAGTGTGCCCACCATAGGCATCGGTGCCGGCAACCACTGCAATGGACAGGTTCTTGTCGTTGCCGATATGTTGGGCATGACGCAGGGCTTCTCGCCGCGCTTCCTGCGCCGCTATGCCGACCTGAATCAGGTGATGACCGACGCCATCGGCCAGTATATCACCGATGTAAAGAGTGGAGACTTCCCCAACGAACAAGAAAGCTATTAAATAATGAAGAAACGAATCATTCTGGTCTTATCTTTTGTTCTTCTGCACCTGTCGATGGGCATGGCGCAGGACGTTTATACCAAGGAGTTCAACAATCCGAAGCTGGAGCGGAAAGCTGTCAAGTGGATGAAAAAGGGAAAGTGGCGCGAGGGCTTCATGGTCAATCCTGATGCCTCGGTCAATGCCACCGACTTCTACGTGCAGTACCAGCGCAATCCGGAGCAGTGGCAGGCGCTGTTCCGTTGGATGGCCACGGCCGACCTGAAGGCTATTCCCAAAGGGAAACATCCCATTGAAGGCACTAAGCTGGTGGCCAGCGTGGAGGATTCAAAGAACGGCCCCTTGGAAAAACGGCAGAGCGAGAGCCATTATCACCACATTGATTTTCAGTATGTGGTGAGTGGCGTGGAGCGATTCGGGCTGATAGAACACAATTCGTCAACGCCCAATTGCAAATGGCGTGAGGATGTCATCCACTACGACTACGACCGCGAGAAAGCACGTTTCATCGACTCCAGTCCCGACCGCTTCTTCATCTTCTTCCCCCAGGACTGGCACATCGCCAAAGTGGAGAACGACACCGATGACCAGGACATCCGTGTCATCGTGATAAAAGTTGATTATATTGATGACTAACCATGGAGAAAGTAGGACGATATGAGTTTATGGCCGAACCCTTCCACTGCGATTTCAGCGGGCGGCTGTTCATGGGCCATCTGGGCAACCACATGCTCAATGCAGCCGATTTCCACTCAACGCACCGCGGATTCGGCATGAAGTACCTGATGAGCATTCAGCGCTCGTGGGTGTTGTCACGCCTGGCCATCGAAATGACTGAGATGCCCATGCAATACAACAAGTTCAGTGTAGAGACGTGGGTGGAGAACGCCATGCGCTATTTCACCAGCCGAAACTTCCGCGTGGTGGGCAACGACGGTACTGTTTATGGCTATGGCCGCAGCATCTGGGCGATGATTGACACGGAGAGCCGGCAGCCCACCGACATCTTCGCCATCGACAATGGTGCCATCAACAACTGGATTGAAAAGGAGAAGGAATGTCCTATTGACAAGGGCGGACGTGTGAAAGTAGGGGCAGAGGCAGAGCTGGTGCGGACCATCGACACCTTTTATAACGACGTAGACATCAACGGGCATATCAATTCTGTGAAATATATCGAGCATGTGCTCGACTTGTGGCCCATCACATGGTATCAGCAGCACCAGATACGACGCTTTGAGATAGCTTACGTGGCCGAAGCCCATGCTGGCGATCAGCTCTCGTTCTACCGCGAGCAGGCTGCTGACGGTGTCTTCAATGTGCGCATCGTGAAGACGGGCGACGTGGAGGTGGCTCGCGCTGCTGTGCACTTTTAGAATTTCAGAAAACAGTAAAAGAAAAATAAAATGAAGATGAAAAAGTATTTGATTTTGGCCGTTACAGCCTTCTTGGCTCTGTCGGCACAGGCTCAGACGGCCTATTCGGTGACCGGAACTGCCGGCTCCGACATCAAGAAAGTGTATATCATCGATGTGGCCAAGCAGTTTTTGCCCATCGACAGCGCCACCGTCAGTGATGGGCGTTTTGCCATGACGGGAAGTCAGCCGAAGGATGCCGTGCTGGGTGTTGGCAATCGGGAGTTTGCACTTCTCTTTATTAACGACGGAGCACCTGTCGAGGTGTCCCTGGCCACTCAGACACTGAAAGGTTCGGCACAGAACGAAAAGCTGAATGCCTACGACCGTGAACTGACTCCCATCGACAATCAGATGAACGACATCGTGGCTAAAGCCCGCATCGGAGCCATTCCCAAGGAACAGATGGATTCCGCCGGGGCGCTTTACATGAGTTTGGCAGAGAAGCGCGAGGCTAGAGTGATGGAGATTATCCGCGAGAATGCTGACAACATGATTCCTGTCGCTTTCCTCGATAATAATTTCGTCTACAGCATGGACTATGCACAACTGAAAGAGGTTTGCAACCCGCAGAACGCCTACTATAACCATCCAGCCATGCAGGCTCCCAAGCGCATGATGGCAAACATGGAGAAACGGGCACCTGGCAAACTCTTTACAGACATGACCATCCCCGACCTGAACGGCAAGGAACGCAAGCTGAGCGAGTGGCTGGGCAAAGGCCAGTATGTGATGATTGACTTCTGGGCTTCATGGTGCGGCCCCTGCCGTCAGGAGATGCCCAACGTGGTGGCCAACTATGCCAAGTACCACGGGAAAGGCTTCGAGATTATCGGCATTAGCTTCGACCAGAAGGAAGCATCGTGGAAGAGCGCCGTGGAGCAGATGGGGATGACGTGGCCTCAGCTGAGCGACCTGGGCTATTGGAAGTCGGCTGCTGTTGACGTCTATGGCATCAGTTCTATCCCGGCAAGCATCCTTTTCGATAAGGATGGCCGCATCATTGCCACAGACCTGCGTGGCGAGAAGCTGGGACAAAAGCTGGAAGAGCTTTACGGCTTCTAATAGGGACTCTCCCGTTTAATGCTATAGACGTGTAACAGGAGTCCTAGCACGATAAGGCATAAGGGAACGAAAAGCAGCGCGTTGACAAATGTCAGGTGCAGCAAATAGAGGGCGACGAGCAGTGCTGTTCCAAGCATCAATAGCCCCAAACCGATGTGCCTTTTGAGCCAATTCATATAAATAACGCTAAATTCGGGTGCAAAAGTACGAAAAAGATTTTGCTAATTCGCAAAAAATGAGTACCTTTGCACCCGCATTTTGCAAAAATAACATTTATAAACAATTAAAACACGTATGAATCAGTACGAAACCGTTTTCATTTTGACTCCCGTTTTGTCTGACGAT
>ERZ842401.7183-NODE-7183-length-11516-cov-7.254777_pt1 | contig 11516 bp, 5 predicted proteins | sample MGYA00521270_ERZ842401 | MGnify/ENA primary metagenome ERZ842401 (study PRJEB31892, sample SAMEA3878208) | bioreactor metagenome | biome: Moose rumen | place: Sweden | collected 2011-10 | study: EMG produced TPA metagenomics assembly of the PRJEB12797 data set... | reverse complement strand
TGACTTGGATGGTGTTGTGTTCGACACAGAACCGCAATATACGGTGTTTTGGGGAGCGCAGTGCAGGGAGTTTCATCCCGAGCATCCAGGACTGGAGCACGAGATCAAAGGACAAACCCTTGACCAGATTTACGACCTTTGGTTTAATGGAGAACTAACAGAGATTCGTCCATTGCTAACCCAGCGGCTGAATGCCTTTGAGCGTGATATGGACTATCTATATATCGCCGGTTTCGAGGACTTTATTGCTGATTTGCAAAAGCAAGGGGTTAAGACGGCGGTAGTGACTAGTTCCAACCAAGAGAAGATGCAGAGTGTTTATCGGAAACATCCGGAATTCAAGTCGTTGTTTGATGCCATTCTGACCTCGGAAGACTTTGAGTACTCCAAGCCACATCCCGACTGTTATCAGAAAGCGGCAGCCCGTTTTCAGGCGCAACCGGAAGAGTGTGTGGTCTTTGAGGATAGTTTCAACGGACTAAAATCGGGCAGGGCAGCAGGGATGACGGTTGTGGGACTTGCCACTACGAATGCCGCTGAAGCGATAGCCCCACTTTGCGACCAGGTAATCAAGGATTATAAAAACTTTAAAATATAGGAATATGGCAGGATATTTAGTCAGTGACTCACGTAAGGTGACCACACATCGTTTTATAGAGATGAAACAGAAAGGAGAGAAAATCTCCATGTTGACCTCCTATGACTTCACTACCGCAGGCATCGTCGACCGTGCCGGTATTGACGGTATCTTGATAGGTGACTCCGCCTCGAACGTGATGGCAGGTAATCAGACCACACTGCCGATGACAGTGGACCAGATGATCTATCATGCCCGCTCGGTAGTTCGTGCCGTCAAACGCGCCTTGGTGGTATGCGACATGCCTTTCGGCTCCTATCAGGTGAATGCCGCCGAGGGTGTGAGCAATGCTATCCGCATCATGAAGGAGAGCGGTTGTGATGCCCTGAAACTGGAGGGTGGCGCAGAGATTGCCGATACCGTGAAGCGTATTCTGGACGCTGGCATCCCTGTGATGGGACACTTAGGACTGACACCACAGAGCATCAATAAGTTTGGCACATACGCTGTCCGTGCCAAAGAGCAAGAGGAGGCAGACAAACTGATGTCGGATGCGAAGTTACTTGCCGAGATTGGATGCTTTGCCGTCACCCTAGAGAAAGTGCCCGCCAAACTTGCCGCTGAGGTCACGAAAGAGATTAGTATTCCTACGATAGGCATTGGAGCCGGTAATGGAACAGACGGACAGGTCCTAGTCGTTGCCGATATGCTGGGAATGACAAACGGTTTCTCCCCTCGTTTCCTGCGTCGCTATGCTGATTTGAACACTGTTATGACGGATGCCGTCAGCAATTATGTCTCTGACGTGAAGAGCGGTGACTTCCCTAATGAAAGTGAATCCTACTAAATGAACAGTCAGAACACACCTGTACATATCAAACTCTGGCATCGGGAGTTTTGGCAGTTAGCCATTGCCAATCTGCTGCTGTCGTTGTCAGTCTACATGCTCATTCCTGTCTTACCCCTCTGGCTGATACAAGAGGAGAACTTCTCGCAGGTGGAGACAGGATTGTCAATGGGTGTGTTCGCCTTGGGACTCTACCTGCTCGGTCCTTTTGTGTCGTATCTTGTACAGCATTATCGTCGTAACAAGGTTTGCCTTTGGGCGATTATCGGACTGATAGCCTGTCAGGGGATGCTGTGGTATATCGATACGTTGAAGAGTGAGTTCGTAGCGTTCTGGCTGATTCTCTTCCAACGTTTTGTGTTGGGTGCCTTGTTTGGACTGGCACAGATGGTACTTGCCAGTACGCTGGTCATCGACACCTGCGAGTCATTCCAAAGAACGGAAGCGAACCACAGTGCCTCATGGTTTGGGCGTTTTGCCTTATCATTAGGTCCTTTGGCTGGTGTCGTTGTCATGAGTCAATGGGGTTTCGAGTCGGCCATCCTGGCATCCATGGGATGTGCCGCTGTCGCCTTGTTGTTGATCAGGATGATAGATTTCCCTTTCCGCACGCCAGAAGACCATGTCCATATCATCAGTTGTGACCGTTTCATCTTGAACCAAGGCGGGATACTGTTTCTGAACCTGCTGTTGATTTCCCTGTCATTGGGTATTATCATCAGCATGATGGACTCTGTAGTTGATTTCGGTATGATGATGGTGGGATTCCTGTTTGCCCTTTTAGCCCAGCGTTTTGTGTTCCGTGACGCAGAACTGAAGAGCGAGGTGGTGACAGGACTGATCCTTTTAATAGCGGCATTGCTGTTGATGCTTACTCATCCGACAGAGACGGCAGACTATATCTCGTCGACCTTTGTGGGAATGGCGGCAGGCATTATCGGCTCACGCTTTCTGCTATTCTTCATCAAATTGAGTCGCCACTGTCAGCGTGGCACCTCACAGAGTACGTTCATGCTTGCCTGGGAAACAGGTCTTGCCTTAGGTATCGGGCTCCCTTATATCCTCTCCGACCTGTTGCCGTTTGGCATGATGCTATTGGCGTTAGGCTCAGCCATCGTGGCGTTAGTCATGTATAATGGAGTGACCCACACATGGTTCATGAGCCATAAGAACCGATAGACGATCCTTTTACTCTCTTCCACACAATTGCGCATAAGGACAACTGCGACAGGTCTTCACGTCCTCTACAGGACGGAAGGGAACAGCCTGATTGAACAGTTCGTCAATGCAGTTCCGCAACATCTCCCTAAAGGGTTGGATAAAGGGGTGTACATCTCTGATCTTCTCTTTCCCAAACAACAGGGTAGGGTCGTAGCCCTCTCCTGCGGAATGCTGGATGAAGAGCAGGGCGGGACTGACAGGCAGGCGGTCAGGATTTATCCTCTCATCCTCTCTCACAATACTACTATATAATAAGGTCTGGAGATAGTACCCATGATGTGACTCGTTGGTCTCAAAGATGCTCTCCACATCGGGTAAGGCAGTGAGTTTCCCACCTCCCGTCTTATAGTCAATCACGCGGATTCGCTCCTGTTGGTCTGTCATGACGGCATCCAAGCGGTCGATACTTCCACCTATTGTCGTGGTGAAGGTCTTGTCACCCTGATGAACCGTCCAATCGTGAATGACCTCATACTCCAATGCGTAAATGGTAAACGGAGCCAGTTGTAGGTCTATCTCCAATAATTGTCGGACATAATGGATGATCACCTCACGGTTAATCAGTTGTAGACCGTTGTACTCCCTCATCTGGGGCATCTGCTCTCGAAAAGCCTTATCGACAGCCATCTCAATAGCGACCTTCGAGTGTAACACTTGCAGTATCTGCGCCTTCTCTATGCGATGTCCCTGACGCATCATCTGCTCGTAGAGATGCTGGGCGGCAGCATGGAACACCAGTCCGAAGATACGGTCATCGATTTGCAGTTCCTCGTCATCCAGTTCTTTGAGTCCTCCCACATACCGATAGAAGAAACTCAACTGACAACGGCGATAGGTGTTGATTGCCGTAGGAGTCAACAGGGCATGGTCGGTGTCTGGTCTCTTGGTGAAACGGTCCATCAGGATATCCATCACAGCCGCGTCCTTCTCGATAGGCTCAGCATTCCGCTTTGCAGACTGTTGCCCTGCCTTGAGGGAATACTGTCGGATAGGATGTCCGCTCTCCACCAGTAGTTGTAACATGAAACGACTCATCTCACCCGTATGCCCGTCATCCGTAGCATTATTGTAGACCAGGGTGATGTCCGATGCCCTTTGCAGGATGCGATGGAAATAGTATGCGTAGATAGCGGTCTTATGGTCGACGGTCGTCAACTCATACGCCTTACGAAGACTATGAGGAATAAACGAACTGTCGTTGATACCTTTTGGCATATTCCCCTCATTACAAGAGAGTATCAGGACATGGTCGAAATCCAAGTTACGCGACTCCAGGATACCCATCACTTGGATACCCTCGGCAGGTTCTCCATGGAAGGGGATGGAGGTAGACTGTATCAACTGATGAAGCAATCGCTGGAGTGTCGACAAGTCGACTTGCAGGTCGCCACTGCCCACTAAACCTGTCAGGCGGTTGATGAGGGTATAGGTGCGGAACAGCGACTCCTCCCGCAAGGAGTCTGCGGAGTCCTCTTGGTGAGCCTGCTGCGCGATATGCTGGAAGACATCTGCCATCCACCTTAGCACCGTCTCTGTCTGGAAAATACCCTCTGCTTGATAACTGTCTAATAGTTCGTCAGGGATGTATCTCGAATAGGGATGCCTACGAATGGCTGTCATCAGTCGAGGACGATAGCCGCCAGTCTGAAGAGCCATCAGCAGATTGACCAATGAGGCAGAGGGTGTCTGTGACAAAGGAAACCCCGTCGTGATATTCGCCTTCTCCACTTCTGTGGGAATACAGTGTATCACTACAGGCAGCAGTTGCTCGTCACACAGCAGGATGGCGGTACGTCTACCATCGGCATAACGTTGTTTCTCCCTCAACCATGTGCTGATATAGTGTGCCTGAATATTCTCAGTGGGAGCAGAGATATAGGTGATCTCCTTCGGCTGTTGGAATTGTCGGTAGATACTGTCTTGCCGGGAATCCAACTCATTAGGGAATACTCCCAGGTATTGGGAGATATAATGCCCTGCCTCATGCTGTTGCATGTAGTAATGGTCGAAGTCCCAGTAGAAGAAAGCCTTTCCCTCTTGCTGGAGCCGTCTGAACAGTCGTTGCTCCACCTTGTGTAAGAGGTTGAAGCCGACAAAGAGATAACGGTCATACTCGAAAGTCAGTTGCTCATCTTCCACCACTTGCCGATAGAGTGCGCCCTCATAGGCAAGTTGCTGTCTCTCCAGTCTGTGGTTGAAGTCATGGTAGATATCCGCGAAATGGCTCCACAGTTTCAGGAAGCGCTCTTTCAGTTCACTGTTATGGTCTTCGGAGAAATTGCTGAAAAACTGTCGGATGATGGCTCGCTGCTCCTCCGTGAGGTAACTGATATCATCCAACTCATGGATATCCCGTAAGTTGGCAAACACCTTATCGGCATCCGCCATGTTCTTGTCGATATCGTCGAAATCGGAGAGAAGCAGTTGCCCCCATCCATAGAAGCGGTCAAGCGTCTCGTCCATATCCGTGCATCTCACAAACGACTGGTAGAGGTCGCACACCAGTTTGATGGGATCAGCCACGGTACGTTGGGCATGGGAGCGGAACAGGTCACTGATAGTGATATATACAGGACTCCATATCGGACGCCCCGCCTGTCGTGCCAGATAGTCGTTAATGAAAAGCGATGCTCGCTTGTTGGGAAAGACGATAGCGGTACGTGACAAGTCATGACCGTACTTTCGGATGATATCCTCGGCTACATATTCTAAGAATGTTCTCATACTACTGGCTCGATTTTATTACTATATACATACCAAAGGTAGCCCTCGACCTGAGTGTGTCCCATCTGTTGGAGCAATCGCATATACTCCTTCACTTGCGCCTGATACTCCTCTCTGGGATGACCGAACTTGAAGTCGACGACAACCATCTTGTTACCGTCAGTCATCACACGGTCGGGTCGTCGCTCGATGATATGTCCGTCAACATCGGTGAAGAGAATGGCGCATTCGTTGTACAACGACCATCTCCCTGAGAACCATTCCCTGACGCGAGGGTCTTCCAGCCGCTTGCGGAGTAGGGTGGTGACCTTGGCTGCCGTCACCTCCTCGTCATAGAGGATACCCTCCTGCTCCAACTGCTGTAGGGCTGTGTTGATATCGTCGGTCGTGCGGATGGTGGAGAACACATGGTGTAAGATGCTACCCATCTTGATATATCCCTGCTGGACTTGCTCCTCGCCGTCAGTCTCGATAAACTCCCGACTCTTGTTGCTCTGTCGGAACTCCGTCTTGTTGCTGAACACCTCCAACTCAACGGGTAGTTGCTCGGACGGTTGGAGGAAGACGTTATTGGAATGCTTTCCCTCCGTCTTCCGACTCAGGCAGAGATTGCCATAAGTAAAGAGCATCTCCGCCTTCTCATCTTCAGTCCCCTCCAGCAGCATACCATCAAGTGACAAGTCGGGAAGGACTTGCTCTATCAGGAAAGAGCGGGTCGTCTTCGATTTCCTTTTACCCATGACAAAGAGGTTCTTGCAGGCTCTGGTGAATGCGACATACAGCAGATTGAGGTTGTCGACGGTGAGTTGCAGGTGCTCGTTCAGATAGTCCTGCTCATAGATGGTCCCCATCATCTTCTTCTCCCCATAGTCGACGGGAGCGACAGGGAGTTCATTGAAGGGCGCTTCCTGTGGCTCGCACCAGATGGTCTCTCCACGCTCTAACTTCCAGTCACAGAAGGGAAGCAGCACGTGGTCATACTCCAGTCCCTTACTCTTATGGATAGTCAAGATGCGGATTCCCTGAAGTTCATCACTCTGGATGGTCTTCTTGTGCAACTCCTGCTCCCAAGTCTCGATGAAAGCGTCAATCCCCGTGCTGTTGTCAATGGTAAACTCAGTCAGACAATCGTAGAAAGCGCAGATATAGGCGTTCTGACCTTTCAGTCGATGCAGTTCGAAGATGGCATAAAGGCGTTCCACCAACTCATAAAGCGGCAACATCAGCAAGTCGTCAAAATGACGGATATAGGCATCGGGCAGCAACTGGTCGGCATCGATGGTCTTTAATAACAAGGTGGCATCTGTGGAGTCTTCGCCCAACACCGTCTTGTGATAGTATTTGATGATGCGTGCCTTGGCAAGACTGTCGGCAGGATGGGTAAGCAAACGGAGGGCGTCAATCAACAATAAGACGGCAACAGAGGAGTCCAAACGGAAAGCCTCGTCACTCACAATCGTCACCTCGGGCATCTCCTCGGCAAAGTAGTTGGCGATCAGGGTGATGATATCATTCGTCCTGACAAGGATAGCGATATCGTTGGTGGCTACTCCCTGACTCAGCAACATACTGACGGTGTCCTTTATATATAATAAGGTGTGTTCCTGATAATCAGTGGTAGGCAGTAGGCGAACCTCCACATAGCCATCGGATTTCTGATGGTCGGGAGTCGACTGGCTCACATCCGCATAGGCACTGCTTAACTGTCGCGCGCCTTTCTCGTTCTGCTCACTCAGTTGACGATGCTCCAAGAGTGCCGCCTGATTGAAGAAAGCGTTATTGAAAGTGATGATGTTACGCTCCGAGCGATAGTTTGTCTGCAGCGACCTCACCTCCATCATTTGCTCGGAGAACTGTTGCTCGATATTATTCAGCAAGCGCCAGTCACCAGAGCGCCAGCGGTAGACACTTTGTTTCACATCACCCACGATGAGGTTCCTGGAGCCCTCATGACTCATACATTCCTGTATCAGCACCTTGAAATTCTGCCATTGCACGGTGCTGGTGTCCTGAAACTCGTCAATCATGATATGATGGAGTTGCACGCCGATCTTCTCAAAGATAAACGGGGTGTCGCTATCCTGTATCAGCGCATGGAGCAGGTGCTGGGTGTTACCTAGCAGGAAGACATTCGCGTCATCGTTGATCTCCTTCACTTTCTGCTCAATGGTCCCGAGAAGGCGGAGGTTGTTCAGATGGCTCAGTGTCAGATGCGCCGACTGATAGAGCCTCCACTGCCGTTCCCGTTCCTCCATGGCGTAGCGGAGCATCGGAATGAGCACCTGGTCAGCCAACACATGGAGTTCTTCCGCACGAGCATGGTCTTTCTTATACCAATTCTCGGGAGCGTCTAAAGCCTTGAGCGCTGTGGTGTTGAGGACAGACGGGTCGAACTGCCCGTTCTTGATTTTCTGGAAGAAGCCAGAGACGCCACGGGCTCCATTCTTGATATCAGCCACGGTGAGTCCCTCTTGCTCTAAGGTGTCGAAATACGACTCACCGATTGTCAGCATCCGCTCCTTGGCGGTGTCTCGGAGTTGGCGAAGCGTCTGCGAGTATTGCTCGAAGAACCCGTCCTCTGCCATTTTCTCGTTGAGCAGTAGGCGATGCTCCTTATAATAGTCACGGAAGATGGTCTTTCCGAAGTGCTTGATCTCACGGATGAAACTGGATTTTTTCTCGTCGCTGTTGCTCCAACTGCGGTCCTCGCTCAGACTATCCATAATATAATGGAGCAGCCATTGCAGGATGACATCAGTATGTTTGAGGTGGTCAATGATCTGATCGACAGCCATCTCCTCCGTCTGGTCGCCACTCAGTCCGACACGCAGGTTTGCCGTCAACTCCAACTCTCTGGCAAGATTACGGAGCATACTCTGGAAAAAGGCGTCGATGGTCTGCACCCTGAAACTATGATAGTTGTGGAGGAGAAGATGGAGCGCGTCACCTGCTCTCTGGCGCACCAATTCCGCGGACAGTCCAGTCTCGTCCACCACCTTGCGGGCATAACTCTCTGAGTCGGGAAGTTGTTTCCAGATACCATACAACTGGCTGAGGATACGCATCTTCATCTCCTCCGTCGCCTTGTTGGTGAAGGTGACGGCGAGGATGGCACGATAATTCAACGGATTAACGACCAGCAGTTTGATATACTCGGTGGCAAGGGTGAATGTCTTACCACTACCCGCACTTGCCTTATAGACGATCAGAGGTTTCCTTTCTTCTACCATTTTCTAAATAACTCAAAGGTGAACTTAAAACCGAAATCCCGATGCCTGGTGTTCAGGAAACTGGCGAAAGCCCCCACCGACAGGAATCGAGTGGAGAGGCTATAGCCTATCTCACTATAGGCATGGGTATGCTGAATGGAGAGCATGCTGAAATAGAAGCGCTCTTTCTCAATATGTTTTCCTATCCATGGCAGGAACGAGAAAGCGAACAGGGGTGACTCGTAGGAGGTGTTCAGTCGCAGATAGTAGTTGGACATATTATACCACTCGCTCTTCAGCAACTGGAAATTGCCAGTCCACTCATCCTCCCATCCGCCAGGCAGGTTCTCGTCACGGAAATTGGCATAGTCGAGGAAGTAGGTGGTCTTGCTGTTGGTATACAGTCCTAAGCCACCCTTCAGATTGACCGTGCGCAAACCGAGCAGGTGAAACTTATGACTGACATCAAACTCGATACGCTCATACTCTGACGTTGACTTGAGTATGTTCTTGAAACTGCGCTCATAGTTCAGGGTAAGGTATGGACCTCTTCTCCACGGGGAGAGATGCAACGTCAGGTTGGGAGCGAAACTGCGATAGACCGTCGGCTGGTCGAACTCCTGCATTCCCGATACATTCACAGGCTTGCGGATGTGGTACACCAAACCAGCCTTGATCTCCAGCCAGTCGTATGCCACCACGTTGTTGTATGCCGTGATATTGTTGTCCGTGAAATAGTCAAGGTCGATATGCTCATACCCCTCCACGTCATCTCCGTATTTCTCCCTGATAACCTGCAGGACACTGCTGTTCGAGATGCGGTTGCCGTTCGCGAAGACGATCTCGGCATATCCGTTACGCTTGGGATTGTATGTCATTCGGATAGGGGTGTAGTGATAGAACTGCTTGATACCGAAGTTATAGCCTATCTGAGGCTTGATAGACAGGTAGCGCTTCTTATTCCAGTTATACTGGGCACCCAACTGGATTTTATACGACAATCCACGACTGTGACTGTAACTGATATACTGAGGGTTGAGGATGGGCGAGAGTTTGAAACTGGCTCCTCCCGTCTTGGCATAGGAACTGGTGACCAACACGTCTCCGACATCCATCAGAAGATGCTTGAGCGCACGGTCTTTCTTGGCGCTGTCCTCTACAGCAAGCACCTTCTCCTGCTCTTTCCGCTCATTGTATTTACGATAGATAGTCTGCTCGTCTTCCCGCAGTTGAATGGTTCGCAGGCTATCCATCCTCTGATAGTCCTCCACCTCTTGCAGGGAGTCGGGCAGGGTAGTGGGGGAGTTGTAGGTGGCGAGGAAGTGGGTGTTGATACGATTGCCCAAGAACACGAAATTCAGGTCTGTCTTGCATCTTTGCGGAAACATGGAGTTGTTGTCCTCCGTCCCTTGCACCACGTCGATATGGAACTTCAGCATGTTGAACTCACCATCGTATGAGGTGTAGATCACACGCCCCGTATTGGTGTCCACGACGGCATGCCCCTTGATCAACTGCGTGTTCTTCAAATTCGGACGGAAAGAGACCCGGGTGAGATTGGTGCCGTCATGGGCGATATGATAGCGGTAGAAGATTCGGTTGTGGCGGTGGAACGGTGACAGTATCTTCTCGTCATAGATCGTGACATCATAGATATTAGGGGTCAGGTATTCCATAAAAGCGTCACTAACCTGCCTGTTATGGCGGATGGTGCTGCTGATGACCTGTGGCTTCATCAAGAACTCATGCGGGTCCTTCATCCACAATCTGCCATACGACTCTGAGATGTATTCCCTGTCACCCCTTGCGACAGCGTATAGGGAGGGGACAAGAAACAACGTGAAGTTGCGACGTTCGGTATCAAGGGTATAGCGCATATATGAGTTCATGCTTCCGCCCTCAACCTTATGAGCGAAATTGCGCCTGTAACTCCATATCTTTTCCAAGATGAGGGAGTCAGACACCTCCACGGCAAAACAAATGGTGGGCATGAAAATTAACATGCTCACCATCATGATTATGACATGTGCCTTTAACTTCACGACCCCAAAATTACTCAATAATTTTGAGGCGACAAAGTTTTAGCCCAAATATTTCATCAAAATACGTGCATTACCAGACTCACGGAGTTTGGCGATACTCTTCTCTCGAATCTGACGCACACGCTCACGGGTCAGTCCCAAGCGGTCACCGATCTCCTCCAGACCTTTCTCATGGCAACCAATACCGAAGCACTCACGGATAATGGTGATCTCACGGTCTTTCAGCACTTTCTGAAGCACTGTGTTCAACTCCTGCGCCATCGACTCATGGTCCACCTGGCGGTCCGTGCGGGAGTCGTCACCGCTTGCCATCACATCCAGCATGCAGTTGTCCTCGCCATCCTGGAAAGGAGCGTCGATGGATACGTGATGACCGTCAGCCATCAGGCTCTGCCCAATCTTCTCCTCGTCGAGGTTCGTCGCCTCGCTCAGTTCAGATACAGAGGGATGGCGCTGGTGCTCCTGCTCGAATTTATTGATCTCGTGACTGATCTTGTTAAGACTTCCAACTTGGTTAAGCGGAAGGCGCACGATACGGCTCTGCTCGGCGATAGCCTGCAGAATGCTCTGGCGAATCCACCATACCGCATAAGAGATAAATTTGAATCCACGTGTCTCGTCAAACTTCTGTGCGGCTTTTATCAAGCCGATGTTACCCTCGTCAATCAAGTCAGTCAGCGTCAATCCCTGATGCTGATACTGCTTTGCCACTGACACTACGAATCGCAAGTTGGCTGTCACCAGTTTGTCTTTGGCACGCTCGCCCTCAGGACCACCTTTGCGAATCTTTTGAGCCAACTCAATCTCTTCGTCAATACTGATCAATGGCGCACGACCAATCTCCACCAGATATTTATCCAGTGCCTCACTTGAACGATTCGTAATACTCTTTTGAA
>ERZ842401.7182-NODE-7182-length-11518-cov-2.747187_pt1 | contig 11518 bp, 7 predicted proteins | sample MGYA00521270_ERZ842401 | MGnify/ENA primary metagenome ERZ842401 (study PRJEB31892, sample SAMEA3878208) | bioreactor metagenome | biome: Moose rumen | place: Sweden | collected 2011-10 | study: EMG produced TPA metagenomics assembly of the PRJEB12797 data set... | reverse complement strand
GCGTTACATTTTTTTTTATTTTTTACAAAAGCTTCTATAAGTTCAATTGCTATGTATCCTCCGCCGACAATTGTAATGTGTTTTGTATTTATCATAGCGCTTCGTATATTTATACCGTCATCCAGACTTCTTAGCGTAAATACATTGCTGAATTTTTCATCCATAAATGTCGGTGTTATGGCAACTGCCCCTGTAGCAATAACGAGTTTGTCATATTCAACAAATAGCCATTCATCATTATTCAAATTTTTTACGACAATTTTTTTATCAGCCGGAAGTATTTTAGTAACAAGGTTTCTCAAGTGAATTTGTATTCCGCTTTTTTCAAATTCGTCAACAGAGCGGACAATAAGTTTTTGCCAGTCTTGAAAATCGCCGGCAATATAATACGGCATGCCGCAAGCTGAATATGAAACGTAATTGTCTTTTGTATATATATGAACTTCCGCATCAGGAAGCATTCTTTTTGCTTTTGCTGCAGTTTTTGCACCGGCAGCAACTCCGCCAATAATAATTATCTTCATACAAAGATTATTATTCTTTGTATAAATAAAAACAATCAGACAAGTGGAGATAACTTGGTTATTTTTGCATAATAAGAATAATATCGTTAAATACAACAAATATCATTAATATTATCAATAAAGAAAAGAATACCGTGGAAACTTTTTCTATGATTTTTTCATCAACAGGTTTGCCCATTATTTTTTCAATTATCAAGAACATTAAATGTCCGCCGTCAAGAGCCGGGATAGGCAAAATATTTAAAATAGCTAAGTTCATTGAAATAAGAGCCGCAAGAAGAACTCCTGAAGATTTTCCGGCTTTATCTATCATATCGCCGCCAATTTTTGTAATCGCTACAACGCCATGCATATCCTTAAGCGGAATGTTTCCTGTAAATAATTGTCCGAGCGAATACATCATCATATATGTGTTATCCCAAAGATATATCCAGCTCTCTTTTACAATGGCTACAGGGGTTTTAGTTTCCACCATATTTTGTTTAGCGGCAAGTCCAAGACCTATAATACCTTTTTCATCAGGATATATGCTGTTAAGCTCAATTTCTTTTCCGTTTCTGAAAACAGTTATATCAACTGGATGAACACCATTTGACAGCACTTTTGCAACATCATACATTGTATATTTTCCGTCAGAAATAAAGACGGTTTTATGTTCCAGTAAATCACTGAGTTCTTTTAGAGAAGAATCAATTTTATACCCCATAGGCTTATAGTATTTTGCACCTCTTGCAGCGTATTTATCAAGAGTAACTTTGTCCATTGCAGGAACTTTTGGAAGTCTCAGAGCAATACCTTCAGGAATGGTTTCATCTTTTGCAAAAGCAGGGTTCAGTTCTTTTAGAGTTTGATAATTCTTTTCAACAGTTGCTTCTGTTATAAATCCGTTATTTTTGGCACTGTTTTTTACAATAGTTACAAATGAATAAACATTGTTAATATCACAATCATTTGCTTTTAAAAGTCTGTCACCGCTTTGTATTCCTGAATTCCATATGCTTGCTTCTTTGGGAGCATTTATTTCTGATGCATAAATTTCATAATTTCCTGATGGCAGTTTTCCTGACACAATTGCAACAAACATAACAAGCGCTATTGCACATAGTACATTAGCTATAACACCAGCAGAAACAACAATTGCCTTTTGCCATGCCGGTTTATTCATGAATCTTTCAGGTGAATCTTTTGGTAAGTCACAATCTTTTTCATCATCAGGGAATGACACATAACCTCCTAACAAAAGAGCGTGTACCAACACTTCAATATCTCCGACTTTTTTCTTGAATAATGTCGGACCGACAGGCAGACCAAAACCGAATTTATCAACCTTTATACCAAAAGCACGGGCTGCAAAAAAATGACCGGCTTCGTGTATCAAAATAAGTAAACTTAATAATAATATCATTATGAAAATAGACATAAACTCTCCTTAAAATATTTCATATGTTATATTAACATAAATAGAGTTCTCATGATATAATTAACCTCAAAGATTATTAAAAGGAGAAGGAAGAACATGACTATTGCGATATATCCCGGAAGTTTTGACCCTTTAACTAACGGACACATTGATGTTCTTGAGAGTGCTTTAAAAATTTTTGACAAAGTTATAATTGCTGTTGCATATAATCCAAACAAGCAAAGTTTTTTACCGATTGAAGCAAGAACAAATTTGATAAAAGAGTCCGTAAAACAATATAAAAATGTAGATGTTGAGGCTTTTGCGGGGTTAACGGTTGATTTTGCAAAAAAACACAGTGTAAATGTTTTAGTAAGAGGGCTTAGGACTTCATTTGATTTTGAGTATGAAATGCAGCTTTCACAAACAAATAATTTATTAAATAATAATATTCAAACTGTATTTTTTATAACAAAACCGGAATATAGTTTTATTTCTTCATCGGCTGTAAGAGAAATTCTTTTAAATGGCGGGGACATATCAAAATTTGTTCCAAAATCTGTAGAAAATTATTTAAAATCCGAAAATTACCACAAATGATGTTTTGTTAGGATATCTTTAATTTGCATTGAGAATATATCTTGATTAAAGTTGTCTTTGCACATATAGTAATCTATATTGTATTCTCTCAATTTTGTCATTGCAGTCTTTTCAGGAATAGAACTTACAACTATTACAGGAATGTCAGAATACATCTCATCAGTTTTTAGACTGTTAATAAATTCAAATCCGTCAACTTCCGGCATGTTCAAATCGGTTATGATTAAATCATAGTGATTAAGTTTAAGTTTTACAAATGCGTCATCTACACTTGATACAACATCAACCATGTAACCGGAATTGATAAGTATATTCTTTATCATAGTCCTTGTTGTATTAGAATCATCAATGATAAGAATACGTTTATAAGAAAGTATATCAGCCGGCAGCCACTTAGGTGCAACCGGATTATTTACAACTTTGTTAAAGTCGTAGTGAAGTATATCCTGCATGTTAAGGATTAAGCATAACTCGCCGGAGGCAAGATTTGTGATACCTGAAATATTTTTGACTTTGTATAGTGGCGGTGATAATTTCTTTTGTAAAATATCTTGGTCACCTAGCAATCTGTCAACAACAAGTCCTATTGTTTTCTCATCCGATTCAATAATGAGTATTGTTTCTTTTTCTCCCCTTGGAGTCGGTTCAAGACCTAAAATATCAGATAAATAATATAAAGGAATTATATTTCCGTCATAAACTATTGAACGAACACCGTTGTTGGTTTTAATTTCATCTTGTTTTTTAAGTATAAATGTTGTAATCATTTGAATCGGGATTGCAAAAGTTTGTTCGGATATTTTAACTAAAAATACTCTTAATGTTGTCAAAGTTACAGGAATTTCAATATGAACGCAGCTTCCTTTCCCGAACTCTGATATTACCTTTACTTTTCCGTTGAGTTGAGAGATTTTTGTTTTAACAACATCTAATCCGATACCTCTGCCGGAAATACTTGTTATGGAATCTCCTGTTGTAAATCCCGGCCAGAAAATTATATTCATAATGGCTTCATCGTTCATGGAATCTATATCTTCTTGAGTTAAGAAACCTCTTGAAACAGCTCTGGACTTAATTTTTTCCAAATTAAAGCCTTGTCCGTCATCCATGACTTCTATTACAACCTTATTATCATCTTGCTTAGCGGATAATAGTATTTTACCGATAGGACTTTTACCGTTAGCCATACGTTCTTCTTTTGATTCAATACCATGGTCAATTGCGTTACGCAAAATATGAATTAACGGTGTTTTAATTTCTTCAATAATTTTTTTATCAGCGCAAGTATCGTTACCTTCTATTTCAAAATCTATTTCTTTTCCTTTTTCGTGTGCAATATCTCTTACCATTCTTGAGAAAGAATTGAATACGGTAGAAATAGGAAGAACTCGGATGTTCTTAACCATAGATTCCATTTCATCAATAATCAAACGCATCTTCATATCATCTTCTTTTGACGAACGATAAAGTGAATTTAAGTCATAGATAGTCCGTGATACATTCTGTGTAACATCAGACAGAAGTGAAAATACTTGCTTTGCGAACGCTGATATATATTGTTCAGAGCCTCCTGATTGAAGATATTTACGATTGTAATATCTCAAATAGTTTGAGGTTTTTAATAAATCTTTTTGTGTAATTTCATTTGCACCCTTGATTGACTCAATTTTTTCAAGACGTTTTTCTGTTTTAATCTTAGTTATAATAAGTTCACCAAGTTGATTAACAAGCAAATCAAGTTTTTGTGCATTTACATGAAGTGTTTTAATTTCTGAAGAGGATGTTTTATTTGCTTGAACATTTTGCGTTGTTAAATTCTTTGTTTCACTAACTCCGCTGTCTTTTTGATAGTTTAGTTCCAACAATTGTTTCATAATTTCCAACTGCTGTACAATAAGTTCGCTATCTATATTTTCATTAGGTGAAGCACAATATTCAAGCGCACCCTTAAGAGTCAACATCATCTGTTCTTCTAATTGAACAGAATTTTCGGTAATGAAATCAAGTATTTCCAAAACCATATTAATAATTTCTAAAAGGTTTGTGTCATCAATGTCTTCTTTTAGTTTTAAAATATCATCTTTGATTTCGTTGGTATAAACACTGCTCCCTTGAAGCATTGCAACTTTTTCTGCAATATCAAAGAAAGTCGTGCCGGTTTCGTTTTTTTCTATACAAGATGTTGTAAATTTTGACGCAGCTGAACTAAGTTCATTTCTCAATTCCAAAATTTCGCTGACTGTTAAAGTGTTGGTTGCATTCATGACAAAGTCGATTTTTGTTATGACATTCTCAAGCGAAGTTTTAATTTCATACATATTTGTATTTTTGAAATGTTCATATATTTTTTGCACTTCTTCACTAAGAATAACTGTATCCTGAGACTCTTCTTCAGGTACTATGCTGTCAATTATTTCAAAACAAGTATTGAATCCGATATTTATATCTTCCTGTTCTTCTTGTGAAATAATTTCCTGAGATATTGCGGATTCATCTTCTTTTGTCGGAGATAAATTTTGTTGTTGTTCTTGACTTTCTACCTCCAACACGTACTCTAAACTCGATATTGTTGCGGAATAATCTTCATCTATGATCTCTCGTTCATTTTTTATTGATTCTTGAAGATATTTAACTACAATTTCCAAAGAACGTGATATAAGATTGATAATATCCGAATTGAGTGTGAGCTTACCCTCATTAACAAAATCAAAAATATCTTCCATTTTGTGGATAATCATCTGTATGTTATTAAAGCCCACCATTCTTACTGCACCTTTTAAGCTGTGCATATCACGGTAGAGTCCGGCAATCAATTCTTTGTTGGCGGGAGTTGTTTCAAGAGAAAATAAATTTCCGAAAATTCTCTCTACAATTTCCTCGGTTTCCACCTGAAAAATTGCCATAACTTCTTTAGTATCTGTGTTATCCTTATCAAAATCCATCAGTATTCTTTGTTTACTTTCAATATATGTCTTATTTAACGTTATTCTTCTGCAGAATTTTTAATATTAACTGACAATTTTTCCAGTATAGAAAACTTTTCAGAATTAGATTCAAAAGATTGCATTAAATTGGATGAAATATTTGAATTTTCTTCATCAATTATATTTAATTTCTCAATTATGTCTTTTTGTTTTTGGGCATTTTGACTGATTGAATCCAAAGAATTCAATACATCCTGAATCAAGTTCAGTAAGGTATCGGAGCTGGCAGAAAGAGCATTAATTTCTTTAACAACAAGTTCAATTTCTTTTGAGCCTTCTTCTGTAGCCATAACTGTTGAATTTGTTGTATATTGTATGTTGCTTGTAAGAGATGTAATCTTTGTAATTGCTTGTTTAGATTCATCAGCTAATTTTCTGATTTCGCCTGCTACGACAGCAAACCCTTTTCCGTGTTCACCGGCTCTCGCTGCTTCTACAGCTGCATTTAGTGCTAACATGTTTGTTTGTTCCGCTATATCATCGACTACGCTTATTGTATTACCAATTTGTTGAGAGTGTTCCGAAAGTTCAAGAATCAGTTCAGCTATCATTTGTATCTTTTGTCTTAAAACCAGCATTTTATCAGCATTTGAAGAAATAGCTTCATGCTCTTTTTGTGAAAAATTGATAGATTGGTTGATTTGTTTTTCTGTATTTTTTGTAGTTATAACAAAATTTTCGGAGATATCTCTTAATTTGTCAACAAGACCTGAGAAACTGCGTGCATTAGTAACCAATGATTCAAATGCTCTTTTTTGTTCAGTAGAATTTTCCATTATCTCATCCGCAACATCAGATATGGAAGTTGACTGCATATTGATTATCTTTTTTATTGCACTAACTAACCACTGTTTCGTAAGTATATATGATACTGCATTAACAACAATCATCGCTAGTACCATCACTAATGCATCATAAGATGCGACACCTTTCATTTTAATAAATACCAATACAAAGATGCATGTCAGCAAAAAAACTGCTGTATCTGCAAAACACTTTATGCTAAATCTTTGTTTTAAATCAAAATTCCATTCAGTACGCACTTCTTCTCTCCTATAGTTTTTTTCAGTAATTTATTATATAATCATTTTATACTAAAATTTTAAAAATTGGAATAAGGTATGGCAATAAAAATTTTATTGGTAGAAGATAGCGAAACTCAATTAAAATTTCTGAAAGAGGGCTTGGAAAGCAGCGGTTTTGAAGTTATAACCGCAATTAACGGTGCAGAAGGATATAAAAGATTATTCGAAAGTGCTCCGGATGTAGTTGTTTCGGATATTATGATGCCTGTAATAGATGGCTATCAACTATGCCGTATGATAAAAAGCAAAGATGAAACAAAAAAAATTCCTGTTATTTTGTTGACTATACTTGATAAAAAAATTGACAGTTTTTGGGGTAAAAAAGCCGGAGCGCAATTGTTCCTGTCAAAGTCAATTGATATGAAAGAGCTTGTATATAGTATAAAAGCTACGCAGAGAAGGTATCCTATAACCGATGAATATAAAGCCGAATTAATACAAAAAGCTAATAATGAGAACTCTGCGCAATCTCAATTAAATACAATACTTAATGATTTACTGTTGAAATCAGTTTTTGCAAACGAATTCAGAAATCTTTCAGACTTTTTGAATTATGAAAGAATTTTAGTTGAAAAGATGTTTTCTTTATTGAGTTCATTTGTAGAATATAGCGTTGCAGGTGTTTTCTTTGCATCCCCTGATGAATTCTCTGAAAACATCTTGTACATTGATACTTTAGGCAGAAACCTATCGAAAAATGTGTTATCTGACATACAGTATGACTTTTTCCGCAAAATAGGTGAGTTTAAAAATTACAGCAGTACAAAATTTGAAGTTGTTAGAATATTACTTGGAAGAGAAACTGATTACAGTTTTTCGGATTTAAAATCAAAAATAATAATTCCGCTTGTATTTGATAAAAAGCTGATAGGGGGAATTTGTTTCTACTCAAAGCAAGATATTGATTATTCTTCTTTCAGTTATTTTGACATTATGATAAGTGAGCTTCTCGCAATATTTAAGACTAAATATCAATATACTGAAAAAGAATTTATGTCAGTACTTGATGGTCTGACAGGATTATACAACAGACGGCAATTTGAAATCAGTTTAGAACAGGAATATTATCGTACAAGAAGGCATCCGTCGGATTTCAGTATGGCTATTCTTGATATTGACTTCTTCAAGAAAGTTAATGATACATACGGACACCAATATGGAGATTATGTACTTAAAACTGTTTCAGATTTGATGAAACAAGTATTCAGAAAAACAGACCTTTTGTACAGATACGGCGGAGAGGAATTGGTTGCAATACTCCCTGAAACGGATATTGACGGAGCAATTATTCCTATTCAGCGTTTGCGCAGAACAGTTGAAGAATATGACTTTAATTATAACGGCGTAAAAGCAAAAGTAACGGTTAGCATCGGGCTTACAATGAACTATTCTGAGTTTGATACTCCGGCTGACATGCTTAAGTCAGCAGACGAATCATTATATAAAGCAAAAGAAAACGGAAGGAACAGAGTTGTAACTTATGAACAACAGCAACAGTAATTATATTGAGCAGAAAAAAAATACACATCTCTATTTCCAAATAGGTGATAGTAAATATGCCATTAACTCTGATAACGTGCTTGAAATAATGAAATTACCTGCGCTTGATTATCCGCAAAAGCTTCCGAACAATATAGTAGGACTCTTAAAATACAACAATTTTGTTATAAATGTTATTGACATCAGATTTTATTTAAATATTGATGTCACTCCATATACTACAAGAAATGAACTTCTTATTGTCAAGACTGATGAAGTTATTTTCGGTATTATTACAGACAAAGTTATCGGGATAACCGCATTTAATTCGTCATTAGTTGATGCAATACCTTATGTAGATAACAAAATGATAATTGATTCAATTTATAAATTGAATCAGGAAACAATTTTTATCATAAACATTTACACAATAGAGAATTTGCTCAAGGAGCATAGTACATATAAAGATTATGATGTAGCAAGTCTTTTTCCAACGGATATAAACTCTAAAATGACTATGCTTGACAGAACTCGTGCTATTGAGAATAAGACAGCTCTTAAGTTTGCATCAGAGGAATTTTTTGCTCAAAATAAATACATTTCATTCAATTTGAATCAAGATTTGTATTGTATCGAACTCGATTATGTAAATGAAGTATTAAAAGATACTACAATAACAGATGTTCCCGGAACTCCGGATTACATCGAGGGAATTATGAATCTTCGCGGTGATTATATAACAGTTTTAAATCTTAAAAGATTTTTGAACATACCGTCAGATACACAAAATCCAGAAAAAAGACCTGTTATTATAATAAAGTGTAATGAATTGAAACTTGCGCTACTTATAGATAAAATAAATGAACTTTTTGAATGTCAGGAAAACAGATTGGTTCAATCTAATGAGGGATATTTTTCTAACGAATTTATATACAACGGAGTTCCATATACAACATTAAATATAGACAGAATAACATCGGATAAGAGAATTGTTATTACTGATATGTAGTATAAATAGTGTATGTCAGATTTTTAAAACTATGTTAAAATACAGAGAGTATGAAGCAGTTTAAGAAGAGAACAATTGCACTTATATTAGCTTCTGTTGTTACGGTAGTTGGTGCATTTGGCGCAGATAATTACAAGAATAGTCTTATGGCATTGAAGTTTGATAGTTCTGCAAATGGTGATGTCAATATCACAGTGCTTACAAAAACTAATTACGATAATGAAATAAGCTCTATAAGAAAAGATGCTAATACTTATGTGATAATGCTTCCGGAAACAAATAGCGAAATGAGTGAGCCGCCGCAGGTTTCCGGTAACATTGAAAGTATTGATGTTAAAACGATGCCATACACTACCGGTAACAAAGGCTACACAAAAATAACAGTTAAAACTTTTACCCAAGCAATGTTAACTACACAAAAAGCGGTATTTCTGCCTGAATTCAAAGGTAATTCCTCAAATAGTTCAAATTCATCAGATGCCGCAAATTCTAACAATAGTGTTTCCGATAACTGGAATTATGTTTCTTCAGATAATTCAAACGTCTCTTACATAAAGGATAAAAACAACACAATAGAAGATTCAATAAAGCAGTTTAAAACTGATGATTATTCAACCAAGCAAAATGTTTCAACACCAACAACTACAGATACGACATCAGAAAAAGCACAACAAGATGTTCAACATGCCGCAACTACAGTTCAGAAAGAAACTGTTGACCCTACTGAAAGATTATTACTTATATTAGCCGGATTATTTATAGTATTTACTTCCATATTTTTCTTTATAAGAGGTAAAAATAAATTAAAAGAAGTTATGGGTGAAGATTTTAGTTATGATATTAACGAAGATACACCTAAAAATGATAATAAAAAAGATGCCTACCAAGACATAAGAAATACTATTAAAACACTTGACCGCTCATATAATAAACCAAAGACAATGGCAATAAATATGCCTAATATGATGCCAAAAGTTCAAGAAGCTACAAAGCCTTTGCATCCTGAAACGGATGCCTTTTCGGCAGGAGATAAAAAACAAGCGGAAGATGTAATTGTGGATTTAGATCAATTATATATGGATGCAAATTCTAATTCTGATGATTCTATAGAAAACCAAGATATTGACATGCTTGCCGAATTCCTGAATGATTATGAAAATCAAGAAAAGGAAAAACAACAGGAACAAGAATTTATAGAACAACAAGAACAAGAAACAAATGAATTATATGAAAGATTTATAAATAATGAAGATTTTTCTTTTTCAAAAGATGATATCCAAAAAATAAACGATATCTTAAGGACAGAAATAAGTGATGAAGCAATAGACAATATAAAGAAAAAAGAAGTTTCTAATCCGATACGTCAAAAAAATCAAACAAAAGAAGAAATTCTGGAAAATTTTATTACCACGCTTACTATCAAACAAAATATATCATTTTCGCATGAAGATGTTGCTGCACTTAGGAAATTAATAAGTGTAGAAATTGATAGCGAATTTGTTAATGATTTGAGAACAAATCCTGAACGAATGAAGTCTATGCAGAGAGAAATAGAGGACAGAAATAATACGCCGCACAGGGTATCAGAGTTACTAACATTGAATGTGGATGAGAAACTTCCTAATTTATCAAATATTGCACTAGAGAGTAAAAGTGTTAACTATGAAGCACCGTCAAAATATAAACTAGCCGAAACTGAATATGAGATTGATACGTTAAAAGTCGATGATAGTTTACCTGATCTTAAAGATGTCATGGCTCATCCGGAAAAATATTCAGAACCGAAACCTGAAAAAGTTGTAATTGATGAAGATGCCCTTCTAAGGAATATTACAAATGCTTCGTTTAAACCGTTTTATGACGGAACTCAAGAATTTGAAGTTATAAACGATTTAGAAGATACGGAAAGTGAAATGGTTGATGAGAATTCTTTCAACAAGGAAGTTAATGAAATATCTGTCAGCCAAAACCTAAATAGTTCAGTTTCAAATAAAGACAGAGAATTAGAACAAATTATTGAAAATGAAAAAATAAACAAGCAAGAAACTTTTACATACAATGATGAATCATACGAGGTTGTAAAAAGAATAATTTTAAAAGCAGATAAAGAATGTTATTTTGTAAAAACTCCAAACGGATATAGTGTATTTGGAAACAGTTCATCTGAGGTTGTAAAATTAAGAGAATACAATGAAGACTTACCAAAATTATTGCAGGCAAGAAGCTCTGAAATTTTACCAAACGGTTCTGAAAGATTTATGGTGCGATGCGGCAAACACAAATTTGTACTGGAAATAACCGATAATAAAATGGAGTTTATAATGGATTTATGCTAAAAAAACTGCTAATCCTGATTCTGATACCGTTTTTTATTTGTTCTTGCTCCAAAAATAATGTTGAAGAAATTAAATTTTCATCTTGGGGATCTATAACAGAAG
>ERZ842401.7181-NODE-7181-length-11518-cov-5.019454_pt1 | contig 11518 bp, 14 predicted proteins | sample MGYA00521270_ERZ842401 | MGnify/ENA primary metagenome ERZ842401 (study PRJEB31892, sample SAMEA3878208) | bioreactor metagenome | biome: Moose rumen | place: Sweden | collected 2011-10 | study: EMG produced TPA metagenomics assembly of the PRJEB12797 data set... | reverse complement strand
CACACGACATCGACAAGTTTCGTAAACGACTCAAGCCATCCGCAATCAATAGGCATATCAAATTCCTCCATATAGTAGGGAAAGACTGCGACAAGATTCGACAACACGGTCGATGACAGGTTCGCTTTCATGCGATTCGAGGCCGACATCCTTGGCAAGACGCCGAAGATCGTCAACGCCGGGATTCACGCCTTCTCCAGAAACAGAAAGCGTCTGCCACCCATTTGGCCCTTCCGCATGCGTGAAGTCATAGAACGGCGCAAGTGACCAACGCCCCGTCTCGTCCATCAGGAACGAAAAATTCTTCAAATGATCATCCCTGTTGTGCGCGACAACATTCAGGCAAGCGCGGCGGAACAACTCCACTTTTGCCGACCGATCGTGAGTCAAGGCATCCGTCAATCTAAAGAGAAGAGCGTATTCGTCGCCAGGAATTCTGTAGTCGGCATGGAGAAGTCCCGCTGCGCTCGCCATGTGGACGCGTCCACCGCCGTCCGTGCGGTCGAATCGCCGCGTCATAAAGAACTTGCCCGCTTTCGTCTTGACGAGATGGCTTGGCGCAATATCCGCCCCCGCAGCAACTGCCGCCTCATAATAACGATATTCCATCTCGCCGGCCTTATCTCCCTCGTGCCGCGTGTTGAACTTTACGATCCAATGTTCAAAGCCAGGCGGCAAGGTATGGCTTTCCGCACAGACTTCGCCCGTCTTGGGATTGTAGCCGACATATGCCTTTGGTCTCGCCCCACCGGAACTTCCTCCGGCCTTGCGAAGCTGTTGAAGCGCCCCTTCCGCTTCGCCTGCATCAAATGCCATCGCCTCTTTCGCAAGCGAGGCAAGATCGAACGCTTCGTTCACCGCTTCCGCCGCTTCATCCGCCGGTTCGTATACAAGCGCCCCTTTACCGGAACGCCCAACACACATCAGGCGCTCGGTAATCGTCGGCAGACGCCCCTCGCGTTTCATGAACATCCTGTCAACTATCCGCCTACCCCATCCGTCTGGCAACGAATCGTCGAAAAGACCGAATGTCTCCATATTTCCAGAGCGATCGTATATCTTCAATCCACCGCCCAGAGGGAGACGAAACGGCGCGAGGTTGAGCCCCGCCGAAAGGAACTCCCCTGCGAACTCAAACGCCGTGTCTCGCCCCACTTCGGAGAAGGTGCCGACCTTCATCTCGCGGCCACCGCCAAAGTCGAGTTTTACCGTCAGCTTCATTTCACGCCTCCCTTGTGGCGAACTCGCTTTACAACCTTTGGTGCCGACTCGAGATTGCCGTCAAGCGTCTTGGGAAACTTGACGATTCGCAATTGTGCCTTGAGCATGTCCTCAAAGGCGTCAAGCCGATTCAATGCAAATAGCACCTTGAAAAGCGTATCAGTAGAAGCAAGCCCCGTCCGTTCCAACCGCGAAATCGTTGTCATCGGAACGCCCGAACGCCGCGCAAGGTCGGCCTGCGTCCATTCTTCGCGCTGACGCGCAAGACGAACAAGTTCGCGCAAGCTAGCCAACACATCTTCAACCGTGGTTAGCGGTAATATATTGCTTAAATCGTTCACAGCAGTATATTACCACAATATATTGCCGTTGTCAACGGCCTTCTATACGCCCGCGCCCGCCAGTTCGGGGCAGATGGCGTTAGAATCTGAGTTAGTCCACTCAAAGGGAAATGAGCGGCACTTATCTGGCTTAACCGGATTCAAGCGGCAAAGATTGTTGTCGTCAAGATACACACAAGCTCCATCAGCCCTACTTTTCAGCACCAGCCCTTTGCGGTCCGGCGCGAGCTCGGTTTCATTGGCGATGAATTCGGCCTCACCCATGCCAAGATATGCGGCGATTCGCGAAATCTCCGCATCCGAAACGCGCACTATGCCGTCCTTTATCCGGCAGCACGCCCCGCACATCCGGCACTTGAACTCCCTCTGCTCCATTTCTTTGCGTCCTTTGCGTTCTTTGCGGCCAAACCTCTTGGGGAATCTGTTTTACGTCTCAAATCTCAACCGAAACGGACACATCATCGTTTGTCGGCTGCGCATTATCCGATGACTCCTCTATTATCGGCAAGTTCCGCATTCCGCCGCCGCCGATCATAAGTTCCATCACGCCAAGCGCGGAATCAGCCGAAATGCCAAATCCGCTGGGCTTCGCGTCGATGCTCTCGGATAGGAATCCCTTGCTGTGCAAAATCCCTTTCGTGTCCGTGATCTTCTCTTGGCCTTCTTTGAGCGCTTTGACGAAAGCCGCCTCCTTGCCTCTCCTCCAATTAAAATACTCCTCGCCATCCTTTTTCGTGGCGTCGGCACTCATCCACGCCCAATACCTTCTCCTGCCGCCGCAATAGCCATTGTCGTTAAGTCTAGACGTCAATTCAAATACCTTGACGCGAAGCTCATTCTGGCAGCTCTTTTCTTCCTCCGACAATGCTCCCACCTTGCTCATGCTCCATTTCGCAGCCCACAACGCTTCCGCCGTCCAGAGTAGAAGTTCGTCCTTCCTCTGCCATTCTCCAGACTCAAGACCGCTTCGTACGCGGCCGACGAGATGCCGCAGACAGAGTACCGCGTTTTCCTTTGCGTCGGGATTGCGCGTCATGCCATATAGCTCGCAGAGCGCCATTGCCACGATCGGCAAAGAACGCTCGTCATCCTCTCCGCCGCGAATACGCAAAACGCCATTCGTCTCGGAAACACACCCCATCACATACTCGCTTGCTGCAATGACAGTGCCCGTGAAATCCTTTGCATACGGGCTGGGGCTGTATGGGAACTCCCCATGCGCAAGAAACGCGCATACACCCAGCGCCGTCGCTGCGACTGGACACGGCCCGTCGTTCCAGCTCCCGTCCTTCTGCTGCGTCGTCTTCAGCCACCACAGAACCTTGTAAACGGCGCCCTCGCGAGCCTCATAGCTCGCGTCCATGCCCGGCTTGACTTCGCCATCTTCGGGAGAGGCGGTTATGTCAACCAGAGCGATGCGACCGGTCGGGGTGAGGACATAAGTATCGGCGAGTTCGGAAAGACTCTCTTCTGGGAGCGAAATTGCGTGAATGTTTTTCGGCTTTAGAACCTGCATCCTCTTCGGACAGCCATTCCTAACAACTATAGCCTTCTTCTCGCAATAGTCAAAGCACTCTCCGCCCCACTCTTTCGGACACGTCAAAGATACGCGGTGCCCGCCCGCTCCAAATAGATCGGAAGGAGCGAGATTTGCCGTAAAGAGAATCGGAAAGTCACTCTTGTCCGGCGAATTGACGACAATACACCATACATTCGTGTAGGCTCCCAAAGAACTACTCAAACACTTCGAATAAAACCCTGATCCCGCGCAAAGCGCATGCAGAAAACCCGTGGAACTCGTGTAGTTGGATGGATCTATCCACGTTTTTCCGGCCTCACGCTGCCTGTTGTTTTCGTCCATTGCGCTCAGAATATCCCACATGCGCAAGTTCATATCTCCGTGCATTCCACCATCAGTCAGAAGCTCAGACAATATGCCCACAAAGGCAGGCGCTGCCAAGAGATACATGAGCCCCGTCAAGAATATGGCCGCGCAGCCATAATTGTCCAACTTCTTGCCATTTGACATCTCATTGAACCAACGCGTTGCCTCTGGTCGGAAAAGCAGGAAAAAGACAGCGACTAGCAGAATAAGGGCAATGGCTGCGGCGCACCACATCTCAAGCACCATAGAAAGCGCAAAGACGGCAAAGAGCGCAACACCCGAATGCGGCCAAATGAACCCCGCCCTTCTTCCATGTCGAAGCGACATCACCATTCCGACGGGCAAAGCGAGAACTACAAGAGAAATACCCATGCAAATCCAAACATCCGATGCCGAGCCACACTTGCCATGGACAATGGCATTTACTGCCCAAATCACCCCGTACAGCACAAGCACCACTTCCATCCACCCAAGCACCTCGACAATCTTGACTGCTGTCGGTTTCTTCATCACTTCGCCTCCTTCTTTTCAGGCAGCGTTTCGCGCGGGCCGAGAAACTTGGGGCTGCGGCGAAGAATCACATCGGCGACTGCGGCAATCTTCGCAAGCTGTTCGCGGATTGTCGTCTTGATCGAATAGCGTCCGTTCACATCCTTCGCCGCATAGCCGTAGGCGTCGCATCCAAACCCGCGCGCCGTGAAGACCGCGCGACGGACATGGTCGGGCTGCGAGACGATGATGAACGAATCGAGCCCGAACACCTTCTTTGCCCGCACGACCGTGTCGAGCGTGCGAAATCCCGCATAGTCGCAGACGACGCGATCCGCAGGAACGCCCGCCTCGGCAAGCGACTCCTTCATGTCCGACGCCTCGTCATATTCCTTGATATGGTTGTCGCCGCTGACAATGAGGCAATCCACCTTGCCCGCCTTGTAAAGTTCGGCGGCGGCGGCGATGCGTCGCGCGAAATAAAGGTTCAAGAGTCCGTTCGGCAGAGCCTTGCGACAACCCAGCACAACTGCGGCGCGGCGGTGCGGAACATCGTCGACGGACGCCTTGTCGAACACGCGCCCGGCTGACACCCAATAGACGGCAATCGCCGACACGCCCCACGCGACAAGTGCGGCCACAATTCCCCAAGCCGCAAACTTAACAATCTCCTTTCTCTTCATCGTTCAAGGCTCCTTTCTCTGAACAGGAAGAGCGTTGCGGCGCAGAGTGCACCGAGGGTGTCACAGAGGATGTCCTTCTGCGCGTCCCATGCGTCGCCCTGCGAGCCGAGGAATGCTGCGCCCGCGTCGCCGCCTTCGATGACAGCATACTGCCATTCGACAAGCTCCCACAGCCCCGCCATCGCCACGACCGTCATGACAGCGAAGAACGCGGCGAGCACCGCCGACCTGACCCAGCCCTTCCGCAGGAACAGCTCGGCGAACGGAAAGGCGAACCAGCCGACGGTAAAGTGAGCGATTCGGTCGTAGGGATTGCGAACGAGTCCAAGCGGCTCCTTGAGCCAGTCCATCGGCACGAGTTCAAATGTGTAGTGCGCGCCAACCGTCTGAAGCATCATCCACGCAAAGAAGCACGAATACGCGGCAAGCGAAAAGCGGAACATCCGCCGCGTCACAAGCAGCACCGCCAAGAGCCCCGCCGCCCAGAATATCTCCGTCATCCACACGGCAAAACTGTGCGGCCTTATCGCCGAAACAGTGACAGCGACAACCACCACCGCAAGCATCGCAATCTCGATTTTCTCAGTCCTGTCCAACATTTTGTTCCTTTCGATTTCTTTCCCTGCTTCACTCAAGTTATGCAGCAATCCACCGCACCAATTTCACGATGCCGCATCCAACAAGCCAGAGCAGCCCAAATGCGCAGAGTATCGAAAAAAGCCACCATACTCGTTCCCGCCACAGACTACTTTCCCTTTTGCGCGGCAAAGCTTTCTCCCGCCCCTCGCTTGCGATCTTCGTTAGGAAGTCCGCCACTTCGCCAACAGTCTTGCATCTATCACAAAACTCAAATTCTTCGCTTGTCAATATTCCGTATTGTTGATCAACTTTGTCAAAGAAATGAATGGACCCCAAATCATCCCAAGACAAAGAATCGACGAGCCAATAAACCATCTGCCATGCGTCCTCGGCCATAACATACGAGAACATCTCCCCGCCTTCCATCCACGATGCCTCATCATATAATTGACTGAACAAAGTAACGACATTTGCGACCCGCTCGTCCTTTGGAAAACCAACTCGCCTGCGCAGTTCAAGTTGCTCAATGGCAATCTCGCCCTTGCGCTGATACGCCCGATACGCCTTGCCGGGCCACAGCCAGAAATGCTTAATTGCGACATCGACAAGCGGTGCGACTTCGCCCGCCTTCGTCTTGCGCTGCAATTCAAGCAATGCTTCCAAATCTTCCCTCATTCTCCAGTTCCTTCTTAATCCTGTAAATCCTGTCTAGAAAACTCTCGCATCAGACCTCGCTTGCCTTCATTCGCTTATTCATGGTCATTTGCACTTTTTGGGGTTGCTAGTCATTCGCCTTAAATGAAGCCAGCCTCTTCTTTGCCAGAGTCGTTCCAGCGGGCGTCGCAGGGAATATATGAACACGGTGTGGAGATTGATAGCCACGATGTTCCTCGCTTTCATCTGGCACGGAACGACATAGTATGGCAGTCCATGCAACCGTAGAGGATGCAGGGGGCGTGAATCCAAGCATTTCACCGGCAAGGAACGCGGCCAGGGAATGGCTGTCGATATCCACCCCGTCGCCAGCCGTCGTATGCAGATGCCGCGGGGCGGACCTGTCCAATTCCGTTTTCAGGTAGCGCACCATTTTAGCGTCCCAATAGCCATTCTCCACGGCCATTACGACATCCATCAGCGCATCGTCCGACGGATGCTCCAGAAAGCGTCCGTAAAGTCTTGCCGCTCCACACAGCGCAATGTCGATTTCACGGCAGAGATCGGGATACCACTTGAGCGGCGAGCGCTCGAGTTCAGGCTTGCGGCCTTTGCGCATGTCGTATGGCGCAATGACGACCGAGATGTTCTTTATGCCCACTGCCGACGCGAGATAGAAAATGTCCTCAATCGCGTCGTCGCCGACTGGCACGCACCCGATTGTAGCCGCCTTGCCGTGGATCATGATGTCCCCGCCGAGATTCGTGCGCCCGTCAGCTTTCGCGCGCGCCCTGTCCGATGCGTTCGGATATGTCACCTTGAGCGAAAGATAGTAGCTTGAATTCGGGTTCAGGTATCCAATTCCGTAGACGCCCTCCGGGATCTGTCCGTCGCCCTCGCGCAGCTTCGGGCCGAGCGTCCCGCTGAAGGCCGTCATCGGATAGATGCGCGGCGCTTCCCAGCCTGGCGCATGCACTTCGACAGATCGCTCGTTCTTGAATACGAGTATCCGCAACTTCCCGCCCGCGCTTTTCGCCACGCTTTTCAGCTGCGGCTTCTTCGCGAGAATCGCCGCCGTTCTGTCCGCGATCGTGTGCCGCGCCGCCTTAGCCGCAATCACGCCAGCGCCAAGCTCCATTGTTTCGCGAACAGACCAGCCCTTCTGCCATGCAACCGCCACTATGCCTCCGGCGAAGACTGCGCCTACAACAACAATTCCAACGGCTATGTTTCTGATGTTCATTTTAAATTCCCTTCGAATTAACTACACCACCTCCCAGTGACCACCTTTGTCGGGGCCGACGCGGCGAAGACGGCCGGATGCCTTGAACCTTGTGAGATGCTTTTGGATTGCTTGCCTAGAAATGCCCATCGCCCTTGCCATGCCCTCTTGCGTAAGATGCGGCTGTCCTTTCAACAATGTCAACAACTTGTCCGCCGTTTTAATGCGAGAGTTTTCTGACAACCTTTTTCTGACAACCTTCCTTCCGCGTGCCTTCCGACAGTTCATGGATATATAGTATTCGGGCGTGAACTCGAAGCCACCGTCGTTGATGACAGCAACGATCCGCTCCGATACCTTGTCGGCCTCCTCCTTGTCGGGGTCGCGCTCCGTCGTCTCACCTTGCGCGGCGTAATAGTCGCGGATGCGCCGCCGCGCCTGGTTCTGGGTAATGCGTCCTTCGATGTGTTCGATCGCAGTATTGAACAGGAATTGCGACGGCACGAGTCCGTCAACCTGTTGTAGTCCTATCGCGGTCGCCCACGCCTCGGCGCGCTCGCGCCGCCCCGGCTCACCAGCCTTAAAATACTCCTCAAAATCGTTCATATTCGGCATCTTTCAAATTTCTTTTAGACAGGATTTACAAGATTGACAGGATTAAGAATATCCTTCCCTTTAATCGTCATCAACTGCCTCCAACTTGTTCATGACACGGCCTTCCTCGTCAAAGAACACTATAAACTTCCGCCAACAAACCATAGAAGGGAAAGCCTTCTTGGAATATAGCCAATAGAAATCGCATTGTGCTTCCTGGCTACACTCAACAATATTGAACGGTTTGCCAAGGACATCCTCAACCTCCGCCGACGTCTGCCCTTTCTTGATGGATGCCCAACCCTCACGAGTGAAGGCATCTGTCGTAACGACAAACCAACCAAATGGATTTCCCCAAACGAACACATATCCGGCAAAAGCTAGAATCGCCGCAATTACCGCAACACTTACCGCAAGCAATAATTTCTTCTTCATGTTCACATACCTTTCTTAATCCTGTCAATCCTGTTAATCCTGTCTAAAAAGCCCCAGCTTTTACAGCGAATCGACGAAAGCGGGGAAGCAAGTGACGAGTTCTGCGCGTTCGCGATGGAAAAGGAGATGCTCGACATCGCGGCGCTTAAGCTCGAGATCGACAGACTTCATATCGAACATACCCTCTTTGCCAGCTTGATCCTCCGCGCGAGGGCGTGAGAGCCGAAGCGCGCCACCACTCCATCCAAGTCACCGCTCGCAACAATCTCCGCGAGGACATCAGGATCAAAGCGCAACGCCTCGATTTCGTCTGGCGTGTCATACTGCGCGTTGAGATAAAGAAAGTCGCAAAGCGCCTTCGCGGGCGTCGCGACATTGACCGGCAGTCCATCGCCCACGTGCTCCACGCCATAGCCGAACATCAGCTCCGGTTTGACGCTGCGGTACGAAAACTCCCCGAAGTCGTTCTTGAACGAGGCCGTCTTGAGCGAAGTGACGGACGTGAACTGCACGACAGATTCTGGAATCAACCCCGTCCTTGCCATCACATACTCACACGAAAGATAGCTTGGCGAATACATCCTGCCCGCAAAGTAATCACCTATCCCTGGCGTACCTGCGACATCGGCAAAGGCGTACCACGAGCGCCTGAGCCGCTTGATGTAGCCCTTTCCCAGCCATGTTGAATAATTTCCCCTGTCGAACCGAGGAAACGCCGCCACTACCTGCTCGTTGGAGAAGCAGGCAAAGCCATGGAATCGCTCTCTGAATGTTATGTAGTTCATTTTGTTTCCGAAACGTGGATATTATACCACGTTTCAGAAACGAAAGTCAATGCACGCATCGAAAAGTTCTTATCATGCCAGTCCCGGGCAGACTTCGGCCGAATCGGGATTAGTCCACTCGAAGGGGAATGTCCGGCACTTGTCGGGTTTCACGGGATTGATGCGGCAGAGGTTGTCCTCCGTCAAGTAGGCGCACGAGCCGTCCGGACGACTCTTGAGGATAAGACTCTTGCGATCGGGCGCGACCTCGGTCTCGCGCTCGATGAACTCTGCTTCGCCCATGCCAAGGAACGCCGCGATGCGCGCGATCTCCGCGTCCGAGACGCGCACGATCCCGTCCTTGATGCGGCAGCACGCCCCGCACATCCGGCACTTGAAATCTTTCATTTCCATATTCTTAACGCCAGCACATAGTGCGTCGAGCGGCCCTGCCCTTCCCGACGGAGGATGCCTTTGGCGACAAGTGCGAAATCTGCAATCTTCGCTTATTCACACCCGATTCCCTCAATACGGTGCCTGTATGCGCGCATATTTCATGTCGTTGAAATCGTGTAGCATCTTTGGCGTGCCATCTATGTTCTTAGCGCGCAAAGCGAAAATCGCACCGTGCTCGGCAAAGACCACACGTTTACGCGACTTGTCGAAATCCGCCCAGGACCAATTTGCGCCATCCACAATGACATTGCCGTCGGCATCGCATATCACATGGCTTTCCCAATAGCATCCATGACCGGTTGCCGGCTCACCACAATGAAAATGCTTGCGAAGTATCTGCCCGCGTGAAAGAGTCTTCTCGAACACATCAAGTCTCATCGAACGCGAAGTCCACTTCCATCCGTCGCGGACAAGCCGAGGAAAGTAAACCATCGGGCACTCGCCCCCATATTCTCCCCATCCTTCACAGGATTTTGGTGGCGGCACTTCGATAAAACGTCCGCCATTGCGCCTCACACCCTTCGTGCGCGGCGGATGGTTGATGGCCACGCGCTTGTTGTCGACGAACAGTCCGCCGCCGTTCCATCCACTGCCGTTGAACCAAAGGTCAAACGCCTTGAGATAGGGCACCCGCGATACGGCCGTCCAGCTGCAGTCGTAGTATTCGCCCGCGCGAACCTGCCGCTCAATTTCTTTGCTCGTCTTTGAATCAGCGGCAATCTCGTCGCGTCGGCGGAGATATCTTCTATATCTATCCAACGAGAAAAAGAGAGAGTCTATTTCGCCCATTTCCGCCGCAGCCCTTTCGGCGATGTATTTGTCTATCGAACTGCCTCTTCCGTATTTCGCGGCGAAATAGACGAGATGGCGTCCGTCAGGGGAGATGTCGCATCTATACGGATAGAGGCTCCCGTAGAACCACTGGCCAAGCTTGAACCTGTCGGTCTGCAAGTCCCATTCGAGGATTGCCGTCTTATTCGACGGACCCCTGCGAAAGACGACCGCCTTGTCCGCCTCTCTCGCCAATATCGCGTGAAGCCGCGCCGGGCTTTTATTGTCGCTTGTCATCATTTTGATTCTCCTCAAGCGTCACGAAGTACAACCCTTACTTGCATAACGAGAGCACCAGCAGCTCAAGCCGTCGGCAAGGCTCCAGGCGGCGAAATAAACAACACCCGCAACGGCCATGTCAATCAGGAACCCAAGACATTTCCAGCGCACATCCTCTGACATCGCCATCAGTTTCACTGGCAGCGCAAAGCGCGGCAATAATTCCGCGACGACCGCAGCCAGCGCAAACAGTCCCGCGACGACAATTTCCATCTTCAGCCACAAGGCACATCTACCAAGGTAGACAGTATCATGTTTTGATGAAACCCGGTTTGCCGACCATCGGACGCATCGCATGAAGAAATGGCCGCCAACAAGCAATATAAGCACTTTCCAAAATGGCACAAGCACATCCCGCCACATCCATGTAATCTGCTCTCTGGCATCAGGGAAACGATCTGCCAGATCGCCATAGAAATTCCCGCCCAAAGCATACGCCATCAGCAAGAACAAAAGCGCACCGGCACTGAACAATGTCATCAATATAGCCTTCATTGCTTTCCTCTCCTGCCGCAACTGTTTAGAATGTGTTCTTGATCATATTTCTCAGGCGTAAGGCACTTGAGATTCCGCTCATGGCAATCAAGCGGACACAGGTACCAATATCCGTGCTTGGGGCAGCACTGACGATGCTCTCCAAAGTCAACAAAGCTCCCTTTGAAATTGCCCTCGAGAACTTCCCCATACACGACAACATGGGAATAAGGGCCAAAATACCACCAGAAGGAGAATCCTCGGCGGGTTATCTTTTCGGCTTCTTGAAGTTTTGTCCCTGCGGGAAGTGTTCCCTTGATTGTGCAATACACAGGGTGTTCAGTTCGCGCATCCACAAGAATAAGGCCATCCTCCTCGGCGATGTACATTTCGCGATTAAGCTCATAGATCGCACCGTCATCAACATTAGAGGTCCAGCTAAATCCAATACATCCGCTTACCGCCATGCACAACCCTGAAGCAATCACCAGCTTCTTCATTGACATGCTCCCTTCTTTGCGTCCTTTGCGTTCTTCTTGACCACCGTAGCCTCGGCGAAGGAGGTTGCGGCTAAACCTCATTGGCAATTGGTATTGGCCATTCGGCACTCG
>ERZ842401.7180-NODE-7180-length-11518-cov-6.376952_pt1 | contig 11518 bp, 10 predicted proteins | sample MGYA00521270_ERZ842401 | MGnify/ENA primary metagenome ERZ842401 (study PRJEB31892, sample SAMEA3878208) | bioreactor metagenome | biome: Moose rumen | place: Sweden | collected 2011-10 | study: EMG produced TPA metagenomics assembly of the PRJEB12797 data set... | reverse complement strand
CAATCAGAAGAAAAAATCTAATTAATAATTGGGAAATTTTCGCTTGATAGTGACAGTTTTTTCAATAAAAAAGCAATCTTTAGATTGCATTTTTCTATGATAATGTTACTTCAATATCCTTTTCAGAATATTCTCTACCACTCGCATAACTGATTTTTAAAGTAACTTTGTCACCTTTCTTTTTAGTATAAATAACATCACTTAAATCACTAAATGCGGTTACCTCTTCACCATTGATTCCCGTAATAATATTTCCAATTTCTAAACCAGCCTTATCAGCTCCACTACCCTTATTTACTTTAGAAATATAGAATCCTACTGGCAAATTATAACTATTATTTTCTTCTGTAATCATATATCCTTCAATTCCAAGAGTTGCTTCACTAGTATCTTCTTCACCATTCATCAATGATGTGATTAAGTCTTTTACATCGGTAATTGGAATTGCGAATCCCATTCCTTCAATACTAGCAGTTGTACCGCTTCCATTTGATGAATATTTAACAGAGTTAATTCCAACAACTTCACCTTTACTATTTAAAAGTGCTCCTCCGCTATTACCACCATTAATAGCAGCATCTGTTTGAATCATTTTAGCTTTATTATTATCAACAGTTACTTCTCTATTTACAGCACTAACAACACCTGTAGTTACTGATTGTCCATAACCCAAAGCATTACCTATGGCAATTACTCCATTTCCTACTTTTAAAGCTGAGCTATCACCTAAAGTAGCAATTTTTATAGCTTCAACTGTATCTTTATCTAAAGAACTAAGTTTTATAGAAATAACTGCGACATCTTTTCTAGAAGAAGTTCCTTTAATTGTTGCATCTACACTCTTTTCATTTACAAATTGTACAGATAATTCTTCTGCTCCTTCTACAACATGGTTATTTGTTAAAATTAACAATTCATCATCAGTTTTACTAACAATAATTCCTGATCCAGCACCTTCTGCATATTGTTCACCACTATAAAATGGTCCAAACATTCCAGAATCAACTCGAGTTTTACTAGTAATTGAAACTATTGAAGGCATAACTTCTTCTACTACTTCTGAAACATCAGTAATATATACTCCCTCTTTTACTTTATCATTAGTTTCTGTGTACTTTAATTCTGCTTGTTTTGGTTTTAAATTATTTAATTTATCAAACTTTATTAACCCAGCATTATTTAATGCAACTACAAAAGCTGCAAAAATCAATGCAATAAATATAAGTATCACTATATATTTAAATTTTCTTTTATTATTTTTTTCTTCTTCAAGTTTTTCTTTTTTTGTACTCATATTTCCACCTCTTTCTATTATGAAATTAAATCATAAATGGTGCAATTAATAATCCTAAAGCTATTATTACACCTATTACATATAAAGCTAATATAAACTTATAAGTATATACTTTTTTGATTTGTCCATCTATTTCAATTGTTTTTAATTCTACATAAGGAACTGGACTTCTACGATACCAGCCATTTACTTTTACTCTTTTTTCAAAGTATTCAGGAGATTTAAATAACGCAAATATTTTATTTACAATATTAATTGGTTGATTATAGTCTAAGAAGATAATTCCTGAATCATCTTTAATTACAAAGTCTTCATTAAAAATACAACCTGGATTACCTCTACCTATAATTGTTCCTTCTAACGAACATGGAATTGAAGTTATGTGAGAAACCTTTACTTCACTTAATAAATCTCTAACTGTAGATGGCTTAAATGGATTACTACTATATTTTCTCTTAAACTTAATAAATGAGAATAATATTATTATTAACAAAACAATACCTGCTGTAACCATAAAGTTACCTTCATTTGCCATAACAATTGCACAAACAATAATACCAATGATAAATGATAAAAATGGTAACACATTGATTAGTAATTCAACAAAGAAGTCGTCCACATATGATTCTGTTGGTTTTAAATCAAATGTAATATATGGTTCTTGATTGAAATCTCTACTACGAGATGAGATAGCTAATAATCTTTTTGAAATTAATGGATGTGTTGAATTAAATTCATACCATTTAGCCCATACATTCCATTGTTCCCATTTCATTGCTTGTTTAATATTATCTTTTGATATTTGACCATCATCTTGGCTAGATACAATTAAAGCTTTTGAAGTTTTAGCATCAAAGATACCTAAAGCATTACTTCTAGCTGCCGAATGTTTAGGATTAGTTGGTGCAGTAGTTAAACCATAACCAATCTTTACTAAAGCACTAGCTAAAGAATTTGGATTCTTAGTAGCCTCTATTGAAAAGCTATCAGCATAATACTCTCTAGTTCTAGATAACATTAGAATAATATAATTACTAATTACGTATAATACATAAGCAACAATACCTATTAATGCTGTATAATCACCGTTTTTATTGTTACTACTACTTTTTTCACTATCCATACATATTTCATAAATACCATATAATAGTAATGGTACTAATTGAGCAACTGTCATAAATAACATATCATAGTGTGCAGCATGTCCCAATTCATGGCCAATTACAGCTTTTATTTCATCTTCATTAAGTAATTCAAAAATACCTCTAGTAACAACTACTCTTGCATCATTTTTCGTACGACCATATGTAAAAGCATTAGGAGCCCCATCATCGATGTACCCAATCTTTGGAAAATTCATATTATTTTGTTTACATACTTCTTCTACAAAACTATTAATATTATCTGGTAATTTATAACCAAATTTAGCCTTATAAAACCACTTCATTGATAAATCAGTTAACCATGGTGATATAAGAAATTGTACTATTAAAATAATAATACTAATAACAATACCATAAAGTACTGGTATATCTGTAAGAAGAGCTATTAAAATAATAATAGCTGCCAACATAAAATATAATCCAGATATTGTTAATAATGATATTCCTAATAAATTTTTCTTCATAACCTTCTCCTCTATTAATTTATTATATTTTTATTAAACGAACATTAAAATAAATTATTTTTTTATTAAAGATTTACCAGTCATTTCTTCAGGTATTTCTAATCCAAGCAATTCTAACATAGTTGGAGCTACATCGGCTAACTTTCCATCATTTAATTCAATTCCTTCAATAGTTACAATACAAGGAACTGGATTAGTTGTATGAGAAGTAACTGGCTTATGATTTTCATCCCACATTACGTCACAGTTACCATGATCAGCTATTATAATTAACACTCCTCCTAATTCTTTAACTACTTTGTCATAGAACATTGCAAGACAACTATCCATATCCTCAACTGCTTCAACTGCAGCTTCATATACTCCAGTATGTCCAACCATATCTCCATTAGCTAAGTTCATAATAGTAACATCATAATTACTTACTTCTTTTAAAAAATTATCACGTACTTCATAAACACTCATTTCTGGTTGTAAATCATAAGTAGCTACCTTAGGTGATGGAATTAATATTTTCTTCATATCATCATACTCTACTTCTTTTCCACCATCAAAGAAAAATGTAACATGTGGATATTTTTCAGTCTCCGCAATACGTAATTGACTAAGTCCATTATTATGTAAATAATCTACCATAATATTTTTTAAATCTAAATCATCAAAAGCATGGGGACAAAGTACTGTCTCAGTTACTGGATACATTGTAAGTACTTTTAAATTATTAAAATGTTTTACTTCTAAATTCTTTTCATTAGCATCTTTTTCATATGCATCTGGATTAGTCCATAGAGTAAACATTTCTCTTAATCTATCTTTTCTAAAATTAAAAGCAATTACTCCATCATTATCATTTAATGGTTTAGAATCAATAATACCCGGTATTACAAATTCATCATACTTTTCATTTTTATAATTTTCTTCAACTAAATCTTTATAATTACTATATACTGGTCCTTCACCATAAACAATTGCATCATAAGCAAGTTTTAATCTATCGAAATTGTTATCTCTATCCATTGCATAATATCTACCAGAAATAGTATTTATTTTACCTAGATTTAATTCTTTCATTTTTTGATCTAATTGTTCTAGATAAGTTAAAGCACTTTGTTCATAAGTATCTCTTCCATCTAAACAAATATCAAAGTAAACATCTTTTACATTCTCTTTTTTACACATTTCTAGTAAAGCTAATACATGATTAATATGAGAATGTACTCCTCCATCGGATAGCAATCCAAAAATATGTAAGTTTGAACCATTCTCTTTTACATGATTCAACACATCTAATATTTCTTTATTTTCAAAAAAGTCTCCTTTTTCAATAGCAGAACTTATTGTTTCTAATGGTTGCATAGCAACACGACCTGAACCAATATTCATATGTCCTACTTCACTAGTACCCATCTGTCCTTCTGGAAGTCCTACATAAGGGCCACTTGCTTGAAGGATTGAATGAGGATATTTATTCATTAACATATCAAAGGTTGGTTTTTTAGCATTCTTAAAAGCATTTCCATCTGTTTCTTCTCTAACACCACACCCATCTAATATACATAATACTAATGGTTTATTCATCTTATTCCTCCTAACATATTAATTATATCACAAAAAAAGAAGATAACTCTTCTTTTTTAACAACTATTTTTCTGACAAGTAGAACTTTCTTCTTCTAAACATTTTATTAAGCATGTAAATTTTTTATAAGCATAGTTTTTAATCTTTTTAGTTAATTTACTATATGGGTCTTTTAATTCATCACTAATACCTGTTTCTAATTGAATTGCTTTTCCACTAGATATTGCGACTACATTAGGAGCATAAATTCTCTTTTCTCCTGCACTAATTTCTTCTTCATTAGCATTAGTTAAAGTATAATCTGCTAATACAGAATCTAATTGTCCAAGCAATTTCATATAACCTTTAGATCCTTCTTTTGTTGTATTAATAGAACCATCTTCAGCCACCTCTTTTGTATCTCTAATCTCCAAGACATCAACATAGTAAATTTTTTCTACTTTCTTATCTTCAGCAGCTTTAATTAATTGTTCTAAAACACTACGACACCAAGGACATTCAGCAAAACCAAAATAAACAATAAATGTTTCTTTATTGTCAATCTTCTTTGCAATTTCTTCAGCAGTTGCATAAACAAATGGATTATCATTTGGAATAGTTAATTCACGATTCTTTTTATTGGTATGTTCATTAACTTGATTATTTACACTTTCATATTCTTCCTTAAACTTCATTGCATCTGTTTTTTCTTTAGAACAGCCAACTACAACTAATCCTAAAACTATTATTAATAATATTGAAATATATTTCTTCATACTCTCACCTACATTTAAAATTATACTATTTATCCTTAACAATTTCAATTTATATACCACAATTTTTCATTATCTTTTCTAACTTCAGTAATTATACCTCCACCAAGGCATTCATTATCATTATATAACACACAAGCTTGTCCAGGTGTTACTCTTTTAACTCCTTGAGGATATTTTACTAATAATTTATTATCTTCTAAGTATTCTAATTCAACTGGAATATCTACTTGACGATATCTAAATTTAGCAGTACATTTATTTAATTTATTATCATCTAAATAATTAACATTTTCAAGGAGACAAGAATCAGAAATTAAATAATTATTTTCATCACCAATACATACATATAAAATATTCTTTTCTATATTTTTACCTACTACAAACATTCTATCTTCTGTACCACCAATATCTAGTCCTCTTCTTTGACCAATTGTATAATACATTAATCCTTTATGTTTACCAATTACTTCATTAGTATCAATATTTATAACATCACCAGAATTTTGTTTACTATTTTCTTTAATATAATCATTGAATGTTCCTTTGATAAAACAAACATCAAAAGAATCTTTTTTATGAGCATTTTCTAATTTATATTCACTAGCTATTTCCCTAACTTCTTCTTTTGTTAAGCCATCTAATGGGAAAATAATTTTATTTATCTTATCTTTTGGTAAATCATATAAGAAATATGACTGATCTTTCATTAAATCTTTACTTCGATATAATTTACCATTTTCTATTTTTGCATAATGACCTGTCGCAATAAAATCACAATTATATTTTTCCATATTTTCAAATAGAAAATTAAACTTACATAATCTATTACAGATAACACATGGATTAGGAGTTAAACCTTTAGAGTAATCATCTAAGAATCTATCAATTACATCTTTTTTAAACTCTTTTCGGTAGTCTACTGTGTGGTGTTCAATATTTAACTTTTCTGCAACCTTCTTAGCATCAGTATCATCAAAGTCTTCAATAAATTTAAAAGTTATCCCAACTACTTCATAACCTTGTTTCTGAAGCAAGATAACTGCAGCACTACTATCTACGCCACCACTCATACCTAATAACACTCTTTTCATATAACTCCTCCTTTCACATTTCATAATTATAACACTATTTAGTTATTTCCACAATTTTCTGTATAAAACTTTATAAATTAAACACACTATTATTGGAGGTTAATATGGATAATAATATAAATGCTTTAAACGAAATGAATAAAGGTTGTTTAATGGGAATAGATTCACTAGAAATAATAATTAAAAAAACTTCTGAACCTACTTTTAAAGAATTACTTGAAAAACAACTTAATGAATATCAAGATATTTCTAATAGAATTAATGAATTATATCAAGAATATACTGATAAAAACATAGATGAAACTACTACAATGGAAAAAGCTATGTTATGGACTGGTATTGAAAAAGATACTTTACTTGATGATAGTGTTTCTAACATTGCTGACTTATTAATTAAAGGTACTAATATGGGTATTGTCGAAGGAAGAAAAATATTAAATAACAAAACACTTGATAAAAAAGTACATAAACTATGTAAAGAATATGAAAAGATGCAAGAAAAATACTTAGATAAATTAAAAGAATATTTATAAAAAAATAGTTCGATTGAACTATTTTATTTTTGATAATTTTCTTTTAAATATTCGTTGTAATGATTATTCATTTTTTCTAGAATAATATCTCTTTTTTCAATTAATTCATTAAATACTCTAGTTTGTTCAGTATCTTCTTTTTTATCTAATGATGAATACAAGCTATATATTTTAAAGCCAGAAAAGTTTTCAAAGAATGTATCAAATAAACCATTTAATTCATCAAAATTATCTTTTCCAACAGCATCTAAAATAATATCTATATTACCATTACTTCTACTTTTAATTATTAAATCTTTATATTCATTAAAGAATTTATTTACTAAAAATAAAGAATCTTCATAACTAGTCATATTTTTATATTTGTTATGCTCATCATCATCGAAAACTTGAACCTTATCTTTATGCATAATTTCACAAATTTCTTGTGCAACTAATTCGTTAATTATCTCATTAAATAACTCATAAGGTCTATTTGGATGATTTTTTCTTTCTTCTTTTTGATTAAATTGTTCTTCTATAGTATCCCAACCACAAATAATTGAACAAGAATCATCTCCAACACTATTTACATGTAATTCAAATAAATGATTTAATTCATGAACTATTTTATGATCTAAGTCATCATCAAGGATCATATTAAAACTAACTCCTACAAGTGGATATAGTTCATAGCCAGTTTCGGTTTTTATGAAATTAGGTGATACATACGCAGCATTATTAGAATAAATCTTTTTCAAATTTGAAGTTACATCATCAACAAAATTCATATCTTCTAAATCTTGTTTTAAGTGTTGATAGTTATCAAAATTATCATAAAGTTCTTCATTATAAATATCTTGATATTTTTCTCTACTTTCTATTATTTTTTCAATCATTTCTTGATTTGGCCACATTTTTTGTACTTTTTCATCATTTAAATAATCTTCATAATTATTACCTAAATCTATACCAATATCTTTAAAATATCTAATTCGTTGTTTCTTTATACTATCTTTTTGCCATTCATGAGTATCAGGATTGTTTAATTTTTCTTCTTTTTCTTTTGAAAAATTTTCAATTGGTAGTGCAGAAAAAAGCGAAGTTCCTAGTACATTCTTTATATAATTATCTAAATTATAAGCTTTACCTAAATCAGTTTTATATTCTTCTAAACCACTTCTTCTATCCTCAGGAATAAATTCAATATTTTCTAGAATAAACTCTCTTTGATACTTTTTATTAAATTCAGATTTTAATTTGCTCATTTTCTCGTTAATTAAGCAATGCTTCTCAAGTTTCTTTTTATAACTTCTATACTCTGTTATTAAGCTAGTATATGGCTCATCTAAATCTAAAAGTCTAATAAATTCTGGTTCTTTTAATAACTCTTTAAAATTATCACCATTAATCTCAGGATTAATTTTCATTAATAATTCTTTTACATCATAAAACAAATCTTCTTGCCCTTTTTCAATTGTATCTTGTTCAATATTCTGAGTCATATAATTCTTAGTCCACTCAGGAATAGAATTATATTTTTCAGGAATTATTTTAGTATTAGAAATTTCTACTAGCTCTTCAAAAGACATATCCGGAACATAATCATGAGTATTTTCATAAATTGTTCTTAATCTTTTGATCTTTCTTCCTTCTTCACCTAGCTCATTATTCTTTATTAAAGTAATCACATTGGTGATTGGATGAATATTGGGATGTTCAAAAGAACAATCTCCAGTTAAATCTTTAACAGTCAAATCCAAAGAATTTTCTTTAATAAATTGTTCTACTAATTCAGCAGTTTTTTCTCTTTCAAATGTACTTATTGTTGACGTTATACCATCAATTGATTGAAAACCAACGAACTTTGCTTTACTAAATTTTTCTTCTATTTCATGGCGATGTTCTTCTCCATAATATTCGATAAATGCTTCCATAAAAATTGGGATAGATTTTTCAAGTTCCTCGGTACAATTTAAAAACTTAATAGTTCTATTTGTCATTTAATTCACCTAGTATTTCCTTTAGTCTTGTATAGTTTTTAGGAAAGACTCCCTTACCATGATAATTATACTTTTTATTTTGTGAATAAACAGTTATTAAAAACTCCTCAACATCTATACCTGGCTTAGTACCATATTCTTCTTCCCAACTAGCAATAGTATTAGTTATTTCATCTAAAAATGCATCATCAACTTCATGTTTTTTCTTATTCAAAAAACAAACTTTTTTTAAATAACTAATAAAAGCACTAAATTGATTCATAGAACCACTACTAATTACTATCTCTACCGCATCTATCATATTATCACCAATACTATTATAACATGATATAATAGTATTAAGAAGAGGGATTTTATGTATCAAATACAAAAAAATATTAATAAATTGAATTCTACTGGTAGTACATTCTTTTTAGATCCTAAAGAATTAACAGATATCAAAGGTAAATTAAAAAAGAATGAATATAATATTTATTATCCAAATAAAGATAGTGAAAAAGTTATTCTTTATAAAAATAATATTCCTGAAGTATTATTATATGAAATAATTATTAAAGTACCCGTTAGACATCAAGATATTTTAGGTAGTATTTATTCTTTAGGAATAGATTCTGAATTATTTGGAGACATTTTAATAATAGATAATCATTATTATGTCTATATTTTACCAATAGTTAGAAATTACTTTGAATCTAACTTCTTAATGGTTAAAAACTCTCATATCGAATTAAAAGAACTACCTGTTGATATTTTAAGTGACTATGAAAGAAAATATGAAAAGTTAGAATTTATTGTTTCTAGTAATCGTATTGATACTGTTATTTCTACTATTTGTCATACTAATAGAAATAATATTTCTTCAATGATTAAAAAAAGAGAAATTCTTCTTAACCATGATTTTTTAAAGAATTCCTCATATAAATTAAAAGATAATGATACTTTTAGTATCAAAAGAATTGGTAAATTTAAATATAATGGTATTATTAAAAATACAAAGAGTAATCATTTAATAATTGAAATACTTAAGTATCTTTAATTATATCTAATATCTATATCTACTAAGTTATCATCAATACCTGATACTTTACCATCTTCACAGATTTGCCATACTTTGTATTTACCTTGATAATTAGTTTGGTCAGTGTAATGTGCTAACCAAACTTTTTCTTTGAATGGAAACCAGACATCTTCTAAATAACTTTTAGAAGAATAAATCATACCACTATAACCTTTCTTTTCCACAGTATCTATAAAAGCTTTAGCCACTTCTGTTAAATTATAAAAACTAAGTTCATAATTTTGATAATTATTCCAGTTTTCCCAGTCAAAGACAATTTCTAAATCGACATCATATTTTTTTATTTGAGACATAACCCATTTAGCTTCTTTTTTTGCTTCTTCAAGAGAATTAGCTTTGGAATAGAAATAAACTCCTACTGGTATTCCTACTTTGTTAAAGCCTTTAATATTTCTTTCAAATTTTTCATCTAAAATAAATTCACCTTCAATATCATCTCTTCTACCTACTCTAATGTAAGCAAATTCTACTTTACTTTTCTTTAATTTGTTAAAATTAAGATTTCCTTGCCAATGTGATACGTCAATTCCAATACTACTTTTTTTAGTCTTATAAGTATCATAAACATCAGAATATGATGTATAGTTAGTAAATTCAAAACTATCAGTATTTCGATTATTACTACCCTTGCTCTTTTCTTTTACTATCAAAGTAAAGGGATGTTTAGTCGCATTACCAGAAGAATCTTCTCCTTCTAACGCTACTTTATATTCTCCTACTTCACTCAAATCATAATCTCCTAAAACAGTACATTTTGGTTTGTCATCATAATTATCTCCACAGAAAAAAGACTTTAGAAACTCACTCTTTTTCGTTCCAACTGTTACTGTTTTAACACCAGGATAATCTACTATTGGATAAACATTATCAATAACTTTAATAGTAATTGTATAAGGTACTTTAATATGTTTATCCGTAATATATTTAAATTCTATTTCTTGTTCCCCTATCTTAGTAGTGTCAATTTTAAAATCATCAATTAACTCACCATTAATACTCTTAATTAAATCACTTAATTTTAAATCATCAAATACTTGAACACCCTTAGTATATAATTCTACTTCTTTATAAGCATATTTTACTCTTAAATGCTTGTATAGGGATAATCCTGCTAGGGCAATTATTAATACTAAGATAACTGAGAAGGGTTTTAGTTTTCTACGTTTTTTCTTCATATACTACTCCTAAGTATATCTATTATAACACAAATAAAAATATTGGATAAACCAATATTTATTAATTAAAGTTTCTTTATTTCTTCCACACTAAGTCCTGTAATATCTACTATATCATCGACACTAATACCTTTTTCAAGCATCTTTTTGGCATTCTCTAAATTCTTCTGCCTTTCTCCCTTGATTATCCCTTCCTTCATGCCTTCCTTCATGCCTGCTTTCATACCTTCCTTCATGCCTTCTTTCATGCCTCTCTTCATTCCCCATTCCATTCCCTCTTTTTTAAATTGGCTTTTTAGACTGTTTTCAATCTTTCTATTGTCTTCTTCTGCACTCATATATTCATATATTTCTGAATTAATATTTATTCTTTCTATTTCTCCCATATACTTACTGACCACCCTA
>ERZ842401.7179-NODE-7179-length-11525-cov-3.544900_pt1 | contig 11525 bp, 10 predicted proteins | sample MGYA00521270_ERZ842401 | MGnify/ENA primary metagenome ERZ842401 (study PRJEB31892, sample SAMEA3878208) | bioreactor metagenome | biome: Moose rumen | place: Sweden | collected 2011-10 | study: EMG produced TPA metagenomics assembly of the PRJEB12797 data set... | reverse complement strand
CTTCGGCAGTTGTCGTTGTCGTTTCTGTCGCTTCCATCGTATAGCGCACAATGGAGTTGATGGTTCCTGTAATCTGTGCATCTTCTAGCTTTATTTCTTGCCGAATAGTATCAAAAATCACCTCCTGGCAAGAAGCTAAGAGCAGGACTGTAGCAGCGCTTATAAGGACGGTAAGTGTATGTCGTAATTTTTTCATCATGAGATTCCACCTTAGAAATGATAGCGTGCGCCTAGCATAATAGACGAGAAAATGCCGTAGTCATTGTATTTAGAATCATCTCCTTTATACCATTGCGGCATGTACATAAAGTCATAGACGATACCAAAAGACCAGCTCGGTGTTGCACGATAGAATACGCCGCCGGTAGCTTTGAGCACAAGGCCGGGAAAGTACGTGCGGCTTAGGTAGCTTTCCATAGCAGCGCCAGCGCCTAGTGTAATAGGAAATTCAAAGCGCTTGAACCAGGGCTGGAATGTTACATTAAACATGAGCGGCACGTAAGTAAAAATGTTATTGCCGATGGTGGGGTTGTAACCAAAATAGATGTCGCCGCCGACGGCAAGCCAGCTTGTTAGGAAGCGATGATAGCCGAGCATACCCATGCCGCCTGTATTAAGCGAGCCTTCGCGGTAGAGCGGAAAATCGCCGCCGAAATTCATCGGCATCGTTACCATAAGTCCGATGTTGATGTACTGGTCTCCACGCTGATTCAGATTGTAGGTAATGTCGTGGCGGTCAGAGTCGTCATCTTCTTCAGAATCGGCTTCTGCAAAAAGGGCTGTCGTTACCAAAAAAAGCGTACATACAGCAGCAATAAAACGTTTCATAATTCCTCACGAGTTTTGGTGATAGCAATTTGTTAAGAAATCGTATACAGTTGACACAACACTATAACCGTTTGCGCCGATTGGCGCAAGGTAGCCTTGCAGCAATCAGTAAGGAAACAAACTTGTAGGCGCGGCGGTTACATGGTCAAAATAACCTCCTGTTTTTTTGACCATGACAGAAGCAACGCTTTTGTCCTTGCTTTGTGGGCGCGTCTATGTGTCTGCAAAAATAGGTGAAATAGGCGCTTACAGGCTGCGCGGCGAAAGCCCCGTGATGGCATTTTTATGCTAAAACTATGTGTCCGTGTGTAGGCAGGTTCGCGCGCGCGGAACATTCTGAACGAACGAGCGAAAGCGAGTTTGATTTCTTATTTCGTTCAGCATGTGGAGCGCGCGCGGTTCTGCCTACACACGGACAGAGAGTAAATAGGAGTTTGATGAATATGAGTGCGGTTGTTATTGACGGAAAGGCGATTGCCGAGGACGTGCGCGCGAGCGTGGCGCAGAAGGTGGCGGAGCTGAAAAAGCGCGGCGTGTCGCCCTGCCTTGCGGTGATTCTGGTGGGAGCGAACCCCGCGAGCGTGAGCTACGTGACCGGAAAGCGCAAGGCGCTGGCGGAAGCGGGCATGACCGACCGCAGCGTGGACTTGCCGGAGACGACGACGGAAGCGGAGCTTCTGCGCATTATCGAGGACTTGAACAAGGACAGGAGCGTGCACGGCATTCTGGTGCAGCTTCCGCTTCCTGAGCACATACACGAGGACAAGGTGATTATGGCCATTGCGCCCGAAAAGGACGTGGACGGCTTCCACCCGGTGAACGTGGGGAACCTGATGATAGGCCGCCCGGGCTTTTTGCCCTGCACGCCGCACGGCATCATGGTGCTTTTAGAGCGCATGAAGATTAAGACCGACGGCGCCCACGTGGTCGTGCTCGGCCGGAGCAACATCGTGGGTAAGCCCGTCGCGCTCCTCATGCTCCGCCGCGAGTACAACGCCACCGTCACCGTCTGCCACACCGGCACCAAGAACACGCCTGAGCTTACGAGGCAGGCTGACATCCTCATCGCGGCGGTCGGCCGCCCGAACACCGTCACCGCCGACATGGTGAAGCCCGGCGCGGCGGTCATCGACGTGGGCGTGAACCGCGTCCCCGACGCAAGCCGGAAAAGCGGCTTCCGTCTCTGCGGCGACGTGGACTTCGAGGCGGTGAAGGAGGTCGCAGGCTATATTACGCCGGTGCCTAAGGGCGTGGGGCCGATGACGATTGCCATGCTGATGAGCAACACTCTGGAAGCGGCGGAGAAAGCGGCCGGGGCGGAGTAGGGGCCGGCGCTTCCCTTGCGCGGCGCGAAAAATCGCGGTATGCTTTCGGTATGACGGAGCAGACAAAGCTTGCGATTTTAGATACACTCATCTGGGACACGGACGCGACCGCGCAGGAACTGTACGCGCTTGTGCAGGGAACGGCGCAAACTGCGGGCGGTTTTACGCGCCAGACGCTTTTTTTGCGGACGATCGAGCGCGTCGCGTGGCACAACCTTGTGCCGCTCTGGGGTGGTATTTCTGCTTGCTCTGCCCTGTACACCGAACAAACCGCGCGGGGGTTACGCAACGATGGGCTTCGACAAAAATATAACTTCGTATTCGGATTATTACGAGGACAGCCTGTACAAGCTCCAAGATGGGGTTCTGCATACTGTGAAAGCCTGCGGCGTACCTTTCTATCTGACCGGTGAAACCGCGCTTAGCCGTGGCTATTACAATCACCGTTATTCCGATGATTTGGATTTTTTCGTCAACAGGACGGATGCTTTTAACGCCCATGCTGACGTGGTCTTGTCCGCGCTCAGTGACAGCGGCTTTTTTTGGAACCAAGAAATAGAATTCCGTAAGTCGCCTGATTTTTATTCCGTGATACTGCATCACCGGGACCATGCCCACAAGCTAAAAGTAGATTTTGTAAACGACATTGCCGCGCATTTTGGCGCATTGACACAGACACCGCTGTTTTATCGCACCGATTCTGTACGCAATATTCTCTCGAACAAGATTTCTGCTGTATTCCGTTTTGCCGCAAAGGATATGGCGGACATTCGGGAAATTTGCCTGCATGAGCATTTTGACTGGGCAGAGATTTTTGCCGAAGTCCGCCAGAAAGAGCTGGGCGTGGAACCGACGGATGTTGCGCAAATTCTTGAAGGAACGCCAGAAGCGCAGTTTGAAACAATCAAATGGATTCATAAGCCGGTGTGGGAGCGTTTCCGGCAGGATATGACGCAGATTGCACGGGATATGGTTTCCCTTTCTGAAAACTCGCTTTCTGCAAGCGCCCATTAGACAGCCGTGCCCTGCTTCCGCTATACTGTGTAAAAAGGACATTCCAATGATAGACATCCAGTCCACGCCGGACACCCGCGCCGTGCCGCTCCAGAAAGTGGGCGTGAAGGGACTTTCGTACCCCGTCACCGTGCTCGACAAGGAGCGCGGCACGCAGGCGACTACCGCGACCATCGACCTCTTCGTGAACCTGCCGCACGACTACAAGGGCACGCACATGAGCCGCTTCATCGAAATCTTCCACGGCTACCACGAGGACTTGAGCATGAAGCGCTTTCTTGCCATGCTCGCCGACATCCGCGCCTCGCTTGCGGCGGAGCGGGCGTTCGGCGTGATGAGCTTTCCGTTTTATATTGAGAAAAGCGCCCCCGTGAGCGGCGCGAAGGGCATGATGTGCTACCAGTGCACCTACGAGGGCGAGGTGAGCGAAACGCGGCGCGACTTCTACGTGAGCGTCGCCGTGCCCGTCACTACCGTCTGCCCGTGCAGCAAGGCAATCAGCGACCGGGGCGCGCATAACCAGCGCGGCGTCGTCAAGGTGAAGCTCCAGAACACGGGGCTGTTCTGGATTGAGGACGTCATCGCCGCCGTGGAGGGAGCGGCGTCCTGCGGGCTGTACAGCGTCCTGAAGCGCCCCGACGAGAAGCACGTGACCGAGCGCGCCTACGACAACCCGCGCTTCGTGGAGGACGTGGTGCGCGAAGTCTACCTTGCGTTGCGTGCGTTCCCCTCAGAAAAGCCGTTCACCTATTTCAGCGTGGAGTGCGAGAATGCCGAGAGCATCCATGCGCACAACGCGTATGCCTACACCGAGTACGCGGCGGAAAGCGGGGCGGGCACGTGATTATCCGGGCGAGCGCGGCGTCAATACTGGCGCGGGCGTGCGGGGCTTTGTGCGTGGCGGTCGCCGTGGCGGGTGGCGGCAGATTAGATGTGCAGTTGCCGGAAAGTCCGCTTTTTCCGGTGTATGAGCGCTTGCTGTAGCCGCAGTTTGCGCATTAGAAGCTATGGTCAATAAAAAAACGCTGGCGTACTGCCAGCGTTCCTGCGCTTTATGCGTTGTTGCCGATGTAATTTTGCATGAGCGTTACAAACAGGTAAATCTTCTTGTAGACCTCCACGCCTAGTTGTTGCAATGGATGTTCTGCAAACCGTTCAATTTCCTTCCAGTTTATAATAAGGTCGGGCACTTTCTTTTGATAATCTTCAAGCAGCATTTTTACATTTTTTGCAAAGACAATCATGTTGCGAGAAGCTATCGCAAGAAAGTCGCGCGCCTCTGTGTTTGCATCGCCTAAAATAGTGCGCATAATGTTTGCCGCTTCTTTATCACGTTCGAAGCGTGGTAGCAGTGTTTTTAGCTTCGTGCCGATTTGCCCATCTTCTGCCATTTTTTCGTCAAAGGCGGTAATTTGGTCTGAGGCTGCCATTAGATTATGAAAAGCATCGCTCATCTGCTGTGACAGCCCCGTTGTTGCCCACTTACCGCGAATAAGCACTAAATCCGCGTATTCACGCACATCGCGCTTAACGTATTCAACAAGGAATGCTTTTAAGTAGTTTAAGCCATTTGCATACTCATAGGCGCCTAATTGCCGCCGCACATAGATTTCAGCGTTAGCCTCGGTGTAGCCTTTAAGCACTTCAATGTTCGTGGTATTGAAAATCTGCATAAGCAGGCTGTCAATTTTTGAATTTTTTTGCGCGGATTCAAGCTGCTGTTGCGCTTCGGTAGCATCCTTGCGCACTTTTTCAATGTAGCTTTCGATGACCTGTTCATGCTTTGTTTCTGCAACAGTTTGATAAAGGGGGTCTTTAGTAATGAGCTGAATAATCATGTCGAGCACTTGCGATGCTTGTATACTTCGTAAGCGAGCTACAATTTTTGTCCATACAGCCGGCTTTATCGGCTCGGAACCGCGCGTAGCTTTAAACATCTGAAAGACATCTGTCCAGTCAACATCTAGCGGCAATGAAGCAACCACAGCGACAAAATCTTTAAGGTCCTCAGAAATATATGACGCATCGATAGGGTCAAAACGCGGTGTACGACTAAAATCTTGCTCTTTTAGCGAAGAATCGAATTTTTTTAGCAGAAAGTAAAAATCGTACATGCAAAAAGCTTTGAACGCCAATAGCTTTGAATACAGGTTGTCGATTTGCAGAATCTTATCGCTGTTAAATTCCGCATTGAACAAGTCAAGATTTTCCTTAATTTTTGCTTTAAGGTCTTTCGCCGACATGTGTGCACTCATCGCCTTAATCGCTTCTTCGGTAAGCTCTTCTTCTAGCGCCTTTTGTCGTTCAGAAAGAGAATAATTTACGACCATGTTTTTGAGCATGTTCGGATTTTCCTGATTTTGAAATAGCAGCTGGCAGGGACCAACGACTTTGTAAATATCAAAGAAAAATATACCAAATACCGGTAAAATTTGGTCAGAGCTGATTTTATAAAACTTGTATTTAGCGTGCGAAAGATTTTTTGCAATCGTTTTAAGCTGCTTCTTTTTTACCGCCTCTGGATCAGTGCGATTGACGATACTGCTTAACAACTTTTCAAAAATGGAAACGCTTGCTGTGGCTTTTCCCGAAGATTTCTTTGCCATACCCCTTACTATACTAAAATATGTTTTGAATTTCAATAAAATATGCTACAATAGTTGCATGAGTACACATATCAACGCGCCGGAGGGCGCAATCGCGCCGGCAGTGCTGCTGCCGGGAGACCCCTTGCGGGCAAAATTCATCGCAGAGCATTTTCTTGAGAACGCCACCTGCTACAACGAGGTGCGCGGCATGTACGGCTTTACGGGCACCTACAAGGGCGTGCCAGTGAGCGTGCAGGGCACCGGCATGGGGCAGCCGTCGCTTTCGATTTACGCGACGGAGCTGTTCAAGTTCTACAACGTGCAGACGGCAATCCGCGTGGGCACCTGCGGCGCCGTTGACGCCGACACCCGGCTGCGCGACACGATTATCGTGCAGAGCGCCTGCTCCGACTCCAGCCTGCTGAACCAGCGCTTCGGCGCCTTGCACTTTGCGCCCACCGCAAGCTTTGAGCTGGTGCGCGCCGCCGACCGCATTGCCGAGGGCATGGGCATCCGCTACTGTGTCGGCTCCGTGGCTTCCAGCGACCTTTTCTATGACAAGAACGAGAACTGGAAGAAGTGGGCGGAGTATGGCGTGCGCGGCATCGAGATGGAAAGCGCTGAGCTTTTTACGCTGGCGGCGGAGTACAAGCGCAAGGCGCTGGCGATTATGACCGTGAGCGACCACATCCTGCTCGGCGGCGCCACCACCGCCGAGGAGCGCCAGACCACGTTCACCACCATGATGCAGCTTGCGCTCGATACTGTCGTTGCGACGACGAAGAAGTAAGAAACACATACATTGCTATAAATCATACTAACGCCTCACAAAGCGCATTGCTTTGTGAGGCGTTGTTTGGATACGCGACGAAACTGGTGCCGACATGGGCACAAAAGCTACAGCGTGTACCGATAGGCGCTTATATCGCTGCTGGTACATAATGCACATTTTATCTTGTGTGCGAGATAAAATGTGCATATATTTATCTTGTTTACAGGATAAATATATTAAAATATATCTTGCGCATAAGATACTTTTACTGCATAATTATCCTGTATGTGGGATAAAAACAAGGTTCGGGATGCGATGCTTGACGCGAAGGCGCTTGCAAAGGCGATTGCGTTTGACTCGCGCTCTTTTGCGTTTGAGGTGAATGCCAACTACGTGTTCGTCGGTATTCGGCGCGCGGGAAAGTCGTTTTTGATGTACCAGCGGATGCACGAGCTTATAGCGGCAGGGCACAGCTGGGACGAAATTCTGTACGTGAATTTCGAGGACGAGCGGCTTTCGGAGCTTGAGGCGAGCGAGCTGAACGTGTTTCTGGAAGTGCACTATGAGCTGTACAATGTGCAGCCGATTCTGTTTCTGGATGAGATTCAGAACATCGCTGGCTGGGAAAAATTCGCGCGGCGCATGGCGGACATGAAGCACCGCGTCTACATCACGGGCAGCAACGCGAAAATGCTTTCGGGCGACGTCGCCACCACGCTCGGCGGCCGCTTTCTGATACAGGACGTGTACCCGTATTCGTTTGCGGAATTCTGCGCGGCAAGCGGCGTGCAGCTTACCGCGCCCGACACGCTTTCCACGGCGCAGCGCGGCGAGCTTTTGAACCGCTTTGCCGCCTACTTCAAATTCGGCGGCTTTCCCGAAAGCCTGATTATGGCGGACAAGCGCGGCTACCTGACGGGGCTGTTCCAGAAAATCTACCTCGGCGACATCTGCGCCCGCTACGCAGTCTCCAACAGCTACTCGCTGCGCATTATGATAAAAAAGCTTGCCGAAAGCGTAAAGCAGCCGATTTCCTACAACCGCATCGCGAACATTCTGGGCGCGGTCGGCATAAAAATCGGCGTGAGCACGGTCATCAACTACGTGAAGTACGCGGAAGAAAGCTGGCTTGTGCTGCGCTTGCAGAACTACGCGGCAAAGCTTGCGGAAAAGGAATCGACGCCGAAGTATTACTTTTGCGACAACGGCCTTTTGATGATTTTTCTGACCGACCCAGCGACGAGCCTGCTGGAGAACCTTGTTGCCGACGTGCTGTTCCGCCGCTACGGGCGCGAGGACGCGGTCTTTTTCTACCACGACGGCATCGAGGTGGACTTCTACGTGCCCGACGAGGGCTTGGCCGTGCAGGTATGCTACTCGCTTGGCGACGAGGAGACGAAGAAGCGTGAGGTGCGGGCGCTCAAAAAGCTTACGGAGCGCTTCGGCTGCGAGCGGCTTATGATTGTGACCTATGACGAGGAAGCTGCGCTGGACGAAGGCGGGCTACCGATTGCGGTGGTGCCCGCGTGGAAATTCGCGCTTGCGATGGCGCCGTATGCGCCTTCCGCAATGCTAACGCAGCCTACAAATATGCTGTAACAGTGCGCGATTGCAGCTATCGGCGACAGCGTGGCAACGCTTGTCGCCCGCAGTGCCTGCGGTGTGCACAGCTATGGCGTACGCAGCGCAGGCGTGCCCGTGCGCTGTCTGCCGCTAATGCACGGATTCGCTAATGGCAAGAGCAATGTCCGCGCGCAAATCGGCTTGTAGCTTTGCGTAGATTCTTTTGGTAATGTCGTCAATAAACTGCTCCTTGTTGCTTCCGATGATGTTTTCGGGGCTGGCGTTCTCGTCAAACAGCTGCATGGGGCGAATTTGCAGTACCTCTGCGATTTTCTGAATGGTCGCAGGTGGTGGAAATGATGCCGCGCACTCTATCGTGTTGATGTAATTAAAGCTTCTGTCTATTCGCAATGCTAACTCTGCTTGGGTCAGCTTTGCTTTCTTTCGGTACATTTTCAGATTATTGATGAATACAGCCTGCAAATCCATTGCTTATGATGGTACGCTGTGTGTGTAAAATCACACGAAATTTCAAGTTATTGCTTAAAAAAGTTTGCAAATACCTGTGTTATCGTGTAATATAAACATAGAAATCTAATGTTTTCTCTGCTTTATCGTGGAATAACACTGTAAACTAATGTATATGGGGGTGTAAGTATGAAAAAGCGATGGCTTTGCTGTGGGCTGCTTTCAGCCGTGCTGGTGCTGGCGTCTTGCGATGCTAGTGATGATACAGATGAGACGTTTGAAATCTCGTATGACGGCGGAGGCACGACGCTTTTTACTGGCGGAAGCTTGCAGCTCCATGCGGTACTTGACGGTTGTGCTGTTGCTGCTGACTGGCAGACGTCCGATGCGGCAGTGGCTACGGTTGACGCGGGGCTGCTGCGCGGCATAAAGAGTGGCGTTGTTACTATAAGCGCGGTTTCCGGCGAAAAATCAGCTTCGGTAGATGTGTTTGTGGCGGGGCTGAAAAGCCGCCCTTCTGCGGTTGGTGACATTGTGTTTGATGACGGCACTGCCGTGGCTTACAGTGAGCACCTGCGGTTTTCACAGCAGGTAAAGGCAAAAGCCGTAGGCGTGGTGTATACGACGACAGGCGGCATAAAGGCGGTGAGTAAGAAAGCGCCGGATAAGGCTGTTGTGTGCCAGCGGGGTGCTGGTAGTTGGAATGATACTAGACAACAGTATTATCATTCATCACGTGAAGCGTACGATTTTGTAAGTGGTATAAGCGGCTCATGGTCTATGCCGAGCGTAGCTGATATGCAACGCATAAGTAGCGCATTCGGCATTGTTGAGCGTTCACTTGCGGTGTGCGAAGGGCGTGTGTTGCATTATACTAGCGACAGCAGGAATCTGTATTGGACGTCGGATGGTACACTTGCAGAGTGGGATAATACAGCTGACTGCGGTGAAAGCTATACGGTCGATATTCTGACGGGAAAGCAGGTGTTGTGCAATAATTTTCAATCACGACACAGTGTACTTGCGGTAAAAGCATACTAGCAGATTGATTGTTGTAGCAGCGCTGACAGCCGCGTTGTTTGTGCATGAGGGAATGCAACAGAACGCCCCGCAAACGTATGGCTTTGCGGGGCGTTTTCATGCGCGGCGCGCTATTTCGCAATTATGCGTACAATCTCCGCGTTGCCCTCCACGGTGACTTTCTCGCCGGGGGCGAGGGCGTAGATTTGCTCAGGCTTCAGCTTGCAGGTGGCGCTTGCGCTGCCGTCGGGGGCGACGGCGCGGATGTCGGCGCCCATGCCGCTCGTGGCGACGATGTACACCAGCTGCCACGAGCTACCTGCGCTTTTACCCGCTTTTGTTGTCGCGTCGCAGCTTGCCGCTCGCGCTGCACTTCCTGTACCGTCAGCTGCGGGCACCAGCCAGCTCAAGCCGCCCTGCACGGTGACGTGCTTGAGCGTAAAGTAGTCGCAGCTGAACTCCGCGCCGAGCGGGCTGATGGGCGCGGGCGCACTCTGCTTGATGCTCGCAAGGCCTTTCTCCACGTGAATTTCGCGCGGGCGGCCCCAGTCGTACAGGCGGTAGGTGATGTCGCAGCTCTGCTGCACTTCTAACAGGCGCAGTCCGCCGCCGATAGCGTGCACGGTGCCCGCCGGGATAAAGATGAAGTCGCCCTTGTGCACTTCCACGCGGTTCAGGCAGTCCTCGAGGCGCGTCTCGGCAATCGCGGCCGAAAGCTCCTCGCGGCTGTAGCTGTCGTTCAGGCCGTAGACAAGCTGGGCGCCGGGGGCGGCGTCGAGCACGTACCAGCATTCGGTCTTGCCTCGCGAATCCGCGCCCTCAAGCTCGACGGCCTTTGTGTCGTCGGGGTGCACCTGCACCGAGAGCGTGTCGTCCGCCTGTATCACTTTCACGAGGAGCGGGTAGCCGCCCGTCGCCTGCATGAAGTCCGCCTGGCACCCGTTGGGGTGGGTCGAGGCAATCCAGAGCTCGTAGCCCCAGACTTTGTCGCTTCGTATCGGTTCAAGTTTGAGCATCACTTCTCCCAGAGCTTTTCGGGGTAGTAGCCGCTTTCGATTTTCTTTGCGATTTCGGCTTTGACCACGGCCTTGTCCTCGGGGTAGGTCATGCCGAACCAGCTTTCGTCGCTCGTGAACACTTTGACGCGGCCTTCGCCGTTTTTGATGATGTCGCTTGCGGCGACGGGAAGCAGCGCCTCGGCTTTCGGCTTGTCGAGGCTCGTCTTCTTGAAGTTCGCCCAGTATTCCTCAAAGCCCTCGAAGGCCTTGGGCGAGAAGCCGAACAGGTTCATGCTGACGGTCTCTTTTCCAGTCATGGGAACGAGCGCGCCGTCAAGCTCGCTTACGATTTCGTTCCCGCTGAAATGCTCGCCGGTGTAGTAGATTTTGGTGTTCTCTACAATAGACTTTAGGTAGCCGCCCTCGGTCTGGGCGACGCCCCGGCTTACGGAGCCGTTGCGGCTCATGGTGTTGCCCAGGATGTAGCCCACCATGGCGTGCTCGGTGCAGTCGTTCCCGATGGAGGCAAGGTAGCCGCCCAGGGTCTGGAAAGCGGCGCGGCCGTAGTAGTCGTCGGCGTTGATGACGGCGAAAGGCTCGTGAATCCGCTCTTTTGCGCAGAGCACGGCGTGGATGGTGCCCCAGGGCTTGGTCCGCGCTGCTGCCTGCTGCTGCTCGTCGGCGGTCAGCAGGGCGTCCGGTGTCTGGAATACATATTCCGCGTCGAAGTTGCGGGCTACGCGGTCAAAGAGCCGCTCCCGGAAGTCTTTCTCGATGTCTTTCCGGATGATGTAGACGACTTTGCCGAATCCCGCCTCGCGGGCGTCAAAACTTGCATAGTCCAAAAGGCATTCGTCGTGCTTGCCGACCGCGTCAATCTGCTTGACGCCACCATAGCGGCTTCCCATGCCTGCCGCCAGAACTAACAGTGTCGGTTTCATAAGATACT
>ERZ842401.7178-NODE-7178-length-11525-cov-33.291892_pt1 | contig 11525 bp, 11 predicted proteins | sample MGYA00521270_ERZ842401 | MGnify/ENA primary metagenome ERZ842401 (study PRJEB31892, sample SAMEA3878208) | bioreactor metagenome | biome: Moose rumen | place: Sweden | collected 2011-10 | study: EMG produced TPA metagenomics assembly of the PRJEB12797 data set... | reverse complement strand
AGCCTTAAATAACCTCGCTGAATCGACACAAATTCTTGACACCAACAACAAGCAATTTAACAAGGTGTCAAATCCGTCAGATCCGGCGGTGATCTTCGATCTCGTTGAACGTCCGTATGCCGTCAAGGATGAAGATAATGTCTTTACAGGTGTGAATACCTTTTGTGACATTTTGCCCAAAACGGATGACAAGTACAATATTGGGAGCAAAAGCAATCCCACCCTCAGATATAAAAACATCTATGCTGTCACGCTCAATGGCAATCTGAATTTACAATCACCGTTTAAGTTCAAATTTACTGAAAACTGTGAGTCTGATAACTTTATATTTGATGGTTCATCAATTAAAAAATACGTCAATGATAGCAATATTACAGAACTAACTGCTGATAATGGAATTTATAAAGTTCCAATAAATGTATTGAAACTTCATGACGAAAGGACTGTCAGTTTCAAAGATACAGTCAGTGGCAGTACTACAAAGAAAACGGATGTTACAGGAAGTTTCAAATTTGATGGCAGTAAAAATGTTGACACCAATTTATCTGTTAAACTTTCTGAGCCTGTTAAAATTGCTTTCAAAAATGGTAATAAAGCAAATTCTACCAAACTTGCTGATTTAAGTTTTGATTTGTCAGAAAGGGATCCTAATAATCCTATCATCGTTGATGTCAGCGATATAGTTAATGCCGCCACATCAACAGATGAGAAAGTGACACAATTAGTAACAACAACAGATAATGTTTATAATATTTTAACAACATACAATGATAATGCGACAAAAGATATAACCAGTGAAAATGCAAGATTTTCAAAATTTATAGGAATTAATGCAAGCACTGGAGATATTGTAAGCCGTGCCAACGATGACAAATTCAAAAAAGATGGCACATCAAATAAAAATGGACCTTCATGGCTTTTTAATTATAATGATGGAACTAATTTCGGTTCGTTTTTCACTAGACAGATATCATCAGGAACAATATATTCTTCTCTTAAAATAAATGATGCAGCATTTACACTTGGTTCAGCATGGAAAACAGCAAAAGACAGTCAAGGAAATGTTTATAATTTATTAGACGCCAATGGTAAACATGTATGTACATCCTATGTCAGTGTAAATTGTTCATGGTCTTGCTCTTTATATCCTACAATAAATGTTGATGGTGAAACTTCTTATACATTAGGAAATTCAACTAATGCGTGGAAATCATTGTTTGTTACAAATACGTATAATTATGGCAATGTTTATATTGGTGCAAACAATGCAAATGCGCAAACAGACTGTTTATGCTGGATTGGCAGAAAGAGCACACTTGATAACGGAAATTTATATATCAATTTTTCATACATAGATACAAATACCACTAATAACGAGGTAAAAAATTACTATGTACGTTTTTACAATAACGCCATAAAAACAACAGAAAACAATACAACAACTTATACATATATAACAAAAAACATTGGTTTGTATTTCCCATATGATTCCGGTCGTTTAGTTGTTGTAGACAAAGACAAAGGGTGTGGTTCATCTTCACAGCCCATCTACATCAACGCCCATGGTGTTGCACAACCCTGCGGGGATATAAATTTTGGTGCTGTCACAGGTATTACGACATCAACCAAAACAATAAATTCGGAAAATGATAGCAATGTTAAATTATTCATGGTAAATAAAACCTCAGTTATAGCCAATAAAAATGGTGTGGCATTCTTAGGTTTTAACACTATAGGGAGCACTATTGCTGCATGCTGTCAAGATGGCACTGATGGTTCCGGTAGAGACGGTAGTTCCTATGCAGGAAAGCATTATGGCTTTGTGGTATCCGGAAGCGATTTGTGTTGGGTTGGTTTGGATCACCATGATGGCGGTCAATCCCACCCATATGCAGATGGTAATTTGGGTCTTACAGGAACATGGGTTAAGTGTTCAGGAATGAGCAATACAAACAATGGTAAAAGCGGTATTGGTATATACCGGAGGATTTCATAAATGGTTGACATTAAGAGCGCCAAATGGCTAAACCCTGAGCACACAGAAGCAAGATGTATAGTATTTCTAGACATTTTAGGTGATTATGGTCCTTATTCTGTTCGGGAGGATTTCCTTGATACGCCGTTTGCTGTTGAACTGTGGGAGGCATTAAAAACGTTTCCTGTTGATGAATTCCAGGCGCCTTCTCCAGAAGTTAATATAATGAGTATGCGCTGCAGGCGAGACGAACTTTTATTAAATACTGATGTTTTCATGCTTGTTGATTATTCCATATCACAGCAAGATCGCAGTTTAATTGCTCAATACCGGGATTATTTGCGCAATTTAACTGACACTCCGGAATGGTATAAACATCCTATAATGACTTTAGATCAATGGATCAGTGAAAATATATGATTTACTCCCAAGAGACAATTGCTGTGCTTATGTTGCATGAAACGTTGTTATAACTTTCACCACGTCCTTCTACAATAATTGTAATATAAACATAATCATAGGTATTATAAAATACAAAGTCATATATTCCACCGTGCGAATAACCGTCAGATGATGAACCTATAGCAATATAATTCGTTGGTGCTGTTGTTGTAGTATATCCAGTGTATTGATTATTCTCAGTTTTTAAAACCTTTTTGTTATATGGAGTAATACTTAATGCATTAGCAGTATCTTTTGATTTCAACGCAAACGATGCCGCACTGTTTAAGTTTACAATTTGTGTTTGCCCACTGGCATTCACGCCATGTAAATTGGCAGAAAAACTAACAGACAGCATACGGTTTTTATAATTGCTCAAATCAACTTTGGTAGATTTGTATGATGATGACAATTTAGATGTTCCAGAAGTACTGTCATAATACACATAATATGTGCTTGCAGTTAAACTTTCTTGATGTTCATCGGAAGCGTCAGTGAATGCAAATATCGTTGTTTTAGATCCACTTAGTATAGCATTAAAATCCCCGCAGGGTTGTGCGACACCAAGGGCGTTGATGTTATTCAAACAAAAATATAAATAGAATGTAACCAAACAAAGGATTAAAAAAAAATGACTGAAGGAAATATAATTTATTACAGCAAAATAAATGAAAACGGGAGAATAACCGCTTTCACAGAATCTGCTAAAATGGCTCAACTTTTTGGATGGAGTGATAACATACTCAATAAGGATGATGTTGTTTTATCAGATATAGATGGGATGGCATATTTAAAAACAAGTTGTCCACAAAAATCCAGTGAAGTCAAACTTGCTGAAGCAAAAGAAGCAAAACATCAGGAATTAAAGGCTGAAAGAGAGCGTTTAAGAATTATTGAATTTGCTCAATACGATGACGATGAGTTTCAAATAAGACAAGAAGATCAAAACAACATAAACACATTCTTTTCTGTAGCAGTATCGATTAAGGCGGGCGTAATAGAGCCGATAAATTTTACTATGATGTCAGCGACTAATCATTCACATATTTTTACCGCCGATCAAATAATTGAACTAATGGGAATAATGAAATTAAAAGTTGAAGAGATATATGCACGTTATTGGTATGCCCGGGACATTTTATTGGCAAATGCCAGTACCGAAGAAGAGGTTGCAGCAATACAAATTCCTAGTGAATTATAAAACATTTTGAAACTTATCGAATCTATCATACTACATTAAACCCACTATTGATAGATCAATAGTGGGTTTATTGATATATTTTGACACTGGAAGTTGCACTTCCGGATGCATCGCCAGCATGAAAACTCCATGAAACAGTGAATTTCATCTGATAATGCCCCTTTGTTGTGTCACACGGCTAAGTTCATTGCTATAAATAATTGTAACAACTGAAAATGGTTGCTATAATGGTATTTATAATCAATGAACTAATTTAAAAAAAAACTTGTTTTTAACTTTGGAAAACTATATGGCAAAAACAGCAATTTTGGGGCACACAGGTTTTATTGGATCGAGTATTGCTAGAACACTAAATACACTCAACGAGGACTACGATGGTTACAATTCAAAAAATATACAGCAACTGACAAATAAACAATATGACACCATTTATTGTGCATGCGTGCCAGGAGTCAAGTGGTATGCCAATTTGCATCCTAAGCAAGATTACGAAAATATGCTTGAAGTAATGAGTGTATTAGAAACTGTAAGATGTAAAGAATTTTACCTTGTTTCGTCTCAAGATTGTAATTCTACACTAAAGGAAAACGAATTATTCACAGGCTTACCACCTACAGTATATGGAACTCACAGGTTATATTTTGAGTGGTTTATAGAAAAACATTTTAACAGTTATATAATCAGAATAGGGTGTTTGTTTGGAGACGGACTCAAAAAGAATATAATATATGATTTGTTGAATGACAAGTGTGAAGCACTGTATAATCAAACGTACCAACTGTACTGCATAGACAACTTGTTAAAAGATTTCACATTTATGAAATCCAACAATATTAGACTAATGAACAGGTTTTCACAGCCTGTTTATATAACAGATATTGCGCAAGCGTTGAACAAGCGTTTTGAGTGCAGGCGTAAGAAAACCGTGTATAGAAATTGTGGTGATCATATATTATCAAGTGATGAACAACTATTTTTACTTAAACAATGGTCATTAAAATATGCTGGGAATTTGCACTAACTCATTAAATAATTGTTTTGATGATTTGCTTGATATTCAGCAATATCTTGACACATTTGAGTGTTCCAAAACATTTTATATAGACAATTTTCAAAAAATTGATCGTATAAAATTGAATTGCTCATGTTTTAATTCTTTAATACTAGGTAACTATGATTTAACCACTCCTAGTGGCAGAAAACATTTTGTTACAGAGTTTGAAGAAACTTGCAGAATGGCGAACGATCTCAATTGCAAAAAACTTATGTTTGGTTTATTGCGGTACAGGAAAGTTATAAATTCAGACATTACAAAATTATTTATTGAGTTGATAGACATTGCTAATGATTACAAACTTGCGTTATTATATGAAGCGTTGTCTGAAAGTCAGTGGATAACAAATCACAGTCAACTTATTGATTTTTCAAAGCATCATAATTTGCCGTCAATCCATGTTGATTTTGGGACACTTAAAAACGAGCATGAAACATTCAATGATTTGAGATATAATATATCTAATATACATTATCCCATAGGATTGCCAATCATGTACGATAATGTATCTTTAGAAAACTATAATAATTATAGTATTAAGGAAATAAAAACATGGATAAGGTCGCTATTATAGGCGCAGGATTTTATGGTCTGATGTTAGGCAAATTCTTGTCAGAAAAGTACAAGGTGGATATTTTTGAATCCCAAAATGACGTAATGACAAGAGCTTCGTCTCAATGTCAAATGCGGATACATAGTGGCATGATGTATCCAAGAGATATAAAAACCGCAGTTAGCTGCATAAGAACATTCAAACCATTCATGCTGAAATTCAAAGATGCTATAGTAGACGATTTTACATCTTTGTATGCAATAGCAAAAGACAGTAAAATAAATGCTGACGTTTTTTACGAAACTCAAAAAAATCTAGGTATAAACATTTCAAAGGTTAAAAATGAATTGTTTGATCCTAATATGGTGCAGCAGGTATTTAAGTGCTGTGAATACACATTTGATATTGATATTATAAAGAACACATTGATTGATCAAAACATAGTATTTAACACAAAAATAACTGACATTAGACAGTTAAAGCAATACTCAAAAATTTTCATCTGTGCCTATGCGGGAACATCTGAGATACTTGAAAAATCGTCTATGGAACCTATAAATGGTTTACGCTCATTCAATACAGAAAAAATTTTTTTTAAGGATAATCTGGGAGATACTGCTGTATGTGTTGTTGATGGCGATTATTTTGCCACTATGTGCTTACCTAAAAGATACAATGGGTTAAAAACACTGACAGCGTGTGAATTAACGAGTGGACATTTTGATACCAACAAGGTCAAAGCATTTCAAAGGGTCAAATCGTTTATACCTAATATACAATTACAATATGATAGTTCTACGTTCTGTAAAAAAACAGTAATAGATAATCACAGGAATTGTTATATAAAAAAAATAAACAACGTATATATAATAATAGGTGGAAAAATAAATAATGTTTTTGAGTTATTTAATAAGCTTAAAAATATACAATAAGGAATCGTGATGGCTGAAGTGGTCAATTCTATTAACAGTAAAAATTTTGAAACTGCAACAAAAGCATTTTACAGTTCTGTTGATGGTGAAAAATATATAGATTTCCTTATCATTACTGTTTCTTCATATAAAAAGCATAATAATATACCAATTGATTGGATTGTTATTTGTAAGGATGAAGATAGTCTTGAACATATTAAATCAATGACCGAATTTTTGACTGATGATACAGTTAAAATGGTATATACTGTTATGCCAACTCCACCCAAAGAGGTTGATTATAGTTTATATAATAGTTTCAAATGGACAACCGACTATGCTAGTGAGATATTTTGTAAACGTATTTATTTTGTAGATGTATGGAAAGACAGATATGATTTATTGGTTTGCATTGATTTAGATGTTTTATTTATTGGTGATGTAAAGGAAACAGTGATAAATTTTTTTAATAGTGAGTGTGCTATTGGCGGGCAGTATGAATATTTCAATGTAGAATTTGGATTTAGTAGTTGCTTAAAAATAAAAATGCCAGAATTAAAATACCGCGCATACAACTACATAAATTTCGGATTTGGCATGCTTAATACTAGATATTTAAGAAATGATAATTATCTTCATTTTGTTGAAATGAGCAAAGGTATAGAAGATCAATTTAACACCCAAGAGCAGGCATATTTCGCCTATGAATATCAAAAATCTATTAAAGTTTATAGGCATTTACAAATGCATCCACATGTATTGATAAGGCAAAACCGCAAGTACTCAATGATACATTTTACACCGAGTAAATACATAACAGAAAGCATGGAAACTTATGATCCTCTTGATCCTTTATTCGTGTCAACAACACTATATTTTAAAACATATGCACTATTTGCCTTAACGTGCAATATATCTAATAAGTTCAGAAAAACACTTGAAGAAAATTTAGCAATATATTGTAAAAAAGTAACTCCATCTATTATAAGGCGTTTTAGTTTTTCATATTGTTTGTAAACGGCAGAATAAATTATCATGGTAGATCTGTTATCAGGCAAATTTATCAGCAAAAAATTCGAATCTGCAACAAAAGCATTTTATAGTTCTGTTGTTGGTGAAAAATATATAGATTTCCTTATTGTCACTGTTTCTTCGTATAAAAAGCATAATGATATGCCAATTGACTGGATTGTTATTTGCAAGGACGAAGATGATGTTAAACATATTAAATCGGTGACCGAATTTTTAACTGATGATACAGTTAGAATGATATATATTACTATGCCAATAGTGCCTAAAGAAGTAGATTATGATTTGTATGTTAGGCACAATTCTTCTATATTTGTGTCCCACATTTCTCGCGAATTGTTTTGTAAACGCATGTATATTGCAGACGTATTAAAAAATAAATACGATTTAATAATTAGTGTTGATACAGATATTCTTTTTATTGGCAATATAAAAGAAGTTGTAAAAGATTTTTTTAATAGCAACTATGCCGTTGGAGGGGCAAGTGAATCGTTCGACATTAAAACAATTGAATTTAAACAACAAGTGACAGATCCAAAATATCTTTGTATTAAAAAAAATATAAACTTTGGATTTGGTATGCTTAATACTAAATTATTAAGAGACGATAATTATCTTCATTTTCTTAATATAAGCAAGGACAAGGAGGACTGGTTCTGTTTCCATGATCAATCTTATTTTGCTTACGAATATCAAAATTCTATTAAAATTTATAATCACTTACAAATTCATGCGTATCAAATAATTGCAAATAATGGTAGAAGATTGGCAGGCAAATATAAAATGATACATTTTTCAAAAGATAAATATCTGTATGAAAGCATGGAAGCATTTAATTGTAATGAATACGCTGATGATTTATATCTTGTAACAACACTATATTTTAAAACATATGCACTATTTGCCTTAACGTGCAATATATCTAATAAGTTCAGAAAAACACTTGAAGAAAATTTAGCAATATATTGTAAAAAAGTAACTCCATCTATTTATAAAAGCATCCAGTTCAATTTAAATGAATGGCGGCAAAATCACCATAATAACAAAATCTGAATAGCCATATTCATTACGCATTTTTAGAGGTTCACATTTATGGATCCATACATTGTTGAAGGTCTCAAACGTCATGAAGCCAGATTTGCTGTCATATTGACTAAACATTGTAATCTAAAATGCAGGGGTTGTTCTGCCTTTAGTAATATATCTGAACCCTGTTTCTACGATTATGAAAATCTTAAAAAAGATTTAAAAAAAATATCAGATGTGTGCAATGTAACTGGTATTTCATTTTTAGGAGGCGAGCCACTGTTATATCCTAAACTTAAAGATGTTTTAATCTACACAAGAAAACTTCTACCTCATGCAGGTTTAACCATATTCACTAATGGTAAAGATTTAGTAAAATTAAACATGTGGAAATTGCTTCGAGCTTTAAACATTTGCATTATATATACTAAATACACTGATTCAAAAATAGATTACGAAGCGATTTCTAAAAAGGCAAGGATATATGGAATGCAATGTTTAAATATAAATGAGTGTGAATGTAAAATAACTACCATGGAACAAAAGGACAAATTCTTTTTGTTTAGGTTATCAAAGAATGTGTCATCCGAATGTATACAATCTAAAGCAGATAAATGCCCAATGAATTGCGTTGAAATGTGGGATTCGAAAATTTTTCTATGTCTGCATACAGCACTTATAGATACTTTAAATAATAAATTTTCTGAAAAATTTTTATGGCGTGATGGTGATTACCTTGAAATACAAAATTTAACTTCTGACAAGTATTTTAATTTTATATCATCGCCAACACCATTTTGTGAATACTGTTTCAATGAGGAACCTATTCAAATACCGTGGTCAACTCAAAAGGCAAAACAAGAGGATTTTATAATACCATACAAACGAGTGGAATGACTCTTGATGTGTCCTATTTAAACAATCTATAAAGTTTTCTATAAATAGGTGTCATTCTTCTATTGTACACATTATTATTTAATGCAGGATTGAGATATTTTTTCACTTCATGACGACACCCAGACATTCCATGCGATCCTGTCATATGAATGCTTTTAGTATTAGAGATGCATCCAGGATAATACAAATTCATTCTAATATCATGAACAACGTTTACAAGCGGTGATAAATAATGCACATCATTCTGTTCTACAACATCTGCAAGGAATTCTTCGTCAGGCCAATATGATGATTTACAATCGAAAAAACATTCAATATCATTCAACGTATATGCAAATTTATAATTTTTAACAAACAATAATCCAGTGTTGAGAAAACAAGTTTTCACTCTGTCAAGTTTGCCATATGTACATGGATGTCCATGGATGCCATCTTCGAGATTGTTCCACGTATCTTCGAACGTATCAAAAAAGAACACATCATTTTCAAAAAATATAAAATTATCATGCCTTGTAAGACATAACATTTTTTCAACAAGAATGTTCATTATGTTTATAAAATATGAACATTGAACCTTTGAGGTCAAATTGTAATCTATTATAGGAAGTTTTATAACAGTAATTCTATCATCATTTATATGTAAATTATTATCACCAATGATGTATACGACAACTGGAACGTCATTGTGATTCAAAAAACTCTGTATTGATTTGTGAGCATCTTCGTACACATTTGGTGATAAATCAGTTATTGTTACGCCAATAAAACCCATAAGGAGCTCGTCAATAGAGTTGAATCATGATAATTTGTGATGCTCAACAGTTAAGAGAATCCGGATCGTCAAAAACAAATTCGTCCCATACGACTGCTTTTATATCATCAATATTATCTGCAGCAACAACTTTGTCTTTTAATCTTCTTGCATACAGTTTAACTTTTGTGAACCTGTTTATAATTTTACTGCGCAATTCAAGTAATTGATCGTATGTAAAAACATGAATAGCATTTGATATGGATATAAATTCGCATTTAATATCTTGTTTTGTAATTTTGCCTGATTGTATTTGGTAGTCATAATCTGAAATTATTGAATTGATTATCTGCTGAGTATCAAGACTGTAATCAAATATATCTTCATTAAACTCTATACAATCGTATTTTTTAATAAAAAAATCGAAATCGCAATTTATATCATAAATGGCATCAGTGCGATATTCGTATAACGTTTGTGCAAAACTATGATTTGATTGATAGTAATCTATTTTTAAATTGTCTAGCTGTGACTTGATATATTTTCTTATTTCACTTTCAATTAAGTCTTCATTTTCAAAATCATAATCTACAAAAGTGTATGGTATGGGTTCAGTAAGAATTTCATTATCTAAATCTTCGACAATCACGTCAAACATTATTGTACCATTTCTTATGTTATCAACTGTACCTCTCGTATTGGTATAATGAGGATTGCTTAATTTAAGTTTCATTGTCGGCACCTTACATCTTATTGTTCAATTTGAACAAATTCATTGTAATAAATATAAATTGTAGCAGAAGAGCTAGGACTTCCTGAACCACCTGACGATTGACTGGTTTGCTTGCCTGTTCCCACATATGAAGGCGCACTGGTTGCCTGCCATGTGCCTGTTTTTGAATCACCTGATAACTCGTACATGGACGACGATGCTGCTGAACAACCTGTATGTAATTTAGATCCCGCAACACTTGTGCCATTGGTGATGCCTGTTTTTGAATCTTGTTTATAGTATAATTTTATAGGAGTACTACCTGAATACACCTGTTTAACCTTGACCTTATTGATATAATATTTATTAGCTACCGTACTAATATAAAAATCAGTGATTCTTGTGCTCGCTTCAGTGACAATAAAATCTGTTACATCCCCTGGAATAGTAAAAATGTTGCTTTCCGCAGTTGAGACATATGTGCCTGGTGTGCCACGTTCTCCGTCATATTTCACATAAAACCCCCGTCCCGCTGACACATCAGTTACAGTACCCACCTTCCCCTTAGAAAGAGCACCACTACTTGATGTAAGGTACACAAATGTTCCAGAACTTGACGAACCCTGAACTGGTGCAACGGGATCAAGTTTTGACATTTTTTGGGAATATACGTAATATGTATCCGAACCCACAATTATTTTACGTTTTGTGGATGCAGCCGCTGTTGCTCGGTAAAGACCCTCTGAGCATTTGTTTTTCAAAACATTTTCCGCTACGTTACGTGCTGAACTCAAATTATCTGTAACAGTACCAGTGTAAGTTGTATTTTTATCAGTAGTATACACACCATATATGTAGTAATATATCCCAGTTTGTCTAGTATCAAGTATTTGATATTTTACTAGTTTGTGAGAACTGTTTGCCACATAGTAATAATACCCAGACGATGCACTTGTTTCTTCTGGTTCATCTGGT
>ERZ842401.7176-NODE-7176-length-11528-cov-6.240129_pt1 | contig 11528 bp, 8 predicted proteins | sample MGYA00521270_ERZ842401 | MGnify/ENA primary metagenome ERZ842401 (study PRJEB31892, sample SAMEA3878208) | bioreactor metagenome | biome: Moose rumen | place: Sweden | collected 2011-10 | study: EMG produced TPA metagenomics assembly of the PRJEB12797 data set... | reverse complement strand
CACGAGGATTGGAAGTGCCTGCTGATTACTTACGATGAGGAGGGTACGGAGGAAGGAATTCCCTTGGTGCCAGTGTGGAAGTGGTTGATGAAGGTGTGATTTCGGGGTAAGGTGTACTTTTTAAAGAAATAACTAATAGAAAGATGGCAAAGAAAACGATAAAACCAACGAAGCCGATGGAGGAAGCCTTGTGGGAGGCTTGCAACAAGTTGCGTGGCTCTATAGAACCGTCGGAGTATAAGCATGTAGTGCTGAGTCTTATCTTCCTGAAATATGCCGGTGACCACTTTGAGAAGCGGCGTAGGGAGATACAGGAGGAGTATGGCAATGAGGCTTTTCTTGACATGGTGGAATTCTATGCTGCCAAGAATGTGTTCTATCTGGCTCCTGAGAGTCGGTGGGCGTTCATCATGCAGAACGCCAAGCAGCCGAATATCGCCCTGCTGATCGACTCGGCACTGTCGCTGGTGGAGAAGCACAACAAACCCCTTCGCGGTGCTCTGCCCAACAACTACTATTCTTCGCTGGGTATCGATACCACCAAGCTTGCCTCGCTGCTCGACGAGATCAACAAGATAGACACGCTCAAAGACGAAGCCAACGACCTGATAGGTCGCGTCTACGAATACTTCCTCTCGAAGTTTGCCATTGCCGAGGGCAAGGGTAAGGGAGAGTTCTACACGCCCAAGTCGATTGTCAACCTCATTGCAGAGTTGATTCAGCCCTACGAGGGAAAGATCTACGACCCCTGCTGTGGCTCTGGCGGTATGTTTGTGCAGAGTCTGAAGTTTGTCGATGCCCATCATGGCAACCGCAAGAACGTTTCGGTATATGGTCAGGAGTACACCAAGACCACCTACAAACTGGCGAAGATGAACCTCGCCATTCGTGGCATCAGCGCCAACCTGGGTGAGCACGAGGCTGACACCTTCCATAACGACCAGCATAAGGACCTGAAGGCTGACTTCATCATGGCCAACCCGCCCTTCAACCAGAGTTCGTGGCGCGAGGAGAACCAACTGACCGACGACCCGCGCTGGGCTGGCTATGACACACCGCCAACGAGCAATGCCAACTACGGATGGATTCTGAACATGGTTTCGAAACTCTCGACCAATGGAGTTGCCGGATTCATCCTTGCCAATGGTGCTTTGAGCAGCGACGGCACGGAAAAAGAGATTCGCAAGAAGATGCTGGAGCGCAGTCTGGTGGAGGCGATTATCATTCTGCCCCGAAAACTCTTCTATTCTACCGACATAAGTGTGTCGCTCTGGGTGCTCAATGCAAACAAGAAAGCCCGCTCCGTTGTCCGTGAAGGAATGGAGGTGCATCTGCGTGACCGTGAGAAGGAAGTGCTGTTCATCGACTTGCGCCAAAAGGGCGACCCATACGAAAAGAAGTTTGTGCAGTTGTCGGCAGAGACGATTGCCGAGACGGCAGACCTCTACCACCGTTGGCAGCAGGAAGGCATGGAGCCGGCAACGTTTGATATTCCAGGCTATTGTCATGGTGCCGATTTCACGGAAATAGATGCCAATGACTTCTCGCTTGTGCCAAGCAAGTATATCAAATTCGATGCCAAGGACAGCCAGAAAGACTACGCTTCTAAGATGCAGTCCATACAGTCACGCATGGCGGAGGTGCTGAAAGAGGAAGCAGAAGGGAGGGAAAAGCTTCTTTCGCTCTTCAATGAATTAGGTTTTTCTATCAATCTGTAGGATATGAAAGCAGAATATAGGCGATTAGGCGATTACATCAGGCAGGTGGATGTGAGGAATAAGGAGCAAAAGGTGGATTTGCTTCTTGGACTGAGTATTGAAAAAAAATTCATTCCCTCCATTGCTAACACTATTGGCACAGACATGTCTTCTTACAAGATAGTAGAACCTATGCAGTTTGCTTATGTCCCAGTTACTTCACGCAATGGGGATAAGATAACAATAGCGTTGTATAAGGGTGGCGAAAAGGCTATAATATCCCAAGCTTATACAGTATTTGAAGTGACAGATACAGACACCTTGATGCAGGATTATCTGATGCTATGGTTTCTTCGTCCAGAGTTCGACAGATATGCTCGTTTTAAATCTCATGGCAGTGCCCGAGAGGTGTTTGACTGGGATGAAATGTGCAATGTGATGCTTCCAGTTCCGCCTATCGAGGAACAGAGGCGCATCGTGGAGCAGTATCAGACAGTAGAGCGTCGCATCAAGAACAACGAAAGGCTGATTGCCCTGCTTGAAGATACAGCTCAAACCATCTTCCGCCATCGGTTCGTTGAGAATATCGACCCGAATAATCTGCCTGAAGGGTGGAGAATGGGGACTGTCGGAGAATTGTTTGAGCTTCAGAGAGGATATGATTTGCCAGAACAAGCTCGTCGGCAAGGAACATCCCCTATTTATGCATCTACTGGTATTTGTGGCTATCACAATGAATACAAAGTGTCTGCTCCTGGTGTTGTGACTGGACGAAGTGGAACGATAGGAAAAGTTATGTATGTTCATGATGAGTTTTGGCCACTTAATACCACGCTATACATTAAGGATGCAAGCAGTTCATCCTTTGAGTTCGCTTATTATAAATTGCAAGAACTCCAACTTGACAAAACCGTAGCTGGCTTTGCCGCTGTCCCGACGCTTAATCGTAACGACGTTCATGCGATGGCATCTGCCATTCCTCCAACGGAAGAGATAAGGGATTTCTCTATTAAAGCTCGTCAACTTCTTTCTGAAATCAAACTTGTTCAAACAGAAAATGAACTTCTTTCAGAAACAAAACAGTTACTCATTTCAAGACTATAGCCTATGCCCTACTTTGATGAAGCGCAGTTAGAACAATCCATCATCGACCTGTTCGGGCAAGAGGATTACAGGTACACACCCGGTGGCAACATCGTGCGTGAGCAGAGCGACGTGCTCTTGCGCGATGACCTTGTGGACTTCCTGAAGGCCCAATACAAACGTGAGAGCATTACGGACATTGAGGTGCAGACAGCCATCAAGAAGATTGAGAGCGAAGCGGGTACACTATATGAGAACAACCGTCAGGTGATGCGCTACCTTATGGATGGCTTCACCATTAAGCGTGAGAACCCGACAAAGGCTCCGCTCTTCATCAACCCAATAGACTTCGACAAACCACGAAGGAACATCTTCAGGCTCGTAAATCAACTGGAGATTCAGGGTGAGGAACTGCGACGGCCCGATGCCATCGTCTATGTGAATGGTCTGCCTGTGGTGGTGATGGAGTTCAAGAGTGCCATCAAGGAAGACACTACCATTGAGAATGCCTATACGCAACTGACCGTGCGCTACCGGCAGGACATACCACAGCTGTTCAAGTACAACGCCTTTGTGGTAATCAGCGATGGCGTCAACAATAAGTTTGGCTCGCTGTTCTCGCCCTACGAGTTCTTCTATGCCTGGCGAAAGATAGAGAAGACCGACAAAGGCAGCGACGGCATCAACTCACTGCTGACGATGGTACACGGGCTGTTCCGCAAGGAGCGACTGGTGGAGGTGCTGCACAACTTCATCTTCTTCCCCGACGACAGCAACGACGAGAAGAAAATCGTATGTCGCTATCCCCAGTATTTTGCTGCCACCTCGCTGCTCGACAACATTCTCAGCCACTCACACCTGAATGCAGATGGTGACGGCAAAGGTGGAACATACTTTGGTGCTACGGGCTGCGGGAAGAGTCTGACCATGCTTTTCCTGGCTCGTCTGCTTATGCGCAACAAGCAGTTAGGCAGTCCTACCATTGTGCTGATAACCGACCGTACCGACCTTGACGACCAACTCTCCAAGCAGTTTCTGACGGCCAAGAAGTTTATCGGCGACGAGACGATTGTCCAGATTGACAGCCGCGACAACTTAGGCAAGATGCTTGAAGGGCGGACGAGTGGCGGTGTGTTCCTGACCACCATACAGAAGTTTTCTGACGACATCAACCTGCTCAGCAACCGTGCCAATATCATCTGTATCAGCGACGAGGCTCATCGCAGTCAGACGGGTCTGGGACAGCATATCCGTGTCACGGTGGATGGTGTGGAGCGGAAATACGGCTTTGCCAAGTATCTGCGCGACTCGCTACCCAATGCCACATACGTGGGTTTCACAGGAACGCCTATTGACCCGTCAATAGAAGTGTTTGGCCCGATTGTTGACAGCTACACCATGATAGAAGCCGTCAGCGACGAGATTACGCGTCGCATTGTCTATGAGGGACGTGCTGCCAAGGTGATTCTCGACAGCGAGAAGGCCAAGGAGATAGAGCGATATTACAGCAAGTGTGCCACCGAAGGTGCTAATGAGCACCAGATAGAGGAGAGCAAGAAGGCCATGACGCGGATGGACGTGATTCTGAACGACCCCCAGCTGATACACAATATCGCTGCCGACTTTGTGGCTCACTACGAAAAGCGTGTCAGCGAGGGTTCTTCCGTCCGTGGCAAGGCGATGATAGTTTGTTCTACACGCCAGATTGCCTACTCACTCTATAGGGCTATCCTCCAGATTCGTCCGGAATGGGAAGAAGTGAAAGCATGCAGCGAGGGTGAGCAGCTGACAGAAAAAGAGCAGGAGAAGATTTTCCCCATGCCCCGGCTGATGATGGTGATGACCACTAATAAAGACGACGAGGCACCTCTGCGCAAAATCCTGAGCAGCGACCCGTATAAGAAGAAACTCGACGAGCAGTTCAAGGAGGAAAAGAGCAATTTCCGCGTGGCCATCGTGGTTGATATGTGGATTACGGGCTTCGACGTGCCTTGCCTTGATACCATGTACTGTTTCAAGCCCTTGCAACAGCACACCCTTATCCAGACCATCTCACGTGTTAACCGTGTATATCCAGGAAAGGACAAAGGCCTGATTGTTGACTATCTGGGCATCAAGAGCAACATGAATGTAGCCCTGAAACGCTATGGCGGTGGTGACTTGGACACAACGTCAGTTGAGACGATGGACAAATCGGTGAAATTGGTAAAGGATGAACTGGACATCCTGCGTCGGATGTTCCACACGTTCGACCGCACACCTTACTTCAACGGTACACCATTGGAGCAGTTGGACTGTCTGAACCGTGCGGCAGAGTTTGTGCAAAAGACCAAGGAAGTGGAAAATCAGTTCATGGGTCATACCCGTAAGATGCGCTCGGCTTATAATATCTGCCTGAATAGCGACCAACTCTCGCAGCTGGAAGACGACGACATCCATTTCTTTATTGCCGTCAGGGCCATCATCTACAAGATGACCAAAGGCAGTGCGCCAGATGCTGCACAGATGAACCGCAGGGTGTCGGCCATGATCAAGGAGGCCCTTATCTCGCAAGAGGTGGAGGAAATCACGAAGGTTGGCGTGAAGCAGGAAAAGGAGATTGACCTGCTGAGCGAGGAGTATATGGAGCGACTGAAGCGCATCCAGCTGCCTAACACCAAGGTCAAACTGATGGAACGCCTGTTGCGCCAGGTCATAGACAACTTAAAGAAGGTCAACAAGACGCGTGGCGTGGATTTCACCAAACGCCTGAATGCCATCATAGAGAAATACAACGACCGCAGCGACAACACCACATTGGCTAATGAGGTGATTGACGAGGTGGTCAGGCAAATGGCAGAACTGCTGAAGGAAGTGAATGCAGAGAAGAAGTCGGGCGACGAACTGGGTATCAGCTTCGAGGAAAAGGCATTCTTTGACATTCTGAAGTCTGTGGCCATAAAATACGACTTCTATGACAACCTCTCCACCGTGGACTCCAAGTTCAACGATGAGAGGTTGGTTTCGCTGGCCAAGGAAATCAAGCTGATAGTGGATGACAAGTCGCAATACACCGACTGGGCACAGCGTACTGACATCAAAGCCGAGCTGAAGGTGGCTGTGATTGTGGCACTGGCCAAGGCGAAATATCCCCCGTTCACTAACGACGAGGTATTTAAGGAGATTCTGGAGCAGGCTGAGAATTTCAAGAAGAATGCGCCAGCGACACCTCGAAAACTAGAGAATGTGGAGGATGACCGCGATGTGCGTAATCTCATTTACCAGCGTCTATTAATCGCGCCAGAGACTTCTGACGGTGATATACAGGTAGAAGTTATGAAGATGTATGCAGAGCGGTACCCTGATATGCAGATTCTTGATTGGATGCGGATTATCAGAGACTACACGCCTATGGTTCGTGAAGCAGCTAAGCAGCCTACACGCATCGTACAGATGCAGCAACAAAAGCAGTACGGAATGGTGGCCGAAAGAGAAGACGAATATAATAAAATTGAAGAATAATGGAATACGGAATAGTTTATTTGCTGACAAACCCTGTGATGCCTGGTCTTGTGAAGATTGGCATGACAACGCAAGAGGATATCGACAAACGGATGAAAGAGCTCTATACAACTGGGGTTCCCGTTCCGTTTGAGTGTAAGTTTGCTTGCAAGGTCAAGAAAAGTGACTGTCTCAAAATTGAGAAAGCCCTTCATAAAGCCTTTGACCCGCAGCGCATCAATCAGAACCGCGAGTTCTTTCGTATCAATGTTGAACAAGCTCAGGCCATCCTCGAACTTTTCCACCACGAAGATGTAACAGAGAATGTAAGCGAGGAAATTCAGAATGACCTCACCGATGAGGACAAGGCTGCAAGCTCGAAAGCACAAGCAAAAAGACCACCGCTCAATTTCTACGAGATGGGGTTGCAGAAAGGTGATGTGCTCATCTGGAAAGATGACCCATCTATTTCTGTTACCATCCTGTCAGAGCGTAAGGTATGCTACGAAGGAGACGAAACTTCCATCAGTGCGTTGTCCGCAAAGTTGAAGGGCTACAAGGTCAAACATATCCAGCCCACACCTCACTGGCTTTTCAACGACCGTTTGTTGAGTGAAATCTATGACGAAACGTATCCGTTTGAAGAATAATAAAAGTATGTATATAATCATTATATAATCCTTAAAGTTACATGGTTGATTATTCACTCATTAACAGAATTAAAGGTCTGAAGGAATTGTTCAAGATTGTTCCAGAAGATTATAACTTCCACGACGACGAATTGGAAGGAGTACAGTGGAATATGATGAAGCGTGAACTTGTCGTTACCTATTCCATGCATGACTATCCTCCTACTCGGGTATGGTATGTTACATGGCACATCAAACCAGCAATGGATGATTTTGTGGTGAATATAGCACCCCATAACTCATATACCTATGGAATAGATATTACTCCAAGCAATTTGGACATTGCCAAGTATCGTTTTTTTGCAGATGGTGCGGGGCCCATTGTTGAATGTGAGGATATTTGGGTTGAAGTCGAAGAAACTGACCCTAAAAGTTTTTTCGAAGAAGAATAATCTTGGGTCGATAAATGGTCGATAATGTCTTCCACAGCATAGAAATTGGTCGATATTTTGTAGTTTGTGGCCGATAAAGAGGTGTCTTCAAGACTATATGAGAATAAAACAACATGATAATGCGTTATATAATATATGAATTTAGACGAGATACGAGCATTGCTCAACGACATTGAGAGCGACAGGGTGGAACGCACGATTTCCACTACCAATACGGATAAGTTTGGACAGGCTATCTGTGCTTTTGCCAACGACTTGCCCGACCACAGACAAACCGGCTATCTATTCTTGGGCGTTAAAGACGATGGCAAAGTGCAGGGTCTTGACGTGACAGACGAACTGCTGAAGAATGTGGCCGCTATTCGTACTGACGGAAATATACAGCCCCAGCCATCGATGACGGTTGAGAAGGTGGCGATGCCAGAAGGTGACATTGTGATGATACGGGTGGAGCCATCGGTTTTTCCTCCCGTCAAATATAAAGGCCGTATCTGGATAAGGATTGGGCCTCGCAAGGGTGTGGCCAACGAGGAAGATGAGCGTATCTTGCTGGAGAAACGTAGGGCAAACGTTACGGCATTTGATGCATCGCCCTGCCTGAATGCGACCATCGATGGTATGGACTTGCAGAAGTTCAAGCATTACTTCTTGCCGAAGGCGATGACGGACGATGAGATAGAAGAAGACCGCAAGGAGGGACGGACTATCAAGGAGCAACTATCGTCATTCGGATTCTTTGATGTGAAATATGATTGCCCAACGAATGCTGGTATGTTGTTTTTTGCGAAGAATCTGCGCAGGTTTATTCCAGGTGCATATATCCAATATGTACGATTTGCGGGCAAAGACCGTGCAGGCGATATTATGACCGAGCATGAGTTCAAAGGGAACTTGTGTACAACATTAGAGGAACTGGATACTTTTGTGGAAACCACGATTGCCAATCGCCGTCCGATACCTGTCAGCTCGACTCGCGAAGATTCTTTTGTGGACTATCCATACTGGGCTACTCGTGAGCTGCTGATGAACGCCATCTGCCACCGCGACTATACCAGTAATGGCCCTATTCAGTTCTATCAGTATGATGACCGCATTGAGATTATGAACCATGGTGGTTTGTACGGACGAGCCAATGAACAGAACTTCCCGAAGGTGAATGACTACAGAAACATTGTTGTTGCCGAAGCGATGAAAGTGCTGGGCTTTGTGAACCGCCATAGTCGTGGCGTACTGAGGGTGCAGAAAGAGTTGAAAGCTAATGAGAACGGAAAGGCTGAATACGATTTCAGTTACCAAACAGCAGTAATGGTGAAGGAAATGAAGTCGCCTCGCGGAGAGCGAGCTTTGCAAGAAGCAATAGCACAGGGGTTCGTGACAGCCAGTGGAGAAAAACCGTCAAATATGACGGAAAATAAAGAAGGAAAATCTCAAAAACCGTCAAATGTGACGGAAAATAATGAAGGAGATTCTCAAAAAAGGTCAGAATTGACTATTTCTGATTTCCCGACAATGCTTACATGGAATGTATATCACGCTATAAAGCAGAATCGGAAAGCAAAGTATTCGTGGCTTCAAGATAATCTTGGAGTAAGCGAAAGCTCAATCATTCGTGCCATTAATGATTTAAAGGAACTTGGATACATCAACAAGGAGCACTCGAAGATAAAAGGTGAATGGCAATTGCTGAAGTAGCCAAATTGAATCCATGTCTGGGGTGGTAAGGAATCCAAATGTATGTAGAGAAAAACCAGATTGGTGATTTGCCAATCTGGTTTTTTGAGTAAGGAAGTTCATCGTTTCTCGCCATACACCCTCTCACACACTTCGTCAATACCATCTTTGAGTATGACGGAATCCATCGTGTGGATGAGTGGGGCATATTTGCGGTCTTGCTTCAAGACAGGCTTGATGATGTAGTATTCTTTGACTACGGCTTCAAGCTGGGATTGTCTGTACCATGAGGCAGCAGCAAGTACAAGGCAGCACAGGGCAATGGTATAGGCGAAACACTTCCACCACGAAGTCACCATGTCATTCCAGATATGGTTCCAGAGTTGGCGCAGTTGGGGGTGTTTGGATTGCCTCTTTTCTGCTATTCCTGATGGCTGGTTTGGGCCAACCTCAAGTTCGCTCTCAGGCACCTTATACACGGTGTCCTTGCCAAAGGTTATCGCCTTACCCTGCGAAGTACTGGTTGGGAATGGTGCATTGGTTAATCGTGAAATGGTTTCATTGCCAATGCCCTTCACCCACTTGGCCCATTCCTCACGGGCAAGTGACATTGAGGTCTCGTTGTTCTTCATATGCACGGAAGTGTCGAAGATTGCCTGAATATGGACGGGCGAACTTTCCACTGCATTTTGCAGGGCCTTCTCAACAGGTTCCTTCAAAGCATTAGCCAACTTGACGTAATCAATGGCTGACTGGTCGAGAAGTTGATTTGACGTTCTCTGCATCTGGGCGAAAGATTGTTGCGTCTGGGTGGACCCTTTTACGGGTTGGCTTTCACCTTCGACTCGCTCAACAGTCACTTCGCCGTCTTTTTCATTGTAGGCCATCTTGATTCCATGCGCCTCCGCAAGGGCGATGAGCATCTGTATCTCAGCCTTGTGGGACAGGTCGCTTTTACGAAGATAGCCAAGGGTGACAGCATCATTGTCAGCCACTTTCTGAGTTTTTTGTTTATTTGTTGCCATAGTTTATCGTTTACGTTTGAATGTGGGTTTATTAGAATGTGAGAAATTAAAGCGAAAGCGGTACTTCTCCTTGTCATCATCGTCAAGGTCGCGCCAGCCACGGTTGTTGCCGCCGCTACCTCCACCTCCGATGGAGAGAGGTTGGGCGTAAGGCATGAGCAACAGGTCGCACAACAATTCAAGACCGATGAAGGAAGTCTTACCATCCTTTGAGTTTTCATGCTCTTCTTGAAAATCTGTCTGGTATTCCAAGGATAGATGGGACAACAGACCATCGGGTGAAGTGTAGCCGTTACTCGGACTTGCTCCATTCGGAAACAACTTGTCGAAGTCAGGGTAAGCGTTGTCGATAGCCTTGCAGTCCTGCCAGTCATTGACTTGGTGAAGCAGTTCTCTCCGTTGTTCGTACCATTCACGTACATTGTCATGGGTCATCTGCTTCAGGTCTCCGAACTTCTCCGTGAGGGCAGAGAGTTTCAACTCATTGTCGAGCTGCCTTCCACTGAAGGTGTATTTCCCATCGGTGAAGACAACGCCCATCAGTTTGCCGTTGACATTGTTGTAGTGAAAACGCAACTTCAAACCGTCGGCACGGAGTGCCTTGTCGAACTGCTCCCAGTCGGCAGACTTGGCTTTGCAGCGCATCACCTTGTCATAGAACTGATATTTCAGTTTCTCCCTGCCACGGAGCTTGTCTCTGTTGACGTTCATCTTGCCTGCGGAGATGTAGAGTCCATACTTTTTGGTAAGATACTTGCAGATACGCGCATTCCGTTTTTTCTCATTAGATGTGCTGATAACGTGGCCGTTTCTATCCACCATAGAGCACATCATGTGAGCGTGGTCATGGTCGGTGTCATAGTGACGTGTCATAATGAACTCGGTGTTCTTGATGCCCATCAGTTCCATGTGCTCACGAACAATCTTACGTATCAGCTCGTCTGTCACTCTGCTACCATCCTTTTTGTGGAAAGAGTAGGCATAGTGTCCAACGGGTTCACGGATATTGTTGTTCCCCTTGCCAGCGTATGCCTCGAAGATTTGGGCAACAGTCTTGTTGTCCAAGAGCGGGATGCCCTGACTGTGCATGATGACTTTGGCCTGCTTGTCCTTATCGTACTTCCCAGTGATGTAGTCGAGACATCCCTGGAAGTCTTGCCCATGTTTTATCTTGCAAATCATAGTTGCTCCTTTCGTTAATGGGTGATACAGTCGTCTGTTGCACTTGTAGGCTCTGATAAGTCGCCACCGCGAAGGATTCTGCGGATAAGCTCAGTCAAAGAGATTATAAGTTGCTCAGCCTTGAAGCGCACGGAAACGAACCCTCCTGCATTGGCTTGATGTGCAATTTGGTTGGTATTGTTTGCCATGCCGCACACGTCTCTCAGTTGCTCTATGTTCTCGTCGCTCATGTGTGCATGAACAACAGCATCCAACCCTGCCTCGTGCAGATAAACGTCATCGGGCTTGCCAGCCTGTTCCGCCTTATAC
>ERZ842401.7175-NODE-7175-length-11530-cov-9.832767_pt1 | contig 11530 bp, 6 predicted proteins | sample MGYA00521270_ERZ842401 | MGnify/ENA primary metagenome ERZ842401 (study PRJEB31892, sample SAMEA3878208) | bioreactor metagenome | biome: Moose rumen | place: Sweden | collected 2011-10 | study: EMG produced TPA metagenomics assembly of the PRJEB12797 data set... | reverse complement strand
TCATTCCGTATGAAGATACATTCAATAGAGAAAATGACTATATACATGGCGTTGCCACCTATCTTGCCGTACAGTGGACGGGGAATCTTTTACCGAACACTAAGATTGACACTGGCTGCGGAGTCTATGAGAGTCGGAGCGGTAAACTCATCAGAGACCACAACTGGCGCAGAGGCGGTTATGGCGAGATAACACTGGAAGATGCCCTAACCCATCGCTCAGAGGTGGGTCTGACCAAAGCCATTGAACAGGCATACGGAAATGACAGACAAGCATACGAGCGTCAGATCAGTTTTTACATGAATGAGCAGCCCGATAACTTGATAGGGATGTTGACGTTTTATAATGCCATTGCCAATGGTGGCAAGATGGTAAAGATCTGCAAGCCAGAAGAAGATGTCACTGTCATTCATAATCAGATATGCTATCCTGAATATATCAAGCCAGTGCAGAGGGCAATGGAACACTGCGTGTCTGAAGGCATCTTCAAGAAAGCTGGACACGAATATATAGATGTGGCAGCATGTGGTCGGACTCTTCGCTTAGAAGACAATAGTTTCAGAATGGAGTTGTGTGGATACTTTCCCACTACATACCCCAAATACACCATCATGGTTGTCATGGATAAAGACGGCTTGCCTGCAAGCGCAGGAGGTATGTGCGGCCCACTCTTCAGCCAGATAGTTGACGGGCTATTGCTGCCGTAATACCTCTAAGCGTTAAAAATCGGAGTTCAGCGGTCGCTCACACATATAAGTCCGTCCGCTCGCAGATGTAAGGCCGCCCGCCCCAATTGATAAGGGCGGGCGGTCGAATCTCGCTACATGGCACCTCTCTCCCTGTTTGCCAGTGCCTCTTTCCCATTTTCCCAGTACCTTTTACCCTGTTTCCCCAGTATCTTTTCCCTGATTTCAACGTATTTGTCTTTAAAAACATTAAATAAGGGGGCGATACTGCTGGTATTTCGAGGAAAATCACTAAATTTGCGTTCAAATCGTTTTAAGAAGAAAATATGAAAGATTTGAACCGACTAAAAGTTGTTTTGGCTGAGAAGAAGCGAACCAATAAATGGTTGGCAGAACAACTTGGCAAAAACGTGACAACAGTAAGCAAGTGGTGTACTAATACATCGCAGCCTGATTTACATACTCTGGATAAGATTGCAGAACTGCTTAGTTGCGAGAAGAAAGATTTAATAATTGGCTAATATAGATTTGGTAGCAATGGGGAAAAAACAAGATAAGACAAAGAAGGACGAGGCATTGAATCTTGAAACCATTCTTTTCAAGTGTCGTGACATTCTCCGACAGGCAAAGAATGCAGGATCTTTCTTTGAGAAGCGCGATATGATGCTGACGCTCGTTTTTCTCAGATTTATTGGTGAGAAATATGAAGATGGTGTGGAAAACTTGCGTCAGATTCTCATAAAAGAGGGACTTGACCCTGATGACGAAGAAAACAAAATAGCTTTTTTTGATGATGCTACGTTTGCCGATGGTAGCTTCAATCTTCAGCCAGAGGCTCGTTGGTCGGCGATAGTGAACACAAGTGCTACCGAATTGAATGTGGCACTTGACAAAGCCCTGAAGAGCATATCTGCCAATACTCCAGAGTTGCGCGGTTGTTTTGTGGAGGGTACATTCATACAGCGCAACCTCGCACCAAACGACATTAAGAAGATTGTTGACGAGGTAAATAAGATTAGCCATAAAAAGTTTGGAGAAGAGAAAGACCTTATAGGCCGTGTCTATGAATATTTCCTGAAAGAGTTTGCCGTGAATGCTACTAAGGAAGAGGGCGAGTTCTATACACCCCACGATATCGTACAGCTCATCGCCACTGTCATAGAGCCTTTCGACGGTACTCTTTACGATCCCTGCTGTGGCTCTGGAGGAATGTTCATTCAGAGCAACGAGTTGGTGAAGGCCAGACAGGGCGACATCAGCCGTATCAATGTATATGGACAGGAAAAGGAAGCAGCCACCTATCGCCTGGCTAAGATGAACCTTGCGCTACGTGGTATCAGCAATAACCTTGGTTCGGAAAGTGAAAGTACCTTCACACATGATCTTCATAAAGGACTCTACTTCGACTATATCATGGCCAATCCTCCATTTAACTTGAAGCATTGGTATAACGACAATCTTAAGCACGACCGTCGATGGAGCGACTATACCACTCCTCCCGATGGCAATGCCAACTATGCATGGATTTTACACATCCTGTCGCACATGAAGCCATTGTCTGGCGTGGCAGGCTTCTTGTTGGCTAATGGTGCTTTGGGAGATGGTGATGCTTTTGAGATACGCAAAAAACTGATAGAAAACGACAAAGTGGAAGCCGTCATTATCCTTCCACGCGAACTGTTTATCACTACCGACATTAGTGTCACGTTTTGGGTGCTTAACCAGAATAAACGTGGAGGTCACTATCATGGACGCAAACAGCGTGATCGCAGGGGGGAGATACTATTCATGGATTTGCGCCGCTGGACTGAAAATTCCGTGAAGGGCGAGCAGAAGAAGAAAGTTCTGCTATCTACAGAACAAATACAGCGCGTGGCCAACATCTATCGTATATGGCAAGCCGCTGGCACTGACGGTACGCACTATGCTGAGCCAGAACTTTACCGCAGCGTGGGCATTGAGGAGATACGCCAGAACAACTGGACGCTTGTGCCAAGCAAGTACATTGAGTTCATTGACCATGATTTGGAGATTGACTATTCCAAAGAAATGGTTCGCATACAGAAAGAAATGCGCCAACTATTGGCACAAGAGAAGCGGTCGCAACAATTACTTGAAGAGGCATTCAAAGGTATTGGCTATGGGATTGAAGCAGTATAAATTGGAAGAACTCATAGAACTGGTTGAAAATACCAATTCGCAGGGGCTGTATGGCCCTGAGGATGTGCGCGGTATAAACAATCAGAAGGAAATGATGAAGTCGAAAGCCGACTTGAATGGCAGAGACTTGACGAAATTCCAGATTGTCAAACAGGGTGAGTTTGTGTTTAATCATCGCACATCACGAAATGGCAGCAAGTTCAGCATCACCTACAATATTGATACCAATCCACATATCTTCACAGAGGATTATGTTGTTTTTCGCATAAAAGAAAATTGTTCTAACATTATTCTGAAAGAATGGCTCTATATGTATTTCTGCAGGCCCGAGTTTGACCGATATGTGATAACCAATTCTTGGGGCAGTTCTACGGAGTTCTTTAATTGGAGTGACCTATGTGATGTCACAATATCTTTACCGTCCATTGACCAACAGCGTAGGTTCGTGAATGTATATCTTTCATTGCAAGCCAACCTTGAAGCATACCAGAGTAAGACAGATGATTTGAAACTTGTCTGCGACGCTTATATAGACCGAATCAAAACGAAAATAAAAAAGGCAAAGATTGGCGAATTGCTAACTGAGGTAGACTGTAGGAATGTTGATTTGGCAATAAAATCGGTAAGCGGAATAAATATTGATAAGGAATTCATGGATTCCGTTGCGGATACCAATGGCTTAGATTTGAAGAAATACAAAGTTGTTCATGAAAAGGAATTCGCTTTCAGTGGCATGCAGACTGGTAGGGATGAGAGTATAAGGATTGCTTTAAACAGCGACTCAAATCCAAAAATTGTATCGCCAGCTTATACGGTTTTTAAAGTATGCACGGGCAAAGTGCTCGAACAATATATTATGCTTTGGTTCTTTCGGAAAGAGATGGATCGTTACGGATGGTTTGCAAGTGATGGGAGCATCCGGTCTAATCTTGACATAGAACGATTCAATGAAATCGAAATACCATTGCCAAATGTCAGTATTCAAAAGAATATTGTTGATATATTCTCATGCTATATTGAGCGTAAGCGCATCGCAGCGAAATTGAAACAAACGCTCAATGAACTCTGCCCGATACTTATCCGTGGCTCATTACAAACCACTAACTGAAACAATTATGGCAAAGAAAGACTTGATAAAGATGAACGGTCACTTCGTGGAAAGTGACTACGAGAATGCCCTTATCTGCTACCTCGAAGAGGTGAATTGGCAGTATATGTATGGCGACGGTATGCCACGTGAAAACAGACGGGAAGTGGTATATGTGGACGATTTAGTTCAATTCCTAAGAGATGCCAACCCAGAACTGGATAATGACGAGGTACGACAGATGGCCGATATGGTGCGGCTCGTTGGTGCAGACTCAGACTTTGCCACACTTCATAAGGTGTACCGCTGGATGGTAGATGGCATAGGCTTCACCACTCGGAAAGGTGAGCCATGCACCGTACATCTGATAGACTTTGAGAACCCAGATAGCAACTATTTCCGAGTGGTGAACCAGTTCTCTGTGGAATACACCGACAACGGACAGACATATGAACGACGGCCCGATGTGCTACTTTATGTCAATGGTCTTCCAGTATGTGTCATGGAATTGAAGAATCCTGCCGACGAGAAAGCTACTATCACAGATGCATGGGAACAGATAAACCTGCGGTACTGGCGCGACATTCCTCACCTGCTGCACTACTGCCCGCTGGCCTGTATCAGCGACGGCGTGAAGAGCCGTCTCGGCACAGTACGCACACCCTACGAACATTTCTATGCATGGCGACGTGTGGAGAACGGTGACAAGGTGAGTACCATGCCTTTCGTGGAAGTGATGACAATGGTCAAGGGCGTGTATCGCCCAGACCGCTTCCTCGAAATATTCCGTGACTACATTCTCTTCCAAGACGAAGAATTCGATGCAGACGAAAAGGAGATAGTATGTCGTTACCCACAATTCTTTGCCACTCGGCTTCTTAAAGAAAGTATCATAGATGCCGTCGGCAAACAAGATGGCAAGGGCGGCACCTATTTTGGTGCCACCGGTTGTGGAAAGACCTACACTATGGCTTTCCTGGCACGACAACTTGCCCTACGCTCTACGGAAGAACTTGGCTCGCCAACCATTCTGATGATAGTAGACCGCGACGATCTGCAAAATCAAGGCTCCAAGTTGTTTACTAAGAGTAAGGATTTTCTTTGCCTTGGAGAAGTGAAGATGGTGGAGAGCCGTGCTTTGTTACGAGATGAGCTGAAAGTACGTGACAGTGGCGGCTTCTATATCTGTACGATACAAAAATTCTGTGACCGAAAAGACGACCCAATGGGACTAATCAATGAACGTTCAAACATTATCTGTTTCAGCGACGAGGCACACCGTACGCAGATAGAAAATGCCAAGCGCATCAAGTTCAACAAGGATGCCGATGAGGGAATGAAAGCCCTTATATCGAAACCCTATGCCAAAGTGCTGCGTGAGGCTTTTCCCCATGCCACCTTTGTAGGCTTCACGGGTACGCCCATCACCGAGACCTACCAGACCTTTGGCGAGGAAATTGATCGCTACACAATGGATCAGGCAGTGGCTGACGAAATAACCGTAAGAATCAAGTACCACCCACGCATTGCCAAGGTGCTGCTTGACCAGGCGAAGGCGAAAGAGATAGAAGCTTACTATGCGCAGTGCGCAGATGAAGGCTCTACGGAAGACGACATCGCAAAGAGCAAGAAAGCTATGAGCTCGTTGGAAATCATTCTTGGCGAACCAGAACGTTTGGAACGGCTGGCCGTGGACATTCACGATCACTACGAGGCAGCTGTAGCCAACGACCCAGACCGAGTGCAGAAAGCTATGATAGTGTGCGCTAAACGAGAGATTGCCTATGACTTACTGACTATTTTCCAGCGTCGCTATCCAGAATGGTTCGTTGAGCGGAAAACGCCTGAAGGTATTGAGGTTAATCAAGAAGAACTTGACAAACTACAGCCTATGCCCATGATGGCAATGGTGGCCAGCGTGAGGAAGAATGATAAGAAAGAAATGTACGACTACCTTGGAGGCACAAAGAACGATAAGCGCAGCGACAGGCTTGATGCGATGTTCAAGAAGGAATACTCCAATTTTCGAATTGTCATCGTCGTTGATATGTGGATAACAGGTTTTGACGTGGATTGTTTGACCTATATGTACAATGACAAGCCATTGCAGAAGCACTCACTCATACAGACCATCAGCCGTACAAACCGCAAATATCCAGGCAAGGAATATGGTTTGATTATCGACTACATAGGCATACGTGATCAGATGTTGGAAGCACGCAAGATGTATGGCGGAGAGAACTCGGTAGCTCTTACTAACGATGACATCGTACTGGCAACGAACCTATTCAGGGAATTGCTTGCAGAACTGAAGAATATTTTCAAGGACTACGACCTCGCACCATTCCTTAATCCTCAGTCAGACGCGGCAACGCGCTATCGTCTGCTTGCAAAGGCTGCTGAACATGTGTTCACGTCACACGAGATATTTAACTTGACCGATGACAAGGAAAAGAAGGTGAGAAGGGTGTCTTACAAAACCTATTTCCTTCGCAAAGTGAAGGAAATGCGGCATGCCCATGATATATGCCAGCCGTCAGGAGAGTTGGGTGAAGAGGAATCAGCACTGGCACAATGCTTCATGGCCATTGCCGGAATGGTACGCAAGATGAATGGCACCGATGCCCCTGACGCAGAAACCATGAATAGAAGGGTGGCAAAGATGGTGGCTGAGGCACTGAAATATAATAATGTGGAAAGTATTCTTGAAGATGGAGATGAAATCGACACGTTCGGGCCGGAATTCACAGAACAACTGGATGACATCAAGATGCCTGCGTCGAAACTTGAGGTATTGATAAAACTTCTTCGTCAGAAGATTACGGAATATGGCAGAACCAACCGCATAGCTTCGCAGAAGTATCAGGATATGCTGGAAGAGACTATCCGCAAATATCATGAGCGTCGAAAGTTCCTCTCTGAACAAGAGGCAGGAGCTACTCAGGAAGAAACAGCGGAGACCATCATACGTGACGCTACACAACAGGCACTCCACATAATGGATAGCCTGAAAGCAGACAAGGAGAACTTTCGTAAACTTGGCCTGACATTCGAGGAAAAGGCGTTCTATGACATTCTCATTCATTTACGCGACAAATATAATTTTGACTATGGTGAAGACAGAATGGTGGATGGCATTACTGTGAACGACAAATGCAAGAGATTGGCCCGCATGGTAAGGGAAATCATAGAAACGAAATCGTCCTTTGCCGACTGGCTTAACAATCGGCGTGTACGTGACCAGCTGAAACAGGACATCAAAATATGCTTGGTAAAAAACGGCTATCCACCACGCTACACTCCAGAAGTTTTCCGTGAGGTGATGGTACAGGTAGAGAACTATAGGCAAAATAGCCAAGAGAATATAGCTGTGCATCATACGACTGTAGACGAAGCAAAGCTTACACCCTTATGGAATAAAGATAGCCATGATGACGTAATGTTGAAGGTCGCGGAAGATTTTGAAACACATAAGCGTGATACGATAGACAAACGTATCATTGATGTGTTTGATGATGATGCAACAATTCTCATAGGCTGCTACAAGAACAAGGAACACTTAGAATGGATAAAACAGCATGGAATTTATAATATACGGCTTGGTAGCCGGCGAGGCTCTGCCGATGCAGACGAGGAGTTGTTCCAACAAGCAAAGTATCTTGTTCTATACAATCCCAGGAAGCTTAATGACCTTACCGTCTATGACATTACAGGCGGACGGGAAATGACTGGTGAAGAACTGGCTGCAATTGGCTATCCAACCAAAAAACCACAGGGCAAGCAATACATGACTTTCATCATAACTCCAACAGAGCGAGATGTACGATTGCTCACAAATATGCAACTGATTGAGAAACTGAAGGAAAACATGAAACGTGACAAGAATAATCCTGCTTTCCTCGTTCCATGAAAGAATTGTCGGATGTGGTTTGGAATATTTGAAAACATTGAAAAAAAAATATTGTGAACAATCAAGATATAAAACAAGTACTGAAGACCTATTATGGTTATGATGAGTTCCGGCCTTTGCAGGAGGAAATCATCATGCATACCATTGAGGGTAACGATTCGCTGGTGCTGATGCCAACGGGAGGTGGCAAATCGCTTTGTTTCCAGATGTCGGCCTTGCTGATGGAGGGAATGGCAGTTATAGTGTCGCCACTTATCTCGCTGATGAAAGACCAAGTTGAGGGCTTGCGGATGAACGGCATCGCTGCGGAGGCACTGAACAGCAGTAATGATGAGGGGTATAACCGGGACATCATCAATCGCTGCATGGATGGGAAGGTGAAGATGCTGTATATCTCGCCTGAGCGATTGGTGGGTGGTGTGCTTTCAATATTACAGAATGCACAGGTGTCGTTGTTTGCCATTGACGAGGCCCACTGCATATCGGGATGGGGACATGACTTCCGGCCAGAATATACGCAGTTGGGGCAGTTGAAGCAACTATTTCCTCATGTGCCTATTATGGCGTTGACTGCTACCGCAGACAAGATTACCAAGGAGGATATTCTGGTGCAACTGAACATTAAGGATGCGATGACCTATATCAGCAGCTTTGACCGTCCGAACCTGAGCCTTGACGTGAAGCGTGGCTATTCAGCAAAGGATAAGTTGCGTTCCATAGAGGAACTGATACACCGTCATCCGCAAGAGAGCGGCATCATTTACTGCCTGGCCCGTAAGACAACAGAGACACTGGCTGTGAAGTTGAAGCAGGACGGGTTCTCTGCAGGGGTGTATCATGCTGGACTGCCTAATTCAGAGCGTAGTCAGGTACAAGATGACTTTCAGAACGACAGAGTTCAGGTAATCTGTGCAACGATTGCTTTTGGGATGGGTATTGACAAGAGTAATGTGCGCTTTGTGGTTCACTATAATCTGCCCAAGAGTATCGAGAGTTTCTATCAGGAGATTGGGCGTGGAGGGCGTGACGGTCTGCCATGCGAAACGGTGTTGTTCTATAACCTGCAGGACATTATTACGCTACGTAAGTTTGCAGATGAAAGCGGGCAGCAGGAAATCAATATCGACAAATTGCAGCGTATGCAGGAGTATGCCGAGGCACAGGTTTGTCGTCGCCGCATATTGCTGAACTATTTTGGAGAAATCAGCGAGAAAAGTTGCGGCAATTGTGACGTATGCCATACGCCGCCGCAGATGTTCGACGGAACGACGATTGTACAGAAAGCACTCTCAGCCATAGTCCGTACCAAAGAGAACATTGGCTTTACGCTGATGGTTGACATTTTACGCGGAACGTTGTCACCCGATGTAGTTAGCAATAAGTATAACGAGATAAAAACCTTCGGTGCAGGGCGCGACATCTCAGCCCGTGACTGGCACGACTACCTGCTGCAGATGCTACAGATGGGATTCTTCGAGATAGCCTATAACGAAGATCGTCATCTGCACATCACTCCGTTAGGACAAGAGGTGCTTTACGGAAAGCAGAAAGTGCAACTCGCAGTCATCAGTCGTGAAGAGTTTACTGTTAAGTCTCGTAGAAAGAAACAAAGAGATGAGCGTGAGGCAGAATGGGCTACTATCGGTCAAGGACTATCGAATGACCTATATAGCCGTCTGCGAGAAGTGCGCAGACAAGTGGCTGCAGAAATTGGCAAGCCTGCCTTCATCGTCATGTCCGACAAGTCACTGCAAGATTTGGTATTAAAGCGTCCTACGACATTAGAGGCTATGGCTGATGTATATGGCTTTGGCGAATATAAGGCAAAGGCATACGGTAAACCATTCATTGAGGCTATTAAACAATATGCTGGTGAGAATGCCGATTTACCTTTCCCTGAAGCGGCACCATTCTCTGAGCCTTTACCTTTCCCTGATGCAGCACCATCTGCTATGCCTACTGAACCAACCTCTTATATGGAAAGACAGAAACAACTTCATGCTAATGCGTATGCCAAGTGGGATGATGAGGAAGACAAGAAACTGACAGAGTATTACAGACAGGGCCTAAGTACATCGGAGATTGCATCGCTGATGAACAGAAATACAGGTGGAATTTCATCGCGTATCAAGAAACTTGGTCTTAGGGACGACTCTGATTCCACTACAAGCACCATCTCGTCAATCTCGAAAAAGGAAAAGCATAGGGAGTATCGTCAGGAGTTGGAAAAACTAGCAGAGATGAAGGCTGAGATAGACAAGAAGATTGAGGAACTGCGCAAGAAAATGGAGGAAGAATAAGTGAAAGCAACGGTTCCATACATAGAGAAGAAGTTTGAGGAGTTCAACCGCCGGATGTTTGGCGGCAAACTCCCTAAGATTCTTGTGGAGTTGAGTGATGCAAAGACCTTTCTCGGGCAGTGTGTCTATAAGAAGCGAAGGAAGCCGTTCGGTAAGACGGAACTGTATGATTTCCGACTCCGTATCAATACCCGCATTGATTTGCCAGAACGGGAAGTGGAAGATACCATCATCCATGAGATGATTCACTACTACATCGGATATAACAAACTGGAAGATGCCTCGGCACATGGGCCGTTGTTTCTCAGCATCATGAACGAGATTAATCGCAAGTTCGGCAGAAATCTCACGGTGTCGCACAAAAGCACCAAGGAACAGAGGGAGCAACTGCAGGATAAGCGCAGACATTACCACGTGATTGCCGTAGTGAATTTCCATGATGGAAGGACAGGCATCAAGGTACTGCCGCGTGTGCTCAGAAGCATTCTCTATTATTATAATAATGTGTTGACGAATAAGGACATTGCCTCCATACAGTTATATATGAGTAATAATGTGTTCTTCAACCGTTATCCTAACTCATCAGCCCTGAAGGTACACTTCTTAGAGGCAGATGAAATCAACAAGCAGTTAGCGGGTGCGGAAAAGATGGCATGTGATGGTAAGTCAATTAAAAGGAACCAGTGAGAAATGAAATAAAAACAGTAATTTTGCAAACGATATACGAAGATGGACAAACCAGAAAGGAACAAGAACGTGGACTTTGAATCGTTAGTCAAACATATACAGCATACTAGCGAGGCCCTGCAGCAAGATGCCCGGTTAGTTATCAACCGCAACGTCACGACGAGGGCTTGGCTCACGGGCTTCTACATTGTGGAATATGAGCAGCACGGCAGTGACAGGGCAAAGTATGGCGACAAACTACTGAGGAAACTGGCAGAAAGGCTGAATGACAAAAGTTTTGGCTTGGCTAGTCTGAAGAATTATCGGCAGTTTTACCTGTACTATCCGAGTTTGGCAATGCCCATTTTCAAATATTTACAACTAAGTATTCAAAAAAGCCAAACACTGTTTAGCTTTTTACAAACAGAAGAGCATCAGGCTGTAGGAAAAAGCCAAACGGTGTTTGGCTTTTTAGAGAAGACGGAATCATATACAAACGGAAAAAGTCAAGCACTGCCTGACTTTTCTGAGTGGAATAATAAGATTGCCTCATTTTCTGGTGACGGTTTTGCCATGCAGACAACTGACGGCGAAGTCATGCCTGTACCACAAATGGCTTTTGACAGGCTTCCTTTCTCTCACTTTACTCTACTTATTCGTATAAACGACCCGTTGAAGCGGGCTTTCTATGCCATCGAAGCGATGCGCGGGCCATGGAGTG
>ERZ842401.7174-NODE-7174-length-11533-cov-4.456787_pt1 | contig 11533 bp, 7 predicted proteins | sample MGYA00521270_ERZ842401 | MGnify/ENA primary metagenome ERZ842401 (study PRJEB31892, sample SAMEA3878208) | bioreactor metagenome | biome: Moose rumen | place: Sweden | collected 2011-10 | study: EMG produced TPA metagenomics assembly of the PRJEB12797 data set... | reverse complement strand
CTCTTTTTCGGATGCACCTATAGGCAGTGTGTCGCAGCTGCTGGCTTTGACCGGGTATACGAGTCCTGCATTGTTTAACAGTCTGACCGCCTCATCAAAATAATACGCACTGATCCCGGTAATCGCCGATGAAGCCTTTGTCTGACTGCATACATTGTGCACACAGTAGTCAAAGACTCTCCGCAAAACATCTGTCGGCAGCTCGTCGTATTTCTCGAGGTCATCAATCATATTTATGTATATATCCCGATGTATCTGCTGACATGAGAGAAAGCTTTTGTTTTCAAAATAATCGGCAACCACCTCCGGCATACCTCCCGTAATCAGAAACACCTTGTAGAGATCGATCAGCCTGTCATGCGCATCAGACGGCTCCGATACAGGATTAGTCAAAAGCTGCTCCACTAAAATATGCATCTCGCTCCCGCGCAAGAACTCCAAAAACGAGAGCGGATACATAAAAAGACTTCTGACTCTGCCTACAGGGAACTCAAAATATCGGTCGTCCTTTTTCCTGCCGAGTACAAACTCCAGCAACGAACCTGCCGCTATAATGTGAAGCGAAGGCAGCTCCTCATAAAAATATCTTAATGCGGATATAGCTCTCGGACACACCTGTATCTCATCCATGAAAATGAGAGTCTCTCCCACGACGATGCGCACACCACTCTCAATCTCGAGTCTGGATATGATCTTTTGGATATCCATATCACCTTCAAAGATCTCGCACAGACTCTCCTGCTTTTCAAAATTCAGCTCCAGATAATAGGGAAAGCTTTCGGCGAGATGCCTGACTGCCGATGTCTTGCCGCACTGTCTGACTCCTCTTAAGATAATAGGTTTTTTTGAGGGACTGTCCCGCCATTCTTCCAATGCTCTGTCGATATCGCGCTTAATATACATATTAATCTCCATAAAATAAGGGTTGTTTTATTAGATTTTAACGCGATTTTTGGAAATTGCCAAGCAAAAATCGAGAAATTTTCGGAAATTGCCAAGCAAAAAATCTGCCGAGGCGGTACTACACGTACCAACCAAGGCAGATTTTAAGTCATTTTAAGCAGTTTTATGTCGTCAGGTCGATGAGCTCGAGTATCGCAGACTATGTCTGTACTGTGTGGTACCCTGATACCATCGGTGCTTTGGGGAGGTTCCAGCTCCCCGAAACGTTACACACTATCTTTTGATTTCTCATTTGTAATCGTATCACATACGATAGATTTACACAAGAAAAATTTATTATACTATTCCTTGTATTTTATGCCACTTAGTAACGCTTTATCTCGTTTTAGAACTATGTTCTAACAATTACAGACAGCATATAAAGGAATATTTACCATCCAGTCCTGCTCTTTATATTTTTGAAGAGAAAAACGAATTGACCTTTTGGGATGGTATTTATCATAAAACGCCTTTAAACTCTGCGAATATACATTTTCTCCTGCCTTAACCTCTATCGGAACAACCTCCATACCCTGTTGGATCATAAAATCCTGCTCATATCTGGCGGTATCCGTCCCATAGTAATAGGGTGTATACTCTGTACTGCTGACCAGCTCCTGCATCACGTATTGTTCTGTCAATGCTCCCCTAAACTCTACAAAAAGTGTATTCCCATCCAGTAAAGATTTTACATCCAATTCACTCATGGCACCCAATAAACCGACGTCGATCATAAATATCTTATATGCAGAAAAATCTTTATACGCAGGAAGAGGCACATGTGGCTCGTTTACCCGATGTACTTTATATGCAAGACCGCAATCCACAAGCCATTGGATTGCGATTTCAAAGTCTTTGCTTCGGGCTCCTTCCTTCAATTTTCCAAAGAAAAACTTTTTGTTTTCTTTTGCTAGCTGAATTGGGATAGATTCCCATACCATATTTATGCGGGGAATGTCCTTTACATCAATATGTTTACTAAAATCTCCTTTGTACTGTGTCAGGATATCTTTCTGGTTTTTTCTCGCTTTCTGATAATCATGTCCTATTCTGAAATTGTCAACCACTTCGGGCATTCCACCAACATAAAAATAGTTTTTCAGATGAAATAAATACCTATCCGAAAAAGCATCAATGCTCCCATAATCTCCTGTAAGCAGTGTATCAGCCAAACTCTGCTCATCCATAGCATATAGATATTCCCGAAAATTTAACGGATAAAGATAGAGCATATCAACCTTTCCGACCGGATATGATATTCCCTCATGTAATGCCACACCAAGCAATGAGCCGGCTACAATTATGTGATATTCACGCGCTTCTTCGCAAAAATATTTTAATGACTCAAATGCTTTCGGTGCATTTTGTATTTCATCAAAAATAATCAGCGTGTCTGTATCTATGGTAAAGCCTACTTCAATATTTATATAAGCCAAAATTCGCGCTGTATCAAAATCATTTTCAAACACATCAGTCATACGCTTATTGTTGTAAAATGAAATATATGCAACCTGTGAATAATAACGCTTACCAAATTCTTTCATAAGCCAGGTCTTCCCGACCTGTCTGGCTCCCATGATCACTAAAGGTTTTCGATTGAGATCATTTTTCCATTTTACAAGTTCTTTCATTGCTAATCTTTCCATAATCTACCTCCGAATACATAAAGATTAGCATTTTTTAACACCTAAATCAAGCGATTTATTACATTTTTTTAACACCTGATTTTGGTCTAAAGAAACATTTTTTAACATCCGATTTTGGTCTAAAATGACATTTTTTAACACCTCGTTAGATCGACCAGCTTTTGGGATGTGGTGGTGTCCCACAGGTCTATGCCGAAGTCCATCAGCTTGTAACTCCAGAGGGCGCAACCTATATTGTTCTCTTTAAAGACCTGAATAGTGTCAGCCATCCAGCGAAGCATATCGCCGGCGGGCGCTTTATCTATGACGCCATACTCTCCGACATAGAGGTGCTTCGCTCCAAGCTCTCGCGCCGAGTCGACAGCGATCTGCACCATCTCACGCAGATACTCTATATCCATATGATCACACTTTGAAGCGAGCACTGTCTCGCCCTGACCGCCGAGTATATCCGAATTATGTCTGTAGCGAGACATATCATCAGGATAATAGACATCTCCTATCTGCTCCATCACCGGCATCCAATGAGCATGCTGATGGGTAAAGACGAGCGGCTCATAAAAATGGAAGGTTACTATGACATTCGGATCGGTCACAGGCTCCAATAACCGTATAGTATCCGCACTGTTCCACTTGATGCCGCCGTATATCACAGGCGTGTCTGGTGCGATCGCCCGTATCGCAGAGAGTGCCCGCGCTATAAGTCTGTTCCATGCATCAGCGTTTTTATCCTCTACGACCTCATTTAAAAGCTCAAAGGCTACATTGTCATACTGCATGTACTCTCTCGCGATGTTCTCCCACAGCCGCACAAATCGATCCTGCACTGCCTCGTCCGAAAACAGCATATTTTTCGCATCGTCTCCGGCATCGTTGAAATCATAGCCGTATGCCCGGTGCAGATCCAGTATCACCGGCAAATCATACTCTCTCGTCCAGCCTATGATCTCATGCACCCGATTATAGCCCTCGCCTATCCGCTCTCCGTCCTCTGTCTCAAAGACCTCATAGTCGATGGGCAGCCTCACATGGTCGTAGCCCATATCCTTTATTCTTTTGATATCATCCCGTACAATAAAACTGTCGTAGTGCGCCCGGGTATGAACGCACTGCGACAGAAATCCTCCGAGATTGATACCGCGTCTAAGCTGTATCACTCCTTTACACCTCCTAATGAAACTCCGCCTACGATGAAGCGTGAAAGTATCAGATAAACCACGATGACCGGTGCTATGGAGAAAGCGATCATCATATATACCTGTCCCATATCAAACTTCAGCCAGTCTGCCGCACGAAGCTGTGCGATGAGGATGGGCAGTGTCTTTTTCGTATCCGTATGAAGTATCAGTGACGGCGTGAAGTAGTTATTCCATGAGCTTACAAAGGTGAATATCGCCTGAACCGCGATAGCCGGCTTCATAAGCGGGAATACTATGGTATTAAAGATCCTAAACTCTCCTGCTCCGTCGATACGTGCCGCCTCCACGAGCGAAAGTGAAAGCGAGCTGTCCATATACTGCTTCATGTAGAAGAAAGTAACCGGTGCTGCTATCGCCGGAACGACAAGGGGTACAAAGGAGTCATCCAGTCCCATCTTTCCGATGAGCTGCAGGAAACCGAGTACTGTGACCTGCGTAGGGATCATCATGATGGCCAGTATGAATGCATAGATGTACTTTTTACCCTTAAAGTCATAGGCATGTATAGCATATGCGGTCATGGTGGAAAAATACACCGAAAGCGCCGCACTGAGCACCGCTATGAAAAAGCTGTTCCAAAGACCGTTAAGTATCGGTAGTGTGCCGTGCAGCAGGTTACTCCAGTTTTCAGCCGCATGTGAGGAGAAAAATGGTGTAAATCCGCGTGACAGCTCAGAATTTGAGCGACTGGCATTTACGAAAAGCAGGTAAAACCAGAACAGGCACATGATGGTCACAAGGATAAGCACTACATAGCATATAACCTGACTGACCTTTCTTTTTTTAGCTTCTTTTTCTAATCTCATCTCATATGCCTCCTACTTTACTTCCTTGGCATTTACAAACTTAAATACCAGAATACTGAGTACGCCGGTCACTGCAAACAGGAATACCGAAAGCGCTCCGCCCATACCGAAGTTCTTGCTGTACAGGTGCTTGTTTAAGTACATGATCAGCGTCATCGTCGTACGGCTGGGATCACCTGTGCCGTTTGTCAAAATCTGCGGTACATCAAACATCTGCAGACCGCCGATCAATGATGTGATCATCACATATACGAGGATCGGTTTAAGCAGCGGCAATGTGATCTTGTAAAAGATCTGTGTATTGGTAGCACCGTCGATCTCGGCTGCCTCATAGATAGAGGGATCTATACCGAGCATACCGGACATCAGAAGTATAGTCGTATTACCAAACCACATCACAAAATTCATAAATGCCACAAGCGCCCTTGCAGAAAATGTATGGGACAAGAATTTATAACCGGTGGATAAAATCCCTGCACCGACCAACATGGAGTTTATCGGCCCGTCATTTGCAAATAATGTAAAGAACAGCATTGAGAAAGCCGATGCCATGATTAAATTCGGAAGATAGATCACAGTCTTGAAAAACTGCTGTCCCTTTATGCGAAGACTGGGGCTTGTAAACCATGCGCCAAGTAAAAGGGAAAGTAATATCTGGGGCACAAAGCCCATGACCCACATGATCATTGTGTTGGCAAGATACTGCCATATATCGGGTGTGGCGAAAAGCTCTGCGAAGTTTTTTAGACCTACGAAATTAGGGCCAACCTGCATGAGTCCCACACGGTAGTTTTCAAAAAAGCTGTTGTAGATTGTTGTAAAAAGTGGGATAAGCTGGAAGATGGTGTATACGATCAAAAAGGGAAGAAGAAAGATGTATCCCCATTTGTTGTATGAGACAACCTTATTATTCTTTTGCTCCTTCATGGTTACCTCCGGGAAAAACAGTTGCCTTTGGAAGTGCAGGCTCTGCCTGCACTTCCTGACAACATTATGATTTATTACTTAGATAAATTCGGATACTTCTCTATCACTGCTGCATAGAACTGGTCGAGGCATGCGTCCTTGTCTGCTGTGCCCTCGAAGTAAGCCTTCATAGCGTTCTGAAGCTCCTCGTTGCAGCCCTGGTCATACATTGACAGGTTTGAAAGGTCGATCTTCTCAGCACCTGCTGAAAGCAGTGCATAAGGGTTCTGGCCGCCAAGGATAGCCTGGTTACCGTCATCAGATGAAGCGAGATCTGCGAGAACTGTCTTGGAGTTTACGCAGTCAGCATCCTTCATAGCGATATCCTTAAGGACTGTCTGGTCTGTGGTCATGGTGAGGATGATATCCTTTACGAGGTCAGCATTGTCTGTGCCTGCAGCTGCGCAGAGCCATGTGCCCCCCCAGAAGTAAGGCTGAGGTCCTTCACAGAAGCCCCATCCGCCCTGTGCCGCTATGGAAGCGGGATCGTCCTGAGCCAGTGAGAAAGAGAAGAGCCATGCAGGTCCGAAGAAGCAGAAGGTCTTTCCTTCGGGATACTTGCCCTTTGACCAGTCATCTTCCCAAAGAGGATCGGTATCCTCAGCGCCTGCATCTACGAGAGCCTTGGAGTCGTCGATCCACTTTTCCATATTGGGATCGATCACGATCTTGTCATCCTGTACCCACTTGCCGGATACGTTGTTGGAATATACACGATAGGTATCATTTACAGAACACATTGTGTAACCTGCATCAGCTACCTTTTTAGCTGTCTCTACATACTTGTCCCAGTCAGCTACGGCTGCCTGAACATCATCGGGATCATCGGAGCCTAAAACCTCCTTTGCGATCTCACGGTTGTAGATGAGACCTGCGGAAGCAGCCTGCCATGAGGAGCCCTTTACTACTCCGTTTGAATCCTTTACGATGGTCTGTGTATACTCATACTGATCTGCAATATCGGCATCTGTAATACCAATATCGGAAAGTGCCAAAGTGTAAGGTGTGTCGATATACTTTGAAGCATAGTCAGCCTCTACGAGGAAGATATCGATCTTGTCATCTGCTGCTGCGTCTGCCTGCTTGTCGAGAGTAGCATCCAGATTGTTCTGGTAAGCATTGTCATCAGAGGGAGTGATATTCCACTTAACAGTGGTATCACCGATCTTACCTGTGGTAGCGTCTACCTCTTCGTAGTCTGCATAGTGATCGGTAAGTCTGGTCTTGAACTCCTCGTTCCATGCATAGATGTTAAGAGTCTGTCCGTCAGAGGCTACCTCGGCTGCAGCACCATCTGATGATGCTGAATCTGATGAAGCTGAGTCGCCTGTGGATGAGCTTCCACCGCCACATGCTGCCATGGGTACTACCATTGCTGCTGCGAGCATTACTGCCAAAATTTTCTTTTTCATTTTGTCTCCTCCTTATTGGATATTCACAGTGACATCACTGTATGTCCTTCTAATATTTTACCACTGACCATGATCTGCTCCGGTATCGTAGTCTTGGGATTCTCGATCAGGTCCACGAGCTTTCTCGCAGATCTTCGTCCAATCTCCGTGGTGTCCTGATAGTAGGTGGTGAGCCTCGGATGTACGACCTGGGAAAGATTGATCCCGTCATATCCTGCTACACTCACATCCTCAGGGACTGAGATATCCATTCTTTCGAAATATCTCATGGCACCCATATAGGAGAAATCGTCCGGATAAAGAATCGCTGTAGGCGGGCTTTTTAGATTCATCAGCTGCTCGGTAGCCCTCTCGCACGACTTTGGATCGTGATATCTGGCTTCGATCAGGTAATCCTCTGAAACTTTTATCCCTCCTTCCTCTAAGGCCCGATGAAATCCTACAAGTCTCTTTTCCGTCACAGATGTGGACTCGCCATGGATAAATGCTATCCTTTTGTGTCCATGATCAATAAGGTACTTTGTAAGCTGATACTCCCCATCCATATTGTCGGAAAGGATGCTGCTTCTGTCATTGTAGACATAGTCGATGGAAACAACCGGTATCTCGCTCCTCACAAGCTCGATCACTGCCGGATTGTGAAAATCCACACTGGCTATCAGCACTCCGTCACACTTTCTGTATCTAGCGTGCTCCAAAAAGGAAGTATCTCTGCCGCTAAGACGATGACTTATAAATGTAATGTCAAACCCAAGCCTCTCTGCTTCGTTCTTTGCCGCCTCAAGGATGCCGCTGAAAAACTCATGTGTAAGACCGCTTCTGGTCTCGTCCGCAAAAAGGACTCCTATATTGTATGACATATTCGTCTTTAGCTGCCTGGCTGCCGCATTCGGTGTGTACTTGATCGCTTTCGCATAAGCGAGTATCCTCTCCCTGGTGGCCTCCCCGATATCTCCATAGCCATTGAGAGCCTTACTGACTGTCGCCGGCGAAACATTACATGCTTTTGAGATATCTTTGATAGTTGCCATCTGAATAAACCTCGTTCTATATGTCGAAACTGATCCGAAACAATTCCGAATACGATTTCGTAATCTCATAATAAATCCAAACGTCTAAAACGTCAACAGTATATTTTTTACAATGAATTGTAAAATTTTTTGTGCACATTTTACAGTTTTGTTATTTTGGCTCATTTTTCGATTTACAATTTTGACAATGCTTGTTATTATGAAGACAAATTTTTACGAAATCGTTTTAGTGACTATCCGCCTATCCTTATATTTTAGGATCTCCGGTTAGTAGAATTGGAGGAAACCATGAAATTTGGACACTTTGATGACGATGCCAGAGAGTATGTGATCGAGACGCCCCGCACTCCCCTGCCTTGGATAAATTACCTCGGCAGTAATGATTATTTCGGACTGTTTTCGAATACAGCAGGCGGATATGATTTTTATAAGGATGCAAAGCTGATGCGGCTCACCCGCTACCGCTATAATAATGTTCCCTATGACACCGGTGGACGCTACTACTATATAAAGGATGGCGATACAGTATGGAACCCCGGATGGCAGCCCATGCAGACTGAGCTTGACAGCTATGAGTGCCGTCATGGCCTGGGCTACTCCGTGATCACCGGCAAAAAGAACGGCCTTTCCGCCGAGCTTTTGGCCTTTGTCCCCCAGGATGACACCTGTGAGATAAACCGCATCACTCTTAAAAATGAGTCTGATGAAACAAAGGATATCAATCTTTTCTCATTCATAGAGTTCTGCCTCTGGAATGCCGAGGACGACTGCACTAATTTCCAGCGCAATTTCTCCACCGGCGAGGTAGAGATCGAGGGCAGCCGCATATATCACAAGACAGAGTACCGTGAGCGCAGAAACCATTATGCTGTCTACGCCTGCAACAGGGACATCGCAGGCTTCGATACAGATCGCGCTTCGTTTACCGGCTTTTACAATGGATTGAATAAGCCCGATGTGGTGCTCTCCGGCGAGAGTAAAAACTCCGAAGCCCATGGCTGGTCTCCCATCGGAAGCCACCATCTTAGGGCTTCTCTCGCACCATGCGAGACCTATACCGCCATATTCGTGCTGGCTTACTGCGAAAATCCCAAGGACAAAAAGTTTATCGCTCCTAATGTAATAAATAAGGAGCCTGCAGATAAGATACTTTCAAAATATATGACAGATGAGCAGGTAGACGCCGCGCTTTCCTCTTTAAAGGATTACTGGAGCAGGCTGCTTTCCGTCTACTCTCTCTCATCGGACAGCGAAAAGCTGAACCGCTGCGTCAATATCTGGAACCAGTACCAGTGCATGGTCACATTCAATATGAGCCGCAGCGCCAGTTATTTTGAGAGCGGCATGGGCCGTGGCATGGGCTTTAGGGATTCCTCGCAGGATCTCTTGGGTTTTGTACACCTCATACCGGCCCGAGCACGCGAGAGGATTTTGGATATCGCAAACACACAGTTCCCCGACGGCTCCGCCTATCATCAGTACCAGCCTCTCACCAAGACAGGAAACCTCGGTGTGGGCAGCGGCTTTAACGACGATCCCATGTGGCTGATCGCAGGTACTGCCGCTTATATCCGTGAGACCGGAGACTTTAGCATCTTAGATGAGATGTGTGACTTTGATAACGATCACTCCCAGGCTGCACCCCTGATGGAGCACTTGAGACGAAGCTTTAACTATATCGTGACCCACAAGGGACCCCACGAGCTTCCGCTTATCGGTCGTGCCGACTGGAATGACTGCTTAAATCTAAACTGCTTCTCCGAGACCCCTGGCGAGAGCTTCCAGACCACAGGTCCCTCCGAAGGTCCTGTGGCAGAGTCCGTCTTTATCGCAGGTCTCTTTGTAAAATACGGCACAGAGTATGTGGAGCTTTGTGAACATTTAGGTCTGTCTGATGAGGCAGAGACATGTCGTGCCGAGGTGGAAAAGATGGTCGCTGCCATCAAAAAGGACGGCTGGGACGGTGAGTGGTTCATCCGTGCCTATGATGCCAATAGCGAGCCCGTCGGCAGCCATGTATGTGAGGAGGGCAAGATATTTATCGAGCCCCAGGGTATGTGTATACTCGGCGGCGTAGGCACAGATGACGGCAAGGCAGAAACCGCACTTGCCAGTGTGGAAAAACACCTAGATTCCAAGTATGGCATCATGCTAAACCAGCCCGCCTATACGAAGTATTATCTCAACCTCGGTGAGATATCCTCATACCCTCCCGGGTACAAGGAGAATGCGGGTATCTTCTGCCACAACAATCCATGGATCGCGTGTGCAGAGACTGTGGTCGGACACGGAGACAGAGCTTTCGAGGTATATAAAAAGACTAATCCTATCTATCTCGAGGATATCGGTGAGATACACCGTACCGAGCCCTATGTGTACTGCCAGATGGTTGCCGGCAAGGATGCTCCCACCTTTGGTGAGGGGAAAAATTCTTGGCTTACAGGTACGGCAGCATGGACATTTACCACGGTCAGCCAGTATATTTTAGGCATTAAGCCGGATCTCGACGGGCTTCGCATAGATCCCTGCATCCCCTCTTACGTGGATGGGTACAGCGTGGTCAGAAAGTTCCGCGGCAAGACCTATAATATCACCATCAAGAATCCCGACAAGGTACAAAAGGGTGTAAAGGAGCTTAAGGTGGATGGAGCAGCCATCGAGGGTAATCTGATCGATCCCTCGCTTGGAGGCGACATCGTAGATATAGAGGTCATTATGGGTTAGTGCAATTTCCCTTTAGACCAATCCCTCCTTCTATTCAGAGCAGCTTTGAGCTGCTCTGATTTTTGCTTCAAAAATAAAGATAGGCGCTACTTTCACTAAGAATCGTTCAAACAGCGCCTATCTTTATTTTTGGCTGGAACCATTCAAGCATTCATCTATCTTTATTTACTCTTCCAAAAATCCGTGATGACCGAACCTACAGTATCAACAGTGACGGGGACGGCGTCGCTCCACTCCTTCGGAAAGCATCTGCGATACTGCGGCTCTAAAAATCTGTCGTCTAAAAGCGCTATGATACCCCGGTCACTTTCTGTACGGATCACTCGTCCCGCGGCCTGCAGCACCTTATTCATCCCCGGATTTAAGTAGGCGTATTCAAAACCGTCGTTTTCAAAATGCTCCGACAGGATGGTGCGTTCATTGCATACCTGGGGGAGCCCTGCGCCTACGATGATAGCTCCTATGAGCCTGTCGTTTGTCAGATCTATACCCTCGGAAAAGGCTCCGCCTAAAACACAAAAGCCTATTAGTGTCCCCTCGTCTCCGTCGGAAAATGCCTTTAGGAATGCATCCTTATCAGCCTCCCTCATCCCTCTCTCCTGCCTGATAAAGGTATGATCTATGTCATAGGCCTCCTCAGTAAAGTAAAGCTCCACCTGATCCATGAATCTGTATGACGGGAAGAAGGCAATATAATTCCCCGGATGGGATTTTATGATCCCTGCTATGTACCTCGCATACCGGCGGTACATATCCTCCCCGCGCTGTTTATATCTGCTGGTCGCGTCCCTTGATATCGCTATCCTG
>ERZ842401.7173-NODE-7173-length-11534-cov-4.640387_pt1 | contig 11534 bp, 10 predicted proteins | sample MGYA00521270_ERZ842401 | MGnify/ENA primary metagenome ERZ842401 (study PRJEB31892, sample SAMEA3878208) | bioreactor metagenome | biome: Moose rumen | place: Sweden | collected 2011-10 | study: EMG produced TPA metagenomics assembly of the PRJEB12797 data set... | reverse complement strand
ACGCCCTCGCCGCCGCGTCGCTCGCTTCGCCCCACGCGAACGGCGGCGCCGCGTCATGACCCCATGCGAACGACGCAAACTGCGCGAGATCGGAGAAATACCCGTCCCACGTGTTCTGCGAGACGCCGCGCTCGGCGAGCAAGCTCGCCTTGAAGCGCTGTACGCACGGATCCTCCGCAGTGCGTGGATTAGTCGGAGGGACCATCTATCACCTTGGCCTTCTTGTCGCGGCTCGAAGGGATGTCGTCGAGGCCAAGCGGCCCCGCGACCTCGTCATAGCCGGGGATCTTGTCCTTGTAGGCGACGATGACGCGCCTAAGTGCCATGACCTGCCGCGGCGAAAGCGACCTGCGGCGCTCGTACTGGTCGACGAGCGACTGGACGAACGCCTTGTCGTCGTACGTCTTGCGGCCCTTCTTCGAGGAAGGCCGCCACTCTGTCACCTTGCCGACGAGCGCGATAAGCCGAGGGATGACGGACTCTTCCTCGCGCTGGATCGGAGAGAAGCCGCCTGGGACGAATTCGGAGAGCTTCGCCCTGATCTCGTCGCAGTCCTCTAGCCCCGCGGCGTTTTCGCCGACCGCCTTCACGAGTATCGAGAACTGCTTTTGCGAGAGCCCGCGTCCGCGCTCCGTCTGGTCTCTGAGGCTCTTGAGGAACGGGTTCCTCATGAGCCCTATGATCCTGTCGGCCGTGTCAAAGCACCACTTCACAAGTTCGGCATCCACCGTCTCCGGCTTCTGCGCCTGGGAGCCGGCGAAGCCGTGCTCCCTCAGCGTCGCCTCGCAGTCCGGTATCTGCGGCGCGTACATGAGCGCCATCCGCACGAGGTATTCGAGCTGCTTTGCGGAAAGCGGCTTGCCAGAGTCGAACTGCGCGCGCACCGACTCTACGAACGCCTTGTCGTCGTACGTCCGCTTGCCGACTGTCTTCGGCTCCTTCCACTCGCGGACCTGGTCGAGGAGCGAGAAGACGAACTCGAACTTCTCCTTGTCGGGAGCGGGCTCCTTGCAGGATTCTACGGCCTTCATGAACTTCGCGTAGAACGCGCTGAGCATCGCGTTCATCGGCTCGCCGCCCCCCTCGACCTTGTCGAGCTCGGCCTCCATCTTCGCAGTGTACCCGACGCTGAAGAGCGCGTCGAGCTTCTTTACGAGCCAGTCGCACACGAGGATTCCGCGCTCGAGGGGGACGAGCTTCTTCTTCTCGGCCTTCGCGTATTCGCGCGCCTTCAGCGTCTCGATCGTCGCCGCATACGTCGAAGGGCGCCCGACGCCGTTCTCCTCGAGCGCCTTGATGAGCGACGCCTCGGAATAGTGCGCCGGGCCCTTCGTCTGCTTCTCGTCCGCGAGCCAGCGGACGGCGTCGAGCGTCTCGCCGCCGGAAAGCGGCGGAAGCGCCGCGACCTCGTCAGAGTCCTCGTCGTCCTCACCGTCCGGACGCTTCTTCTTGAGAGAGAGGTTCATGACCTTGAGAAAGCCCTCGAAGTCGATCTCGGTCGCGCTCGCCGTAAAGAGGTAGTCATGCGCGAGCGCGGGCTTGCGGGCCGCAAGCGTCACGGTGCGGACGGTCGTCTTCGCGTCGGCCATCTGGCTCGCCACGAAGCGCTTCCACACGAGGGCGTAGAGCTTGAGCTCCGCCGCGTCCATGCCGCTCTCAGCGGCGCGGTCGGGGGTGAGCGATACGTCGGTCGGGCGTATCGCCTCGTGAGCGCCCTGCGCGTCGGCCTTGGACTTGAAGAAGTTGGGGCTCTCGGGGTAGAACTCCCCGCCAAAAGTCGAGGTCACGTATTCCTTCGCCGCCGCGCGCGCCTGCTCGGACACGTTCACGGAGTCGGTTCGCATGTAGGTGATGCGCCCCTGCTCGTAGAGCGACTGCGCAAGCTTCATCGTCTTGCCGGGCGAGAACGAAAGGACGCTCGACGCCGCCTGCTGCATCGTCGAAGTGGTGAACGGCGGCAGCGCGTGGCGCGTCTTCGGCTGGGCTTTCAGGTCGACGACCTCGAGCTCGGCGCCGGAGAGGTCGAGAAGCGTGGTGTCGGCCGTCTGGCGGTCGCGCACGTTCGGCTTCTCGCCGTCGATGCGCGCGAGCTTCGCGATGAACTTGCCGTTCGCGGCGCCGCGCTTCTTCGCCTCGACGCCCATGAGGAAGTAGGTCTCGGGCTTGAACGCCTCTATCTCGCGCTGGCGCTCGACGAGGAGCCGCAGCGCGACAGACTGGACGCGGCCCGCCGAGAGCGAGCGGTTGTTGGCGCACGCGATGTTCTTCCACAGGAGCGGCGACACCTTGTAGCCGACGATGCGGTCGAGGATCCTACGCGCCTGCTGCGCGTCGACGAGAGGCATGTCGATGTCGCGCGGCTCTGCGACGGCCTTGAGAACGGCGCCCTTCGTGATCTCGTTGTAGGTGACGCGGTGGAACGGCTTCTTGCCTGCAACAGGCCCAAGCACTTCCTTGAGGTGCCACGCGATCGCCTCCCCTTCGCGGTCGGGATCGCTTGCGAGATAGACTTCGCTCGACGACTTGACGGCGGACTTGAGCTCCGAGACGACCTTCTCCTTGCCTTCGGAGATTTCGTACTTCGGCGTGAACGTCCAGCTCTCGTCGCCCGTCTTGTCGATCCTTATCGCGCCGTTCTCCTTCGGGAGATCGCGGATGTGGCCGACGGAACTCCTGACCGTGAATTCCGGCCCGAGATACTTGCCTATCGTCTTCGCCTTCGCGGGAGACTCGACTATCAACAATTTCTTGCCCATTGCACTTTCATTTTCCTTTTGCACTTTATACTACCATTATTGCAAAAGGCGCCGCGCCTTGTCAAGGGCGCACGTCGAAAACACCGGACGAAATTGCCGTGCCCTTCTTGCCGAAGCACTCTACCGGACGCACCGAAAACACGTAGTGACCCTTCTTCGGGAGTTCGTCGAGGAAGAACACGCAGCAGTTCCCCTTGCCGCATTTCGAGGCGGGGAGGTAGAAGTCAGCGGCGAGGACGCGCCGCTGCGCCTGGACGAGGTCGAAGTCGTCCTCGACGAGCGTCGCCGTGACTTCGTACTCGTTTGCGCGGCAACCGTCGACGACGCGTGCGGACGGGAACTTCACCTCGACGACCTTCCTCCCCTTCTCGCCGTCCCCGGCGCACACCTCGACCTTCGCGTCCTCCGCGAACTCCGGAGCCGAACGCTTCGCAGCACGGCGGGAATACGAAAGAGGCCCGTCTGCGCGAGCGGGAATCGGGACAAGCCAGTTGTCGCCAAGCGCCTCGCCGTAGAAAAACTCGCGCCGCTCGATTTCAAGCCGGTCGTCGAACACGGACACGAGCATCCCCTGGCGGCCGTCGCCGGTCTCTATGCGATTCATGGCGTGCTCGCGGTTCTCCCCGCCGTAGCCAGAGGAGTTCCCGGGCGCGTTCTCGCGGCACGAGTAGTCGTGGGACGAATACTTCATCGAGCTCGTGTTGATCGACGTGAAAGCGCCCTGCCAGACCGTCCGCTCGTCGGTGAGCGTGTAGTGACTGTGTCCCGAGAAAGCGACGGCGTTAGGAAACGCCGAGAGGACGCGCGTAGACGTGCCGTCGTCGTGCCCCCACGCCCACGCGCCGAAGCATGTGTCCTTCGGATGGTCGTGCTGGGTGTAGAAGAACGGGAGACGGGGGTTTATGGTCTTGCCCTTCTCGGCAAAGAACTTCGCCATCGCCTTGGTGTGGTCGTCGTTGAAGCCCCAGTGCGCGCCGACGACGGCGATTCCGTTGACGTTTTTCATCCATACCGGCGAGAACTCCTCGTGGAAGGATTCCTCCCACGCCTTCTTCATGCTCTCGGGCGAAACACCTATCGCATCGGCGAGCACGGCGGGGTCTTTCTTCTGCTCTTCGTTGAGCCCCCACGTCCATCCCCACCGGTCGTGGTTGCCGTAGACGAACAGCTGCTCGACCTTGCGTCCGTCCGGCGCCTTGCCGTCTGGAAACACCTTGAACCACGCCTCGCCAGCGCGCCTAAGCTGGCTTATGCGCCCCTTGTCCGCTATGTCGCCCGCTATGAGCACTCCGTCCGCGCCGTTGTCGCGGAAGTATTCAAGGGCCTTCAGAAAATAGTTTTCGTCGCCCGGCACGTTGAGATGGACGTCGCTTAGGACGCCGATCTTCGCAATCGGCCTAGAGGACAGCGCGCCCTTGAACGACGAGCATCCCGCAGACGCTCCTGCCGCAAGGCACGAACCAATAAAAAACCTTCTCGAAAACTCCATGACTGACTCCTTGTTATGCAGCGTTGACGAATTGCCAATGGCAATATGATACCATATCGTCGCGGTCTTGTCAGTCTGCAGGAGGACATTGGGCCACGGGACAGGCAATCACCTGCCGCGCGGCATCCAGCGGGCCTTGTATATCCTCGCGCCGGAAATCGCCAGCAGGGGCGAAAACGACGCAGAGCCCGGCTTCGCCCAGGGGTCGCAGAGTTCGAGCGTGTCTGTCCACCACTTCGTCTTCGCCGTCGCCGAGAGGAACGACTTCCCGTCGGGCGAAGGGTCAAACGCCTTGACGTCCTGCCTTTCGACGAACAGGTCCTCGCGCCACTTCTCGGTTCCCATGTCGAAGAAAAGCACCTTCTCATGCGTCGTCATCGCGAGAAGCGTCGAACCCGGGACCGGACGGAGATCGTGTCCATTGACGACGCCGAGCGGCTTGAATTCCCAGGTCTTGTCGACTTCGGCGCCGGGCGCTCCGTCGTCGCGTCTCGCCACCCTGCACCTGTGGAGTCCAAGCCTATCGACAAGCCAAAGCCACTTGCCGTCCCAGTGGAGTCCGTGCGGGGAGTTGAACTTCAAGACGGATTTCCCCTGCAAATCCGGATTCTTCGCCGCATCACCCGAGATGTCGAAGAGGAAAAGGGAGTTGCCGCCAGTGCCGCCCGTCGAAACGACAGCGACGACGTCGTTGCCGATTGTCTCGATCGAATGGCTCCAGCCGTCATTTATCCCCCACGCATCGGCCTTGCGCGTCTCGCGGTCGATTATCGCCCAGCGGCCACCGCACGACACCATGCCAATCTTGGCTCCGCCGCCAACGGGCTTCGACTCGGCGACATTGTCGGCGAAGCCGGCCTTCCAGCAATCGGGAATCGTTGGGTCGTCCTTCGCCGTCCAGCGCCAGACGTTCGAGCCGGATGCGTCGTAGATCTCTATCGCCTGCCCGTTCTGGTTGCACACGAGAATATCCTGCGTCCCCGCGCACAGGGCGGCGAAAGGCGCAAACACGGCGAAAAGCGCCGCCGCTCTTTTACGGCGTGGTCTTGCCGAAGATGTTGCCATAGCGGCTGAGGTTCAGTGCCTCGACAAACGAAGATATCTTCGTCACCGTGGAGCACGGGTCGATGGAAGCGTCCATGCAATCGCCTTCAAGCGCGAGAAGCGGGCAGCCAACCGAGTCGAGCGTCTCGCGAAGGAGTTTCGAGAACGCGCGGTCTGCGAGCGAGCAGCGCCCGAAGCCGTGAGTATAGAGAACAACGCCGTTGAACTTGCCCTCGGGAATCGCCTTCTTCACATATTCAACGCGCTGCGCGGGATCGAGGAAGCCCGACTGAAGGAGCTTGCGAGCAAGCGAGCGATAGGGATCTTTCGGATCAAGTGGCTCCCAGCCGACGAAATTCGTCTCTTCGAAAACTATCGGCGCATTGCACGTCGTCTCGAGGAACGTGAGGTGCTTCGTGTCGTAGAAAGGCGGCAGGTGCAGCCAGAGAAGACGGTGCGTGTCGTCGATGGAGTAGCGCTTCTCGGCCCAAAGCTTCTTCTGGATAAGCTCGTCGCGATACGCCGTCTGGATGTCGACGAGATCTTGCGTTCCCCAGAGCTGCGAGAAGACGATTGCGTTGTAGATCGCTTCGCTGCCGCGGACGAGAGGCGGCGACGTAAACCTGAGGTGCGTGCACTGGCGCGCAAGCTCTGCGGCCTCGTTCGAAAGAACACACGCCTCCTCGAGACGGCCCTGGTCGAGCTTGCGGCCAAATGCCTTCTCCATAAGAGAGACAGACTCGGCGAGGCCGTCGGCAATCGTCTCGATCGCGGCACGGCTCTGCCCGTTGATCGGAGTCTGAAGAGAGTAGAGGCGGTCTGGAATCTTGTATTCGCGCGCAAGGTCGGCGAACACACGCTCTGCCTGCTGGCACGGCTGCATCGTGGAGACGATGTAGTCCGGCTTTTCAAGCTCCATGCCCTCAAGCATGCGGAGGAACGAGCAAGTCTGGCCGTCGAAACCCTTCTGCGCGGCCTTGCCGAGCGCCTCCTTTACCTTGTCGGCCTTGCGCCCGAAGAGCGCGGCGTACGTCTCGAGCGTGCGGACGCGGCAGTCCATCGCGTTAAGGATCTCGGTCGGGAAGAAGAGGTTGCGCCACACGAGCGGCTTCGACTTGTCGGTCGAGAAGAAGTCGCGCTTCGTCGACTTGATCCTGAGCAAAACGGACTTGCCGCGCGTCGGCTCGTATTCGACCTTCGCGAGGTCAAGCTTGCCCGCGTCGCGGAGGTCGTGGAGCTGGCGCGCAATCACCGCCGCGCCGAGAGCGCCCATCACTTCGTGGTACTGGGGGATGACGATCTCGCTGCCGGTGAGCTTTTTGAGGAAAAACGCAACTGCGCTGTTGAACGCGACGCCGCCCTGGAAGAGAATCTTGCGGCCAGGCGCGTTAAGGAGGAGCTGGCCGACGGAGTTTAGAATCGTGCGCGCCTGGGCCTTGCACGCACCCGCGAGGAGGTCGCCGATCGGAACGCGGTTCTTGAACTTGTTGATCGACGTCGCGGAAAGAACGGCGCAGACCGAGCTGAACTCGGTGTCGGAATCGTAGTTCACCTTCTCCGCGACGTCCTCGATCTTGACGCCGAGCTTCGCCGCGACTGAGTCGAGGAAGCTACCAGTGCCGGCGGCGCAAACGCCCGACATCATGCTCGTCCAGAGCTTCATCGTCGGGTTGTACACCATGCACTTCGAGTCCTGTCCGCCGCAGTCGATGATAGCGTCGACGTCGGGATGGAGGAACTTCGCGCCCGCCACGTGCGCCGTAACTTCGCTGACCTGGAAGTCGAACGGAATGAACTTGCGCGTGTCCTCGACGATCTGGCTGCCCGTCACGACGATTGCCGCGACGTCCTTGAAGGAAGTGATGCCCGCGACCTTGAGAAACTCGAGTGCGAGGCGCTTAGACGCACCGCCGCCACAAGCACCGCACCCCGAGCAATGCCCGGTGCAGGCAACCTTGCCCGAGTCGACGGGCTGGGTGCGCTTGTAGACCGTGCGCTCCACCTTGCCGTCTTCGCCGAGGAGGACGGCCTTGAAAGTCGTCGAGCCGATGTCGATGCCGAGGTAGCGTTTTCTCGTTTCTGCCATTGTTCTGTCACCTAAATTGCCCGAGCCGCCCGCTTCGTCCTGTTTCCGACGTCTCCAGATGCAATTCGGAGTATTATATCATAATTCCGTTCGCCCTGCGGACGCGAATTATGACAGGCGAAATTACGTCTCTCCTAAAGCATCGCAAGCATCTTGCGGCGAAGCTCCGCGAACTCTGCGGCGGTCACAAGCCCTTGGCGGGAAAGGCGCTGAAGTCGCCTTAGACGCGCCTCGATGGAAATCCCGGCTGACGGCACCGACGCGAACGGCACGGCTGCGGGGGCAAACGGCGATGGCGTCTGCGCTGCTTCCTCGCCGAGCGACGGCAGCGCGGAAACGGCACGGCGCAAGGCGTCCTCGTTTTCGTGGTAGTAGTGGCGCGTCATCGCAGACGTGGCATGTCCGACAATTGCCTGCACTACCGGCAATGGAACTCCTGCGTTCGCGGCGAGCGATACGAAGGTGTGGCGCAGCGAGTGGAACGTCGCCTCCGGTGTCTTGCGTCTGCGCCCTTCTATCCTCACGCTTGTCGAGATTCCCGCCAAGCGGAATATCCGCGCAAGTCCATAGCTGACCTTCCCGCAAGAGGTGCGATACCACTCGGAAAGCCGCTCCAGCACCCATTCGCCACGACTTGACTCCGGCACGGCCGCGAGCGCGGCGAAGAGTACGTCGTGAATCGGTATCGTGACGGGCTGGCCGTGGGAATGGCGGCTTGTCTTGCTTGGAATGATCTGGATTACTCTTCTCGCGAGATCGACGCATCGCCACTTGAGGCAGCAGCAGTCGCCGAGCCGAAGCCCGGTGTATATTCCGATGACGAATAGCTTCTTCCATTCGTCGCCCTGCCTCGCTGCGGCGGCGAGAAGCCGCATGAGCTCACCCACGGTAAACTCCCGGCGCGAATGTCCGTCGCCGACGAGAAGCAAGACGCCATCCCAGGGATCGCGCTCAAGCCCAGCTCGCCCCGCGAGGCAGATAAATATCTCGCGCAGCACGCAAACGCGGAAGTTGTATGTCGTGGCGCAGACGCGAGAGCGGAGATCCGCGAGATATTCGGCAACCGCCTCGCGCGAGACCTCTTTTAACGCGTCGATTTCAGGATGCGCGGCGGCCATCCATCGGGCGAATGCAAGATAGACGTTTCGCTTCGCGTTCAGCGTTGACGGCGCCTGGTCGCGCCTGTTTGGCGACTTGATGTATTCTGGCCATGCGTCTGCGAGCGCAAGATGTCGTTCGCCGCCGCCAAGTGGGGCGAGAAAGCGCGCGAGCGCCTTTTCAGCCCTTGCCCTGTCCGTGGTTCCCGTGGATCGGCTCAGCCGACGGCCCTTCCAGCCGACGCGAAGAGTCCATGTTCCGTTTTTCTCCTGCTGGAGGTTTCCTGTTCCCCTTGTACGTGCCATCTGCAATCTCCTTTCGTATTGGTTTAATCTGGCGTTACCAGACATTCTACCAATACAAGGAGATATGGCCCTTTTCAGCTAATCAAAGGATGCGAGCGTCTTGAATGCTTCCATTATTCGCTTCTTTCGAACTTCAGTATCCGATTCCGTCTGCACAAAGCCATCAACTGCATCCTCAAGTTCCTGATGTGTTAGATAGTCTCTGAATTTTCGAGCAATCCAGCCCCGAAGGTTTTCGCAATCCCTGATTTCATTCACGAGGCTTTCCCGCCCATTGGTCAGGCATATGACATCCTCGAAATCCGTGCTTGTGAGAAAATCTTTATTCCCTCGATCTTCAAATGCCTCCAGTTTCAATGCGACAAAATAAGGCGGGGTTACTATTCGTACCCGGCTTGCCCCTACCGGAACAGTCTTCGCAGCGGCAAGAGCATCCTCAAACCATTTGGATTTCCAACCGAGGACGTCTTCCCGAATCGGGAGCACGTCGACCGTGACATCGTCAAGAATCCAGCGACATATCGGTGCGCCTTCTCGTGTGTCGTGCCGAAAGCCACGGAGCTCCAGTTCGGAGTCGGCCATGTGGTATTCTTTACGCGTCCGTATGCTCATGACTATGTCGACGTCCTTGGTGACTCGAATGGCATCCGCCGACTTGTCGGTGACAAGCAATGTCAATACAGATCCACCTAGAAAGGCAGACTCAAATGGAATACCCCTTAGCTTAAAGTCGAGCTTGGCGATATCTTCTTCTGTTGTACTCATGCAAGGTATTCCCTGATTTTCTGCTCTGCAAATCTACGTTCGCGCAGACGTCCCCCTCGCAACATGTCCAAGACGGCAATCCTGTCATACAACTCTGGATCTTCGGCAGCCGCATCGGGAACAGTGTGATAGATAGGTTCGTGGGAGCGACCGAGGGTCTTACCTTTCGAGCTGCGCCACACGGGGATATTTCCGCTTACCGCAAACTCATTGGCGGAAACGGGCGCGGCATATGAAGTAGGCATGCCGTATGCAAGTTCGCCACTTGCTTTCATCGGAAACATATAACGTAGTCCATGGATTAAGAATTCTTCTACGTTGCGCTTCTTTAGATGCCTTTCCGAATTGACAAGATCACTCTTGCACAAGCGCTTGATTGAAGCATGGGCTTCAGAAACGCTTATTTTCGCAGACTTGCTTATGTACTGATAAGAAGGCTTTTCTACGTTGCCCTTCATCAGTACCGACAAAACCACTATATCTTGACCCTTCATGTTCTTTCCCTATTCGCGAATTGCGAATGGTATTATACCACATCCATCCCGTGGGTTCAATGGGGGGAAAGCACCCCTACTCTTTGGGATTTGCGATTGTGCGGAGCCCAATGCGGCGGAGGGCTTCGTTCTTAGATTCCCAGGCGTCGGGCGAGGTTTCGTTTTCTAACTCGCGGCGGGTGCGTTCGTAGATCTGCATTTCCTGGCTATTTGATTACTCGGATTCCATACTCTGCAAAGTGAGAATCGTGTCGGAGAGCGTCTCTGGGTAGCCGCCAAGCCGAATCAAGGTGCAAGTATCGAGAAGCGCTGAGTTAGGCATTGCAGGCATCCCACATTTCAGAATCGTCGGAACACAGGTCGGCAGGGTCAATCTTGCAGGCGAGCGAAGGCAACTTGCGAATCTCGCGGCGCTTTTGCACTGGCACAATCCGAGCGACAGGACGATTGCCACGAACAATGATTACGGTTGCAGCAGACTTCTCTACGTCTGCAAGCAGTCCCGATATCATTCCTGGTGCATCAGCTACATTAAGCGTATAAGACATGCAATCGCCTCCTTACGACAAGTATTATACCACAATTTACAGCGTGAAGGGGGGATGATCACTGAATTTGAACCGGACTACTCGCCGGGGTTTGGAATTGTACGCAGCCCCAACCGGCGCAAGGCATCGTTCGTTTATTCTCTTACATCGTGCAAGAATTCGTTTCAAGCTCGCGGCATTCGCGAAAATTGCTATTTTGCCCCATTGACGACCAGTTTCCGCATTTGCTAAAACGATTACCGATCTCAGCCGACAAGGAGGGGATCCTCTTGATGCGGGGAAGTTGTCCCCGTGTTAGTGGCGGGGAGAAATCCTCGCCGCTATCGTTTACATCTCTTTGCGCTTGATGTATTTGAGGATGTTTCGCTTGAAAACACGCGGGCCTCCGAAAAATGCTCAGCACTCGCTTGTTCTTTGGCATGTCTTATATACAAAAGCGGCGGGAATCGCTTCCCGCCACCTAAGGCGAAGGACATCCTCCGCATCACGACGACCCCGATCTTAAGATCGACGTCACTTGGTATTGTACCATATTGGGATAGGCCATTCAAGGGGGTGGAGGCGAAAAAATCAGAACGCGACTACTCGCCGGGGTTTGGAATTGTGCGCAGACCCAACCGCCGCAAGGCATCGTTCTTCTGCTCCCAGACTTCTTCGGAAGTTTCCTTTTCCAGCTCGCGGCGGGTGCGCTCGTAGATCTGAATCTCCTGCGTGGTGCGCTCGTTAAGCCTACGCCAAAAGGATCGTGGCGTTCCGTTGCCGTTGGCGAGGTACTCGCGCATCTCCTCGCGCATTCCGTTGACGATCTGCTTAAGCTCCCGTAGCTCCCGCTCCTCGCCCGCGTCAATCGCGATGTCGCGCTCGGCGGAAAGCTCGTCCTTGGCGTAGCCCGTGAACGCCGCTTCCATCGTCGCGTCGAGTAGCCGTGGATTCGCTCCCTTGGCGCACA
>ERZ842401.7172-NODE-7172-length-11534-cov-5.662601_pt1 | contig 11534 bp, 9 predicted proteins | sample MGYA00521270_ERZ842401 | MGnify/ENA primary metagenome ERZ842401 (study PRJEB31892, sample SAMEA3878208) | bioreactor metagenome | biome: Moose rumen | place: Sweden | collected 2011-10 | study: EMG produced TPA metagenomics assembly of the PRJEB12797 data set... | reverse complement strand
TCTATGAGGACAACTCCGTGCTGAACATCTTCTACCAAGGTGTGCGCCAGGGCTGGTATCCCCCGCTCATCTTCCTCGGCATCGGAGCCATGACCGACTTCTCGGCCCTGCTGGCCAATCCGAAGCTGATGCTCATCGGTGCTGCCGCCCAGTTTGGTATCTTCGGTGCGTATATGGTGGCCCTGGCTATGGGCTTTGAGCCGAGTCAGGCAGCAGGCATCGCCATCATCGGTGGTGCCGATGGTCCTACGGCCATCTTCCTGTCATCGAAGCTGTCCCCCAACCTGATGGGAGCCATTGCCGTCTGTGCTTACAGCTATATGGCACTGGTACCGGTGATTCAGCCATTCATCATGCGTCTGCTCACCACCAACAAGGAGCGTGTCATCAAGATGAAGCCCGGTCGTGAGGTCAGTCAGACGGAGCGCATTCTCTTCCCCATCATCGGCCTGTTGCTGACCACCTTCATCGTACCCTCAGGACTCCCCCTGCTCGGTATGCTCTTCTTCGGTAACCTGCTGAAGGAGAGTGGCAAGACCACCCGTCTGGCCAAGACTGCCGGTGCAGCGCTGAACGATATCGTGGTGATGCTGCTGGGCCTGACCGTCGGCTGCTCTACGCAGGCCTCGGAGTTCCTTACCTTCAACACCATCAAGATCTTCGCCCTCGGTGCGATGGCCTTTATGATTGCCACTGCCTCGGGTGTCTGCTTCGTAAAGATCATGAACCTCTTCCTGCCTGAGGGCAAGAAGCTGAACCCGCTGATCGGTAATGCGGGAGTCAGTGCCGTACCAATGGCTGCCCGTATCTCCAACAACCTCGGTCTGGAGTACGATCGCCATAACTTCCTGCTCATGCACGCCATGGGTCCGAATGTGGCCGGTGTGATCGGTTCTGCCGTTGCTGCCGGTGCACTGCTGGGATTCCTGTCGTAAAGAGTGAATAGTGATTAGTGAATAGTGAATAGTGATTAGTGAATTGTAATAGACCCAAAATAGCCATTATCGACCCCAATACCCTTTCGGCATTGGGGTTGAAGGCTATTCTCCAGAACGTGATGCCCATCATGACTGTCGACACGTTTGGGTCGTTTGCCGAACTGACCGCCAGTCAGGCGGACAGCTACGTACACTATTTCGCTGCGATGAACATTGTACTGGAAAACAAGGAATTCTTTTCCGAGCGTCGTCGCAAGACCATTGTTCTCACCCTATCCCTTGACTCCATCTCACAGTTGAGTGAGTTCAACAGCCTGTGCGTCAACGTACCCGAACAACAGCTTGTCCGTTCGCTGCTCGCCCTTGAACAACACGCCCACGGTCACGGAGAGCACCTGCCCCCCATGCCCCGTGTACTGCAGCAGAAGATTCTGACAGACCGTGAGATAGAGGTGATGTCACTTATCGTACAGGGTTATATCAACAAGGAAATAGCCGAGCGCCTGAATATTGGCCTGGCCACCGTGATCACCCATCGTAAGAACATCATGGACAAGCTGGGCATGAAGAGCGTCTCAGCCCTCACCATCTACGCCGTGATGCACGGCTACGTAGACATCAATAAGATCTGACTTCCTTACAGTTTGACACTGGAAATATCCACAAGCCCATTGACAATCGCATAGATAGTAAGTCCGGCAGGAGAATGAATCTGCAGCTTGCGGGCAATGTTGCGGCGGTGGGTAATGACCGTGTTGATGGAGATACAGAGATGATCTGCAATCTCCTTGTTGGACATACCCTGGACGAGTGAGACGATGACATCCTTCTCACGGTCGGAAAGGGCATCGGCATTCTGACCTACCCCACCCTTGAACACCATGTCGGTGATGTTCCTGGACACATCACTCTGCTTAGTCACCTGCTCCAAACGACGGATGGCTGGGACAAAGATGTGGTCCTCGACCTGTGCATGCTGGCGCAGCCACTCCTCATTGTCGTAGATATCATGGAGGGTGGCTGTCAGCTGATTGTTGTGCAGGCCGTCCTGCGGGAGATACTTGATGATGAGCAGTTTCAGCTCGCGCAGTTTCTTATCCGCCGCCCCATGGTGCTTGGAGAAGGTCTCAACCGTATAGTCGCTTGCAGGACGCCCTTCGAGGAGCGTCTCCACATAGGGGAAGAGCGTCTTCTGCTCGTAATGCATGTGACGACGAATCTCGTGGGCATACTCGTCGTAGAAGCGTAGGATGAGCTGGCCGAGGGAGTCCCGCTCGTCGAGCGACTCCTGCAGTTCCCTGCGGATGAAGGGCAGTTGGAAGTCGAGGAAATAGGCATGACTGGCCTGAAGGTAATGTAACAGTGTGGGCACGTTGAGCTGCTCATCCTCGTCGAACTCGCCATACCCGTTAATCGTGAAATTGACCACGGCCAGGAAGGTATAGGTATCCACATGATTCAACTCGCAGGTCTCTTTCACAGTCTTGTCACCAAAGCCCAGGCTGATGCCAAAGCTGCCCAGCGCCTGCAACAGGTCGTAATTGTCGCGGATCAGTGTAATCATCTTATCATCCGCCTCGTACATCTTAACATTCTTCATACTTCTTCACTACCCAGTAATGATTATTGGGTGCAAAATTATAACTTTTTTTTGGAATACACAATAATCACAAGTAAGTATTTTTGAAAATGAAAAGCGGGAAGTAAGGAGCGAAAAGTGGGATTTCATTATTTTTAGGTATTGGCAGTTTCTGCAAAACGGCGTACCTTTGCAGCCGAAAAATAATGATTAGGTATCAAGTATGAAAAGACTATTCAGTATACTTGCAACTGGTGCCATCATTTGCACGGCACAAGCGGCAGGACCAGAGGAAAGAACTATTTTGGTTTCAGAAACCCAGGATGTACAGAATACCCAAGCCCAGGCACCTTCCGACGAGGTAAACGGTTACGACAAATGGCGCCTTGGCAGTTATGGAGAAATGCTTGCTACATTCAAAGATTATGGACTCAACCGTTTCTATGGTGGCAGCAAGGGTAACACAAAGAAGAATCACAATGAGATTAGCATCCCCCGTTTTGTATTGGAGGGAGAATATAAGATTACCCCTAAGTGGATACTTGCCGCGGAAGTGGAGTTCGAATCTGGCGGCACTGGTGTCACTTACGAGATTGAGGCACAGTCGGGCAGTGAGAACGGAGAATACGAGATGGAACTGGAAAAGGGTGGAGAGGTTGCCCTGGAGCAGTTCCACATCACAAGACTTATTGCGCCTGCATTTAATGTACGCGTTGGACACATGATCATCCCCGTCGGCTTGACCAATTCGCACCATGAGCCTTTAAACTTTTTCACCGCTGCCCGCCCAGAGGGTGCCACCACACTGTTGGCTTCCACCTGGCATGAGACAGGTATCGAGGCTTTTGGCCAGTTTGGCAAAGGGGCTGCTACCTTTGACTATGAGGCCATGATCACAGCGGGCCTTAACCCTAATGGCTTTGACTGCTACAACTGGGTAAAAAAAGGTAAGCAAGGATTCTTGGAGACAGACAACTTTACGTCGCCAGCCTATACCGCCCGACTGAACTGGAAGGGTATCAAGGGACTTCGTGTGGGGGCTTCAGTGTTCTACAACCCTAAGGCAGGCAAGAACTCAGACAAGCTCTCGACTTATGGCGGACTAGACGATATCAATGTACTCCTTTACTCCTTTGACGCACAATATGTCAACAAATATATCACCGCCCGTGCCAATTACCTCTCAGGTAATATCACAGGGACCGTTGACCTCACAGCAGCCAACCGCCGTTATTCCAGCAAGTCGCCATATAGCCGTATGGGTCCCGTAGCCAAGCGTGCCGTTGACTGGAGTGCTGAGGTGGGTGTGAACCTGAAGTCGTTTTTCCCAGGTGTGAGGAATTTCCCCGTGATATACCCATTCGCACATTATAACTATTACAACCCCCAAGAGGAAGTCGAGACAGGACTGACAGGCGACAGGCGTTGCCAAATCAGTATGTGGAGTGCTGGCGTGAACTGGCGCCCACTGCCTAACCTGGTAGTGAAAGTCGACTACACGACCCGCCAGATTGGAACCAAAAAGATATTCGGTTCTAGCGAATACAATAGTGAGAACGAGTTGAGGATTGGGGTAGCCTACCAGTTATGGTTTGCCCAGAAATAATGTAGAGACAACAGATATCAACAAAAAACATAATTAACAAAAAAGATGAAAAAGATTTTCAAATTTGCAATGATGTCCGTTGCCGCAGGTTTGCTGACTTTCAGCGCAGCATCTTGTAGCGACGACAAGAATGAGAGTACTGACCCCTTCGAGAATGCTGACGCAGCCAACCTTGACTATGACGCTGCCTACGCAGATGCCTGGGCTAACTACATGGTGGCTGTCGCCAACTTGTTGGTTAATGATGCCAGCACACTCTATAACCAGTGGAACACTAGTTATGCGAACATCTTCAAGAACCACAACAGCGACGAATATAAGTCAGCTATCGAGTGTGTTGAGCAGATCTTCGACGGTTGCGTTGACATCGCTGGTGAGGTAGGCGACTCTAAAATCGGTGAGCCATACAACCTTTATCAGGATGGCGACCGCACAGCAGCCCTCTATGCTGTGGAGTCTTGGTATAGTTGGCATTCCCGTGAGGACTACCGCAACAACATCTACTCCATCCGTAATGCCTATTATGGTTCACGTGACGGTAGCGTAAACACAAATTCTCTCTCAGCAGTACTCGCTGCCAAGAATGCTGCCCTTGACACTAAGGCAAAGGAGCTGATTGCTGCTGCAGCAGAGGCTATTATGAACATTCCTGATCCGTTCCGCAATAATATCAACGCAGCCCAGGTGCCTGTGGCTATGGATGCCTGCGCAGAACTGGGTGACTTCATTGACAATGAACTGAAGCCCTACTTCCAGGAAAACATCAACGATGACGCTACACTTGACCCCATTATCAAGCAGTATGTAGATGGTGTGGTACTGCCAACCTATCAGCAGTTATCACAGCTGAACACGGCCTTGCAGACTGCAGTCAACGCCTTTAAGGCAAATCCCAGCAACACCACTTTTGCAGCTTGTGCAAATGCATGGCTGGCAGCCCGCGAGCCATGGGAGTCAAGCGAGGCATTCCTCTTCGGCCCTGTTGCCGACCTGGGACTCGACCCCAACATGGACTCATGGCCACTTGACCAGGCTCAGATCCTTGAAATCTTGAAGACTCAGGATTTCAGCAGTCTGAACTGGAGTGGTGAGTACAATGAGGATGACGCAAAAATTGAGGATGCACAGACTATCCGTGGTTTCCACACACTGGAATTCCTGATCTTCAAGGATGGTAAAGCGCGCACTGTGAAGTAAGGCGAATTGCTACAAATAATTGGCAAGAAGCGGAGACAGGTCTCAAAAATCCTGTCTTCGCTATTGTGGTTAAAATAGAACACTTACCATTTCTGTCAAAATATATGTTCAAATACATCAAAAATACATTCCTATTGGCAGGCCTTTTCATGCTTACGGCATGTGAAGACAGTGACCAGTTGGACGTAGATGACATAGAGATTCCTTCTGGCTATGCGTTGTCAGCAGGTACGGCTACTGGGTTCTACAACTCATCGGTGGCCTACGACCAGGGTGCTCGCTGGCTGGCAGGCAGCTACAACAGCCGTTTCTTTACGGGCGACCGTCTGTACGACAATGTAAAGACTGCCAATGAGAACGGCATGGGTGGTGGCCTCGGCCCTGTATATGCCGGTTATAGCTGCGGCAGCTGTCACCGAAACGCCGGGCGAACGGAACCAACCTATTGGACTAATTTCAAGAACGGTTCCAACGACGGCTCCGGCTCGTATGGTTTCACGTCGTCGCTGATTTATATCACAAGAAAGAACGGCACCTTCTTCCCTAACTATGGCCGTGTCATCCACGATCAGGCCATCTATGGCGTACGCCCTGAAGGCAAACTCAAGGTGCGCATCGACTCCATGCAGTATAGTTTCCCCGACGGTGAGAAATACACGCTCTGCGTTCCCAAATGGACCGTAACCGAATGGTATACCGACTCGGTGAAACCAGAAGACCTGTTCTGCACGGTTCGCGTACCACTACGCCACGTCGGCATGGGCCAAATGATGGCAATAGACCCTGCAGAGATAGAGGCACTCGCTGCCAAAAGCAATTATCCCGAATGGGGTATCAGCGGACGCTGTAACTATATCACAGAGCGAGGCAAACTCCAACTTGGCCTATCCGGCAACAAGGCCCACCATGCAGACTTGACCGTCGAGTTGGGATTCTCCAGCGACATGGGCCTGACAAACAGCCGCTACCCCGAGGAAATCTGTGAGGGGCAGATTCAAATGGAGGAAGGGTCGATGATGGGGCTGTCGTATGAGCAACTTGACTGTACAACAGAGCAGATGGAATGTGTAGACCTCTACATGCAGAGTCTGTCAGTTCCTGCCCGTCGCAACGTCAACGATCCCGACGTGATTGCCGGAGAAAAACTATTCTACCAGGCGGGCTGTCATCTCTGCCACGTGACAACCCTCCATACCAAACCACGTGGAAGCACCCTCTTAGCCGGCACAGGCCTACCCTGGCTGGGCAGCCAGACAATACACCCTTATTCCGACTATCTGTTGCACGACATGGGGTCAGAGATTATGGGTGTTGGCCTGAATGACAATTTTGTCAGTGGACTGGCTCGTGGTAACGAGTGGCGAACCACCCCGCTGTGGGGTGTCGGCCTACAGCTGAAAGTGAACGGTCACACCTATTTCCTGCACGATGGCCGCGCCCGCAATTTCGTAGAGGCCATCATGTGGCATGGCGGCGAGGGTGAAGCCTCGAAAAACAAGTTCAAGAACATGAGCAAGAAGGAGCGCGACCAACTCGTACAGTTCCTTTGGTCACTATAAATAGTTGATAACTGAAAATTGATAATTATGAGATATAACAAACTTTTCGCCACTATGATGGCAATATCACTCTCAGCAACGACTTTCGCTGAAACAGAGACAGAGATTATCACAGAGCCAATGACAGAAGTATCAGAGGCTGACAAGTTGAATATGGACAATGGTGTGATTCCCATCGCCGACAACAGAGGCTTTACCCTCCAGTCCAACGACGGAAGTTTCGTGTTCAAGCCCTACCTATACCTGCAGGAGACATTGAACTTCCGTTACTATGATGACGAAGGATTGGACAAAGCCTATAATCAGGACAATGTGGCTAACTCTGGATTCGCCATGCCATACGCTATCATCGGTTTTACAGGTAAGGCCTTTGGTAAAATCGACTATAACGTATGCGTGAATGCCGCCGCCTCGGGAGGCAATGTGCTTCAGCAGGCATGGATCGACTATGCAGCCAGCCCAGAGTTACGTTTCCGCGTTGGTAAGTTCAAGACACCATTCACTCATGCCTATCTGACCACACTGGGTGAGACACTGTTCCCCAGCCTACCTACATCGCTGACCGCCGTAGCCATCCTGCCCTACTCCCTGAACGCTGTCACCCCCGGTATAGGTACTGGGTTCGACCTCGGTGTCGAAATGCATGGCTTCATCACCAACAAATTTGGTTATGAGGTTGGACTTTGGAACGGTACTGGCTCAGGACAGAATGGTGCTACAAAGACAATCAGCGATGACATCCATATTCCATCACTGCTCTATGCTGGTCGTCTAACCTATCAGCCGAAGGGTGCCATGCCTTTGACGCAGGGTAACCCAAAACTTCAGCATGAGGATAAACTGCTGATTGGCGTGAGTGCCAACTACAATGTGGAATCGGAGAGCGAGTCGACCAATGACTTTCGTGCTGGCGTTGAATTTGCCATGCTGAAGAACAAATGGTATGTCGGGGCAGAAGCCTACTATATGCGCATAGGATTCACTGAGCGCCAGAAGATCAACGAAGCCTACAACTACTGGGGCGGCTATGCCCAGGTGGGCTACTTCGTGGCCCCGCAGGTGCAGCTTGGCGTGCGCTACGACTTCTACGACCGCAACGGTACCGATAAGGACGGTATACTGAATATGCCCGCCGTGAGCCTTAACTACTTCGTCCCGAAGACCAACATCAAGCTTTCGGCCATGTACCAGTACATTGGACGTACTGGCCACGACACGCAGTTAGACCGAGACCTTGACGATCTCGGCATATCTACCCATACGGCACAAGTGATGCTTCAGTACGCATTCTAAACCCTCCCTGGTTAAAATAACTAAATAATTTGGATATCTCAATGAAAAGAATTATCTTTGCAATCCTTTCTGCCTTGGCCTTGCTCAGCTTAACCGCTTGTGACGACGGACGCATATACCGTGAGGAGGTATTCAACACCGAAGGCAGGGCTGCCAAACTGACAGGGACACTGACAGGTATGGAAAAATGGCCCAGTGGATACAGCGTTGCGATAGCTGGCTTTGTAGAGGGTGACGATTATGCGGTCATCTCACGTGCTTTGACAGAGGTTGACGGCCCTGTGTCAGTTACCATGACCAATATCGGGGATGAGGTGACCAGCATTCAGTTGTGCGTACTCGACCGCCTGCGTCGGCATGTAATGACTTTCTATGAAGCAGACATTGAGGGGATACGTGATACCATCCGAATGGAAATCGGCACAATGGACGTCAGTATGCTAACCACTATACAGCAAAGCTATTTCAGTACCACCTGCGCCAATTGCCATGGAGCTTCCAACCGTGCCGCTGCAGGTCTCTATCTGACCGAAGGACAAAGTTATGGCGCTATCGTCGGACAACCGTCGACAAAGGTGAAGGATAAGTTAATCGTTGAACCAGGGAACGCTGACAACAGCGTACTTCACATGGTGCTCAACCAACAGTCTGTAGAAGGAATCTCAATGGATCACCGTGATCTGGTTTCTGAAAAGAACGAGCAGAGCATCCTGCCACTTATTGACGCATGGATCAACACCGGTGCACCCGAAAAATGACAATGACAAGTAATAACAATAATGGATAAGAAACTACAAACATTTCAATTCGAGAACTCATACGCTGATGTGTTCCAGTTTGATAACGGCACAGAGGTGAAGGAGTACCACGCAATGATTCACGCCAGTTCTGCCCGTCTCTCCTACCCTGAGCAGCTCAATGCTGTGATGGCTGCCTACAGCCATCTCATTGAGGAAGAGCTACAGGGCGCACATGCTGTATTCAAGCGCTACTTTCTCAGCGATGCAGCCAATCAGGCCGACGATATCATAGTGACCGATGTCACCGACTGTGCCAAGAGCATCATCCAGCAGGCACCACTCGACGGTACGAAAATCGCAATCTGGGTATATCTGATGACCAATGTACAGACGGGTATCGGAAAGAGCGGCTTGTACGAGGTTCGTCATGGGGATTTCCGACACCTCTGGAACGGTTCTGCCCACAATATGGCTGCCAACTCAGAATACCAGACACGCCTGCTATTCAATGAGTATAATATGCAACTGATTGAAGAAGGCTGCACTTTGGAGGCCAACTGTATCCGCACATGGTTCTTCGTCAACGATGTCGATCTGAACTACGGCGGTGTCGTTCGTGCCCGTAACCAGTTTTTCTTCACGCAGGGTCTCACCGTCAACACGCACTTCATCGCCTCTACTGGTATAGGAGGAAGACAGCAAGACCCCAATGTCCTTTCGCAGATGGACAACTATGCCATTGCTGGCATCAAGAAGGAGCAGATACACTATCTGTATGCTTCTACCCACCTGAACCGCACCAGCGACTATGGCGTCAGTTTCGAGCGTGGCACACTGGTGAACTATGCTGATCGTCGTCATGTATTCATCTCTGGTACGGCCTCTATTAATAATAAAGGTGAAATTATGTATCCAAAGGACATCGTGAAGCAGACGCACCGAATGTGGGAGAACGTAGAGGCACTGCTGGCAGAGGCAGACTGCAACTATGGCGATGTAGCCGAGATGGTCGTTTACCTGCGTGATACAGCAGACTATGAGCTGGTACGTGAGCTCTATGAGGAGCGCTTTCCAGGGAAGCCCTATGTCATCGTGCATGCGCCGGTGTGCCGTCCAGGCTGGCTCATCGAGATGGAATGTATGGCAGTCAAGGCTGTAGAGCTGCCGACAATGCCTAAGTTTTAATCTTGATTAGTGAATAGGGAATAGTATGGTCTGGAATTCAAGATTTCTGGTGATATTATTCACTATTCACTACTCTTCATCCATTTTTTCCCGCAGCATACCCACTATCAACAGCGAGAAAGCGCACGAAGCAGCTCGCCAGCAAGTGGTATGGAATGACCGTGTCTGTCCCCTATCCACTCCCGCACTTGACTTTCTTGAGTCTGTCTATGGCAAGTCCACCTATAAAGGGCTCTCCCCTGAGCAGGTGGTCTACGGCTGGCTTCTGCGTCCCGATGTGTGGAAAGATGAGCCGATGATTTATATTCCAGACCAGGATTTACGACAGCGTCTGGCTATCGATGGTGAATACGCATCCTTTGCCAAACTCTTTGATGACACACTTGGCTATCGGCTTAATGACATCGGTGCGAATCTCCCACCCCGTATGCAACAACTGATGAAGGAATCGCCAGCCATCATTGAACTTGACGAGAAGATTGGAATGATCATTCTGCTCACACAAGGCAAATTAATCCAACCACGTCCGGACAGCATACCACCACTCAGCTGGTGGCGCGTTGAAGCAGAGATCCTCTACAACCAGCTCCCCATCACCAACATAATCTTAAGTATAGCGCTTATATTCGTGATCCTCTTCGTATTAAGACACAGACTGATCCAAAAAAGCGAAGCCTAATGGCCTCGCTTTTCACGATTCATAATCCGTGATCTTATTTTGCATAAGCAACGGATCGTGTTTCACGAATCACGGTAATCTTCACCTGACCCGGATACGTCATCTCATTCTGGATCTTCGTGGCAATCTCGCCGCTCAGGGCCTCAGTCTCAGCATCGCTCATCTTGTCAGCACCTACGATGACACGCAGTTCACGACCAGCCTGAATAGCGTATGTCTTCGTCACACCAGGATAACTCATCGCAATAGCCTCAAGATCGTTCAGACGCTTGATATAAGCCTCTACAATCTCACGACGGGCACCGGGACGTGCACCACTGATAGCATCACAAACCTGTACGATGGGCGCCAGCAGCGTCTGCATCTCCATCTCATCGTGGTGGGCACCAATGGCATTGCAGATATCCGGTTTCTCCTTAAACTGCTCAGCAATCTTGGCACCATAGAGTGCGTGTGGCATTTCGCTGTCCTCATCAGGCACCTTACCGATATCGTGGAGCAATCCGGCTCGTTTAGCCTTCTTCGGGTTCAGTCCCAGCTCTGCAGCCATCACAGCACAGAGGTTAGCGGTCTCACGGGCATGCTGCAACAGGTTCTGACCATAGCTGGAACGATATTTCATCTTACCGATGATACGGATCAGTTCGGGATGCAGACCATGGATACCCAGATCGATAGCGGTACGCTTACCAGTCTCAATAATCTCATTGTCAAGCTGTTTCTTCACTTTTGCGACAACCTCTTCGATACGGGCTGGA
>ERZ842401.7171-NODE-7171-length-11534-cov-6.030403_pt1 | contig 11534 bp, 8 predicted proteins | sample MGYA00521270_ERZ842401 | MGnify/ENA primary metagenome ERZ842401 (study PRJEB31892, sample SAMEA3878208) | bioreactor metagenome | biome: Moose rumen | place: Sweden | collected 2011-10 | study: EMG produced TPA metagenomics assembly of the PRJEB12797 data set... | reverse complement strand
TAGGGGAAATGTCCGCAAAGCGGACAAAAGGGTAATGGCGAAGCCGTAACCTCGATGTCCCGTTGTCAGTTTACGGGCAATTTACCGCAAAAGCGGCAAACGGGTGGGCGAAGAGTCATCGTACAATATGCGTTTCTTTATTGACTATTAGGTAACGAAATGGTAAAATAACGGGGTTATTTAAGTAATAAAAATTACTGACTTTTTATCGGAGGGGAAACCGTGAAGCTGTCTTTATGGGGAATAATATCCGTCCTGCTGAGTATTGCTATTCTGCCGGGCGTTTTTGTTATGCCCGAAAGCGGCGCAAGGCTTCCAAGCGATATTCCAAGCGGTTATTACAGCCAGCAGCTTGAACCGAGTAACTCTAAAGAAAAAAGTGAAAAAGCAGTTAAAAAGTCAACCGCTCCTGCCGACGTGACGGTTCTTAAAATTGCCTCAAGGACCGCAAGCTCTGTGAGTATTTTATGGAAAAGAATAAAGGGCGTTGACGGATACTTCCTCTATATATATAATAACGAACAAAGCATCTGGGAAAAGCAGGCTAAAATCAGCGTAAATATTAACCAATATACCTTTACCGATTTAAATGAGTTCACAAAATACGGTTTTGCCGTAAAAGCATATAAAACCATTAACGGAGTTGATGTTTTAAGCGAAAACCGCGCTGTAATAAAAGCATATACCCTGCCGGAATATTCACCCGAAAGCAATTCGGATTTTCGGAAAGCTTTAGTTGCTTCGCGAAACAGGGAAAGGTTATTGGATGAAAGCGCGCTTTACGGCGACAAAAAAATCTCAAAGCAACGGTTAAAGGAAAGAGAAATCACTTCGACCGTAAAAGTTATGTCAAAATTTTTGTCACTTATTGTAACAAGCCTTATCGGAGACCCGGACGCAACCTTAATATCTTCAGAAGCTTCCCTGCCGAAGGTCACGGGAATTACCGCCGAGCCGTCCTGTGACAGAATCAGGTTAAGCTGGGAAAAGACCGTAGGCGCTGACGGATATATCCTTTACTCATACAGCGTCGAAAACAAAAAATGGGAAAGGAACGCCGTATTATACTCAAATGTTTCCGAATACACATTCACCTGCCTTGACGAGAACACAAAATACGGTTTCGCGGTAAAGGCGTTCGTAGCCGTCGGGAAAAATGAAATATACAGCAAAAGCTGCGACCCGATAACGGTTTCTACAACCGCTCATTCGGTAACAGGCTTACTCGTAACGGCAAGCGACACCTGCGCAAAGGTCACCTGGGACGCAAACGGACAAATTGACAAATACTTTGTTTTCGCAGCCGCCTACGGAAAGCGCGCTTCCCGCACTCCTGTTACTCCGATAGCCGTTACGAAGAGCAATAGCTATATTTTTTCGGGTCTTAAGCCAAGCGTTGAATATCGCTTTTTCATTTCGGGCTCGTACGGTGAAAACGGCTATGATATCGCTTCGGTCACACAGTGCACAATTCCGAAAGCGGTACACCTTACAAGCGCGTTTACAGACGAAAACAAAGTCGAGCTTAAATGGGAAGAAAGAAAAAGCGCTGACGACTACATTATTTACACAAGGCGTCCCGGCGAGAGATGGAAAAAAGTCGGCGAAACCGCAGACACAGCCTTTTTACTGGATAATTACGACTGTGAAAAGTACTACGCGGCGGTCGTTTCACGCGCTGTACGAAATGAGCAAACGCTTTACAGCGAGCCTGTCAAATGTTGCATTCTGAATTCTGAAAACCCGAAAAAAATGTACGTTGACGGTGATTCAATTGCATTCGGAAAGGGCGCAAACGGGTACTCGTTTGCGTCACTGTACGCCGAAAGGCACAATACGGTTGTGACTAACAACGCTTTCGGCGGCGCAACCATCGCTTCCGGAATTGACGGTTGTAACCCTATTGCTCAAAGCGTTATGGAAAATGTCGACGGCTCTTTCGATATAATTATGCTTGACGGCGGACTGAACGATTACTACTATTCCGCAGAGCTTGGGAAAATGACTTTGGACTCGGAAACTCAATTTGATATGAACACCACCTGCGGCGCGCTTGAAGCAATGCTTTCTCATATAAAAACCGTATCTCCCGATTCGGCGGTTTACTTTATTTCGGTACATAAAATAACCTCCGTTTCCAAGCCTAACGAACGCGGTTTGACTTATGAAGACTACAAAAAGGCAATTGAAGAAATATGCGAAAAGTACGGCGTTACGGTTATAGACTGTTACAACTGCGGACTCGACCCTTCAATGACAGATACAAGAAACGGGATACTTCCCGAAGGCGACGGAGTACATCCGACTCAGGAGGGCTACCGCAAATACTACCTGCCGATTATTGAAGAGACAATTCACGGTAAAAAAAGCTGTAAAGAGTCAGCGTGCAAGAATTAGTATATCAATAAAAAAGTTAAAAATAAAAACCCGTTATCAGAACGGGTTTTATTTTTTGCTGTTTTATAATTTGAATTCCATAACCGCGTGGTGCTCATACCTGTTTTTTTCATCGGGAGGAGTCATATAATCCTCTCCGTAGCGCCCGATAAGGTATGCAGACGGGTTATTCATAATCGAAAAATGCCTGCCCTCAAAGGAAATGTCCTTTGCAGGGAAGAAATCGTCTCTTCTGTATGTCTCTTTGAAATAATGCCCGACACCGCTTGGCACCGTTACAAATTCGCTTTCGGGATTTTTGACCTTTGAAAGGCTTTTTTCGGTAATTTTCAGCCATTTTTCAAGTGGTAAAACTGACAAAAGCTTCCCGAGTCGCACTTTGCGCTTAACGGCTTTTATATGCTCTTTTTCGGTAAGGTACGGTAAAATCAGCTTGCTGTTTTTCTTCATTTTAATACAGGAGCAAATGAGCATCAGCGCTTCAACCTTATAGCCGTGCAGCTTTCGGCGGAAAGACGAGTCGTAAGTGTCCTCAAGCGGATAAACGTCAATAAAAACGCCCGTTTTCCCCTTTTCGCTCTCAAAAAGCTCGGTATAAACCGTACCTTTTTTTCTGATTTTTGCGGAGTGCATATCGTAGCCCATTCCGAACGAAACGCACTGAACGGTATACCTGTCGGGAAATTCAGTCGCTATACATTCAAGAAATCTTAAGTAATCCTTACGCGGCACAATAATATCCATATCGTCATCCCAAGGTATAAAGCCGCTCTCACGCACTGCGCCGAGAGCAGAGCCGCCTGCAAGAAAATAGGTGATTTCATTTTTTCTGCACACGGCGTCAATGTCTTCCATTATACCGATTAACACGCCCTGCAAAGCCTTGATATCACTGTCCGTAACGGCAGTCATATCGTCCCTGTTTGCAAAGACGCTTCTGAAAATATTATTCGTTTCAAAAAGTCCGCGGAGTTTTGACAACAAGACTATCATTCCAATCACTTTAACTGGTGATATTTTAATATATTTTGCCGTTTTAGTCAACCGCATGCTTCGACAGCGCATTTTTGCAATATAATTGACAATTATATGTATTATATGGTATAATTTGTTGATATTATGTGTAGGTTAATTCTACGCGGTGTGAAAGGAAGAAATGAAGTGTTACAGAAATTTATGAAATCGGTTTTTGAACGCGGCTTTTTTATGACGCTTTTCAGAAACCTTGATAAGGGAATGAAATACCTTTTCATCAGAATTCTCAAGCTTTTTGTAAGAGTAGATGAAAAGAAGATTATTTTCCTTAATTTCACCGGCAACTACGACTGCAACCCGAAATACATCTGTCAAAGACTTATTGACGAGGGCGTTGACGCTCACATTGTCTGGGGCGTAAACAAGAAAACGAGAAGAGGTCCGCTTTACTTCCCTCCCGAGGTTAAAACGGTGCGCAGAGGCTTCTACGAGTTTTACAGGGATATGTGCTCGGCAAAGATTATTGTTGATAACGGAATAAGCACGTCCTACCTCAATTATCCCAAAAAACACAGTCAGGTTCTTATTGAAACCTGGCACGGCTCACTTGGCATAAAGAAATTCGGCAGAGACGCGAATAACGACAAGGTCTGGTTAAAGCGCGCCGCAAGAGAAGGCAGAATGACCGACTACATCATTTCAAACAGCGATTTTGAAAACGATATCTACCGTGAGGATTTCTGGAAAAAGACGACTATATGGAAATTCGGCCATCCGAGAAACGATATTCTTTTCTGCAAGGACGAGGAAAGAATTAAAGAAATCAACACTAAAATTCGTGAAAAATACAATATTCCCGAAAATGCAAAGCTCTGTATGTACGCGCCGACCTTCCGCGATGACGGCGACCTTTCACCTTACACTATCGATTACGACAGGCTTGTTGAAGCGCTCGAAAAGCGTTTCGGCAGCGAATGGGTAATTCTCACCCGTTTCCATTCAAGAACAAAGAAATTCCTTTCCGGCTATAAGCTTCCCGAAACGGTATTCAATGTCAGCGGCTATCCCGATATTCAGGAGCTTCAGCTCATAATTAACGTCGGTATCACCGACTATTCAAGCTGGATTTGCGAATATATGGTAAGACGAAGCCCCGGATTTACCTTCGCAACGGATGTTGATAATTATGCAGGTCACGAACGCTCTCTCTTCTTCCCGTTGAGCGCTCTGCCCTTCCCGACCTCTTCAAACGAGGACGAGCTTATCGATAACATCCTTAATTTCAATAACGAAAAATTTGTTGCAGACTGCGACGCATTCCTCAAGGATAAAGGCAGCATTGATGACGGTCACGCCGCCGAGCGCGTAGTTGAGCAAATTAAAAAGATATTAAAATAATTTTCTAAACGAGGTATTTTATTATGGTAGTAGCATTATTAACAGCAGCAGGCACAGGCACAAGAATGGGTCAGGATATCCCCAAGCAGTTTATGCACGTGGATAACAAACCCCTTATTGTCTACACACTTGAAGCTTTCCAGAACCATCCGAGCGTTGACGCAATTATCTGCGTTACACTTCCCAACTGGATAGACGTTTTAAAGGCGTATGCCATGCAGTTCAACATCACAAAGCTTAAATGGGTTGTTCCCGGCGGCGCAACAGGTCAGGAGTCCATCCACAACGGACTTATGACTATAAAGGAAGAAGCCGGCGAGGACGTTACGGTTATGGTTCACGACGGCAACCGTTGCCTTGTTTCAAGCGAAATTATTTCAAACTCCCTTGCTGTTTACAAGCAGCACGGCAGCGCAGTTGCGGCTATTCCCTGCGTTGAAGCGGTATTTTTCAGCGAGGACAACGGCGCTTCCTCCGTTACATCAATTCCCAGAGAGCAGCTTTACCGCACCCAGACTCCTCACACATACGACCTTAAGAAGCTTCTTTGGGCTCATGACGAGGCTGCAAAGAAGAACATCACCAACACCGCCGCTTCCTGTACTCTTATGCAGGCTCTGGGCGAGACGGTTTATTTCTCAAAGGGCTCCGAGGAAAACCTTAAAATCACAACTGTTGAGGACCTGAAGCTGTTTGAGGTTCTTCTTCATACAAAGAAGGAAAGCTGGCTTAAGTAATGAAATACAACGACTCTTACTGGCAGGACGTTGAAAGAGTTCTGCCTCACATAAAAAATCTTTCCGCGCTTAAAAACAAAAGCGTTCTCATAACCGGCGGAACGGGACTTATCTGTTCAGGCGTTGTCGATATACTGCATTACTTAAACAAAAAAGAAAATGCAGGCATTGAGATTCTTCTTGCCGGAAGAAGTGAGGAGAGAACGGCAAAGCGTTTTTACAATATGCAGGCAGGAAAAGATTACCGCTTTGTAAAATATGACGCAACCGTTTCAACCGAGCTTGACGAAAAGACGGATTACATCATTCACGGCGCAAGCAACGCAAACCCTGCGGCTTATGTTGCGCAGCCCGTGGAAACCATGGAAGCAAACTTCATAGGTCTTAATAACCTTTTAAAGCTCGCGGTTAAGAATAACACGAAAAGGGTTCTCTACCTTTCCTCAAGCGAGGTTTACGGTCAGAAGGACAATATGGACCCCTATTTTGAGGACGACTACGGTTTTCTTGACATTCTCAACCAGCGCGCGAGCTATCCGAGTTCAAAGCGCGCGGCGGAGACTCTTTGCGTGGCGTATTCGCTTGAACACGGTCTTGATACGGTTATTGTCCGTCCGGGTCATATTTACGGACCTGCCGTAATACCCAGTGACAACAGGGCGACTGCGCAGTTCACAAGAAACGCGGTAAACGGTGAAGATATCGTTATGAAGAGCGCAGGCAGCCAGCTTCGCTCATACTGCTACTCGCTTGACTGCGCGTCCGCAATTCTTGCCGTTCTTCTCAACGGAGAAAAGGAAAACGCATATAACATTTCAAATCCCGATTCGATTATTACCATAAGCGCTATAGCAAAGGCGCTTGCAAACGCGGCAGGGAAAAATCTTACTTTTGAAAATCCTGCGGACGCAGAAGCAAAGGGATACAACCTTATGTCAAACTCCTCGCTTGACTCAAAGAAGCTTGAGTCCTTAGGCTGGGCGGCGGAGTTTTCACCCGAGGAAGGCGCAAAGCGCTGCATCGATTTTTACAGCGAATAAATCCAAGGAGAGTTTATATGGCAAAGTCCAACCGAAACGGCGCAATAGACTTTTTCAGATTCTATTTTTGCATAATGATAGTGCTCCGCCATTCGGCGCACGCATTACCGAGCGGTTTTCCCGAAATAATGAAGGGCGGCGCACTGGGCGTCGAGTTCTTTTTCATCGTTTCGGGGTACCTTTTGGCTTGCTCTGCCTTTAAGAGGGTAAATAACGGTAATCCGATAAAGGTTGCCGCCGATACGAATACCTTTATGAAGCGTAAGGCAGGTTCGCTTATGCCCGACCTTGCAGTGGCGGCTGTTATTTCAATGACCTGCTATTCAATTACGCTTATTCCAAAAGGCTTTGAAGCAATACTTAATTACTTTGCCGCTAAAATCTGGAATCCCCTTTTGCTCTCCGCTTCGGGCATCGGCGTGACGACGGAGCTTTGGTATCTTTCGGCAATGATACTTGTAACGTTTATCTATTATCCGATAATGATAAAGCATTTCAACGCATTTGTAAGGATTATCGCTCCGATTATTGCCATATTCACTCTCGGCTATATAAGCAAGGGTCTTCACTCGCTTACCAACCCGTCATATTTCACCGGGCTTCTTCCCAAAGGAACCGTCAGAGCCTTCGGCGAAATCGCGCTGGGCGTTGCTCTTTATCCGCTTATTCAGTCTCTTTCAAAGCAGCCTCTTTCACGTCTTACAAAAAGACTTGTCACGCTGGCAACCTTCATTTGCGTTGTCGGCGCAACGCTTATAATGGATTTGAGAGAGTCTTACGAATTTGATTTCATTTGTCTTTTATTTATCACTGTAATCGTTATTCTCTGCTTCAGCCATCAGGGCAGCCTTGCAGACAAATTTGACAACAGGTTTTCTTTCTGGCTCGGAAGACTGAGTCTTACGCTTTATCTTTCTCACAGATGGGTTGCGGACTGTCTTTACAACATCTATCTTCCCTTTGCCAAAAGAAACTGGTTCGGGCTCGGCGTAAGCGAGGAATACGATTTTTTAGTCGTGCATATTGTTTATTTTATCTGCGCGGCTGTCGCCTGCACCGTCGTTTACCTTATTTCAAAATATATCAGAAAACACAGCGAACAGATAAAGGCTCGTTTCAACAGGGCGTTCATTAAACAGCAAGCAGCTGACTGAAAGGAAAACCATTATGGCTAAAACCAACCGTAACGGCACTATCGATTTGCTCAGATTCTTCTTCTGCGTATTGATAGTTCTCCGCCATTTTAATGACGGAATGCCTAAAGACAGTCCTATGATTATCCCCGGCGGCGGACTCGGCGTCGAGTTCTTTTTCGTCGTGTCCGGGTACCTTATGGCTTGCTCCGCCTATAAGAGAGTTAATAACGGAAGCCCCATAAAGGTTGCCGCAGATACAAATACTTTTATGAAGCGTAAAATGAACGGGCTTTTACCCGACCTTATTGTAGCGAGCGTTTTTTCAATAGTCTGCTATTCAATAACCCTTATTCCAAGAGGCTTTAAGGCGATACTTATTGACGTTGCGCAAAGAATCTGGAGTCCTCTGATGCTTTCCGCGGCAGGCTTCGGCTGTATTACGGAGCTTTGGTATCTTTCGGCAATGATTATTGCAATGCTTGTCTATTACCCGATTCTTGTAAAGCACTTTGATTCATTTGTAAGAATCATCGCGCCGCTGACGGCGATTTTTGTCATCGGCTTTATGTATAAGGGACTCGGCTCACTGCTTAATCCCTCTCTATTTGTAACCGTTATGCACAAGGGAATGATAAGAGCCTTCGGTGAAATTGCGCTCGGCGTTGCAATTTTTCCGCTTATTCAGTCCCTTTCGGCAAAAGAGCTTACAAAAAAGGCAAAGGTTCTTATTTCACTCGGAAATTTCCTTTCGGTTCTTTTTGCTTTTCTCATTATGGCAAACAGAGAAAAGCCGACTTACGACCTGCTGTGTCTTGCATTTATCACACTTTGCGCAATATTCTCCTTCAGTCATCAGGGAATACTTGCTGATAAATTTGACAACAAGTTTTTCTCATGGCTCGGAAAATTAAGCCTTACGCTCTATCTTTCCCATAAATGGATAGCGCTTTCAATGAAAAACGTATATAGCGGCGTTGCAAAAAGGCATTGGTTCGGTCTCGGAGAAGATACGGGCTTCGACTATGTCTTTCTTCTTACGGCATACCTTGTATGCACCGTTATTGCGTGTACGGTCATTTACCTTATTTCTCAATACATCAGAAAACACCGCGAGTCCTCAAGAAAAAAGCTTAAAAAAGTCTTTTTTGATACTGCGGCTCAATAATAATATATTACTATAAGTTCCATCGGAGGAAAAAATGAAAAAAACCGTTAAAATACTTCTTACTTTACTTGCAATTACAATTCTTCTTTCTGTTTTTGCCGTTTCTTCTTTTGCGGTTCCTAAATATAACGGCAACGGCGAAGAGGGTGCCTGCAAGTCGCACACAAATAAGCTTGTCACTCTCGACGATATTCCCGACCGCGTTCCGACAGGCTCTGTAAGAGGTCTTCAGAAGGTAAACACAAAAAAGAATATTCCGCTGGTTATAGTCGTAATCGGCTTTAATAACGTTTCATACAGCGACAGCTATAACTGGGGCGATACCATTTTTCAGGGTGAAGAATCCCTTAAAAAGTATTATTCGGATATGTCCTTCGGTCAGTTCACCTTTGAACCGGTAACGGAAACCTCCAAATACGGCGTCGGAGGAAACACGAATAAACATGACGCGGAAAATGACGGAATTATCCACGTTAAGCTTAATTCCGACCACGATAACTGGTCTTTACAGCCCGGTGTTCTTATGTGGAATCAAAACGTCAACCTGACAAAAGCCCTTATTCAGGCTGTAAAATCGGCAAATGCCTATATCGACTTTTCACAGTATGACGCAAACGGCAACGGACTTATTGAAAATAACGAAATGGCGCTCGGCTTTGTTTTTGCAGGGTATGAAGCGGCATATCAGACCAGTTATAACACCTTCAGCTTCTGGTCCCACGCTTTCAGCATAAGCGAATCAATTGAGGCGTATAATCTGAGCCTTCAGGTGCCGACTGTTGACGGCGTAAAGGTTGACTCGTACATAGGAATTGCCGAAAAGCTTGAAAAAGACAAACAGGAGCCTATTTGCGTTCTGGCTCACGAATTGGGTCACTATCTCGGTCTCCCCGATTTATATGACACTTACTATTCCACATCCAACGAATGGTCGGACTACAGCGTTGAGCATCTGAGCGTTATGTGCTCTGGCGTATGGTGCGAGGACGAAGAAAACGAAACCTTCATCCCCTCCTCTATGGACGCTTGGTCAAGATATGAGCTTGGCTGGATTTCTCCGAAAAGAGTGACCGAAAACGGAACCTTCACTCTGACTTCCCAAAATTACGATAATCAAAGCGAAAAAATATCAACCGTTCTTGTTCCCACCCAAACCACAAACGAGTACTACATAATCGAAAACAGACAGTTCACAGGCTGGGACAGATTTTTGAACAATTACTTTTATAACGACAACGGCGGCGTGGTAATATGGCACGTCGATAAAAATATTTATAACGAAAATTATGAATATAACAGCGTAAACAATACCGACCACAGACCGTCGGTAATGCCGCTTTACCCCGAAAAGAACAATTCTGCCTTCACATTTATCGGTTCGGACGACGTTGTTTACAGTCCGTTTTTTGACAGTGAAATCTGGAGCGGTAATTATTCCGCTAATCTCGGGAATGCGCTTAATCTTCCGCTTTACGGCAAAGGCAGTAAAGCTGACAAGCGCTCTTCAAGAACGCTTTCGGGAATTACAATCGGCTTTACCGACGAATGCTCGGACTCTATGAACATAAGCGTAAATGTGGACAGTCACGTTCATACGGGAACCCATATGAACAGAGCCGCTACCTGTCTTCTTAACGGATATAACGACTGCTATTACTGCACCTACTGCCGAAAATTTTTCAGTGACAGCGCGTCCAAAAATGAAATAAGCAGTACTGACGCTATCATCCCTGCATTGGGTCACAATTTTGTTTTCAGTAAAACAGTTGCGCCTATGGCGGATGAGAACGGATACGATTTATATATTTGCTCACATTGCGGCGAAGAGAAGAAAGAGAATTACAAAAAGCTTGTCGGTTGGGGTTACGATAAGGCAGGCAACCGCTATTACGCAAAAAAGGACGGCACCTTTTTAAAGGGCTGGCAGACAATAAACGGCAAGCGCTACTACTTTAACCGCTTTGGCATAATGACAAAAAAATGGGCAAAGCTCACAAACAGCAAGGGTAACGCATATTACTACTATTTCGGCGATAACGGAGTAATGCGCACGGGCTGGCAGTCTATTAAGAACAGTAAGGGCGTTTCTTACAAATACTATTTCAACCAATACGGCATAATGCTTACCGGTTGGCAGAATATAAAGAATTCAAAGGGCGCTACCTATAAGTACTATTTCGGTACAAACGGTTATATGAGAACCGGTTGGCAGTCCATTAAAAATTCAAAGGGAGTTGCATATAAATATTATTTCCACTCCAACGGCGTAATGCTTACCTCCTGGCAGTGGATAGCAAACTCCAAGGGCGTAAAATACAGATATTACTTCGGCGATAACGGTTATATGAGAACCGGTTGGCAGAAGATTAAAAATGCGAAGGGCGTTGAGTATTGGTACTATTTCTACTCAAACGGCGTAAACGCAATTAACAGAAACGTTAAAATCGGTAATAAAACATATAAATTCAACAAATACGGCGTGTGCACAAACAGATAAATAATCAGCAATAAAGCAGGTAAGCGGACACATCCTATACTGTACCGGTAAATCTTTACAGTAACTGGAGTGCGGTTAAATCCGTAAAGACTCAAAAGTAAAAATTAAATATCTTAAAAAAAGACTTGGATTAATGAACTGCCCCATATTGAGCAGACAGCACAAAAAAGACTACTTGACGTAGAATAT
>ERZ842401.7170-NODE-7170-length-11534-cov-17.336440_pt1 | contig 11534 bp, 12 predicted proteins | sample MGYA00521270_ERZ842401 | MGnify/ENA primary metagenome ERZ842401 (study PRJEB31892, sample SAMEA3878208) | bioreactor metagenome | biome: Moose rumen | place: Sweden | collected 2011-10 | study: EMG produced TPA metagenomics assembly of the PRJEB12797 data set... | reverse complement strand
TCCACAGGCGTTGCAGACGGGGCAGCATATAGCGATACTGCGCCAGTTCCACCTGGGTCTTCGCCTCCGCAGTCTGGGCTCGCATGGCGAAGATGTCGAGGATGAGGGAGGTGCGATCGAGGATCTTCACCTTCAACTCTGCCTCGATGTTACGAATTTGCTTTGCTGACAACTCATCATCAAAGATGACCATCCCCACAGGTTGTGTCTCACCGGTAGGGTCGTCGTCAGCAGCCTCTTCCTGCATCTTGATATATTGCTTAATCTCCTCAAGTTTTCCCTTGCCCACATAGGTCACCTGACTGGGACCCTGCACTTTCTGGGTGAAACGCTTTACCGTCACGGCACCAGCGGTATCAGCAAGAAACTCCAACTCGTCGAGATATTCCTTCGTCTTCGCCTCGTCCTGCTCCTGGGTTATCAGTCCCACCAGCACAGCAGTCTCAGCCTTGACCTCGGAAATCACAAATTCTTTCATTCGTTCTATTATAATATGTGGCAAAGATACTACAAAATTCTGAATTAGCGGTGCATTTTGTAAAAAAACGGTGATTTCATGCTCTTTTTTATGTAAAAAATATTATCTTTGCCCCACAAAACAGATACAACCTAAATATTTAGAACTTATGAGAGTAATTATTGAATCTGACTATCAGAAAATGTCACAATGGGCCGCAGAGCATGTCATTGAGCGTATCAATGCCTTCCAGCCTACCAAAGAGAAACCTTTTGTTCTGGGTCTTCCCACTGGCTCCTCACCAGAGGGTATGTATGCCTGCTTAGTAAAGGCTAATAAAGAGGGGCGTGTGTCCTTCAAGAACGTGCTGACGTTCAACATGGACGAGTATGTCAACCTGCCTGAGGACCATCCTGAGAGTTACCACTCTTTCATGGCCCGCAACCTGTTCGACCATATCGACTGCCCCAAGGAGAATATCCATATCCTCAACGGCAATGCCAAGGACCTCGCCGCTGAGTGCGCCCACTACGAGGAGATGATCCGTGAGGCTGGCGGCATCGACCTTTTCATCGGAGGTATCGGTCCTGACGGACATATCGCTTTCAACGAGCCTTATTCCTCACTGACCAGTCGTACCCGTGTGAAGACTTTGACGACAGACACCATCATCGCCAACAGCCGTTTCTTCGACAACGACGTGAATAAGGTGCCCAAACTTGCCCTGACCGTTGGTGTGGGTACAGTGATGGATGCACGTGAGGTGATGATTCTCGTCAACGGGCACCACAAGGCTCGTGCCTTGAAGGCTGCTATCGAGGGTGCTGTCACCCACGAGTGGACCATCTCTGCGCTCCAGATGCACCAGCATGGCATCATCGTCGCTGACGAGCCTGCCACTGACGAGTTGAAGGTCGCCACCTACAAGTACTTCAAGGATATCGAGAAAGACAACCTGTTGTAAGAAACAGAATCCTGATAAAATAATAATCGCTTCCTGTCTTGATGACTGGAAGCGATTATTATTTCTAAAACACACAAGCCCACCCAAACTTGTGGACGAGTTCTTTTAATAAGTTCCTGTCTCGAACGGGAATAGTCACTGCGACTGTCTCTCGTTGCGAATCCCACTCTCCTAAATTAGCAGTATCAATATTATATTGTGTTTGGAGATTCATCCATATATCTGCTGGAATGCCAAGTGCTTTCTCTAAGGCAATGGCGACATTAAGAGAAACAGATCGTTTACCATTAATCGTCTCGCTTAGAACAGATGGCTTGATGCCTGTCTCTATGGCAAGTTGCTTCTGTGTCATCTTTCTTTCCTTCAGTTCGTCCTTTATCATCTCACCAGGATGTGTGGCAACAAAAGGTGTCATGCTTTTCTTACTCATAATGCTTTGATATTTCTTGAAGTAATATGTCTATAACTATACCGTTCTCGTCAGGAGAACTATGAAAGAGTAACCTATATTGGTCATTGATCCATACGGCTTCCACACCTTTCAAATCACCTTTCTTCTTTTCATAGTGAAGAGATTTGATAAGGAAAAGATCTTCAATACGCCTAACAGCCTTCATATAATTGACTACCTTTGCATAGCGCTTCACTATGTCTTTTGGCAGTTTCTTGTATTTGCTGTCCGTAGTCGAACCTTTGACGTAGAGTTCTTCTAATGCCGCATTTTCAAATTCAATATTCATTATTCCATTGTTTGATGGTGCAAAGATAAAAAATAATTCGCAAATTTGATAATTATTTGCGAATTATTTACAATAATCGCTTCCAATCTTGATGACCGGAAGCGGTTTTCGTATTAGCATCTGTTATTTCAAATTCACTTTGACACCTGTTATCGTATTGGCTTGATTTCCTGCCCAATAACCTTTTAGGCTCGTGGAAGTCAGATAAGTGATAACAATACCACCCTCAAGCACATCAGTACCATCACTTTTATTAATATATACCTTATTCCCACTAACAGAATATTTTACCATAGTGGAAGACCCCATATAACCGTTTGTCTTGCCATCAATAAAATACATCGTATGGGTATAAAACTCACCTTCATCTAACTCTGTCATCTCCCAGGCACCAGAGCCAGACTCTAGGTATTCGCGGATTTGAGTCTCTGACAAGTTGAGACTTCCGCCTTCATCGTCATCACCACAAGACACGAGACTAACACTAACTAATGCCACCATCATCATGGCAAACAAACCAAAAATTTTCTTTTTCATTTCTTTGATATTATTAAGTTTAACATAAAAGGGGTATCTTCCTACTACGCAAACTTCAATAAAGAAAGCGCAGCCTTCATCATACTCCTGCAAGGCTCACCACAAGCCCATATCTCCTATGAGAAGCCCACGCTAATACGTGTACTTCATTGGAGATAAATCTGCTCTTTCTTCATTCGAGGTGGTGATTCTGCAGGAGAATGAGCATCAATATGTCTGTGCTATTGGTTGATAGCACGTTGCAAACGGTACGAATTAATTTTGAAACTACAAGTCACAACCGTGAAAAAAGCATGCGCAATATCTGATAAATAGCAGTGCAGACAGTGTCAGAAGTCAAGGGAGTGATTGTAAATCAATTTGAATTGCGAAGTAAATCAAATTGATTTGCTGAGTAAAACAAATTGATTTACCAAGTAAATTAAATTGATTTACTTTCGTGGAATTGTCACTTTTCATGCGAAAGACTTGGTAGTTACAGGAATTATGCGTAACTTTGCCATCATTAAACCCAATCAATAAAAATTATGGCTATATATTACAGATTAGTTCAAAACAATATCAAGAGTAATAAGGCTTATGGCAAATGGTACGCCCATACCGTCAAACAAGGTGAACTCAAACTGAATGAGATTGAAAAGCAAATACAACAACGCTGTTCGCTGACCGCCGCTGACGTCCGTGCCGCCATCGTAGCACTTACGGAGGTGGTGGAGGAAGGCCTGAAGAACGGATTGACTGTCAACCTCGGCGAGTTGGGGAAATTCGCCTTAAGCATCAAAAGCCTTTGTGTGGACAAGCCTGAGGACTTCAGGGTTGACACGCACGTGAAAGAAGTGGTCTGCAAATACACCCCTGAAGGGCATCGCTCCAAAAAGGGAGACAGACGGATTGTCAGGGCATTTACGAATGAGTGCCATTTAGAGCAAGACTCCTATTATGATCCAGAGAGTGGCAAGATGAAGCGCTCACGACGTGGCGGAACAATCAGAAAAGGATAAGATATGAGAACAAGACTATTACTACTGACATTACTCTGCCCTTTGATGATGATGGCAGAACAGAAGGAAGTGAAGTCACCAGACGGCAAGATGGTCGTGGAGGTGAGAGTGGAAAACGGTATCGCCACCTATGCGGTGATGTATGACGGCATTGAGATGGTGCAGCCCTCTCGGCTGGGTCTGAAGACGAATGTCGGGGATTTCACCAAGGGACTATCCTACGTGGGAGCCAAGGAGGAAGCCTTTGAGAGGCATTATGACATCTCTCGCACCAAGACCTCACATGTCGACTGCAAGGCGAACCGCCTCGACATCACTTTGGCAAATGAGAGGCGACACCGCATGGTGGTGACTTTTCTCGTGGAGAACAACGATGTAGCCTTCCAATACACGCTGATGCGACAGAAGGACGACACGCCACAGAGTGCTGTCATCAAGGAAGAGAAGACGGCTTTCCGCCTGCCTGACGGGACGACGACGTTTATCTCACCACAGAGCGACCCAATGATTGGTTTCGCCCGTACCAAGCCCAGTTACGAGGAGGTTTACTCAAACGACGCACCCATGGCGAGGAAGTCGCAATACGGTCATGGCTATGTGTTCCCTGCCCTCTTCCATGTGGGCGACAAGGGTTGGGTATTAATCAGCGAGACGGGTGTGACCTCCGCCTATGTGGGCTCACACCTAAGCGACTACGCCCCAGAGAGCGGCTACGAGATCGCATTCCCAATGGAGGGTGAGAACAACGGAATCGGATCCACCTATGCAGGTATTGCCCTGCCTGGCAGTACACCTTGGCGCACCATCACCATTGGGCGTGACCTCAAGCCCATCGTCGAGACAACCATCCCATTCGACCCGTTGACCCCATTATACGCCCCCTCTCAGGACTATCAGTCAGGACGCTACACGTGGAGTTGGCTCATCTGGCAGGATGAGAGTTGCAACTACGACGACCAGGTGACGTTCATCGACCTTGCCGCAAAGATGGGCTATGAGTACTGTCTGGTGGATGCTTGGTGGGACACGAATATCGGACGTGACAGGATTGCCGAGTTGTCGGGATATGCCCAGTCGAAGGGTGTGAGCCTGTTGCTATGGTATAACTCCAACGGCTACGAGAATGATGCGCCACAGGGGCCCTTCAACGGGATGAACACCAGTATCGCACGCCATCGTGAGATGGCATGGATGAAGAGCATTGGCGTGAAGGGTATCAAGGTGGACTTCTTCGGAGGCGACAAGCAACAGACCCTCCAACTCTATGAGGACATCCTCAGCGATGCCAACCACTATGGCTTGCAGTGCATCTTCCATGGCTGTACGCTGCCTCGTGGCTGGGAGCGACTCTATCCTAACTATGTAGCAAGTGAGGCAGTACTCGCCTCCGAGAACGTGTTCTTCGACGAGGGTGCCGCCATCCGTGAGCCATTCGACCTCACGTTACATCCCTTCTGCCGCAATACAGTCGCCTCGATGGACTGGGGAGGCACCATGATGAACCGCTTCATGAGCAAGGACAACAAGAGCCGTCATCGTCGCAAGACCACGGATATGTTTGAGATTGCCTCAGTCATCACCGTCCAGACCTCTGTCCAGTGTATGGCAGTACAGCCTAACAACCTGCAGGAACTGCCACAGGTAGAGTTAGAATTGATGAAGTCGCTGCCCACCACATGGGACGAGACCCGCTACATAGAAGGATACCCCGGCAAGTATGTCGTCCTCGCTCGCCGTCATGGCACCCAGTGGTATATCGCAGGACTGAACGCAGAGAAGGAGGCGAAGAGACTGACTCTCCAGTTGCCCATGCTGGCAGGACAGGCCATCAACTACTACACAGACAATGCGGAGGGCTATGCGGAACTCAGGGAACTGAAAGTAGACAAGAAAGGACAAGCGAAAGTGGTGATACAGCCTAATGGCGGTATTATCCTGAAATAACAAAAAAGGACGGTATTACACCGTCCTTTTTCCTTACATATTCACTTATTTTTTTAACTTAAAAGAATTCTCAATACTACACAACTCCGCAGAGAACGACTTGTCAACCTTCAAACGCTGCTCCACAGTGCTGCAACTATGTATCACGGTCGAGTGGTCACGACCACCTATCAACTGTCCGATACGGGAGGCAGGCATCTTCGTATACTTCTGGGCAAGGTACATCGACACTTGGCGCACGATGACGTAGTCACGCTTACGTGACTTGCTGAACACATTCTGCTGTGACACATGATAATGGTCGCAGACACGCTCTAAGATGTCATCGACAGTCAACGGCTTGTTGTCAACCTTCACGGCACGCTTGATGACACGCTCCGCCAGACGCATATCCACATTACTGTTGTAGACGATCGAGTATGCCATCAGCGAGTTGACCACGCCCTCCAAGTCACGGACAGAGCCATTAGCCGTCTCTGCGATAAACTGGATGACATCCTCCGGGATCCGCAGACCGTCACGCTTGCACTTAGCATGGAGGATATCCACACACAGTTGCACATTAGGCTTCTCCAACTCAGCAATCAGTCCACAGGCGAAACGAGTCAACAGACGGTCCTTCATGCCCTGCAAGTCCACAGGAGGACGGTCGCTGGCAAGGATAATCTGCTTGCCGTTACGGAACAGATGGTTGAAGATATGGAAGAAGGTGTCCAGCGTCTTGGGGGCTGTCGCCCACTCCTGGATATCATCGACTATCAGGACATCGATGGTCTGATAGAAGTGGATGAAGTCATTGACAGTGTTCTGGCGAGTAGCGTCAGCGTATTGCACCTGGAAAAGACGGGCTGACACATACAGCACACGCTTCTGGGGATACATCTCCTTGCACCTCACACCAATGGCGTTAATCAGATGGGTCTTACCACAACCAGAGGGTCCGAACACAAAGAAAGGATTGAACGTCGACTTACCAGGATGCTCGGCGATAGAGAGTCCTACAGTACGTGGTAACTTATTGCTGTCTCCCTCAATAAAGGTCTGGAAGGTCTTGTGGATATCCAACTGGGGATTCAGGTCCTGAGGGACAGCGGCATCCAAGGTTGTTGGCGCCTTATTGCCACGAGTCGTCTCTTGGGGACGCTCGATATTGACAGGCTCACTACCCTCTTCCTCTACCGTCAACTTATGTGCCTTGTCGACAACAATGCGGTAATTAAGTTGGATATTCTTGCCAAAGCAACGGCATAACACCTTACTTAATAAAGTAACATAGTATTGCTCCAAATACTCATACACGTACCTGCTTGGCACTTGTACGAGAAGCGTCTGGCTTTTCTCATCGTATTTCTCGAATACGATGGGCGCGAACCAGGTCGTGTATTGCTGCTCTGTGACGTTTTCCCTAATCAGATGAATGCAGTCGCCCCAAAGCGCCTTTGGAGTTTTTTCCATGCGGCGTTATACTTATTTGTTAATTAAAACTAACCTTGTTAAAGAATATAGTTTTCGTTTTCAGTTGCAAAGTTCGTACTTTTTTTTGATATACGCAAATCCGTATTTATTCACAAAAAATATACAACCTCTCGTAACTTACTTATCTATCGGGGTTTAGACCTTAGATGGCAGAAATAAAGACTTTTCCCTCTTGTGAAATTATAAGTTTCTGCTTTTTAATTACTTACCAAAAACCGCACACTCATCATACCGTGTGCGGTCTTAGTCTGTCTGACAACTCCAAACGTTGCTATTATCAAGCAGTTCCGAATGATGTGTTGAAACTTCTTTAACCGCTCCCGTTTATTTAGACAAAATAAAAATTATAAACATTTTTACTTATCTTTCTTCCCGAAAACGGAGAAGTGAACATAGCGTTTTGGGTGTGCTTTCAAATCCCTCATCAACGAGTCTGCGTCAGCGGCTGTGGCACTTAAGTTACGATAGAGGCTGGCATCACGCATCAGCAAGCCTAATGTTCCCTCATTGCTGTTGAGTTTACGAGTCATCTCCTCCACATTGGCAAGTGTCTGGTTGACCTTTGCCGTCATCGTCGCCACATCGACGGCAGTCAGATTTGCCGTCAACTGCTGGGTATTGTCCAGTACACCGTCAGCCTTCCTCAGCATGGAGGGTACCTCGTTCCCCAGACTTGCCGAGAGCCTGCGCAGGTCAACACTCGTCTGGTTCAGGTTTGCTGTCATGCCCTCCACGTTATGGAGGGTATTACGGAGTGCCGGATCAGCAAGCAACAGATTCAGGCTGGTCAGGATAGAGTCCAGTTTCGGCATCATCGCCTCAACGGCAGGAACCAGTTCTGCCGCCTTACCCATCATGCCCTGCTCTATCATGCCGGGGATGGTGTCACCCACTGCAAGGAACTTCAAGGGATTATCTGACAACACCAGATTAATCTTGATATTGCCAAGAAGGTCACTGGAAAGTTCAGCATGGGAGCCTACAGGGATACGCATCGCCTTGTCAACACCTATCTTCGCCACAATCTTCTTGGGGTTGTCGTAGTCATAGACGATGTTCTCCACCACACCCACCTTATAGCCGTTGGCATAGACCGGTGAGGAGTTAGACATGCCACTGACATCCTCAAAGGCAAGACAATAGGTGTTGCTCGATGAGAAAAGACTCAGACCCTTGAGGAAATTCAAGCCAAAATAGAGCACGATTAACGCTACTATGGCAACCAGGGCTATCTGTATTTCTTTCGTTAATTTCATATCTCTTTACTCTTTTGTTTTCTTATTTGCTCTGAACTCACGGATAGCGGCTCGTGTATCCACCTTTTGTACACCTTTAAAGGCTATGACAAAAGCCTCAGGGAAATTGCCTACTAACCGCTCACGTATCTTGGCAATCTCGTCAAAATCCTGCGACTCGCCGACGGTATACTTATAGAAACCACCTTCCTCGTAATATTTCGCCTCCAGTCCGTCCAGTTTCGACTTACTGATCTTCTGACGGGAGGTACTTGCCATAATCTGTACCTTAAAGACCAGCGTAGAGTCTTGTGCCTCGACCTGCTCTTGTTCCTCCTTGACAACCTCTACCTTTACTGGCGGAGTAGCAGGCTCTTTCTGCACGTTCACGGGAACAGTCTTCCTCGCTGTCTCCGTTTTCTCCTCCTGTGGAACTACAGAGGGTATATTGATTTCTTCTTTCTGGTCTGCCTGATAAGGTACGGTGATACGACCGTCATACCTGCGCTTATAATCAAGGAATGCCTTATAGATTCCATAACCCAGACGGTCTATGCCATCCTTGCTATTCAGGAACTGTTCCTCATCGGGGGTTGTGATAAAACCCAACTCTATCAGACAACTGGGCATAGAAGTCTCCCGAAGCACCAGGAATCCTGCCTGCTTCACACCTTTGTTCAGGCGATTTGCCGAGGCACAGGCATGCTTCTGCACATACTTCGCCAGTTCCACACTCTGCGCCATGTTCTTGTCCTGCATAAACTCGAACATGATATAACTCTCACTGGAGTTAGGGTCGAAGCCCTCATAACGCTGCTTATAGTCTTTCTCTATCAGGATGACAGAGTTCTCACGTTTCGCCACTTCCAGATTCGTACCAGCACGATGCATACCTAACGTATAGGTCTCTAACCCTCTGACCGTTTTTCCTCGTGGCACAGCGTTGGTATGTACAGAGATAAACAAGTCTGCCTTGTTCCTATTGGCAATATCTGCACGAGTATGTAAGGGAATGAACACATCCGTCTTACGGGTATAGATGACCTTCACGTCAGGACAATTGTTCTCCACATAGCGTCCAAAGGCAAGTGCCACATTCAGGTTGATGTTCTTCTCCTTGGAGAAGGCGCCCAAGGCTCCTGTGTCATGTCCGCCATGACCAGCGTCGATGACCAGCGTGAATTTCTTGTTTGCAGCCATAGAGACTACTGCAAACAGCATTGTTACCCATATTAATACTAATATCCTGTTCTTCTTCATTCTTTCAAAGATGCAAAATTACGCATTTTCCACGTAAAACCCAATACTCATTCCTCTGTTTTATCATTTATTAAATGTAACTCCACGCCAGCCCCCTCACAGTCAGCCCCCATCGGAGGGTTCTTCTTCGTCAGTTTCAGATCAATGCTGCTGACTGCCGGAAACTGCCGGACGATGGCGTTCGCAATGCGTCCTGCCACATGTTCTAACAATGCCGAGGGGGTATCCATCTCCTCTTTCACGACACGATAGACTTCCGCATAGTTGAGGGTATCCCTCACCTCGTCCGTCCGCATCGCTGTAGTGATATTATAGCCTATACGGAGTGTAACGAGGAAGTCCGCTCCCACCCTTCTCTCTTGGGGCATGACCCCATGAAAGGCATGGAAGCGGACTTCCTTCAAAAAGATATATCCTGACTCGACTCGCATCATCTATTCTTGAGACTCCTCCTGCTCCTCGTTATTATCAGGCAAATATTTCTTCAAGGCACGCTCCACACCGACCTTCCAGGTATTGATACTCTCATCTTTCAGGGACAAAGAGCCTACCAGACGGATGACATGTTCCAAAGGCATACGGTAACGCAACACGCCACTGATCAACTTGGCATAGTTCCAGTACTCTGGGTTGAATTTCTCAGAGAGTCCTTCCACAGTAGTCTTATAACCTCGTTTATTCTCAAACTGGAAGTCATAGCGCTTGGTACCATCCGGATTCACCTGTTTGATAATCTTACCATGGGTGACGGTCTTGGGCAATACAATACCTTCCTCGTCATCCTGCAAGCCAGTGAATATCTCATAGGGATAGCCGTCAAGCAGTCCTACGAAGGCTACCCATTTCTCCTTGTTGTTTTGAAAACGTACCACATCACACTCTAAGACCTGAGGACGTACCTCCACCACTTCCGGGCGTTGATCCTGTAATGTCTCTTTTTTGTTATTTCCTTCCATATCTTGATTATTTTGTTTGCAAAGATACATAAAGTTTTCTTTTTAGACAACATTTTCCGAGAAAACCACTCGAAAGTTCTCCTTTTCGGGAAAGATTATGTATTTTTGCAGCATGAAGAATCTTACAACACGGCGAACTATTCGCCAATACAGCAACAAGGAAGTGAGTCAAGAACTCCTTAACCGCCTCATGACCGAGGCAAGTCGTACACAGACCATGGGTAACCTCCAACTATACAGTGTGGTGGTGACTCGCTCTGATGAGATGAAGCAGAGACTGGCACCTGCCCACTTCAACCAACCGATGGTGACGCAGGCTCCTGTTGTCCTGACGATTTGCGCAGACTTCAACCGTACCTCTACATGGGCACGATGCCGCAACGCAGAGCCTGGCTACGACAATTTCCTGTCGTTTATCAATGCGGCAACAGACGCTTTGCTCTACACGCAGACACTCTGCAACCTCATGGACGAGGAGGGACTGGGCTATTGTTATTTAGGAACCACGGTATATATGCCCCGGCAAATCATCGATATCTTAGAACTGCCGAAACTCGTCATGCCCGTGGCAACCCTCACCGTGGGATGGCCCGCCGAGGAGCCTCCCCTCTCCGACCGCTTGCCCTTGGAGAGTTTCATTCACGAGGAGACATACACCGACTATCTTGCCAAGGACATCGACACCTATTATTATCATAAGGAACACTTGCCCGAGAACCTGCATTTTGTGGAAATCAACCACAAAGAGACGCTTGCCCAGGTCTTTACGGATATCCGTTACACTCGGAAGGATAACGAGGCGATGTCGGAAGGATTATTGGAGGCACTCAAGCACCAAGGATTCGTATAACAACAAAAAGAAAAGTTTCCTTACGACAAAAGAGGGTGTGTCAAAATAGGCACATCCTCTTTTTTTGTTTATACATGGCACGTTTTGGGATAAATGTGTCGCTATGCTGCAATA
>ERZ842401.7169-NODE-7169-length-11536-cov-3.607438_pt1 | contig 11536 bp, 10 predicted proteins | sample MGYA00521270_ERZ842401 | MGnify/ENA primary metagenome ERZ842401 (study PRJEB31892, sample SAMEA3878208) | bioreactor metagenome | biome: Moose rumen | place: Sweden | collected 2011-10 | study: EMG produced TPA metagenomics assembly of the PRJEB12797 data set... | reverse complement strand
CTCGCCCATAAGCTTTACGGCATCCATATTGATTCCGGCCTTTGTTGTGGCAACGTTAACGGATGAACACACAAGCTCAGTCCCGGCTAATGTCTCAGGAATTGACGCGATAAGCCTCCTGTCAGATTCAGTGAAGCCCTTGTGAACCAGTGCAGAGAACCCCCCGATGAAGTTCACTCCGCATTCTTTTGCGGCAGAGTCCATAGCTTGGCCGATGATTGCGTAGTTGTCGCTCTCACATGCAGCAGCAGCAAGGGCTATCGGAGTCACTGAGATTCTTTTGTTGACGATGGGGATTCCGTATTCGTGCTCGATCTGTTCGCCGGCACCGGCGCGCTCGGATTGGAAGCACTCTCGCGAGGAGCAACGTCCGCGACGTTCATCGATCGGAGCTCGACCGAGATCATCGCCGACAATTTCAATCGATCGCATCTCGAAAATGCCGAGATACTCCGCGCGGATGTTTTTCGATCAATCGAGCGGATGTCCGATCGGCAATTCGATTTGATTTTCGCCGATCCGCCGTATCATTTCGGAATCGCGCAACGCATTTTGTCGGCGGTTTCGGAAAAAAATCTTCTCGCCGAAGGCGGATTGTTGATCCTCGAGCTCGGTGTCGACGAAGCGGAATTGAGCTCACCTACGCTCGAAAAAATTCGCCGCGTCGAGTACGGGCACACAACGGCAATCGAAATTTTTGGGAGGCTGCAATGATACGAGCGGTTTGCACGGGCAGTTTCGATCCGGTGACGGTCGGGCACGTCGACATTTTTGAGCGCGCGGCGTCCGTCGTCGACGAGTTGATCGTCTGCATTTTCATCAATCGAAAAAAGAAATACTTCTTCACTCTCGATGATCGGCTGAAATTTCTGAAGCTGTCGACGGCGCATCTGCCGAACGTTCGCGTCGAGCATTTTGAAGGGCTCGTGACCGAGTACATGCGTTCGATCGACGCAAACGTGATTGTGCGCGGACTTCGCTCGGCGGCCGATTTCGAGCATGAATTCCGCGAAGCGCAAATGATCAAACGGTTCGCGCCGAAAATCGAAACGGTTTTTTTGTTGACAGCACCGGAGTTTTTATTTATAAGTTCATCAGGCGTGAGAGAAGTGTTATCCTTCAACGGCAACATAGGCGGGCTGGTTCCGAAGACCGTTGAAGCGGCAATAAAAAATTTGAGTGGGGATGTTTATGGCAGTACGTGATACACTGGATCAGATCGAAGCACTGGTGGCGGACGCCTCGCACCTGCCGTTGACGGCAAAAGTTGTCATCGACGAAGAAGATTTGGTGCACTTGGTTGAGGAACTTCGACAGGAATTGCCGTTGGAACTTGAGCGCGCCGATGAAATCATGCGCGAGAAAGACAAGATCATCAAAACGGCGCAGGACGAGGCGGCGGCGATTGTCAAACAGGCGAAGCAATTTGCCGAGAAACTGCTCGATGAAAACGACATCGTGGTGAAGGCGCGCGAACGTTCGCAAACGGTGTTGACGCAGGCAAAACAACAGGAGCAGGAAATAGTCGAGCGGACTCGGATCAACGCGCGGCAGTTGCAAGACGATGCCGATCGCTACGCAAATCAGGTTTTCGATCAACTGATCGCGCACGTGACGAGCACATTTCAGGGCGTGCAACAGGCGCAGGCGGGGCTCGAACAAGCGCGGCAAATTCTGCAACAGGCGAAAATCTCGATGAATCAGGCGGCGGCTCAGCAAGCGTATGCGCAATCGCAATCGCCGGCTTACAATTCGCAATTGCAGTCCGGTTCCAATTACGGAATGGATCCGAACAACTGATAAACGTCCCGAGCAGCGAGCCGAAGTCGTTGCTCGTTTTTTTTAATCGAGAATTGGGAGGAATGCATGCAATGACCGAGAAAGAAAAAATGTTTGCGGGGCAGTGGTATGATGCCAATTTCGACGAAGCACTCCGCGCGGAGCGGACGAAGGCGAAGGAGTTGTGCTTTCAATTCAATCATACGCGTCCCATGGATCTGAAAAGTCAACAGCGAATTTTGAGCGAATTGCTTCCGCAAGTCGAAGTCGGGCGCGTTGAAATTCTCGCGCCGCTCATGGTCGATTACGGCTACAACATCAAAATCGGCGCGGGCTCGTTTTTCAATCACAATTGCTATCTGATGGATTGCGCGGCGATCACTTTCGGCGAGCACTGCTTTGTCGGACCGGATTGCGGATTTTACACGGCGACGCATCCGTTGATTGTCGATATGCGCAATGCCGGACTCGAACGCGCGCTTCCGATCGAGATTGGAAACGACGTGTGGCTCGGCGGCGGCGTGCGCGTCATGCCCGGCGTCAAGATCGGAACGGGCTCGGTGATCGGCGCGGGTTCGATCGTAACGAAAGACATTCCGGAGGGCGTGATCGCGGTCGGCAATCCGTGCAGGGTGATCCGTCCCGTCATCGATCAAAGCATCCGAGTTTAACTTCAATTTTCCTTGCGTCGATGAAAAAGCTCAATCGAAAAGGAAGCATCGCAATGAATATCGATAATCAGGAGTCGAATGATTTTTTCAAGAAAGATGACAGCCTCGCCGTCAAAGCTCTGAAGAGTGCCGGTCTCTTTGCGGCATGTGCCGTCGGACTTGCCGGTTACGGTATTTGTAAAGGCGTGCAATTCGTCGGTCAAAAATTCGATGAAGATCAAAAACTCCGCGCGGAGATCGAAGAAAGCAATCAATATTGCGCCGAAGTCAACGCCGAGATCGAAAAACAACGTCTTGAAATCAACGCCGTCTTTAACTTCGAGAACGAGGCCCGCCTTCAGCTGATGCAAAAGATCTGTGCACAATTCGCGGTTTGCGAATTGCTCGAAGAGATTTTTGACGACCGCGAGGCGAATCGCAATTTCGATCCGAATTTTTCCGTTCCGCTCGAGCAAAAAAATCTCGACGTCGAAACAAACCTGCGCGAGCCGCTCATCGGCGGAATCGGAGCGGGTTTGGCGGTCGGAGCCGGGGCGATCGGATTGGTGACGGCGTTCGGAACGGCAGGAACCGGCGCGGCAATCTCCGGCTTGACGGGCTCGTCATACATTCACGCGACACTCGCGGCACTCGGCGGAGGAACTTTGGCGAGCGGCGGTTTCGGAATGACGGGCGGAATGATCCTGCTCGGAACGGCAACGCTCGCTCCGGCGATTGCGATTGCCGCTTCGCTCGCCGACAGTCAATTGAAACGAAATCATCGGCGAGCCCTCGAGAATAAGAAATATGCCGAGAGCGCGCGCAAAGAAATTCAAATGTTGTTGCCGAAAATCAGAAAGGGCGCGGAAATTTTTCGAGAGCTGAATTATCGAATCGCAACCCTCGATCGGTTCTTTGAAGACTTGTTGAAAATGTCGGCGGCGGGCTCCGAACTCGATCGATACCGTTCGATATTGCGCGAGACGGCATCCGTGCTGACAAATTATTGCGAGTTGTCGATTGTAAAAGCGGACGGCGCGATCAACGAAAACTTCAACGCCGAACTTGATGCGGTCGATCGTGCCGCTTCGGAGTGTCGGGATCATTTTTACGAGCTCCGCGCCGGGCAGAGTCCGAAGTCCCGAGCGACTCTCGATGAACTCAAGCATCTCGTCACGAATGAGATCGTCGTCGACAAAGAAATTCGCTCCGTTTTCGACGAGTCTCTCGAAAACGCCGAGGAGGAACTCGACATCACCGCCGCTTGGATGAACGATTGGGTTGTCGACGATCGGATGAAACGATCGATGAAACGGTTGCTTGAGCGCGGAGTCAAGCTCAAAATTTTTTGCGGCATCGAAAGTTTTAACGACGCCGGTCGGGCGCGCGAATCCAAAACGAACAAAGTTGCCGCCGATTTGAAACGACTCTTCGGCGAGCGAAAGAATTTTGTCATTCAATCGACGAACAGCCACGCCAAAGTCTTTGTTTGCGATGAAAAGTTTTATGTCGTCTCGAGCCTCAACGTCCTCTCGAACAGTTACTTCAAATGGAATGAAGTCGGGCTGAAAGTCTCGAACGATACGAAAAATCTCCGCGAGCTCCGCACCAAACTTTTTCATTCCGATCAGACGGGAGGTTGATTGATTTTGATCGATGAAAAAAATATTTCGGACGATGATCCCGAAGTTCGACGTCCGGAGATCAACGCGAATTTTTTTTGGACGCTGTTCAAATCGACGTTCGTCGTCAGTGCATTCACGGTCGGTGGCGGCTATGTCATCATTCCGTTGTTGAAGGCGAAATTCGTCGACGAGTATCATTGGATCAGCGACAAAGAAACGCTCGACATGATTGCGATCGCGCAGTCGACGCCGGGTATCATGGCGGTTAATACGGCGATCATGCTCGGCTATCGCATGGCGGGAATTTCCGGCGCGATTGTCGGCATGATTGCGACCGTTCTGCCGCCGTTAATAATCATCACAATCGTGGCGTCGTTTTACGATCTGATTGCCGAAGACGAATACGTGCAACTCGTGTTGAAAGGCATGCAATGCGGCGCGACCGCTCTGCTGTTGAATGTTGCGATCGATCTGCTCGTCAAGCAGTTCAAAAAAAAATTGCTCCTGCCGATTGCAATCATCATCGCGACGTTCATTGCGAATTTGTATTTCGGAGTGAACATCATGATTTTGGTTGCGATCGACGGAGCGATCGGATTTTTCCTGATGCGCGAGAAGATTTACGGATAAACGGAGGCGCGGGGCATGATTTATTGGCTGTTGTTTTTTGAGTTTGCGAAGATCAGTTTGGTATGCGTGGGCGGCGGCTACGCATCAATGCCGCTCATTCAGGCGAGCGTCGTCGACGGCTATCACTGGCTGAGTCTTTCGGAGTTCATCGACATCTTTACAATCTCGCAAATGACGCCGGGACCGATCGGAATCAACGCGGCGACTTTTGCCGGAATGAAGATCGCGGGAATTCCCGGGGCGATCTGCGCGACAATGGGCTTCGTAACTCCGTCATTGTTTTTATGCGTGACGCTCGCGAAGATCATGTTCAAATACGGCGATCTCGGAGCGATCCATGGAATTCTCAACGGACTTAGACCGGCTGTTATGGCATTGATCGCCGCCGCTTGCGTGAGCTTCGTCCTGCTTGCGGTCTGGAACGTCGAGAAGATCGCAAAGGCAAATCTCGCGGCACTCGACATGCGCGGATTGATCATTCTGATCCTCGCCTTGATTGCCGCCCGAATGAAGCTCGGCGCGATCAAATTGCTGACGGCGTCCGGAGTGCTCGGACTTGTTCTCGGCATGATTTTTTAATCCGCGCGAGGCTTGAGGTAATTTTTTTCGATGTATCGGAAATATTCAAAGTGAGTAACGGCGTCTTCGAGCTCGAAAAACGGTCCGTCGATGTAAGTGTTGACCTCGAAAATTTTGAAGTCATATTCCGAACCGCGCTTCTGAATTCCCATGTCGACGCCGATATCGAAAAGCGTCGTCGCCCACAACTGTTGATAATACTCCGGAAAAGTCCTGCCGAACTCTTTGAGCTTGTCGTAAATCATCTTCCAATCGTCGCCGTATTCGGCTTGCAAAAATGTTTCGTACTTCATGGAATATCCGCCCGTGGCAATGTTTGAAACGACGCCCGCCGCATTTCCGATGCGCGGAAACGGCGACACTTTGAAACAACCGCGCGCGCCGCGCCGACAATGAATCCTGATGTCAAACGGATTGCCCGAGCGCGTCCGCGAGACGATGTACGGTTGCAAAATGTGTTTTCGCCGAACCAAATTCTCGTTGTAGAATTTCAGAAATTCGTCCGGCGACATTTTCAGCGTTTCATTCTGTACGTTGACGATGTAAGTTCCGCCGTCGAATTGAATGTGGACGATGCCGATGCCGCGCGCGCCGCGTTGCGGCTTCATGATCACGTCGTTGTGATTTTCGCCGAGCAGTTTTTGAAATTGTTCAAACGAGTCGATCACATGACTCTGAATCAAAAAATCCGTGTACTTGCCGTCGTTCAGCAAAATCTCGTAAGTCTTTTGTTTATCCGTCCGAAGGCTGTGTCGAATGACGTAGCAATCCTGCTCGAGCCGCTCCAGTCGCGCCCCGTCCTCGCCTTCCATGATCGCATTGTCAATAATTTGAGGAAACGGCACCTCGCGATTGACTTTCGTATTTCCGATCAGGAACATGCCTCTGACGGTTTTGTTTTCAAAATCAATATCGCTCGGATTAAACGAAAACAGCTCGATGTTGAATTGCTTCGCGGCGAAAAACATTGCGTATTTCGTGCATTGCGGATGCCAAAATCCCGCGCGGTTCTTTTGACAGATGCCGACGCGCAAAACCGTGTCGTCGACGAGTTTTGTTGCCGATAACGGCGCAATCGATTTATTCTCCGCCGCGTTGTCTTCGTCAACATTTTTATCCGCCGAAAGCAGTTGCGCACTCGGTTGCGGATCATGATCGCGCCGCGCGAGATATCGCCGATACGCAATTAAACCCGACAGGAAGTGTTCGATGTCGTCGTTGCGGACGCGGAACGCATGATGGCGAATGAAGAAACTGCCGACGATCGAATCCGGCTTTGCAAAATACATTGCCGTTTCCGGATAAAAATGTCCGTTCAACATGTTCGCCGCGCGCGCTTCCATTGCCGCATAAAAGTCCTCGAAGTTCACGCGCTCGAGCAGATCCGACATGTCGGGCATTTTTTTTATGCGCTCGAGCATGGTATCCGCCGCCGCCATCAATTCCATCAATGTCGGGAATTGCGTATCGCGATGATAAATGAATTGCAGATGCCCGAGGAAATTGTTGATGCCGAACTCGAAATACTCCCGCTTCGGCTGATATCTCGTCAATTCGTTGACGGCATAAGACAACCAGTGATCATGATTTTTCCAATGATCGGTTGCAATGAAATGTTTAAAGGCGAGCTCGGACGCCTCGAGCAATTTCTCATCGCGAGTAAGCGAATACAGCCGCATCATTCCGAAGACCGCCTCGCCGTCGTAATACACCGTCCGAAACGGAGCTTTGATCGTAAAATCGCCGGCGTTGAGAACATGCACGAAGGAGCCGTCGTCGTTTTGCATGGTTTTAATCGCGCGCGAGAGTGCATTCATCAGCGGCAGATATTTTTCCGAGTGCATAAGCTCGGTGAATTTCGCGAACGCCACAATCGAAATGCCGAGCGCGCCCAGTTTCAGCTCTTTGCTGTCCGGCTCCTCGACGTAAGCGACTTGCGTGCCGTCAATCATTCGCCGCCACACGATGAAATTCTTCGCGGCGTAATCGAGCGAGCGATTGATCGCCTGACGAAGTTCTTCCTTCCGCGCGGAACGATCATTCGGCGCATAAGTTTCATAGACGTCAAGCATTGCAAATGTCGAGCTGAAATGTCGAAGCGTGTTGTAGCCCGAGACGATTCGATTGAAACACGGCAAACGCCCGTAAATGAAACGCCCGTTGTTTTCGATCTGCCGCGTAAGATGAGAGGCGGCGTTGCGAGCGATTTGCAAACAAAGCTCCGAGTCGAGCGGCGAAACTTCGCGATGCCCCGAGCCGTCGATCGGCAACGGAATTTCCATGCCGTCGGCAATGAACGCACTCGCCGTATCGAAAACGACAATTTGCGTTTCGGGCTCGAGTTTCGGAAATTCGCATCCGAATCTCGTTTTGCAATATCGATCGGCAAACTCTTGATTGAATTTGCCGCGCCCGCCTTCCGTGTTGTAGAGCATCAAATTCGCGTTGAGTTCCTGCTCGGTAAATGCGATTGAAAAATCCGGAAGCGCGATGCCGCGTCGGAAATAATTTCGCCGGGTTTTGCCGACTTCAGTCGTGAATTCCTGCCATGTCATGGCTTCGGCTTTGACGACGACATCCGCGCGGAAGATCGAAACTGTCGCTTCGCCGAGTGCGGCTTGCAATTGATTGAAAGCATCCTCCCATGCCGCATTCGGCTCGATTGCCGAAGCATGTCGGACGACCGCCTTTGCCTTCATGTCCGTTGCCGAGAGAAAAATTCGACAGGGACGGCTCGCGCGCGATGACAATTCATTCAAAAAAAATGTTTTGAGCCGCGCGGCTGATTGATCTGATATCATTGCAATCTCCTTTGGATCAGTAATTTTCATAAACTTCGCGGACGCATTCGAGAATGAGTTCATTGTTTTCGTCACTCCGCACGCCGTCTTTGCGCCACGTCTTTTGATCGGCATAACCCGCTGCCGCGACCGCTTCTTTTTCATGCATCGCGGCAAGCACTTTATTCATGACATTTGCGCCGTAAAAAATGTCGTCCTGAAAAACCGGCGTGCCGTCCGCGTAACGATATTTTTTCATGACGGAACTCGGAATTTCGGTTTTGTCTTTGCATTCGACGGCGAGCGGATACCACAACAAATTCGCCGCCTTGTATCTCTCGCTGAAGATTGCCGCCTTCGACAGCCGACTGTTCAGCGTCATGTACATGCTCTTGACCGTCGGATATTTTTTGACTGCATGAATCGAATCCTGAGACCAACGCGCCATGCCCTCGAGATACCAACTGTTTCTGAAATATGTGGCTCCGTATTGGATCAAATGAAAATACTCAGGCGCGGGCGTCGAATTTTTTCGCGGATCGACAACCGCCGCGACTTTGATGTGCAACGCGCGCTTGCCCGAGCCGTCTTTCGAGGTCCATTTGCCGCTGTAAGCAAGCCCGTTCGAGTTGCCCATATTCGCCTTCGCGAGCACGTGCACTTCAATCGTGCCGATATTGGGATATCTCGGCGATTTGAACGGATCGGGGAAGCCGCAAACATCATGGAAAACTTCCCGCGCGGCGTTGATCTGAATTGCAATGTCCTCGACGACATCCGGGACGGAATTTTGATTGACATCATCCGCCTTGACGGCATTTTCTCCGGTACGCTCGAACACGACATAAACGACGCCTTGTTGATGTACTTCCGCTTCGCCGGGCGCGATCGACGCAAAAAGAAACATCAGTGCAAGCAGAATTTTCTTCATGCCGATTCTCCCGCCGCTTCGATTCTCAAAAATTGCCCCGCGCGATCAAAAAATTCTCGCGATTTGAGCACCCCGCTTTTATTGACAATCGCATAAGTTTCCTTCAAAGCGAGCGAGCCGTCGGGGCGATAATACAAAATCTCTTCCGGAATTCCGTTTGTCGGCGAGAGACTCTGACGACAACTCAAAAAGCCGAGCGGATCATAGACCTCGCGGCGAATTTTTTTGCCGTTCTCGAAAAAGTTGATAAAGCGCAATTTCTGATTGTCGCGATCATAAATGCAATACATCAGCAATCGGTTGTTGCGCAAAACTCTCAAGCCGGAATTGGTATATTCGAGCCTGCAATCGGCATCGATCGGAGGAAGTTTCGCCGTGCGCTCCGGTTCGTTTTGTCGATCAATTTCCTGCAGACGATCGTACATCTCGAAATTCGGATCATTGAAATTCGCCGATTGTTCTTTCGGCGGCTGAACTTCGTTTGACGGTTGAATTTCAACACTTGCAATCGACTCGTTATCCGCATCGGCTTCGGCAATCGGCTCTTCAATTGCAACCTCCGCCTTCGGCACTTCCGAACCGGCTTGTATGTTGAAAATGCCGTCGCCGATCGCTTCGCTCTCGAGCAGTTTTTGACTCGGCTTCGGATCATGATCGCGCCGCGCCAGATATCGCCGATAATTGACGAAACTCGACAGGAAGTGCTCGACATCGTCCGTACGAACGCGAAAAGCATGATGCCGAATGAAAAATGCTCCGACGATCGACTCGGGGCGTTTGAAAAACATTGCCAGCTCCGGCCAGAAATAGCCGTTCAGCAAATTCTTCGCGCGCGCTTCCATTGCCGCGTAGAAGTCCTCAAAATTCACCCGCTCGAGCAGATAATGCATGTCCGGGCGAGCTTTGATGTTTTCGAGCATGGCGTCCGCCGCCATCATCAATTCGAGCAGTGTCGGATATTGCGTATCGCGATGGTAAACGAACGGCAGGAAGTCGAGGAAATTGCTGATGCCGAAGTCAAAGTACTCCGCCTTCGGCTGATACTTCGACAGTTCGTTGATCGAATAAGACAACCAGTGATCGTGATTGCGCCAATGATCGGTTGCAATGAAACGTTGAAACGCGCGCTCGGATATCTCGAGATATTTCGGCTCCTTCGTCAACGAATACAGTCGCATCAAGCCGAAGATTGCTTCGCCGTCGTAATAGACGATTCGGAACGGTTCCTTGACGGAGTAATCGGTCGAATTGAGCACATGTACAAACGAACCGTCCGGTTTTTGCATCGTCAAAATGCCGCGCGCGAATTTTTCCATCAACGGAATGTATTTCTTCGTCTTCATCAATTCGCAGTATTTGGCGAGCATGACGATCGAAACGCCGAGCGCGCCGAGTTTGATCTCGTTCCCCGTGTCGACGAGATACGCCGCTTCCGAACCGTCATCGAGTTTTCGATACGCAACGAAATTTTCGATGCCGTATTTCAGCGCGCGAGTGATCGCCGAGCCGAGCTTCGCGTTGCCGATCTTATTGTAAGTGCCGTACACGTCGAGCATTGCAAAAATCGAACTGAAATGCCGAAGCGTGTTGTAAGAAGGAACGATTTTATCGGTGCAGGGATAATGCCCGTAAATGAACCGTCCGGATTTTTGAACTTCGCCGGCGAGATACGCCGCTCCGGTACGCGCGCATTTCAGAAATGTCGCGTCGTCGATGTGGGAGGCGTTGCGATGTCCGGCGTTGAGTTCCGTGCCGGTGATCTGCAACGGCGTTTTCTCCTCGTCGGAGACGAATGCGCCGTTCGTCGTGAAGATCACGACGGGCGAATCGGGCTCGAGTTTCGGAAAATCGCAACCGAAACGCGTTTGACAATAAATATCGCATTTATCCGGGCGAAAAACGCAACGCCCGCTGCCTTGTTTGCCGTCTTTATAAAACATGCCGTTGGCGTTGTGCTCGGATTCGGTGAAGACGATTTTGAAGTCGGGATCGAGTGCAAGCCCGCGACGGAAATAATTGCGTCTTGTTCCGCCGATAAGCTTCAGAAAATCCTGCCACGTCATGTTTTCGGAATCGATGATCCAATCCGCGCGGAGGATTACGGGTTTTATCGAGCCGAGTGCGGATTTCAATTGCTCGAGTGCAGTGTTGTAAGCGTCGAGCGGATCGGCGGATTCGGCATGACGAGTGACGGCGCGCGTTTTCATGTCCGACGCGGCGAGAAACACTCGGCACGGCTTATAAGAATTGCGAGCGACGGCGTCGAGGAATGTCGGGCGCAATCGCTTCGCCAGTTGATCTAATGACATTATGATCTCCTTCCGCAAAGAAAATTTCATCGAATTATATCATGTATCGCCTTGACTGATCAATCGAAGGCAAGACTTCTCCCATGGGCAGATGCAAATCGAGCAGTCGTTGGGAGCAAACATGTTGATTTGACGCGACTTTTGATCGAAGGCAAGACTTCTCCCATGGGCGGATGCAAATCGAGCAGTCGTCGGGAACAAACATGTTGATTTGACGCGACTTTTGATCGAAGGCAAGACTTCTCCCATGGGC
>ERZ842401.7168-NODE-7168-length-11537-cov-4.326511_pt1 | contig 11537 bp, 7 predicted proteins | sample MGYA00521270_ERZ842401 | MGnify/ENA primary metagenome ERZ842401 (study PRJEB31892, sample SAMEA3878208) | bioreactor metagenome | biome: Moose rumen | place: Sweden | collected 2011-10 | study: EMG produced TPA metagenomics assembly of the PRJEB12797 data set... | reverse complement strand
ATTGTCTGCAATGATCTTGTTCAGCTCTTCCTTGCGCTTCTCATCACTGCAGCCTGCAAGCTCCTTGCGCGCTTCCTTGATCGCCTGACGATACGAGCGGAGACCGGCGCAGATGCGCTGTCCCTTGAAGTAGATGTTGCCGGAAGTGATATTGTAGATCTTGATGATCGAACGGCCGGTCGTGGTTTTGCCGCAGCCGGATTCGCCGACAAGTCCGAATACCTCTCCCTTATGGATATCAAAGGAAACGTGATCTACAGCTTTGGTCGGTCCAAAATACTGGCAGAGATCTTCTACACGAAGCAGAACTTCAGCATTGTGATCCGTCATTTTTCCGCACCTCCCTCAAGTCTCTCGGTCATACGGCGAATACGATCGGTAATCGCCTTCGGAATTTCAACTTTGGGCGCATCGGGATGCAGCAGCCATGTGGCCGCATAGTGTGTATCCGTGACGCGGAAGAACGGAGGATGCTCTTCAAAGTCGATCTTCATTGCGTACTTGTTACGCGCAGCAAATGCGTCGCCGACCGGAGGATAGATCATGTTCGGCGGCGTTCCGGGGATCGCGTCGAGTTTTTCCTTCGTGTCGAGGTCCGGCATGGACGACAGCAGCGCCCACGTGTACGGATGACGCGGATCATAGAAGATCTCGTCCGCCGAGCCGTATTCAACGATCTTGCCCGCATACATGACCGCGATGTCATCCGCCATGTTCGCAACAACGCCGAGGTCGTGCGTAATGAAGATGATGGACAGTCCGCGTTCTGCTTTGAGCTTGTTGATGAGCTCCAGGATCTGAGACTGGATCGTAACGTCCAGCGCCGTCGTCGGCTCGTCGCAGATCAGGATCTTCGGCTGGCAGGAGAGGGCGATGGCAATGACGATGCGCTGCCGCATGCCGCCGGAATACTGGAAGGGGTAGTCGTCGAAGCGCTTCTCGGCGTTCGGGATACCGACCTGCTTCATGAGCAGCAGAGCCCGGGAGCGGGCCTCCACCTCGGACACCTTCTGGTGCTTCATGATGACGGAGGTGATCTGCTTGCCGATGGTCATGATGGGATTCAGGCTGGTCATGGGGTCCTGGAACACCGTGGCGATCTTGCTGCCCCGGATCTGGCTCCAGTCCTCAGGGTACTGGATCTTGGCCAGATTCAGCACGCACCGGCCGTGGAGGGTGTCGTCCTTCTCGTCGATATAGCGGACGTGGAGGGCGGCGGCCTCGAACAGGCGGCTGCGCACGGAGACGTCGCTGAGATCCTCGCCCAGACGCATGGCCTCCTTGCAGATCTTCACCAGCTTGTTGATGGTCTGCAGGCGCTTTTTCAGGTTATAGCGGCCCACGGAGAGGTATATCTCCTTGGCCAGGAGCTCACAGAGCTGCTTTTGCTCCTCGGTCACGGGCTTGGCGATCTGCTCCTTATGGGTCTGCTCCAGCTTGGCCAGCTTCTCGTCATAGGACTTCAGGTAAGCGGTATCCGCGGCCAAAGCCTTCTTGTGCTGGTCGATCAGGTCCTTCTTCTCCTGCTCGGCGGCCTTGAGGGCGGCCTCCAGCTGCTTGATCTCTTCCCCGGTCTGGCGGATCTGGTCCTTCTCCTTCTTGGGGTCGAAGGTCTGCTTCAGGTTCATGGCCTCAGTGCGCTGGAAGTTCAGCTCGCTGATGCGGGCCTCGATGCGCTGCTCCTCCTCCTCGGAGAGGGTGCCCTTGAGCTTCCGCTCGGACTTGAGCTCCAGGATCTGCTTCCAGGTCTCGGCGCCGTGCTGCAGAGGCGCGGCGGCCAGGAGCTTCTTTTCCGTGGAGGCCAGCAGCCGGCGCCCGGTGCCGCCCAGGGTGACGTTGGTCTCGGAGAGCTCGTCGTCGTCGAAGACCACGGTGCCCTCGGAGATGAAGCCGTTGGAATCCAGCATGCCGGCGAAGGTCTTGGTGAAGACGGACTTGCCGGAGCCGGACTCGCCCACGATGGCGATAGATTCGTTTTCATAGATATCCAGGGAGATGCCCCGGATGGCGGTGAGGATGCGCCCGCGGACCCGGAACTTCACTTCCAGGTCTTTGACGCTCAGGAGGACCTTGCGGTTTTCTTTGTTTTCCATGCTCCGCCCTCCTTACATATGGGTCCGGGGGTCGGAAGCGTCGCCCAGGTTCTGGCCCACCACGTAGAGCACCACGGTGATGATGGAGGCCACCACCACAGGAGACCAGAACTCGAACTGCCAGCCCGGGGTGAGCATGGCGTTCTCCGCCTGATAGATCAGACGGCCCAGGGACATATCCGACATGCCCATGCCGATGTAGCTCAGGAACACCTCGTAGGAGATGTAGGAGGGGATCTCCGTCGCCGCCAGGGTGACGATGACGGAGGTCATGAAGGGCAGGATGTTCCGCACCGCGATGCGGGTGATCCGGGTGCCCAGGCACCGGGAGGCCAGGTTATATTCCCGGTCCCGGATGATGATGACCTGGGTACGGATGAAGTAGGCGATGAACAGCCAGCCGGTGACGGTCAGGGCGAACACCATGGACCAGAAGCCGGCGGAGAAGATCAGCACCAGCACGGAGATCAGCAGGATGGTGGGGACGTTGCCCACGATGTTGTAGACCTCGGTCATGAAGATGTCGATCTTCTTGGAGAAGCCCCACATGGCGCCGATCAGAATGCCGATGGTCATGTTGATGGCGGCGCAGATGAAGGCCAGGGACACGGAGATCCTCGAGCCGTACCAGACGGCGTCAAAGGTGGACTGACCGGAAGCGCCGGCGCCCAGGATCCAGTGGATATTGTACCCAAACTGGGACATGGCCTGGCTGGGGGTCAGGTGCTTGGCCGTGGCGTTCATCAGGTTGGCGTAGGGGTCGTAGTTGGTCAGCATGGGGTACACGTAGGTGAACAGCAGGACCACGGCAAAGAGGCCCAGGATCACGATGTTGATGCGCTTCTTGAAGAAGACGCGGAACACGCTGCGCCAGTACGAGTACCGGGGCGCGGTGATCTTCTCGGATTCCAGGTCGCTGTGGGTCACCGGGGCGAACAGCTCTTCATTGGTCAGGCCGTACTGGTCCAGATTTCTCAGCTCTTGTTCCATTCTGATCACCTCGCCTTCGTGTTGAAGTTGATCCGCGGATCCACCACGGACATGAGCACGTCGCCCAGGATCACGGCGGTGACGCTCAAGACGGCGTAGAACAGGGTAACGCCCACGATCACGCCGTTATCGTAGAAGTTGATCGCCTTGGTCAGCAGGTTGCCGGCGCCGGGCACCACGTACACACGCTCGGTGATGATGGCGCCTACCAGGGCGCCCAGCACGCTGCCGGGGATGCCGTGGACGATGGGGATGATGGCGTTCTTCAGGATATGCTTGGAGAAGATCTCCCGCTCGGTCAAGCCGCCGGACCGGGCGAACTTCACGTAGTCGGAGTTCATCTGGTCGATCATGTACCGGCGCAGCCACTTCATCAGGTTGGCCACCGAGGGCAGGGCCAGGGAGACGATGGGCAGGATGTACATGGTCACGGAGGGATGCTCCAGATCGAAGGTGGTGGGCAGGCCCATGTTGTAGCCGATGGCCTTGAACAGGAAGATATAGGCCAGACTGGGCACGGCGATGATGAACACGATGTACACGGTGCCGATCTTATCCACCAGCTTGTCCTTGCGCAGGGCCATCCAGATGCCCAGCGGGATGCTGAGCACATAGGCCAGCAGCACGGAGATGATGCCGATGACGAAGGAGTAGCCGATCTTGGAAAGGCCGCTCTTCTCGGTGACGACGCCGGTGTAGTCGTCGGTGAAGCGCTCCAGATTCACGGCGCTGGCCTCCCGGGAGCCCTCCACGTAGGTGGCGCTGTGCAGGTCGTCCGCGCTGACCTCCGTCAGGCCCGTGGGGAAGGTGATCTCCCGCAGGACGTAGGAGCCCTGGGTGACGTTCATGGTCTCGAACACGTCCACGCCCTGGTTCACCGTGTAGCTCTTGCCCAGGTTGATGGTGATCAGGTTCTGGTGGATGAAGGGGAACTGACCGTCAAAGTACAGCAGGTATTTGTGCAGGGTCCCGTTGCCGATGATGGCCGGGGAGAACTTGGTCCCTCCGTAGACGGGATCGTGCAGGGTGAAGGTGAGGCCCCTCTCCCCCACGTCGCCAGAGGCGAAGTGGATATTGTCGATGCGGATCAGCCCGGTGAGGTAGGTCCACAGGCGGGTGAGCAGAGGCTTGTCCTTATGGGCAAACAGCTGCTGGCTGCCGCCGTTGGCCACCTTGCGGCCGGACATGACCGCGTCCAGGCGCTTGATCTCATAGCCCCTGGAGGTGTAGTAGTCCTTGAAGCGCTGGACGTATTCCGCCACCTCTTCGGAGTCGTTCTCCGCCTTGCGGGCGAAGGAGACCACCTCGGCCCGCTTCTCCTCGGAGAGCTCCCCGGCGGAGACCTGCTCCTGGAGCCAGTCCGCATAGGGGACGTAGTCGATGTAGCCGAACTCCTCCCACCGGCGGTACTGGTAGGCCACCTTGGCGTTGTTGCCCAGGTTGGTGTAGGTGGGGTCCTGGGCGAAAATGAGCTGACGGTCCAGCAAGGAGTAGATGAACACCATGACGATGCCCACCACCACGATGACGGAGAACAGCCCGTGGATGATTCGTTTGAGCAGATATTTACCCATAGTATCACACTCACTAACAGACTTCCGGGATTTCCCGCCTTTCGCCGGACGGGGAAACGGCAGCCCAGATACCAGATGGCAGACGATAGACCCCGGCCATGGGCCGACGTCTACCGTCTGATATCCGGCATCTGAGGGGACGGGGAAGCCCCGCCCCCAAGATCATGCCTGAAAGATCAAGAATTGTTTCGTGCGAGGCAGGGGGATCTTAGAAGACGCCCAGAGCCTTGACCATGTAGCCGGCGTAGTCGGGCTGCATGGTGTCCAGATAAGTCTGAGGATCGCCGTAGTCGGGGCCCCAGCCGGACAGGTCGCAGATATCGAAGTTGGCCTCGTTACCGGTGTTGTAGTAGTAGCCGGCGTAGTACCAGTCGTCGGAGGTGGGGCAATCCACCTTGTTGACCTGGACCATGCCCTGCAGGGCAGCCTCAACGCTCTGCTTGAAGGCCTCGCCGCGGTTGGCATACTGCTCGGAGCCGGAGAACACAGGCAGGTCGAGCTGGATGGGATTCTCGGCGTCGATGACCAGACCCTCGGCAGCCAGCTCCTCGATGGCAGTGGCCAGCTCAGCCTGGGCGGCGGTGGGATTGTACCAGCCGTCGTAACCGGAGGAAGCGCCGATGCCGCCTTCCATCTCGGGGTTCCAGACCATGGCGTCCACGCCGTCAGCATCCAGCTGAGCCTGCACGATCTCGCCGTAGTAGGTGCCGGCGGGGAAGGTGGTGGCAGTGCCGTTGATGTCCACGGTCACGTCCTCCTCCAGGAAGACGAAGTTGCCGGGCACGTAGCTGTTGATCAGGCTGGCGTTCTTGAGCTCCTCGCCCACGGACTGAGCGTTGTAGGAGCCGCGGTCCAGGCTCATCAGCAGAGCGCGGCGGAAGTGGATGTTGCTCATGGCAGTGCGGGTACGCTCAGCATCGTAAACAGTCTGAGAGGAGACCGCGGCGGTGTTGTCGTTGAAGTTGGCAAAGGCGTAACGGTTGACGTTGAAGAAGCCCATGAAGGAGGTGGCGTTGGTGGAGGCGGTGTAGACATAGTTGTCAAACAGCCCGTCGACCTTCACCTGCTCGATGGCGGAGGCGGTCAGGCCGCAGCCCGCGATGGTCTCAGCCTTGGCGTCGTTGTAGTTCTTCAGGGCGTCGGTGCCGTCGTTGTAGTACCAGGTCATGCTCTGGATGTTCTGATGGTCCTTGTTCCAGTAGTTCTCGTTGGCCTTGAACACGATGGTGTTCTCAGCGGTGGCGTTGGTGATGACGAACGGGCCGTTGTAGGCGATGTGATCGGGATCCTTGCCGTACAGATAGCTCTCGGCCTCGGCGTCGTACTCGTCGCCGAACTTGCCGCCCTGAGAGGTGTAGTACTCACGGCTCATGGGCGCGAACACGGAGTAGCCCAGCATGGTCATGAAGAAGGAGCAGGGCTGATCCAGAGTGTACTGCAGGGTGTAGTCGTCCAGGGCCTTGACGCCCACGGTGGTGAAATCGGTGGTCTCGTTGTTGATGTAAGCGTCAGCGCCCACGATGCCGGCGCCGTCAGGCCCGACCAGGTACTCCAGGCCGCCCATGGCGTCCATCATGTGCTGCATGCCGGCCACGAAGTCGTCAGCCTTCACGTCAGCGACCTTACGGCCCTGGCTGTCGGTCCAGATGACACCCTCGCGGATCTTGAAGGTATAGGTCAGGCCGTCCTCGGAGACCTCGTAAGAGGTGGCCAGAGCGGGCTGCTGGAGGTTCTCCATGTCGTACTCATACAGGCCGTCATAGGTCTGGATGATCTTCTCGGTGTCCGCCTCACGGGAGGTGGCCAGAGCGTCCCAGGTGTTGGGATCGGAAGTGTAGTTCATGTTGTAAGCGTCGTTGAGCTCCTTGCCCTTACCGGCCAGGTACTCCTTGACCCAGGCCTCAAAGGTGCCGGTGCCCTGGAGCTCGCCCCACTTGGCGCGGATCTCGTCGATCTCAGCGTTGGTGAGGAAGTCGCCCTTGACGATGACGGCGTTGTGATAGCGCTCGTTATCGGAGCCCCACAGGGTGGAGTTCACGGTACGGGGAGCGACACGGCTGATGGCGTAGTTGCCGCCGCGGCTGGACAGCGGGATCATCACAGCGGAGCCCAGCATCTTGGCCTCGGCAACAGCCATCTTAGCCCAGCGCTCGGACTGGTTGGCGGCGTTGGTCTTGGCGTCGGTGTAGGCGGCGTAGAAGTCACCCAGGACGGCGTTATAGACCTCGGTGGACTCGTCGTCATAGGTGTCCGCATTGTAGCGGGGCTCCGCCTCGGCGGCCAGCGTGAGGTCGATCTCAGGCTCGGGCTCCGGAGTGGCCTCGGAGGAAGCCTCGCTGGAAGCCTCGGAGGAAGCCTCGCTGGAGGAGGGAGCCTCGCTGCTGCTGGCGCTGCTGTTGTTGCCGTTGCCGCAGGCTGCCAGGGACAGCACCATGCACACGGCCAGCAGGAGAGCCAGAGCTTTGGTGAATTTCTTGCTCATGTTCTTCAAATCCTTTCATATTTTTTCTATTACACGCACTGCATTTCCCGTGCGAATAATACGAAATGGAATGGGTTTTTCGGCGAAAGTGAAGGCACGACGCCGAAAACTTTCAAATCGTAACTTGCATTTTATCACAAATCCCGGGAAAGCACAACTATTTTTTAACGAGATTTTAAGAATCCATGAATTTTTGGTGCATTTGCCCATCATCTTGGGGCTCCGGCCGGCCCCGGGCATAAGATAGAGGGAGGGGATCTCCCCTCGGAAAGGAGGATCCTTCATGGTGATCCTTGCCAGAGGGATCGACGTATCGGAATGGAACGGGGACGTGGACTTCGCCGGGCTGAAGGGGCAGATCGGTTTTGCCATCCTGCGCTGCGGCTACGGCGGGAACTACACCTTCCAGGACGATACGGAGTTTCAGGCCAACGTGGCCAAGTGCGAAGCGGCGGGCATCCCCTGGGGGGCGTATCTCTACTCCTACGCCCAGACCCCCGCCATGGCCCGGGACGAGGCCGCCCACGCCCTGCGGCTGCTGCGGGGCAAGCGCCCTCTCTACGGGGTGTGGTACGACCTGGAGGACGCCAGCCTCCCCGCCGGGGACACCCTGACGGCGAACTGCATCGCCTTCGGGGACGCCCTGGAGGAGGCGGGCTTCTACTGCGGGCTGTACGGAAGCCTCTACTGGATGGAGCACCGCCTGGCCGACCCCCGGCTGGACCGGTTTGACCGGTGGGTGGCCCAGTGGAACAGCACCCTGGACTACACCGGCAATTGCGGCATGTGGCAGTACACGGACAAGGGCGTGCTGGGCGGAAAGACCTTCGACCTGGACTACGCCTATCGGGACTACCCGAAGATCATCACGGAGATGGAGGAGGGAACGACCATGACCAAGGAGGAGGTGACGGTGCTGGCCCGGCAGGTGGCCCAGAACGTCTACCTGGAGAACGAGGCTCAGTACGCCACCCTGGCGGACGTGCCCCAGTGGGCCCGGGCCGCCGTGGAGCAGGTCTACGACGAGCTGGGGCTGGCCGGAGAGGACACGGCCCCCGACGGCCGGCTGATCCTCAACGCCTCCCGGACCTACGTGCGGGCGCTGTACGTCATCGCCCGGGTGCTGGATCGGCTGGCAGCGGAAACGCCCCTGCTGGAAAATGATGGGCCCCGGGCCGTTGACAAAAGCTGTGAACTGGAGTAAGATAGAGGCCGTTTTCGGCGGGGGAAGACCCCGCCCTTATAAATAGGTAAGATCATTTGGGAATGGAAAGAAGGATCAGAATGTCTCAACTGCTGCAGATCGCGGTGGCGCTCATTGGCGGGCTGCTGATGACCCGCCTTCTCAAACACTTCCACCTGCCGGACGTGACCTCCTACCTCATTGCCGGGGTGCTGCTGGGGCCCTCCCTGATCGGGGCGCTGGGCATCCCCGGGGTGGGGTTCCATGACTTTCAACAGGTGGAGAACCTGGGGGTGCTCTCCGACGTGGCCCTGGGCTTCATCGCCTTTGCCATCGGCAGTGAGTTCCGGCTCTCCAGCCTGAAAAGCACCGGCAAGGCCGCGGTGATCGTGGGCATCTTCCAGGCCCTGGCCGCCACCCTGCTGGTGGACGTGGCCCTGATCGGGCTGCACTTCGTGCTGGGGGACAAGCTGCCCATCCCGGCGGCCATCACGTTGGGGGCCATCGCCGCGGCCACCGCCCCCGCCGCCACGTTGATGGTGGTGCGCCAGTACAAGGCCAAGGGCCCGGTGGTGGACATCCTGCTGCCGGTGGTGGCCCTGGACGACGCCGTGGGCCTGGTGGTGTTCGCCATCTCCTTCGGGGCGGCCCAGGCCATGGTGAGCAGCCGCGCCAGCCTCATGAGCATCGCCGTGTCGCCCCTGGTGGAGATCGGGCTGTCTCTGCTGCTGGGCGCCGTGCTGGGCCGGGTGCTCACCTTCATGGAGAAGTGGTTTCGCTCCAACCGCAACCGCGTGGCCATGATCGCCGGATTCGTCATCACGGCGGTGGCGCTGTCCATGCTGAGCTTTGTCATCGGGGAGCTGGAGATCAAGTTCTCCTCCCTGCTGGTGTGCATGATGATGGGCACCGTGTTCTGCAACACCTGTGAGAACTCCGAGGACCTGATGCGCCGGGCCGATCAGTGGTCCGCCCCCATCCTGACCCTGTTCTTCGTGCTCAGCGGCGCCGACCTGCGGCTCAACGTGTTCGGGGATCTGGCCATCGTGGGCATCGGGGTGGTGTACATCCTCACCCGTTCCCTGGGCAAGTACGTGGGCGCCCGGATCAGCAGCAAGTGGGCGGGGTGCTCGGCCACCATCCAGAAATATCTGGGCATCACCCTGCTGCCCCAGGCCGGCGTGGCCCTGGGCATGGCCTCCCAGGTGGGCATTCTGGGAGCCCAGGGGCAGATCATCCGCAACATCGTGCTCTTCGGGGTGCTGATCTACGAGCTGGTAGGCCCCACATTAACCAAGATAGCGCTGACCAAAGCGGGGGACATTCAACCGAAGGAAGACGGCAAAAAGCCGGCCAAGGCCGGGGCATAAGATTTCCGGGGGACGGTCTTGTGGCCGTCCTCTTTTTGGTGTACAATGGAGCAAACCGAGGAGGATGGAGGGAACGGTATGTGTGAAAGCAAACTGAGCCGGGAAGTGAGCCGGCTGGTGAACTACGGAGCGGCCCGGGGGCTGCTGGAGCCGGAGGACAAGGTGTACGCCGCCAACCGGCTGCTGGCCCTGCTGGGGGGCGGGGACTTTGCCTACCAGGAGGACGCCCCGGTACCGGAGCACGCCAACGAGGCCCTGGAGCCCTTGTGCGACCTGGCGGCGGAGCGGAGGTTGATCGACGGGGAAAGCGGGGACGCCCGGGATCGGTTCGATACGGAGCTCATGGCCTGCCTGACGCCACGGCCCTCTCAGGTCATCGGGCAGTTCCGGGCGCTGTACGAGCAGGACCCCAAGGCCGCTACGGACTACTACTACGCCCTGAGCAAGGCCACCAACTACATCCGGGAGGACCGCATCGCCAAGGACCGGCTGTGGACCGCCCCCACTCCCTACGGGGAGCTGGTGATCACCATCAACCTCTCCAAGCCGGAGAAGGACCCCAAGGCCATCGCCGCCGCCAGGAACGCCCCGGCGGCCGGGTACCCCAAGTGCGCCCTGTGCCGGGAGAATGAAGGTTTTCTGGGCAGCGCCACCCAGGCCCCCCGGGGCAACCACCGGCTGATCCCCCTGCCCCTGTGCGGGGAGCCCTGGTACCTGCAGTACTCCCCCTATGTGTATTACAACGAACACTGCATCGTGCTCTCGGCGGAGCACCGACCCATGAAGGTGAGCCGAGCCTCCTTTGAGCACCTGCTGGATTTCGTCACCGTGCTGCCCCACTACTTTGTGGGCAGCAACGCCGACCTGCCCATTGTGGGCGGGTCTATTCTCAGCCACGACCACTTCCAGGGGGGCAACTACGAGTTCCCCATGGCCAAGGCCCCCCTTCGGGAAGAGCTGTGCTTCGAGGGCTACCCCCAGGTGCAGGCGGGCATCGTCCACTGGCCCATGTCGGTGATCCGGCTGCGGGCGGCGGAGAAGCAGCCCCTCATTGACCTGGCGGACAAGATCCTGGGGGCATGGCGGGGGTACTCCGACGAGAGCGCGGACCTTCTGGCCTTCTCCGGGGAGACCCCCCACAACACCATCACCCCCATCGCCCGGCGGCGGGGGGAGGACTTTGAGCTGGACCTGGTACTGCGCAACAACCGCACCACGGAGGAGCATCCCCTGGGGCTGTTCCATCCCCACGCCCAGTACCACCACATTAAGAAGGAAAATATCGGGCTTATCGAGGTGATGGGGCTGGCTATTCTGCCTCCCCGGCTGCTGACGGAGAGCGAGATCCTCATCGAAGCCCTGGCCCACCCGGAGCGGGAAGCGGAGCTGCTGGCCCGGCCCGAGGTGGAGAAGCACCTGGAATGGTTCCCTGAGCTGAAAGCCGCCGTGGCCGCCGGCAAGGATCCGGAAACCGCGGTAAAGGACGGCATCGGAGAGATTTTCGGAAAGATTTTGGGCAACGCCGGAGTGTTCAAGGACACCGAGGAGGGCCGGGCGGCCTTCCGGCGCTTCTGTGACAGCCTGTGAGGACCGTTCCCTTTCCTCCCTCCCAAGGGAGGCGGCTGCTGGGGCTGCTGTTCCCCGGCGGGTGCCTGATCTGCGGGAAGGTCTCTCCCGGCGGGCCGGACCTGTGCCCGGCGTGCCAGGAGGCGCTGCCGGAGAGCATCTTCCGGCGGGAGCTGGGCTTCCCCGCGGCGGCGCCCTTCCGCTATCGGGAGGGCGTGCAGAAGACCCTGTGGCGGGTGAAGTTCCGGGGAGAGCGGGGATGGATCGACCCCCTGGGGC
>ERZ842401.7166-NODE-7166-length-11539-cov-15.689742_pt1 | contig 11539 bp, 11 predicted proteins | sample MGYA00521270_ERZ842401 | MGnify/ENA primary metagenome ERZ842401 (study PRJEB31892, sample SAMEA3878208) | bioreactor metagenome | biome: Moose rumen | place: Sweden | collected 2011-10 | study: EMG produced TPA metagenomics assembly of the PRJEB12797 data set... | reverse complement strand
AAACCACAAGTGTCCAAAAGATTGATGTTAATGTTCAGAAGGTCGATGTCTTCTATGACTTGAGTGGTCGCCGTGTTAAGAATCCCTCAAAGGGAATCTTTATCGTTAATGGTAAGAAAGTAATGATTAAATAATGGAGGACGTAACAATGAAGAAGATATATTCGAACCCGAAAGTAGAAATGATTCAGATAAAGACACCTGTATTGCTTGTCGGTAGTATAGGCTCAGAGGACCTTGAAGGATTTGGGGGCTATGGAGGTGTAGACGAAGAGGGCTATATCATTCCGTCCTCTCGTCTCTTCGACGGTCTCTAAGGTGTTCTTTGCGAGGTTTATGTCAAAGACCATTTATAAAATCGTGTGGATCGTCTGATCCACATTTGGAACTATCATACGGTTGGCAGAACAACAATTCTACCAACCGTTTTTATATCTCCAATAAGTACAAAAACAAAATAATCCTGCTATCCCTGCTACAATATGCCTGAAATGCCGATAAATAAAGGGCGGAGCCTGTAGCAGGGTTGGGATTTATCCTGCTACAATGGTGCTACAACCCTGCCATGACAATTTTTTCTGGTTAAATTACGACAATATGAGAATTCTTTTGTATATTTGCAAGCAAATAGATTTATCATAGTATGAAATTAGAGCATCTATACGAATTGATTGCCAATGAGGGCTTTACTGCTCTGACATTACAAGAAATTAATAACTACATAAAAGATATACAAAATGGGACAGAAGATTTTCCTCGATTCAATCTATCAGAGCATGCAGGATTCTGCACGGCAGGTGCGCCTCTCATTGGGGCGTCCGTCATCGCATGCTACGCGACAGCAAGCATTACAGCAAGTAGCAATGTTGAAGGCAGCCAAGGAAGCCCAGCAAACTGGGAAATAGACGAACGACAGGAACAACTCATCGAGCAATGGGCAAAGGCTGCCAATTTGTGGGAGGATAACTCTGAGCAGATACTTATAGATGAGTTTGGTCCCATGATTGCTCAAGGAGCAGAGGCAAAGGTATATTATAGCGACGGAAACACTTCGGTGGTAAAAGAGCGTACTTCCATCTATTCTACTTGGCAAAAGGCTCTTGATGCAATAGTATTGCATAATTGTCTCTTCCCTGAAACAGCCATGAAAGTTATTGGTTTTACTCGCGACAATGATGGATTGATGCGTATCGTACTGACACAGCCCTACGTAAATTGTCTCCGATTGGCAACAAAGAAAGAAATAGACGATATGGTATTCACAAAAGGATTTCGTGACAACTGGAACGGACAAGGTGTGACCCAGACAGCGACTGTTTTTTGAGCGGATTGCTTTCGGCTATAGGCGTTCAGTTGTTTGGCTGGAGCCGTTCAGTTGTTTGGCTATAGCCGAACGGTTGAAAGGATGCCACTTTCTCCCTCGAAGGACGGCACTAATACCCCATCACCAGTAACCTGTTACCCCTACGCAAGGCATCTTTAACTGTGATCGGAGGCATCGGACACTCTCGTCTTACAAAGCCTTAGGTTACGTTCATGATGAGGATGTGTCAAAATAGGCACATCCTCTATGAGACACAATAAGGCGGAAGACCTCACAGTCCTCCACCTTATTATATTATATCGGGTGCCATTAAAAGGCAATCCTAAAAGGGCAGGTCGTCAGCACTACCCTCGCCTACTGGTTCCTGTGCCGGAGGGAACGGTGCAGTGGCATCCTGAGGAGCAGCCTGTGCTGGGGGGAACGGCGCAGTCTGAGGAGCAGCAACGGGAGCGGCGCCACGAGTCACATTATAGGCACGAATCTCATTAAACCAACGTCCGTTGTACTCATGCGCATCAATATCAAAACTTACAGTGAGGTCTTCTCCATTCTGGATATTGAATTGTTTGATGCGGTCTTCGCCAAAGATACGGAAGACACATTTACGAGGATACTGACCAGGAACCTCAATCACATACTCCTGAGACATCCAAGGGTTGCCAGTACGTGATGACACGCCACTGTTTGCTGGTAATACAGCAATAATCTTACCTGTTAATTCCATAATAATTTATTCGTTATTAATTGTTGATTTTACGTTTCAGATTGCGAAATTACGAAAAATACTTTTAATTTGAGAATATTTTACGGAATATTTTTGCATTTGAATAAGTTATTTTGTATTTTTGTAGTCAATTTGAAGGACTTAAAACAAATAAATTAAATAACTCATGAGATTTACCGTATCAAGCACTGCGCTTAGCAGCAAACTCAATGCTCTTTCGAGAGTCATTAACAGCAAGAATTCCTTGCCTATTTTAGCCGACTTCTTATTTGATATTCAAGACAATGTGCTCTGCCTGACCGCTTCCGATAGCGAGAACATGATAAACACTCAGGTGGAACTGACAGACAGCGACGGCAATGCTCGCTTTGCCATTGGTAATCACGACTTGTTAGAGGCGGTGAAAGGTTTCTCTGAACAGCCTATCACCTTCGACGTCAACCAGCAGGAGAATATTGCTAAAATCAGTTATCAGAATGGTATGTTCTCCCTGCCCATTGAAAGTGCCGATGAGTATCCTCAGGCACAGTCTATCAGCGAGAGCGCGCACATCATCACTATTTCCAGTGACTTGCTGGCAGAGAATATCAACCGCTCATTGTTCGCTACTGCACAGGATGAACTTCGCCCAGTGATGAACGGCATATACTTCGACCTCACCCCAGAGTGTCTCGCTGTAGTTGCCTCCGACGGACATAAATTAGTACGTAACAAGGTTTTCACCATTCAAAGTGAGCAGCCTGCCGCATTCATCTTGCCCAAGAAACCTGCATCATTGCTGAAGAACCTGTTGCAGAAAGATGGTGGCGATGTGGAAATCCGTTTCGATGATCGTAATGCCCAGATTAATTTTGGTGACGGGCAGATCACCTGTCGCCTGATTGAGGGGCGCTATCCTAATTACAACTCTGTAATACCCCAAGGTAATCCTAATGTTCTGACTATTGATCGTCTCGGATTGCTCGCCGCCCTTCGTCGTGTACAGCCTTTCGCCAATGATTCCAGCAACCTGATTCGTTTCCATGTAGAAGGCGGGACATTACAACTGGACGCAGAGGACTACGACTTCTCGAAGACTGCCACAGAGCGTATGTCATGCGACTATAATGGTCAGCCGATGAGCATTGGGTTCAAGGGAGCCTCCTTCATTGAGATTCTGAGCAACTTCGACTGTCAGGATGTGATTATCCAACTTGCTGACCCCAGCCGCGCAGGTCTTGTACTGCCCTCTGAGCAGCCCGAGAATCAGGATGTACTGATGCTGATGATGCCCATGCTCATCAACGACTAAACGACAGGCGAATGAAACTGAACTTACAGAAACCGCTCGTCATATTCGATTTGGAGACCACGGGCCTTGACTTAGTCAAGGACCGTGTCATTCAAATATCATATATCAAGGTCTTCCCCGATGGAAAGGAAGAGCGTGGTAACTATCTCATTAACCCAGAGAAGTCTATCCCTGAGACTGTTGAGGAACTGACAGGCATCAAGAACGAGGATGTAAAAGACAAACCAACCTTTAGGCAAATGGCTCAGCAGTTGAATCAGATATTCAGCGGCAGTGATATCGCAGGTTATAACTCCAACCATTTCGATGTGCCTTTGCTTGCTGAGGAGTTCCTTCGTGCCGGTATCGACTTTGACTTCTCTAAATGTCGCCTGATTGATGTACAGACCATCTATCATAAGATGGAGCGCCGTAACCTCGCTGCCGCCTATAAGTTTTATTGTGGCAGGAAGATGGAAGAGGACTTTACCGCCCACCGTGCCAATGAGGATACAGAGGCAACCTATCGGGTACTACAGGGACAATTGGACATGTACACCCCTGAGAAGCAAGAGGAACCAGAGCGTGTACTTCAGAACGACATGCAGTTCCTTGCCGATTTCTCGAAAGCAAATAACAACATCGATTTCGCTGGACGTATTGTCTGGGGAGAGTTGAAAGACCGTACGGGCAAAACGGTCCTCGACAAGGATGGTGCCCCAATAATGACAGAGGTCTTTAATTTCGGTAAGTATAAAGGACAACCTGTCACACAGGTTCTTCGTTATGACCCAGGCTATTATAGTTGGATTCTCGCCGGCGACTTTACATACAATACGAAACAAGTACTCACACGGATTCGACTTCGTGAGAGTCAAATGAACGGATAGAGTATGCTTAAAGGGAAAAAAATCGTTTTAGGAATCACGGGCTCTATAGCAGCCTATAAGGCTTGCTACATTATCCGTGGATTGATAAAGGCTGGCGCTGAGGTCCAGGTTGTTATCACACCTGCAGGCAAAGAATTTATCACTCCTATCACGCTCTCCGCCTTGACACAGAAGCCTGTTATCAGCGATTTCTTTTCTCAGCGAGATGGCACATGGCACTCCCATGTAGCACTCGGACTATGGGCAGACGCCATGCTCATCGCCCCCTGTACTGCCTCAACACTCGGTAAGATGGCAAATGGTGTGGCAGACAACATGCTAATCACTACATACCTTTCCATGAAGGCGCCAGTATTTATCGCTCCTGCTATGGATTTGGATATGTTCCAACATCAAACGACTCAGGAAAACCTTCGAAAACTGCAGTCTTTTGGTAATCAGATTATCGAGCCTCAAAGTGGTTTCCTTGCCTCTGGACTGGAAGGAAAAGGACGCATGGAAGAGCCAGAACGGATTGTAGCCTATCTTGACCAAGCGCTCTCTACTACCCCACTCGCAGGAAAAAAGATTTTGATAACAGCCGGACCAACTTACGAGAAAATCGATCCTGTCCGCTTCATCGGCAATTACTCCAGTGGGAAAATGGGATTTGCCCTCGCTGAGGAATGTGCCCGCCAGGGGGCTGAGGTGGAACTGATAGCAGGTCCTGTCGCACTGACGACCAGTCATCCTCACATCCACCGAACAGACGTGGAGTGTTGCGAGGAGATGTATCAAGCGGCAACCCACCTTTATAAGTCAAGTGATGCCGCTATTCTCTGTGCCGCAGTTGCTGATTTCCGACCTGAGGACATTGCCAAGGAGAAAATCAAACGAGAACATGACGACCTTGTCATTCGTCTGAGACCTACTCATGACATCGCTGCGGCATTAGGGCAGATAAAGCGTAGTGACCAGCGACTCGTTGGCTTTGCCCTTGAGACTAACGATGAGTTGTCAAATGCCCAAAGCAAACTGGAACGTAAGAATTTTGACTTCATCGTGCTGAATTCTCTCCGTAACGAGGGAACCTGCTTCCAGTCAGATGAGAACCAGATTAGTATTATCTCCCGTCAGGGACTGAAAGACTATCCTCGTAAGCCCAAGAGCGAGGTGGCTATTGATATTGTCAACGAATTAGCATCCATCCTATGAGGAAATTTATCTGGCTTATCATCGTCTTACTCTGTCCATTCTATCTCCATGCACAGGAACTGAATGCGAAGATAACGATTAACCATGCCCAGATTCAGGGTACGGACGCCAGTGTCTTCGAGACACTACAACAGGCATTAGAGCAATTCGTTAACGAACGGCAATGGACTGATTATCAGTTCCAAAAGCATGAGCGTATCAATTGTAACTTTAATATCACTGTCACTAAATACAACAAGGACGAAAACCGCTTTGAGGCTACGGCAATGATACAGGCTAACCGTCCTGTCTATCACTCCACTTACACCTCCACCTTATATAATAATAAGGATGCTGACTTCAACTTCGACTATATCCAATACGACCAGTTGAACTTTCAGGAAGAGATGGTAGACAACCAGTTGACGGCACTCTTTGCCTATTATGCCTACCTGATTATTGGACTCGACCTTGACAGTTTCTCCCCTTTGGGTGGTACAGATATCCTGCAACGCTGCCTGAATCTTGTGAACAACACACAGAACTTAGGCTTCACAGGATGGAAGGCTTTCGAGACCAGCCGTAACCGTTTCGCCATCATCAACGACTATTTAGATGAGGCACTGAAGCCCTTACGCCAGTTACAATACGACTACTACCGAACAGGACTTGACGAAATGGCGAATAATGCGGAACGTGGCAGAACGAATGTCACGACAGCACTCAACAATTTGAAAGAGGCACACCAAAACAAGCCGTTAAGTCTGTTACCCCAGATATGGACTGACTACAAGCGTGATGAACTTGCCTCTATCTATCATGGGAAAGGTACTCAGAAAGAAAAGGAACAAGTCTACGAATTACTGTTCTCCATCAACGCTTCCCAAAGTAACGCATGGGAACAAATCAAGAACTGAAGATGCTTAAACAACTATACATCAAAAACTTCACACTGATTGATGAACTCGACATCGAGTTACGTCCTGGTTTCTCTGTCATTACGGGAGAGACGGGAGCCGGCAAGAGTATCATACTCGGCGCCATCGGACTCTTGTTAGGACAACGTGCTGACTCGAAGACCATCAAGCAAGGGACTGACCGATGCGTCATTGAAGCGCATTTTGACCTAAGCCGTTATCAGTTGAAGCCTTTCTTTGATAATCACGACATCGACTATGACACCGACGACTGCATTATTCGCCGAGAACTTACGGCAACAGGGAAGAGTCGTGCCTTCATCAACGACACACCCGTTTCCCTGTCGTTACTAAAAGAGTTGGGCGACATGCTGGTGGATGTCCACTCTCAGCATCAAAACCTGCTATTGGGAAAACAAGACTTCCAATTAGAGGTGGTCGATACTATTGCGCAGGACTCAGACAGTCTTGTCGACTATCAACAAGAATACACGGCATATCATAACAAAAAACGACAGTTACAGGCTCTACAGGATGAGATGGAGCGCAACCGCCAGAACATAGACTTCCTGCAATTTCAATACAACGAACTGGAACAAGCCCAACTGGTTGAGGACGAGCAAGAGGAGATGGAGCAACAACGTGATACGATGGAGCATAGCGAGGACATCAAGACCGCACTCTACGAGACCCACCATCATCTTTCCGATGACGAGCAGGGTGTTCTCCCCCTACTCCACAAATCACTCGCAGCCCTACAATCTATCTCGAAGGTCTATCCTGACACAGAGGAGTGGATCCAGCGCATAGAGAGTTGTCAGATAGATCTCAAAGACATCTCACTGGACGTGGAAAGTCGTTTAGATGATATTGATTTCAACCCTGCCGAACTGGATCGTATCAACCAACGTCTTGACAGGATCTACGACCTGCAAAAGAAATACCATGTCGAGACTGTTTCCGAACTCATCCAACAACGTGACAACCTGAAACAGCAACTAAGTCTGATCGGAAACAGTGACGAGGCTGTGGCGACATTACAAGAGGAACTCCGCATACTTCATGGAAAATGTACGCAAACAGCAGATAAACTTACTAAACTCCGTCAGAAAGCCAGTAAGGAAATCGAGCAACAAATGCGAGAGCGCCTAAAATCACTTGGAATGCCGAATGTGCGTTTTGAGGTGGTCATCCAAAAGACCGACCTCCATAAGGACGGACAAGATGACATTGCCTTCTTGTTTAGCGCCAACACATCCAGCCCCTTGCAACCTATCGCACAGGTAGCCTCTGGCGGTGAGATAGCCCGTGTCATGCTCTCCCTGAAAGCAATGATTAGTGGGGCTGTCAAACTCCCCACCATTATCTTCGATGAGATAGACACTGGTGTCAGTGGCAAGATCGCCGAGCGTATGGCGGAGATCATGCAGGAGATGGGTGCCAACGACCGTCAGGTGATCTCCATCACCCACCTGCCACAGATCGCGGCGAGAGGCACTACCCACTATCGGGTTGTCAAATCAGAGAGTAAGACGGCTACTACCACACGGATGCAACTGCTCACCCCGCAAGAACGCATCAACGAGATCGCCCAGATGCTCAGTGGCAGTGATATCACTGCTGCTGCCATACAGAACGCTAAAGAACTTTTGAAATCATGAAAAGAATATTATTTGTTTTATCCTTATACCTATTCTCCCTTCTGCCCCTGTCCGCTCAGTCATGGGCATCCAAGGCTGCGAAGTCGTTATTGACACTGAAGACTTTCTCCACCGACGGCACCCTTCTTGCCAGCAGCACGGGTTTCTTTATCGGTGCAGACGGTGAGGCAATCAGTAGTTATGCACCTTTCAAGGGAGCATCTCGTGCCGTGGCAATCGACGCACAAGGAAAGGAATATCCTGTCGAGTTCATACTTGGCGCCAATGAGACCTATGATGTGGCAAAGTTTCAGGTTGCCACACGGAAGACTCCCCCACTCACCGTCGCCACATCCGCAACCACCGGTAGCAGTGTATGGCTCCTGCCTTACGCTGTCAAGAAGACACCTGATTGCATACAAGGAACCATCAGCAACGCAGAGCAATTTCAAGATAACTACCAGTACTACACCCTTCTGTTAAATGCCGAGGAGAACCATATCAGCAGTCCTATTCTCAACCAGAATGGTGAGGTGGTAGGCATCCTTCAGCCTTCCGCTGGCGACAAGAAAGGCACATCCTATGCTGTCAGTGCCCGTTTTGCGGCAGACCTGAAAATCAGCGGACTAAGCATCAACGACCCTGTCATGAAACAGACCCAGATTCCTATCGCACTGCCTGACGATGCAAAGGAGGCTATCTTGTCCCTCTTCCTTGCGTCATCCTCAATGAGCGAAAACCAATATGCCAATATGGTGGAGCGTTTCATCCAAAAATTCCCCAACGAGGTCGACGGTTATATCTACCGTGCCCGCTATCAGACTTCTAAAGGTAATTTCAGCAGTGCCGAGGAGGATATGCAGAAAGCAGTAAAGATTGGCGGAACACAAGATGACGTTCACTACCAATACGCGGAACTCATCTACCAAAAAGAACTCTATCATAGTGACAAGCCTTTCTCCGCATGGTCACTCGATAAGGCTTTCGGCGAGTCACAGGAGGCGTACCGCATTAATCCCATGTCCATCTACTTGCAGCAACAAGCGCAGATCCGCTATGCACAGGCACAATATACCGAAGCATATAACATCTACGAGCAACTAACCCGTAGCGAATTGCGCAGTGCCGATATCTTCTATGCCGCAGCCCAGTGTAAAGCACAATTAGGAGAGACTGACCAGTATACAGCACTCTTGGATAGTGCTGTCAACCAGTTCAGCCGTCCCTATGTCAAGACAGCAGCACCCTATCTCCTGGCACGTGCCCAGGTGCTGTTGGCACAAGAGAAATACCGCCCTGCCGTCAACGACTTCAACGACTATGCAGCCCTCATGGGTACACAATTAGGACCACAGTTCTATTACAATCGCTTTATAGCAGAGTCAGGCGGTCATCTCTATCAACAGGCACTCGAAGACATCAACAAGGCAATAGAATCTGCACCCACTGACCCCATGTATCAAGCAGAGAAAGCCTCTCTGGAGGTACGCGTTGGCATGCACAAGGAAGCCATGGAGACAGCACGCCAACTGATTCAGTTGTCACCAGAACTCTCCGATGGATATCTGTTCTTGGGGTTGGCACAGTGTCTCACAGGACAGAAGACCGAGGGAGTCCAAAACCTCAATAAAGCAAAGGAAATGGGTAATGAGCAGGCGCAATCTTTGATTGACAAATATGCTAAATAAAATACTTTATTAATTTAAAACTTTAAGATTATGAAAAATGTACCTGAAATGAAGATTGGAATCGTCGCCGTCAGTCGCGATTGTTTCCCAGAGTCACTTGCTGTCAACCGTCGTAAGGCTGTTATCACTGCGTATGAGAAGAAATATGGCAAGGAGGGTATCTATGAGTGCCCCATCTGCATCGTAGAGAGTGAGATTCATGCCCAGCAGGCACTTGCCGATGTACAGAAGGCAGGCTGTAATGCTCTCGTTGTATATCTTGGCAACTTCGGTCCTGAGATTTCTGAGACCATGCTTGCTGATTGGTTCCAAGGTCCCACCATGTTCTGTGCTGCCGCTGAGGAGACACAGAACGATCTGATTGACGGACGTGGTGACGCCTACTGCGGTATGCTGAATGCCAGCCAGGCTTTGTCTCTGCGCAAGACGCGCGCTTACATCCCAGAGGAGCCCGTTGGTGATGCCGACCAGTGCGCTGAGATGATTCACGAGTTCTTCCCCATCGCACGTGCTATCGTTGGTCTGCAGAACCTGAAGATCATCAGTTTCGGTCCTCGTCCAAACAACTTCCTTGCCTGCAATGCTCCTATCCGTGCCCTCTATGATCTCGACGTGGAGATTGAGGAAAACTCGGAACTCGACCTGTTGGAGGCATTCCAGAAGCATGCTGGTGACCCACGCATTGACGATGTGGTGAAAGATATGGCTCAGGAGTTGGGTGCAGGCAACAAGATTCCTTCTGTATTGCCGAAACTCGCCCAGTATGAGTTGACACTGACTGACTGGATTGAGGCACACAAGGGCTCTCGCAAGTATGTGGCAATGGCTAACAAGTGCTGGCCTGCTTTCCAGACCATGTTCGGTTTCGTTCCTTGCTATGTCAACAGCCGTCTGACTGGTCGTGGCATCCCCGTTGCCTGTGAGGTGGACATCTATGGTGCCCTGTCTGAGTTCATCGGAACCTGCATCACACAGGATGCTGTTACCTTGCTCGACATCAACAACTCCGTACCTCGCGACATGTACGAGGAGAGCATCAAGGGTAAGAAATTCGAGTGCGACACCTATACCGACAAGGAGATCTTCATGGGCTTCCATTGTGGTAACACCGCTTCCTCAAAGGTTTGCAGTTGCCAGATGTGCTTCCAGCGCATCATGGCTCGTGCCCTGCCTGTGGAGGTAACGAACGGTACACTGGAGGGTGACTTGAAGCCTGGTAAGGCAACTGTTTACCGTCTACAGTCTACCGCTGACACCAAGTTGCGTGCTTATATCGCACAGGGTGAGATTCTGCCAGTGGCAACCCGCTCATTCGGCAGCATCGGTACCTTCGGTATCAAGAATATGAGCCGTTTCTATCGTCACGTACTCATTGAGAAGCACTACCCACACCATGCCGCTGTGATGTTCGAGCATGCTGGTAAGTATCTCTGGGAGGTTCTCAAGTACATGGGTATCCCCGTTGAGGAGATCGACTATAACTTCCCGAAGGGTAACTATTATCCCACAGAGAATCCATTTGCGTAAATGCAGTGATGAATAAAAGGAAAGAGGATGCGATGGTGCATCCTCTTTTTTATTTGTCAATCTACGAAGGTGCCGCCTCCACGGGTCGAAGGTGCCGCCTCCACGAGGTATGGGGATGCCTTGCATCAGCCATAGGAGATATTGGCATTTTCAAAGGTCGTTTTGGTAAAAACAGTACTATTGATAGCGAAAAGATCCTCAATTGTAGAATATACTTCTGACACTATTTACACTATATACCTTGTTAAGCGCTTTATTGGTCTCATTTAAATACAGGTGGTGCCGCTGAAGGAGTTGTTCTTCAGCAGTTTCCAGCCCTTGCGCTTGAGACTTGATGCCACCACGTCTGACGGACGTTGCTCACGTCGGTCTGACTGGCATCGTGCT
>ERZ842401.7165-NODE-7165-length-11539-cov-21.651863_pt1 | contig 11539 bp, 8 predicted proteins | sample MGYA00521270_ERZ842401 | MGnify/ENA primary metagenome ERZ842401 (study PRJEB31892, sample SAMEA3878208) | bioreactor metagenome | biome: Moose rumen | place: Sweden | collected 2011-10 | study: EMG produced TPA metagenomics assembly of the PRJEB12797 data set... | reverse complement strand
CAAAGCATACAAGCAACTCAAATTATTTTTTTGACCTTGAAAAATCTGCATTTACTTTTCTTGCGCCAGAATCCGTTGGCGAACTTCAAATGACTTTTAAGACGATTCCGTATCCGACGAGCAAGAAAATTTCTTTGCAAATAAAAGGCGGTTCAAACGAATATTGGCTTTCGTTTCGATTTTATAATATGCGCTATCCGCTCAAAAAAGTCGAATTTTCGCAAAATGGCACGGATTTTTCAGAAATCCAAAAACTGGACGGAAACAAAAATAATTGGTACATGATTCCAAGCGGAACTCATTTGCTTTCTGGGGCGCATTATTTTAGATTGACAGACGTGTACGACCACATTGTTACAACAAAATATCTTGGCTCGTTCTCCGCCGAGACTTCTTTTTCTACGGGCGTTAATTTTGATTATTAAACGGAAGGTTTGTTGTATGTCATTCTGAGTGGAGCGAAAAATCTCATTTTTTTTATCGAATTATCGGAAACGGAGATTTTTTTGTCGCTTTGCCCTCAGAATGACATATTTTCTTATTTTGCGTTCTTCCTGTACGCCTCCCAGGTGGACTTGAGGAGCGTGTCAACGTCGGAGTGCTTTGGAACCCAGCCGAGCTTCTCGCGGGCATACGCAGAGGTCGCGACCAGTGCGGCGGGGTCGCCCGCGCGCCGCTCCGCGTAGTCCGCCCTGATTTCCCTGCCCGTGATTTTTCGGGCGGTCTCGAGCATCTCCTTGACCGTAACGCCCTTCTCGCTACCGAGGTTCACCACAAGGCTCTCGCCGCTTTTGGAGATGTAGTCGAGCGCGAGGACGTGCGCCACGGCAAGGTCGGTGACGTGAACGTAGTCGCGTATGCACGTTCCGTCGCGGGTGTCGTAGTCAGTTCCGAACACCTTCATCTTCTCCCGCATCCCCATCGCCGTCTCCATGATGACCGGGAGGAGGTTCGCGGGCTTCTGCTCAAGGCCGCAGGGAAACCCCTCCACGTCGTAGCCGGCCGCGTTGAAGTATCGCAGCGCGGCGAACTTGAGCGAGCGGAGCCTGTCGTACCACGCCATGATTTCCTCAATCTTGAGCTTGGTGAAGCCGTAGTAGTTCTCGGGATTCTTGGGGTGCTTCTCGTCAATCGGCAGGTACTCAGGCTCCCCGAACACCGCCGCGCTCGACGAGAACACCATCTTGAGGCAGCCGTGCCTGACCGCCGCGTTCATTATGTTTATCGTCCCCGTGAGGTTGTTCACGGAATACTTCTCGGGCTCCACCATGCTCTCGCCCGCCGCCTTGAACGCCGCAAGGTGGACGAACGCGTCGAAGCCGCGCGCGAACGCCGCGTCCAAGTCCTGCTGAATCAGAATGTTCCCGTAGATGAACTCGTTCTCCGAAAAGAGATTCTGCCGAAGCCCCGACGAGAGGTTGTCGAACACCGCGACCGAATGCCCCTTCCTCATCAGCTCCTTCACAACGTGCGAGCCGATGTACCCGGCCCCGCCTATCACCAAAACTTTCATTTGCATTTCTCCAAAACAAGATTTTCCGCGCTTTTTTTGCGCAACCGATTGCGTAAAATTGTAGTAGATTTTTTTCAAAAAGAAAAGCGGGGATTTTGCCTTTTCCAAATCCTCGCTTTTAGAATTCGCTTTTTTGATTTTGTTTTTTCAAAATCACGACCGACCGTATTTGTCCTCAAATCGAATGATGTCGTCTTCTTCCAGATACGCGCCAGATTGCACTTCAATGAACTCCAGCGGGAGTTTTCCTGGATTTTCTATCGAATGAATCGTTCCCAGCGGAATAAACGTGCTTTGATTTTCTGAAAGAATGAACTCGCGCTCGCCATTTTTGACTTTTGCCGTTCCCGAAACAATTATCCAATGTTCCGCGCGATGATAGTGCATTTGCGTGGACAATTTTTGCCCAGGTTTTACCGTAATGTGTTTTACGCGGTATCGATTTCCGAGTTCAATCGTTTCGTATTGCCCCCACGGTCGGTAGCCCACGGTATTTTCCGAAGCGCACGTTTTTCCATCTCGTTTCAAAGAATCCACGATGGATTTTACGTCTTCCGCTTTTGATTTTTCTGCAACAAGGAGCGCGTCTTTTGTGTCAACGATTACGATGTTTTTTAATCCAACTGCTGTAACCGTTCGATTTGCGTCATTTCTCGAAAAAATCAGCGAATCTGAAACGTCGTTCAAAATCGAGTTTCCGCGAACAACGTTGCCGCGTTCGTCTTTTTTTCCAACCGACCAAACGCCGCCCCAAGAGCCAACGTCGCTCCAAGATGCGTCCAGCGGAACGACTTTTCCGATTTTTGTTTTTTCCATGACCGCATAATCGATTGAAATTGAAGGGCTTTTTGAAAATGAATCGCGGTCAAGCCGCACAAAATCTAAATCGGTTATGGCTCGCTCCGTTGCTTCTTCCACGGAAGAAAAAATTTCTGGGCAAAGCGAGTTCAATTCGGCTAAAAACGCTGTTGCTCTAAAAACAAACATTCCGCTGTTCCAAAAAAAGTCGCCGTTTTTTTCAAAACGTTCAAGGTATTTTTGTGCGTTTTCTTCGTTTGGTTTTTCCACAAATTGCTGAATAGAACTCACGCCGTGTTTTCCGTCGGTTTGAATATAGCCGTAGCCCGTTGCCGCAAAAGTGGGCTTTACGCCAAACGTTACAAGGCTTCCGTTTTTTGCTTCTTCGACCGCTTTTTCAAGCGCGTTTTTGAACGATTGCACGTTTTGAATGTCGTGGTCTGCGGGAAGAATGACGAGAATTGCGTCCTCGGAGATTTTTTTTGCTTGCAACGCCGCCGCCGTGATTGCGGGCGCGGTATTTTTTGCAAGCGGTTCAAGAATAATCGTGGGCTTTTTGAATCCGATTTGAGAAAGTTGCTCAGCAACCACAAATCGGTGCTGCTCGTTACAAACAACGATTGGATTTGAAATCGGAAGTCCAGAAAGCCGCAAAATCGTGTCTTGAATCATCGTGTGTTCAGAAATGAGGCGCAAAAATTGCTTTGGAAATGACGCACGCGAAAGCGGCCAAAGCCTTGTTCCGCTTCCGCCTGAAAGAATGACAGGAAAAATCTGTGTATTATGTTCCATAAAAAACTCCCTTTTATCTCCATTATTCTGACATTGGATGGTCGGCAAGATAACCGCCCATTCTTCTCGTTACGGCAATGTTTATGTAGTGAATTGACACAAAAAACACAATCGTGAACGAAAACGCAGAAAGAAGCAGCGCAGTTCCCGTTTTTCTTCCCACAAACGCGGTCATAATCGATACCACGGAAATCAAAGTCTGAATCGTAAAGAGCAACAGTTTTATCACAAATTCCGAAAATCCGATATTGATGAGTTTGTGGTGAATGTGCCGTCTGTCTGGCGAAAAAAACGAACGATGCTCTCGTTTTCGGCGGATTATGGCGGCAAAAACGTCGATTATGGGAATTGAGGAAATGAGCAACGCGAGAAGCGGGCGATTAAACGAAATCGTTTCTTCGGTGCGACACATGAGCGGAAAAATCGCGAGCGCGTATCCAATCGAAAGGCTGCCGCCGTCGCCAAGAAAAATCTTTGCTTTTGGACGATTCCAGACCATAAACCCCGCGATTGCGCCGCAAAGCAAAAAAACGAGCGTGTTTTCAGAAAATCCTTTGAGCGCAAAAATAGTGCCGTATGCGATTAGTCCTAAAATTGACAAACCGCCGCATAGCCAATCCATTCCGTCTATGAGATTATATGCGTTTACAACGAGAATTACCCAAAAAAACGTGATGATTCGTCCAGTAATGGGCGCAAACGGCAAAGAAAATCCAAATATGCTGTCAAAATAATACGGACTTATAATAACACACGTTGCTACAATAGTTTGAATTAAGAATTTCATTCTTGCTTTTAAGTTCAAAAAGTCGTCGGCGACTCCCGTAAAAAAAACGATGGCAAATCCAAGCGAAATGGGAAGCGCGGTTTTTAAGTCAAAGAGGTTCTTTTGAACGCAAAACGGAATCGAAAACAAAAGAAATGAAAGCACAACCGCAATTCCGCCCAAGCGCGACACTTTTCCTTGATGAATTTTCCGCGGGTCAACTTCGTCATACCAGTTGCATTTTTTGCAAATAAGAATTATAAGCGGACAAAGCGCAAAAGAAACCAAAAATGTCGCTAAAACTGCAAATCGCATCAGGGAATTCTCCAAAAAATGACAGAATTTCCGCGTTGCGGGCGTTGCGGGCGTTGCGGGCGTTGCGGGCGTTGCGGGCGTTGCGGGCGTTGCGGTTCTTTTCATTATATCGCAAAAATCGACATTTTTCAATAAAATAACCTTGTTTTTGAAGCCTTGTTTTTGTACGATTTTCGCGGAGACGGAAAATTTATGGATAAATACGAGCGCATTCTTTTTATCGACAAAATGATTTCTTCGGGTTCGCGTCCAACGCAAAGCGAGATTGTACGCGCTATTTCGAGTATTTGCGGACACGTGAATCGTACTACGGTTTGGCGAGATTTGAATGAACTCGAAAGAAAATTCCACGCACCACTCGATAAGCAAGATTACGTTGATTCTTGTGGAAGAAAAAAATGCGGTTATATTTACACCGAGCCGACTTTTCGAGTTCCCGCGATGTTCAGTTCGGGGGCAAAAATAAAATCGGCGCAACTTATGCTTCGACTTCTTGAGAGCGTTCGCGGAAATCCAATTTACGACGAGGCAAAGGAAGTTTTTTCTGAACTCGGAACGGAAGCACCCGTTGTTGAACCGAACGGCGAAATTCGATTTAGAATCGATAACGCGGCAAGAATTATTTTTCTGGGGTTTCCGTGCGTGTCAATTCCTAACGAAACGTGGCAAACCGTCCGCGATTCCATACAGGGCAACAAAATTCTCCAATTTTTGTACAAAAACAATGAACGGACGGTCGCGCCGTATCAACTCATTTTTAGTCATGGAAATTGGAATCTGTGGAGTTTTGAGTACGGAAGCAAAACGAGAAAATTGTTCACGTTGAGCGAAATGACGAATGTTCGACTCCGAAGCGGAAAAGCAAACGAGTTTGTGCTTCCCGTCGATTTTGATTTTAGAGCGGAAACGTCTGGTCAATTTGGAACGTTCAAGGCGCAAGAAAAAACGCGGGTAAAAATCCGACTTCGCGGCTATGCGGCCAAATACGCAAAAATTCGCGTTTGGGGCGAATCTCAAAGCATTTTGGAAGAATCTGAGTGGACAACGATTTCTTTTACGACCACGCAATTTTCCTCTGAAAAAAGTGCACCAGGCCCGATTTTAACGTGGATTTTGGGGTGGGGAAGCGATGCTGTGCCGATTGAACCTTTGGAACTCGTGGATTTGTGGAAAGCAAAAATCCGCGAAATGAACGAAATCGCTTTTTCAAAAAACTGACCGCGCGGTTTTGGTGATAAAATCTGCGTTTTGTGTTAAACTTGTTCATTCTTTTTTATGGAGCAAATTATGCAAATCACAGACTCAATCAAATACATTGGCGTGGACGACCACGAAATTGACCTTTTTGAGGGGCAGTTTGAAGTGCCTGCCGGCATGGCGTACAATTCCTACGCGATTCTTGATGAAAAAATCGCGATTATGGACAGCGTGGACGCGCATTTTGGCGACGAATGGCTCGCAAACATCAAAAATGCGACGGCTGGGAAATCGCCCGACTACCTTGTGGTTCAGCACATGGAGATGGATCACAGCGCGAATATCAAGCGATTTACGGAAACCTATCCGAATGCAAAAATCGTTTCGTCGCGCATGGCGTTTACCATGATGAAAAGTTACTTCGGCTCAGACTTTGCGGACAAACAGATTGTCGTGGCGGAAGGAAGCAAACTGGAACTGGGCGCGCATACATTGCAGTTTATTGGCGCGCCCAATGTGCACTGGCCGGAAGTTTTGTTCACGTATGATTCAACCGACAAAGTGCTGTTCAGCGCGGATGGATTCGGCAAATTCGGCGCGAACGACTATGACGATCCCGAAGGTTGGGCATGTGAGGCGCGAAGATACTATTTTGGCATTGTGGGCAAATTCGGCGCGAATGTGCAGGCGGTTTTGAAGAAAGCGGCAGGATTAGAAATCAACACGATTGCGCCGCTTCACGGACCGGTCTTGCACGGCGATGAAGCAAAAGAATCGCTCCGCTTGTACGACATTTGGTCAAGTTATGGTGTTGAAAGCGAAGGCGTGTGCGTCCTGTACACTTCGGTCTACGGAAACACCAAGCAGGTGGCAGAAAAATTGGCAGAAATCCTCAAAGCAAAAGGCTGCCCCAAAGTCGCCATCTCTGACCTTGCCCGCGAAGACACCTACGAGTGCGTGGAAGACGCGTTCCGCTACGGAAAACTCGTACTTGCCACCACCACTTACAACGGCGGCGTTTTCCCGATTATGCGTGAATTCATCGAGCATCTTACGGAACGCAACTACCAGAACCGAAAAATCGCCTTCATCGAAAACGGAAGCTGGGCACCAATGGCAATCAAAGGCATGGCGGCGATGTTCGAGCAGAGCAAAAACATCACGCTTTGCGAAACCAAAGTCACCGTAAAAATTGCAGAAACACCCGACACTGCGGCACAACTTGAAAAACTCGCCGATGAGATTTTGAAGTAATCCAGTAGCGAAAAACATAGATTTTTCTCTAACGTTCAAAATGACGGTAACATTAGACCTGTTCTGAATCTTATGATTTCTCTTAGGTCTTTGCGAGTTTTTTAGGCTAAAGCCTTGCAAAAACTCGGTTTTATTCGGAAGGTTTTCGGAAAACTGAAATTTCCGAAAACCTTTATTTATGTTACAAAATGGGGTAGTGTTATTGAATGTATGTTAAAAATGGTGGTTTCGACTCGCTCAACCACCGCAGAATTGATATACTAAATCACTGCAGAATCGGCATAGCAAATGTCAATATAATTTTGATAACACTACTAAATTTTTTAGGAGGATTTTTATGAAGAAAATTTTGTGTTTACTCACGGCGATTTTTCTTGCGAGTTCGGCATTTTCTGAGAAAATTCCGAAGACCACGATTGAAGCAACAAAAATGCGACATTTTTATGGCGAGCGGATTTCAATCACGCCGAATGACAAAACGGTCACGATTACGAAGGACAAAATCACGATTGCGCCCAAAGATGAGGGCGTGATGTACACGATTTCCGGCTATTTCAACGGTCAAATCGTAAACAAAACCAAAAACACGGTCTTAAAACTTGACAGAGTGTATCTCGAAAACACAAAAGGCGACCCAGTAATTTACGGCGAGGCAAAAACCGAAATCTCCACCTCAACAGACACCAAAAATTACATCGTCGCAAGCGGAAAGCCTGACCCGCGCACAAAATCAAAGTCAAAGCCAGCGGCGATTTACTGCAAGAAAAATCTCGAACTTGGCGGAAGCGGCTCGCTCTATGTGGTGGGCGATGTCTATCACGGAGTCAAGGCGGATGATGTAAAAATGAAGGGAAGCGGAAATTTCTACATTCAAGGAACGAAAAACGGCTCTGCAATCAACTGCGAGAATTTCCTCGTCGAAAAAGACAAGCGTTTCAAGGCGTATTTGCTCAATTCAAAGAATGCAATCAAGGCGGACTACACGATTTCGATTCAGTCAGGGATGTTCTATATTTATAACAACGAAACGGCATTCAAAACCGACACAAAAAAAGACGACCCCAAAAATCCGCACTCAGTCACGCTTTCGGGCGACACGATGGTCTTCACCACGCCCGACACAGAAATCTACGAAACCGAGAAAAACGCCTACAACAAAGCGGACGGCGTGGTCGTTTCCGACACGAATTTGCGCTACGACAGGACATTTTAGTATTGAATCTTTGGTGGTTGAGTTTGTCGAAACCACCTGTAACGACGGGCTGGCATTTCGGCAGGCTCAATGCCCGTATTTCTGCCACAATACATACTTTTTGTAACGCGACAAAAAAATCGCCGCCCGCTCCTTGTGGAAAACGGACGGCGATGCGCGCACTTTAGATGCGTCGGAAATTACTTTGCGTCGGAAGCCAAACCGTTTGCGTCGTCAGTTTTCAATTCAAATGATGCTGAGTCATCAGTAACAGTCACCTCAACTTCTTTCCATGTATCTGATGAAGTTCCTTTTTTCAAGACCAAGCTACCGCCCGTGACCTTTCCATTGCTGTCATTAAATGAGCTGCCTGTGTATGTGCCGGTCGCAATATATTTTGTAGTCGTCGTTGTGAAACCGAGTTGCGTGGGGTTGACCAACGTGCCAGTTCCCGCTTGGCGAACATACAAATACCAGTTTCCTTTTCCAGTTCCCTTGTACGAGAACTGAATCTGATAGTAGCAATTTTTGAAAGAATCTGATGCGTCAAAAGGCGCGTCAGACGTGTCAAAGTAGTGAATCATGTTTGAGTTTCCAGTCTTTGCAAGTTTGAACTCGCCGCCTTTTGCGTTGGCATCGCTGGCTTTTGCGGTAACTTCTTTTCCTTCGATTTTTACTTCGTAAGTTTGAGCAGAAGCACCTTTTACCGGCTTTGGCTTTCCGTTCTCGCCACCTGTCGGGTCTACATAGAATGCAATCGCAGTTATGGTTGTGGTTGTGTCAAACTCAGGTTTGCTTTTGGGGTCGTAAATATCCGCCGTTCCGTAGTCAAAATACTCAAGATATCGTTCAAGGATTTTATTCGTGTTGTTTGCCCCTTCCGCACTGACAACTTCGTTGTAAGCAGTTGAGTCAAATGTTACGTCAGGAGTAGTTCCGTCGATTGTGAATGCGATGTGGACCTCGTAATTGTCGTACTTTGCAGGCGCGGACATCGTGATTGTCTTTATGTCCGTTCCGCTCTCGCTGAAACTTACGACCAGCTCATCGTCCTCTTCTGTATCATCAGAACAAGAAATGAATACCCCCCCTAGTATCAAAGAGAGCGAAACGAACGCGCCAAAACACGCTTTTTTCAGATTTTTCATTGAAAATCCCCCTAAAAAATAAAATGTGTGCAGAATTATAGCAGATTTTCAAAAAATGTGAAGAGAAAACACAAAAAGCCCACGAAAATCAGTTTATTGAAATACACTTAAATATTTGTCGTTATTCGGTGGTTGAGCGCGTCGAAACCACCAGTTTATGTGTATTTATCTTGCTTTTAGGTCATTTCGACAGGCTCAATGACCACAGTATGCCTAAAATTTGATTTCCGTGCAAAAAGCCTTTCAAAAAACGGAAAATAGCGGTTGCTCTTCAAAATCTCCGCGCTTCCCGCTACAATTTTTGTATGAAAAAACGGCTTTCTTCTTTGATTTTGGATTCAAAAATAGAGATTCTTTCGCAATCAGGCTCTTTAGACGTGGACATTACGTCGATTGTTTTTGATAGTCGCGCGGTTTGCGCGGGTTCGCTTTTTTTTGCGCTTCCTGGAACGCACACAACGGGAAACGTTTTTATTTCCGATGCGATTTTGCGTGGCGCGGCGGCGGTGATTTTTGAAGGAGAAATCGACTCAAAAGACGAATCAAAAATCCGCGCCGTGCTTTGTGAGCAAAAAAAAGACGTGCCGCTCATTCGCGTTCCCAACGCGCGTTATGCAATGGCTCCCATTTCCGCAGCATTTTTTGAAAATCCTTCACATTCGCTTGCTGTGATTGGCGTTACGGGAACGGAAGGAAAATCGTCCACGGTGTCGTTTGTTTGGCAATTTCTAAAACTTTTGGGACATAAAGCGGGATTTATTTCCACGGTGCAATATTCCACGGGAGGAGAAGCGCAATCAAATCCAGAGCACACCACAACTCCCGAAGCTCCCGTTATTCAAGCCCGCCTTCGCGAAATGGTCGAAAACGGGTGCGAGTTTGCCGTTCTTGAAACGTCGAGTCACGGACTTTCCAAAAAACTCAATCGAACGGGAAATATCGAATTTGATTGTGGCATTTTTATGAACGTTACGCTCGAACATCTTGAATTCCACGGAACATTTGAGCAATATCGAGATGACAAGGCGAATCTTTTTAGGAAACTCGACGAATGTTCGCACGAAAAAAGTATCTGTGGAACAAAAAAAATCGTTCCTTCGTTTGGAATTGTGAATCTTGAAGACGAGAGCGCACCGTATTTTATTCAGGCAACAAAACAAAGCGTTCTCGGCTTTACAACGGAAGGACGGGCAGGCAGAAGCGCGGCAGAAGGCACGGACGCGGCGCCTCTGCCTCCGCTTCCACGGGGTGTGCCGTTTGTGCTTGCGCGAAACATTGCCACTGCTCGTTTTGGGCTGACTTTTGACATGACCGAGCCGAATGCCATTGACGAACACGCTCGTCCGCTTCCAAAAAAAGTCATTCGCGTAAAATCGTCTGTTTCGGGTGCGTTCAATGCGTACAACATAATGGCTGCGATTCTTGCGGTTTCGCGTCTTACGGGAACTTCGCCGGAGGAAATCGCGCCGCTTTCTGAAAAACTCGTTCCCGTAAAAGGGCGCATGACTACGATTGACAACGGGCAGCCGTTTGAACTCATCGTGGATTATGCGCACACGCCTTCAAGTTTTGAAACGATTTTTCCGCCCATTCGTAGGCGTTGTTCGGGAAAAATGATTTGCGTTTTTGGTTCTGGCGGAGAGCGCGATACGGAAAAACGCCCGCTTCAAGGAAAAATCGCCGCGCGTTTTTGCGACACGGTGATTCTTTCAAACGAAGACCCTCGGAACGAAGACGAAATGAAAATCCTTGAAGACATTGCCGTTGGTGCGCGACTTGAAGGAAAAAAAGACGGCGAAGACCTTTTTTTGATTCCCGACCGAACAAAAGCGATTCGTGCAGCACTTTCTCGCGCCAAAAACGACGACATTGTGCTTTTGCTCGGAAAGTCGCACGAAAATTCCATAATTAGCAAAGATGGAGCGCATCCTTACGACGAAATCCGCGAAGCAGAATCCGCCCTTTGCGAACTCGGCTACAACGGCTAGTTCTTTATTGAAAATAAAAATTCTCAGTGAGGATTTTGTCATTCGCCTTTTGCCTTCTTTAATGCAGACAGCATCTTCGCAAAGCAATCCAAAATCTCCCTCTTTTGCGTTTCCCACGGGTCAAATTGCATTCGCCATGCAGAATACTCTGTCGGATTTACTTGATGCGGAATGTCAGCGAGCAAGGCGCGGTATTTTTCTATTGCGGCAGACTTTTCTGCTTCGGGCGTATTTTTTCCGCCTTTGAATTCAAGATTGATTTTCAGGCGGACTAACTCTTCTTTTTCTGTGGGCGAATCGCCGAACAAAATGGCAATCCGCACATCTTCTATGCCGTCAATGTCATAGCGGAGAATAAAATCCTTGCCGCCAAACTTTCCTTTTTCGCTCCGCTCGTAGCCATCGCCCAAAATTTTTCTCAGTATGCTTTCGATTTCGCCGAATTTATCAAAAAGCTCATGCGCAATTTTGATTTTCGCATTTTTGTAGTTCCGCACAATCAGCCGTGCAATTCCGATGTTCTCCTCATTTGCGATGGTGTCGATGATTTCATTCGTGGCTTTTGCGTCCATGCTT
>ERZ842401.7164-NODE-7164-length-11540-cov-5.315455_pt1 | contig 11540 bp, 7 predicted proteins | sample MGYA00521270_ERZ842401 | MGnify/ENA primary metagenome ERZ842401 (study PRJEB31892, sample SAMEA3878208) | bioreactor metagenome | biome: Moose rumen | place: Sweden | collected 2011-10 | study: EMG produced TPA metagenomics assembly of the PRJEB12797 data set... | reverse complement strand
AAATGTCTCAGTGGGCTGCCGAGCACGTCATCGAGCGCATCAACGCCTTCCAGCCTACTAAGGAGAAACCTTTCGTGTTGGGTCTTCCAACAGGTTCTTCACCCGAGGGAATGTATGCTTGCCTGGTAAAGGCGAACAAAGAGGGACGTGTGTCGTTCAAGAACGTGCTGACGTTCAACATGGACGAGTATGTCAATCTGCCTGAATCGCACCCTGAGAGCTATCACTCTTTCATGGCTCGCAACCTGTTCGACCACATCGACTGTCCCAAGGAGAATATCCATATCCTGAACGGAAACGCCAAGGATTTGGCTGCTGAGTGTGCACACTACGAGGAGATGATTAAGGAAGCTGGCGGCATCGACCTCTTCATCGGAGGAATCGGTCCCGACGGACATATCGCTTTCAACGAGCCCTACTCTTCACTGACTTCACGCACGCGTGTGAAGACGCTGACCACAGATACTATCATCGCCAACTCACGTTTCTTCGACAATGACGTGAACAAGGTGCCTAAGCTGGCGCTGACCGTTGGCGTGGGAACAGTGATGGACGCCCGCGAAGTGATGATTCTGGTAAACGGCCACCACAAGGCTCGCGCACTGAAAGCCGCCGTTGAGGGCGCTGTGACGCACGAGTGGACTATCTCAGCCCTGCAAATGCACCAGCATGGCATCATCGTTGCTGACGAGCCCGCCACCGACGAACTGAAAGTGTCTACCTACAAGTATTTCAAGGATATAGAAAAAGACAACTTGCTGTAAATGAAAAAGACTGTATTGCTACTCATGGTGCTCTGCACCACACTTGCTCTACAGGCTCACCACACCGTCAGCTCTCCGAACGGACAGCTGACGGTTGTCGTTGATGCAGAGCAGGGATTGGCCACTTATGCCATTACGCTTGACGGACGTCAGATGCTGATGCCTTCGAGGTTAGGACTCACATCCAACATCGGCGACTTCACCAAAGGACTGACCATCAAAGAAGTGAAGGAGGGCAGCGTAGAGAAACATTACGACATGACGCGCACCAAGGCTTCGCACTCCGACTACAAAGCCAACAAACTGGACGTTGTGATGCAGAACGAAAAGGGGCATCTCATCACAGTAACCTTCTTGGTAAGCGATAATGACGTGGCGTTCCGCTACACCTTACACCCCCAAGAGAAAGGAAATCCCAAGACGGCGGTCATCTTCGGCGAGGCGTCCTCGTTCCGTCTGCCAGACGGTACTACGACGTTCATCTCACCGCAAAGCAAGTCAATGGTAGGATGGGAACGCACGAAGCCCAGCTACGAAGAGGTTTACTCTGCTGATGCTCCGATGACGGCTGCTTCAGCGTTTGGCGAGGGTTACGTCTTTCCAGCTCTCTTTCATATCGGCAATAACGGATGGGCGCTCATCTCCGAGACAGGCGTCACCAGCGGATATGTAGGCTCACACCTGAGCGACTTCGACAACCAAAACGGTTATACTATCGCCTATCCTATGGCTGGCGAGCTCAACGGACTGGGCTCCACGTTTGCCGGAATCCCCATTCCGGGCAGTACGCCGTGGCGAACCATCACTTTGGGCAAAAGTCTGAAACCCATCGTCGAGACTACCGTCAGCTACGACATAGTAGAACCGCTCTACCAGCCCTCGCAGTCTTACAAGCCTGGACGCTACACTTGGTCGTGGCTCATCTGGCAGGACAACAGTTGTAACTATCAGGACCAGGTGACATTTATAGACTTAGCAGCTACCATGGGCTATGAATACTGTCTGGTGGACGCGCTTTGGGACACACAGATTGGCTATGATAAGGTAGAAGAGCTGTCGGCCTATGCGCAGAAGAAGGGCGTCAGCCTACTGCTTTGGTATAACTCCAACGGATGTGAGAACGATGCGCCACAAGGGCCTCGACACAAGATGAACAACGCCATCGTCCGCGACCAAGAGATGGCATGGATGAAGAAGATAGGCGTGAAAGGCATCAAGGTCGACTTTTTCGGAGGTGACAAGCAACAGACCATGCAACTCTACGAAGACATCCTCTACGATGCCAACCGTTACGGGCTACAAGTTATCTTCCACGGATGTACGCTCCCACGCGGCTGGGAACGTATGTATCCTAACTACGTGGCTTCCGAGGCTGTGCTGGCTTCAGAAAACGTTTTCTTCACCGAGAGTGCAGCCATCCGCGAGGCTTTTGACCTGACGTTGCATCCTTTCTGTCGTAATGCAACGGCGGCTATGGACTGGGGCGGAACCATCATGAACCGTTATATGAGTCGCGACAATAAGAGTCGCCACACCCGTAAAACGACCGATGTGTTCGAGATAGCTTGTGCTATTACCGTTCAGACCTCGGTGCAGTGCATGGCCGTTCAACCTAACAACCTCACGGAACTGCCTCAGGTAGAAATCGACCTGATGAAGTCGTTGCCTACGACATGGGATGAAACACGCTACATCGACGGCTATCCTGGCCGTTATGTCGTACTGGCGCGTCGTCATGGCGACCAATGGTTTATCGCTGGACTGAATGCGGAGAAGGAAGCTAAGAAGTTGACGCTCTCCCTGCCGATGTTCTCAGCTGGTCAGACAGTCAGCTACTATACGGACAACAAAGAAGGTTATGCCGAACTGAAACAGCTCAAGATTGACAAGAAGCAACAGGCGAAAGTCGTTATCCAACCCAATGGAGGGATGATAGTGAAAAGTGAATAGTGAATAGTGAATAGTGAAAAGTGAAAAGTGAAAAGTGAAAAGTGAAAAAATCGGGTAGCCTACGTGGGTTACCCGATTTTTATTTCTTCAATCTAAAGGAGTTCTCAATACTGTTCAGCTCAGCTACGAAGGCTTTGTCAATCTTCAGGCGCTGTTCTATCGTAGAACAACTGTGAATAACGGTGGAGTGGTCTCTTCCACCGATAAGCTGACCAATTCGCGAAGCTGGCATCTTGGTGTATTTCTGAGCCAGATACATTGACACCTGACGCACCAACACATAGTCACGCTTACGCGAACGGCTGACTACCTGTTGCTGGCTGACATTGAAGTGAGTACATACCTTGTCAAGGATATCATCGATGGTCAACGGATGGTTGTCCACTTTCACGGCACGTTTGATGATACGCTCAGCCAGTCGCATGTCGATATGCGTGTTGTAAACCACACTATATGCCAGCAGCGAGTTGATGACTCCCTCCAAATCGCGCACGGAGCCATTAGCGGTCTCAGCGATAAACTGGATGACATCCTCGGGAATCTTCAGACCGTCACGACGGCACTTAGCATTCAGGATATCAACACACAGCTGAACGTTAGGCTTCTCCAACTCAGCAATCAAGCCACAAGAGAAACGCGTCAGCAGACGGTCTTTCACACCCAACAGGTCGACGGGAGGACGGTCGGAGGCCAGAATAATCTGTTTGCCCAGACGGAACAGGTGGTCGAAGATGTGGAAGAAGGTGTCGAGCGTCTTTGCCGCCGTTGCCCACTCCTGAATGTCATCGACTATCAACACGTCGATGCTCTGATAGAACTGGATGAACTCATTCACCGTGTTCTGGCGCACGGCATCCGTGAACTGCACCTGGAACAGGCGGGCTGACACATAGAGAACACGCCTGCGCTGATACATCTCCTTACAACGCACACCAATGGCATTGATGAGGTGTGTCTTGCCGCATCCTGAAGGACCAAAGACGAAGAAGGGGTTGAATGTCGACTTGCCTGGATGCTCAGCGATAGAAAGTCCAACGGTACGGGGCAGTTTGTTGCTGTCGCCCTCGATGAAGTTCTGGAAGGTCTTATGGATATCCAACTGAGGATTCAAGTCCTGCGGAACAGCATCCAGCACCGTTGGTGCCTTGTTAGCACGGGTGGTGACAGGAGTCGACTCAATATCCACAGCCGACTCGCCCTCAATCTTCTGGCCGATGTTATGCTGACTGTCCGTGATGACGCGATAGGTCAGCTGAACGCTTTGTCCGAAGCAGCGCGTCAGCACCTTGCTCAGCAAACCCACATAGTATTGCTCCAAATACTCATACACGTACATGCTCGGCACTTGTACGAGAAGAGTCCGGCTGTCGGCATCGAAGCGCTCGAAGACGATAGGCTCGAACCAGGCTTTGTATTGTTGCTCAGTGACGTTCTCCTTAATCAGATGAAGGCAGTTGTCCCAAAGCACCTTTGGATTATTTACCATGCGGTGTTATACCTTTTTAATTATTAATAAGACGAATTGGTCTGTGTTTATTGTTTTCGATTGCAAAGGTCGCAATTTTTTCTCAATCCTCCAAATATGTATTTTTCCTCACGTTACATGCAAGACGATGTAACATGCTAATTTTAGGGACTTTAAAGATTTCGAAAGTCACAGATTACAAACGTACGCTTGTAAAATTTCAACCCGCTAAATATCAGACGCTTACACATCTGTGCACACTCCGTTCCCCCTGTGCATTCCCAGCTTTTTCACAAGCCATAAACTGCTAGTATATCAAGCAGTTGGGATGACTGTGTAGAAGTATCTTCGATCGATCTCTATTATTTAGACAAAATAAAAATTAGACTAAATTTTAATTAGTTTTTCCTTCCGAAAACCGAGAAGTGTACGTAGCGTTTTGGACGCGCTTTCAAGTCGGTCAACAACGAGTCAGCCGATGCGACTGTAGACGTCAGGTTCTGATAGAGCGTGGGGTCACGCATCAGCAACCCCAAGGTTCCTTCGTTGCTGTTCAGCTTATCCGTCATCTGTTGCACGTTAGCCAACGTCTCGTTCACCTTGGCAGTCATGCCGGCAATGTCGATAGCTGCCAGATTACCCGTCAACTGTTGCGTGTTATCCAGCACACCGTTGGTCTTGGCCATCAGGGCAGGCACCTCTTTGTTCAGCGAAGCCGACAGCATCTTCAGCTCCGCACTGGTAGCATTGAGGTTTCCCGTCATTCCTTCTACATTGTGCAGGGTGTTGCGCAGGGCAGGGTCGGCCAGCAGGGTATTCAGACTCGCCATGATGGAGTCGAGCTTGGGCAGCATCTTCTCGACGACTGGAATCATGTCGCCCACCTTGGACATCACACCTTTTTCCTGGTCGCCACCGATGGTGTCTCCTAAGCTGATGATGTTGAGCGGGTCTTCACCCAGTATCAGGTTAATCTTGATATTTCCCAGCAGGTCGCTGGCCAGTTCGGCATGTGAACCGCGCGGCACGCGCATATTCTTGTTGAGGTCCAGCTCAGCAATAATCTTACCCTGGGGATTATAGTCGTAGTTCAGCGACTTGACGACACCTACCCGATAACCATTGGCATAGACGGGCGACGATGCTGACAGTCCGCTGACATCGTCGAAAGCCACATAATAGGTTGCCTCGCTTGAAAAGAGGTTGAGGCCTTTCAGGAACTGCATTCCGTAGAACAACACAACAATACCAGCAATGGCGGTAAGCGCTATTTTCACTTCCTTAGTAAAGAATTTCATCGTTCTTATTTTTTATTTCTATTATTCTTATATTCGCGGATGGCCTCGTGAACGTCCATCTTCTTCCCGTCCCTGAAAGCCACGACAAAAGCCTGAGGGAACTGGCTCAGCAGCGACTTGCGCAACTGGGCTATCTCGTTATAGTCTTCCGAAGCTCCCAATGTATATTTATAAAGTCCGCCCTCTTCATAGCAAGTGGCCTCCGAGTGACCTTGCAGCTGAGCCGACTGGGGCTTCAGTCGGGAGGAGCTGGCCAGAATCTGGAGTTTGAAGACGGGAGCCGAAACTTTGGCGGTGTCTTTTTGAGCCACCGGCTCAGCAACTTTTTGGGGTTCGGCGACGGCCTTGACCGTATCCTGACGCTCTGCCACAGGGGCGAGTTCCTCTTTCTGAGGAGCTGCCACAGGAGCGGGTTCCTCCTTCTTGGGAACAACGGTGGGGATTTCCACCTCTTTCTGCGCCTCAACCTTAAAGGGTACGGTGATGTTCTTGTCGTACTTGTTACGATAGTCGAGGAAGGCCTGATAGATGCCGCGACCTAACTGCTCTACCCCACTTGACGAATGGAGGAAACGTTCCTCGTCGGGTGTTGAGATGAAGCCGAGCTCTATCAGACAGCTGGGCATTGATGTCTCGCGGAGCACCAAGAATCCTGCCTGCTTGACGCCCTTGTTCTGGCGACCTGCCGAAGCACAGGTACGACGCTGTACACACTTGGCCAGCTCGACGCTCTGTGCCATATTGCGGTCTTGCATGAACTCGAACATGATATAACTCTCTGACGAACGGGGGTCGAAGCCTTGATAGCGCTGCTTATAGTCAGTCTCATAGAGGATTACCTCGTTCTCACGCTTTGCGACCGCCAAGTTGTCGGCGGCACGGTGCATTCCTAACGTATAGGTCTCCAGACCTCGTGAGATGCGACCTTTGGGCAACGCATTGGTATGGATGGAAATGAACAGGTCGGCCTTGTTGCGGTTGGCGATGTCCGCACGCGTGTGCAGAGGAATGAACACGTCCGTCTTGCGGGTGTAGATGACGCGCACGTCGGGACAGTTGCGCTCCACCAGTCGTCCGAAGGCCAGCGCCACATTCAGGTTGATGTTTTTCTCCTTGGTTAGCGTTCCTATGGCTCCTGCGTCGGTGCCTCCATGTCCGGCATCTATAACAAGCGTGAACTTTTTGTTTGCAGCTGTAGCAACAGCGGCAAACACCAACGTTATCCATAGAAAAACTAACAACCTATTCTTCATTTCGGGTGCAAAATTACGAATAAGCACGGAAAGTGCCAAATTTATTTGCTTTTTTCTCACCTTATTATATATAACTCTACGCCTGCGCCCTTGCTGTCTGCCCCCATCGGAGGGTTCAGCTTCATCAGCGTGAGGTCTACCGACACGGCTTGTGGGAAGGCATCAAGAACGGCCTCTCCGATACGTCCGCCCACGTGTTCCAACAGCTGTGAGGGAATCATCATTTCGCGTTTCACTACTTTGTAAAGGGTAGCATAGTTCAGCGTATCAGCGACATCGTCGCTGGCCACAGGGCGCGAGAGGTCGATGCCCACGCGCAAGGACACGAGGAAGTCGCCTCCCACCTTCCGTTCCTGGGGCATCACCCCGTGGTAGGCGTGGAAGCGTAATTCCTTCAGCAATATGTACGACCTTTCAATTATCAACTATCAATTATCAACTAATACTATCCGCATCTTGACGAGCCACAGTTCTTACAAATCAAGCAGCCTTCCTGATACACCAGACTCTCAGCGCCGCAGTTCGGACACTTCTGACCCTTGGCCTCCGTGCCGTCCTGGATATACTTCTTCAGCGCACGTTCCACACCGACTTTCCAGGTGTTGATGCTCTCCGACTTCAGCTGTAGCGAGCTGACGAGCTTGATGACGTGGTCAATAGGCATACGGTAGCGCAGCACGCCCGAAATGAGCTTGGCGTAGTTCCAATACTCGGGGTTGAACTTCTCCGACAAGCCCTCTACGGTGGTCTTGTAGCCGCGCTTGTTCTCAAACTGGAAGTCGTAGCGCTTGGTGCCGTCTTCGTTTATCTGCTTGATAATCTTACCCTTGGTCACCGACTTTGGCAACAGGATACCCTCCTCGTCGTCTTGCAGACCCGTGAAAATCTCGTAGGGATAGCCGTCGAGCAATCCGACGAAAGCGACCCACTTGTCTTTGTTGTTCTGGAAGCGCACCACGTCGCACTCCAGCTCCTTCGGACGAACTTCCGTCACTTCGGGGTGCTTGCAGGGAGCGTCCTGATGCTTCTCCTCGATATTGTTATCTTTTGTGGTGTCTGCTGGCTGTTCTTCCTTCTTGTCAGTCTTCTTCACGCTAATCATCACACCGGCACGGCTTCCGTCGCGGTAGATGGTGCAGCCCTTGCATCCTGAGCGCCAAGCCTCGACATAGAGTCGGTTCACCAACGCTTCGTCCACGTCGTTAGGCAGGTTGACGGTGACGCTGATGGAGTGGTCGACCCATTTCTGAATAGCTCCCTGCATTCGTACTTTCATCAGCCAGTCTACATCGTTGGCGGTAGCTTTGTAGTAGGGCGACTTCTGCACCAGCTCGTCCACCTCTTCCTGCGTATAGCGCTTGTTGGTGTCCAAGCCGTTAACCTTCATCCATTCCATGAACTTCGGGTGGTAAACGATGTACTCTTCGAACGAGTCGCCTACCTCGTCGACGAAATCGACGTGCACGTCGGTATCGTTGGGGTTCACCTTGCGGCGACGCTTGTAGACGGGCATGAACACGGGCTCTATTCCGCTGGTGGTCTGTGTCATAAGGCTTGTTGTACCTGTCGGAGCGATGGTAAGGCAGGCTATGTTGCGGCGACCGTATTTCTTCATATCGGCATAAAGCTCTGCATCGGCATCTTTCAAACGGAGGATGAACGGATTCTTCTCCTCGCGTTTTGCGTCGTAGATCTCAAATGCTCCGCGCTCTTTTGCCATCTCCACTGACGAGCGGTAGGCTGCCAATGCGAGTGTGCGGTGCACGCTCACTGCCAAGTCGGTTGCCTCCTGCGTGCCGTAGCACAATCCGAGGGCTGCGATCATGTCGCCCTCAGCGGTGATGCCCACGCCGGTGCGACGGCCCATACCGCTCTTCTTGCGTATCTTCTTCCAGAGGTTCAGCTCGGTCATCTTCACCTCGTCGTCCTGGGGGTCGTTCTTCACTTTCTCGATTATGGTGTCGATCTTCTCAAGCTCCAGGTCAACAATGTCGTCCATGATGCGCTGCGCCATTGCCACATGGCGGCGGAAGAGATCGAAATCAAACCATGCCTCTGGCGTGAACGGATTCTCTACATAGCTGTATAGATTGAGGCACAGCAGTCGGCATGAGTCGTATGGGCAGAGAGGAATCTCGCCACAGGGATTGGTGCTCACGGTGCGGAAGCCGAGATCGGCATAGCAGTCGGGAATGCTCTCGCGAAGGATGGTGTCCCAAAACAGCACTCCAGGCTCGGCACTCTTCCATGCGTTGTGCACTATCTTCTCCCACAAGGCCTTGGCACTTATCTCCTTCGTCACCACTGGGTTGTCGGAGTCGATGGGGAACTGCTGTGTATATGTATTGTCATTAATTTCTGCGCGCATAAACTCGTCGTCGATTTTCACCGAGACGTTGGCTCCCGTCACCTTGCCTTCGGTCATCTTTGCGTCGATGAAAGCTTCGCTGTCGGGGTGCTTAATGCTTACGGAGAGCATCAACGCCCCACGGCGTCCGTCCTGTGCCACCTCGCGTGTGGAGTTGCTGTAACGCTCCATAAAAGGCACCAGGCCGGTAGATGTCAACGCCGAGTTCTTCACTGGCGAACCCAAGGGGCGAATGTGCGACAAGTCATGCCCCACTCCGCCACGGCGCTTCATAAGCTGCACCTGCTCCTCATCAATCTTGATGATGCCGCCGTAAGAGTCGGGCATACCGTCAAGACCTATCACGAAACAGTTGCTCAGCGACCCAACCTGGAAATTGTTGCCTATTCCAGCCATGGGACTTCCCTGAGGCACGATGTAACGGAAATTCTTGAGCAGGTCAAAAATCTGCTCCTCGCTCATGGGGTTAGGGTACTTCTTCTCTATTCTCGCCAACTCGCTGGCGATGCGGTGGTGCATATCGTCGGGGGTGTGCTCATAGAGGTGCCCGAACGAGTCTTTCAGGGCATACTTCGTCGCCCACACTCTAGCCGCCAGTTCATCGCCTTTAAAATACTCTAACGAGGCATGATAAGCCTCATCGTAGGTGTAAGTTCTTTTTTCCACTGTATTTTATGTATTAGTTTCTTTTATTTGCAAATAGCGTGCAAAAATACGCACAATAAGGATTATATAAAACAATTGTTAATAACTTTACAGGCAAAAGTTATCAACAACCAAAGACAGGTCGGTTGTCTCTAAACTCTAAACTGAGCTAACAAGCTAACAAGGAACAAGCTGACAAGGCAATGGTAGCTGTCGCTGCTTTACACTTGCCTCGTTCGCTCGTTAGCTCGTCAGCTCGTCAGCTGATTTCAGAAACTTGAATAATCACCACTTCTCGGTGAAGCTGCGGCGACCGTTGTAATCAACGGTGCCCATCTTCTCGAGCCAACTGATGATAATGCTGCTTGTGGTGTCGGTGCCTCGCTCGCCCTGGTCCTGACGGGGAGAGTCACAAATCGATGCCACATAATTGTTGGTCATCACGCGGAATTTTTTCTTCATGTCGAGTTTCTTGCCGTTTGAGTCAAAGAGTTCGAGTTTCTTAATTTCTTTCTTCGACTCGTCATTATAGGTCACAACCGCCGTGCAGCCACTGGTGATGGGAAAACGGTTGCGGTCGGCTTTGTAGCATGCTATTAGCATGTCGCTCAGCTCCTTGCCAGTAAGGGTCATCACCACGGCAGTGTTCAAGAACGGGTCGAGGTTGAGAATGTCTTTAACGGTGATGGGACCTGCGGGAAAAACATCATAGCGCACTCCGCCGTAGTTCTCTATGGCTATGTCGCAGCCAAGCTCTTCCCGCCAAGCGTCGCACATCATCACGCCCAGAGCGTCGTAGGTGGTGATGTCGGTGGCAAAGGTGCCTATCACACGCTCCATCTCGGGGCTGCTCTTGAAATGCGCGAGAAGGGCGTCGGCAGCCTCGTTGTGACTGCTGATTTTGTCGAGAAAGATGTTCTCGGTGTGCTTGCTCACCACCTTGCCGCCTTCCACCTCAATGGTAGTAAGCGCCACACGAGGCAGCTGATAGCCATTTTGCGTTATAAGCACGCCATTATGCAGCTCACCGCCCTCGAGCTGAGTGTGGGTGTGACTGCTAACTATCACATCATAATAGGGGAACTTTTTTGCCAGCTCCACATCCTCCTCATAACCCACATGGGTGAGCAGCACGTTCACATCGCACTGCTCGGTGAGCCACTTATATTGCGGTATCACTTCCTCGGGCAGTTGGAACGATAAGCCCTTCACATTGTCGGGATGAGTGTCAGGGATACCTAAAGTGCCCACTTGGGTGATGCCCAGAACGCCCACTTTCACGCCGTTCACGTCAAACACCTGATAAGGCACCACTTTGATACCTGTCTCCTCAGGGCAGGTGATGTTTGCCGCCAGATAGCGGAAATTTGACAAAGCGGTCATCTTCGCCAGGCCGTCCACCTTGGAGTCATACTCGTGATTGCCCAGTGCCGACGCATCAAAGCCTATAAGGTTCATAAACGAAATCATGGGATAAGACACCGGCTCATAGAGGTCGTTGTAGGGGTTGCCGGTGCGGTTGTCGCCTGCTGACAGTACCAGCAGCGACGGGTCGGCCGTGCGCAGACTGTCAACAAGGGCCGCCAGTTGCGGAAAGACGTCGATGGTGGCGTGCATGTCGTTGGTGGCCAGTATGTGAATTTCGCGCTTCTCGGCATTGACGGCCAGTGCCAGCAGCAAGGTCAGCGCGAGTAGTAGGGTTCTCTTTGCCATGTGCTAAGTGCTAAAAGTGTGAATTTGACTGCAAAGGTATAAAAAAGTAATGAATAATTGTCCGTAATGGCGGAAAAATTGTTA
>ERZ842401.7163-NODE-7163-length-11541-cov-4.017151_pt1 | contig 11541 bp, 7 predicted proteins | sample MGYA00521270_ERZ842401 | MGnify/ENA primary metagenome ERZ842401 (study PRJEB31892, sample SAMEA3878208) | bioreactor metagenome | biome: Moose rumen | place: Sweden | collected 2011-10 | study: EMG produced TPA metagenomics assembly of the PRJEB12797 data set... | reverse complement strand
GGCGCTCGGCCGAGACGGTGAGCTTCTTGCGGCCCTTGGCACGACGTGCGGCGAGCACGCGGCGGCCATTGGCGGTGGTCATACGTTCACGGAAACCGTGCTTGTTCTTTCTCTTGCGGTTGTGGGGTTGAAATGTTCTTTTCATTGCTTTATATCATTTATTTGTTTTCGACAGTGGGCTAACGGGCTGCAAAAGTAGGTACTTTTTTTCATTCACGCAAGATTTTCCCCAAACTTTTGTGCTTTTCGCTTATTTTTCACTACCTTTGCGCCCGATTTCACGAGAAACCACGGAAATCATCAACTCAAAAGGATATCAATCGTAAATCGTCAAATTCGTAAATCGTATGATCAACTCCCAAGACATCAAGAAGGGCACCTGCATCCGCATGGACGGCAAGCTCTATTTCTGCATCGACTTCCTGCACGTGAAGCCCGGCAAGGGTAACACCATCATGCGCACCACCCTGAAGGACGTGGTCAGCGGCAACGTGCTGGAGCGCCGCTTCAACATCGGCGAGAAGCTCGAGGACGTGCGCGTGGAGCGCCGCTCCTACCAGTTCCTCTACATCGAGGGCGAGGACTACATCTTCATGAACAACGAGACCTTCGAGCAGATTCCCATCCCCAAGGACCTGATCAACGGCGTGGCCTTCATGAAGGAAGGCGAGAACGTAGAGGTCGTCACCGACGCCTCCACCGAGACTGTCCTCTATGCCGACGTGCCCGTGAAGGTGAAGCTGGCCATCACCTGGACAGAGCCCGGCCTGAAGGGCGACACCGCCACCAACACGCTGAAGCCCGCCCGCGTGGAGACCGGCGCCGAGATCCGCGTGCCCCTCTTCATCAACGAAGGTGAGGTCGTGGAGGTCGATACGCGCGACGGCAGCTACCTCGGCCGCGTCAAGGCATAAGCGCTCCCCCACCCCATTCATCCTTACACACAGCAGCCCCGCCGACCCGGCGGGGCTGCTACGTTCTATGAAAGTCCTGCAGCTTCTTGACGCCCGCCTCGCCACCTGCGGAACGGAAGCATACAACCTGATGGCGTGAAGGACGCGTCCCTATGGCGTGAAGGACGCGTCCCTATGGCGTGAAGGACGCAACCTTAAGCCCGTAAGGACGCGTCCTTATGGCGTGAAGCACGCGAGCTTATGGCGTGAAGCACGCGAGCTTAAGCCCATAAGCTCGCGTGCTTATAGCCGTAACCTCGCGAGCTTATGACCCACGCCTCGCGGGGCATGGTTCAGGACGTTCGGAGCCTTGTCTGAAACCGCCATTTCCCTCACCCCCTCACCAGATGTCATCCCAGCTGCCGAATGCTTTGGTGTCAGACTTGGTGACGTTATTAGTACTTGTGTCGCCGCCGTTCTGGAGGGCACCGCCTCCTGACAACACCGTTAAGATGCCGTCAGTCAGGTTCAGCTGATGGAGTTGGATACTGGGCTGGATATATGTTTTCTTATTCATAATCATAAAAAGAGAATTATACATTTTGAGAAGAAGAAGAAAGGGCTTCGCCATTCATGGCAGGGCTACCGCCCTTTCTTATTTTCTGCATTTCCTATTTCACCAACACCTTCTTGCCGTCGATGATGTTCACGCCCTTCTGAGGCCTGCTCAGCTTCTGGCCAGCGAGGTTGTACAATTGACCATCAGACGATTTACGATCTACTATGTCGTCGATGTCGGTTGTGCCGTCGAAGTCGAAGGTGAGGGCCTTGACAGATGCCGGGGCGGTGACGGTGAAGTAAGCGCGATACTCACCCACAGTCACATCGCTTGTGACGTTGTATAGCATATTGTTGGACACCACATAGGCATTGGCGTTGGACGCTGCCGTCAGGGTTGTGCCAGTATAACATCCCACATAGTTGACCGTATAGTCAGCAGCGGTTGCCGAAGACGTCTGGATCACAGCACCTGGCAGCGCCACATCCGTGGCGGTGAGACCATCGCCATTGCTCCGGGCCTTCACCAGATAAGGTTTACCCGCCGTCGTAGTACCTGTGACATCACTCAGTGTCATGCTCACATTGTCTCCATGAACCGCAATCGCGCTCAGCTCCTTCACCTGGCTGAAGCCACTGGCATCGAACGCGAACGGCACACACAGCGTGTTCCACTTGTCGGCCGAGAAGGTGCGGGCGAGGGTGACGGAGGGATAGGTGCCGGCCATATAATATATAGAGGATTCCAAAGGTAATTCATCAACCGCTATTAACTCCACATCTGTGAATACAGCATTACCCAATGGTGTCAGACTTAAAGTATAATTATCAGTCTCTGCACCAGTCACAAAATATATTGCCTCGGAAACAAATTGCGCTCCATTTTCATCATATTTGCCTGCTGTGACATAGTCACCTGTAGTCCTATTAGTATTGAAAAAAGCGACCTGCTCATTACTTGAGTTTCTAATATCTATTTCACCACTTGTATTATTATCCCAACTTGCACGATTATAACTTACTCTATAGATCTTATGAGCGCCAAGTGGTAGAGTGTAGCCAATTGTATTACCATAAGTCACAGTATTTGACCCCCATACGTAAATGCCATTTTTATGATATAGGGGACTACCTTCCACACCTGATGTCACTACTTGACGCATTCCCACAACCTTACCCCATCCCGTAACAGCTTTCGTATCAGCATATTCACCTGTTTCTGATTCTGAGAAATCGCCGTCATACACAGCATTCAGTCGTTCCGTATTTGCAGTCCACACAACACCAGTCAAGTTACTCGTTGCCGCCTGAACCGAAGCCTTCGTGTTAAGGGCAGCCTGATCAATGTCCTTCGCAGCAGCAAGCGCAGTGAGAGCGTCGATGTTATTATAAGGCGCGTACTCGCCTACTTCGAAGCCAAGGGTCTTAGCGGTAGCAGTGCTGATAGCTGAGCTCAGGGCTTCATAATCTGTTGATTCTGCCAAACGAGCATATTTCATATCACGGAAGGACAACCAGCTGATACCACTATTATCCGCGACAGCGATTGTAATCGTAAGGTTGCCAGAACCGTCTGTTGAACCTCTGGCCGTGAAATGGTCGAGGTAGAACTGAGAAGTCCCGACTTGTGTGCCAGCAGTGAGATCCACAGCATCGCCGCTCCCTACTTTCATAGTAATACTGCCAGATTGCTTAGTTCCGTTATTTTTTTGACGAACACGAGCCCAGACTTCTACTTCATACGATGACGTTGCGGGAAGTCCATCCACCGTAGCGATGAAGGTCTTAGCTGCCAGGTTATCACCATCACCCGTCCAATATTCAAAAAATGGGGTCCTGAAATTACTTCCATCGGAATCTCCTTCTACAGACCAAGTATTGATGTACGGAATGTCTGCGGTAAGCGAGGCTGTCTGCGTCGTACCATCTCCTGCTGTCCAGGGCGACAATAGAAGAGCAGGCATATTGCCTGTAACTCTGGAGCCTAAGCTCAATGCATTGGCAGCTTCATCGGTGAGAGTTCCATCATTGTAAGCAGCCAAAGGAGTGGAATAATTTGTCGCATAAGCAGCTGTGGTATAAATATTAGTCGTTCCTAACAGTGTCTCCATTGCATCCAAATAGCTCTTCGCATTTGCATAGGCTGCAATAGACGACTCTGCTGCGTCGATGGCATCCATCGCCGCTATGTAGTTCGTGGCGGTTTTGTTGCTGTTATAGGTGCTAATCGCATTCTGCTGTGCCGTGTTTACGGCGGTATTCATTTGTCCACTTACGGCAGTGAGATCTTCCATACCTCCGAGATAAGTCAGACGGAAGTTGTCAACCTTATAGAACCCGTTGTCAGCAGTCTTTGCAGAAATGGTCAAATTGCCGGAAGTTGCCAGGGGCACATAGGTTGTCACTTCGACACCTGTACTTTTGTCCACGGAAGGCGCCGTTCCTGTCACATCGTTAGCAATGAGTTGCAATGTCTTATCTGCGAACGCGGCCATCACAGCAGTAACCTTGTAATATCCTGCAGGTAAGCTCTGTAGCGTTTGAGATATCTTATACCCTGTGTTGTCACCATTCCATGTATTGAACAGTTTATCTCCATCCACGTTGGTCATCGTATATGTTGAGTTTGAGTTCAGGTGCACCTTAGTGTCGTTAGCAGTGTTTTCCACAGTCCATCCCGTGGCACCTACGTGACCGTCATCATCCTTCTCAAACGACGGATTCGTGATGCATTGCGTAAAGTCCACATTGTGAAGACGCTGTTTGGGGATGCGGTAGATGAGGAAAGAGCCTGCGAGAGAACTTTGTTTATTGCCTGCCAAGATCTTACCCGTACTATACCAATCGGTGGTAAGAGTCCACAAGCCCACGTAAAATGTTGCTTGAGCTGTCTCAATGGTATATGCACCATTGGCGTATGTCAATGTAAGTTTTGTACTGGATGTCGCACTCGTTTGGTCTGCATGAAAAAACCATGGTGTACTAGTCGCATTGGCAAAATATTTGCCTATGGCACAGCTTTTTAAGGCAACGCCACCAGATTCATGGTTCTCCATCTCAAAAAGGTACTGTGCACCACTCGCGGGATCTACTGCTGTTTGATAATGAAGTTTCTGGCTTTCAGTGTTGTTGCTCGTAGCTTGCAACATCAAACCTTCTGCATTGGCGCTGAAGATGGCGAAGAAATAGTTTTCAGGACTAGCCTGGAGTTCATTCATAGAGGTCACTCGTTCCCAGCCCTTCGATGTCGTGGCATAACTCGCAGCGGTCGAGGCACAACGTTCTGCCATTGCACTTCTTGCGCTTTCCACCTCACTTTCTGAGATAAACTGCCATTCGTAACCATCGCTGCTACTTGATTTATACTCCTCAAAGCTGCATGTACCCCCGCTGGTTTTTGCATGTAACATGCGATAAGTGGTGGCTCCGACTGCTGGATCATTTTTTTCCGTCTGCAGCCTGTATTTGTCACCGGACAACTTGGGCTCAAAATTACTTCCGCTTCCAGTATTGAGACTCCCGTTGCCCTTATATTGATACATATAATATTTAGTACCCCTAATCACAAATGAAAATGTCGTGCTGGAATTTCCACTTCCTCCTGTCTCTACATAAATGGGTGTGGCATTAAATACACTGGGAGTTACCCCATATGTTTCATCTAAACCCACGAACAAGAATTGGTTAAGGCTCGGATGGTACAAATAATAAGTGTTACCTGCTGTCGGCGTAGAACCAGTATAAGCCTTCACTCCTGCTGCGGCCATGACAGCACACAGCAAAACGAATAACTTTCGTTTCATTGTTTGTTAATTGTGTTAGTTATAATTGTTGAGAATTTCCAAATGCGGCGCAAAAGTAGAGATTATTCCCGTGCGGGCAAAGGAAGTTCGGTACTTTTTCGTCACCTGCCGTTTTTTCCATGTTTTATCTCATGGTGGCAGGCAGCAAAGAAAGTCTCTGCGGCCTCTGCGCTGAAAGATAAGAACACGAGCAGTACAGGGATTCGAAAAGATTAGTGCAATCGGAAACGGACTGCCAGAACTCTTCCTTTTCGTTTGGGGTAAGTGGAGTCCATCCGTGTTGCAGTGCATATTCTTTTGCTTTGGCAAATCTGTCGTACCTACCGTTGTTTGAGTCGTTCAGAAATTCTATCTTTCCTTGTTAATAAATCAGTCTAAGAAATTGTAATCGTAGCTGTTCTAATTAAGGTATGTCGTCGATGGGCAGGCCAGTGTATTTTGCAATCGTCTCGGGCGGCAGGCCGTCGGCTTTCATCCTGCGGGCCGTGGCCAATTGTTCTTCCTTGCGTCCTTCTTTGCGTCCTTCCTTGCGTCCTTCCTTGCGTCCTTCTTCACGCCCTTCCTTGAGACCTTTCTTGATTCCAGTCTGCACGGCGTACTCCAGCGTGCTGTAGTTGTCCCACAGGACTTTCTTGCTTTCCTCATAGTTCTGATACTCCTCGGGGGTATAGCGTGCTATCTCTGCCTGCTCGAAAATCTTGGTGAAGATGCGTTCCTGTAGGGCGGCAGGACGTTCCATGAGGCGGGAGAGGTTGCGCAGGACGAACATCCACTTGTCGAACATCGTCACCAGCTCGTCCTCGGTCTTCGTGAACTTGGGCATCTCTAAATAGATGAACGTCAGCTTGTCGTAGAAGACGTGATTGTCCTCCACGTCCTTGAGCTGCACGAGGTGTTTGGGGCTGTCGTCAGGGTATTCTCCATGTGGGAATTTGAAGTTCATGAGGCTGACGGCATAGACCGGGTTGAGGCAGTAGTTCCACTCGCCCGTCTGTCCCTGCTTCTGAATGGCAGCGGCAGAATAATACAGTGTGCGATCCTTGAAATAGGGCTGGGGGGCCTTCTGCATCTCCACGATGAAGCGGCTGCCGTCCTCCGTGGTGCAATAGACGTCGAAGACGGAGCGGCGTTCGCGATACCCGGTGCCGAGCTGTTCGCTGTTGAGGTGCTGGATGTCTATGATTTCCTTCTCCTGTCCTTCCAGTAGGGCATTGAGGAAGCTGATGAGCAAGTCCTTGTTCACCTCGGTGCCGAAGAGCTTCTTGAAGCCGAAGTCGGTGTATGGGTTGATGTAGCGTTCCATAAATGTAAAGGCCGATATTCCGTGGCAAAGATACACATTATCTTCGAAGAAGCCACCAAATCGGTGAACTTTTATCTTAAACACTCTCCTTCTTTGCCGCCACGGCGGCGAGAAGAGTTTGGTTTTCTACGTTTTGTCTGTTAATTAGTTAATTGATGATGGTTGATATATAATTTTTGAGTTTCAGACATCCTTGAGGTTACAGTCGAAGTCCTCGCCTACGCGAGCCTGCTCCTGAATGGGAAGGTTGCGTAAAAACACATGCGATCCCTGTAAAACTGCTGGAAGACGTTCTGCATCTCCACGATGAACTTCTCGCCCTGTTCGTTTTCGCAATAGACATCAAAGATGGCCTTACGGTCAAGGAGGCTGTCACCGAAATGCTCCCCGTTCAGGTAGGTGACGTCACGCACCACTTCATGCCCATGAAACAGGGCATTGAGGAGACTGATGAGCAAGTCCTTGTTCATCTCTGTCCCGAAAAGCTTCTTGAAACCGAAGTCGGTGTATGGGTTGATGTAGCGATCCATGAACGTCAATGGCGGAAATGGTTACATACTCATTTACCGCATGGCCCGGTACGGGTAAGATGCGCGACAAAGGTATGGAATTAGCGTGGAACGTACAAACAATTTCAAAACTTTTTCATTTTCTGCAAAAAAAACGCTGCCATTGTGTCTCAACACAGGCTGCGCAATGTAACGAGGGCAAGCATCAAAACAGAAGCACGCGACCTTATGACGTGAAGCACGCGTGCTTATGGCCATCACCTCGCGGGGCATGGTTAAAGACGTTCGGACTTGTCAGAGACCGCCATTCCCTCACGCTCTCACCGTTTCCATCACCGTAACCGGCTGACAGACAACGTGTGTGAGAGTATGAGGGAATTTCCGGCCAAACTATCTTTCGCGCGCAGAGTTACTTCATCTTGCCGACGGAACCGTCGATGTGCTTGACGGCGGTGTTGCCCTGACGGGTGATGATAATGCCCCGGTCGTTGGGCGTAGCCTTGCGGCCGTTCAAGGTGTAGGACACGCGAACCTGCGAGGCGCTGCCGGGCTGGCGTATGCCGAGGGGGTACTCCTCATCCGTGAGCGGGACTATTTCCCGGAACTCTCTCCAGGGGGAAGCTGCCTTGTATGCCTCTACCGAGGAGGCCGGTACGTGCAGGGTGAGGCTGTGGTGATGCGAATCCTCAAAGGCCCAGTAGTTGGTCTCGGGCACGTTCTCGGAATAGCAATATACATCCGTGAGGGCGTCCATCCCTCCAAAGGAATTGTCGGCGATGGTCTTGACGTTATTGCCAATGCTCAGAGTGGCGACGGACGAACAGTCGTTAAATGCGCCATTTTCAAAGTCTGTCACATGGTTGGGGATTTCCAGCTTGGTCAGTCCTTTACAGCCAGCGAAGGCGTCTCTCCCGATACGGGTCACGGAGGTCGGCAGGTCGATGACAGTCAAGGAGGTACAGCGATTGTACAGGTAGTCACTGACCCGTGTGATGCCATCGGGAAGGGTCGCCCGCGTCAACTGCGTACTTGCGAAGGCTCCTTTGCCAATGGATTTGACCGTGGCAGGTATCTCCAGATGGGTCAGGCTCTGACAGCCCGAGAAGGCATATTCGCCAATCGTGGCCAGCCCGTCAGGCAGTTGCACGTCGGTCAAGGCACACCCCCTAAAGGCGCTATTGCCAATTCTTTGCAGAGTGGAGGGCAGTTGCACATCGGCCAGACTCATACTGGCACTGAATATCTCATCCGGGATTTCCGTAATGCCCTCCGGGAACTTGACGGATGGAATCCATTGATTGCCCCTGAACATGGCCTTGCCCAACACCTTCAAGCCATCGGCCATGACCACCTCCTTAATCAAGTTATTGGCCTCATAGACAGCTACTCCGACATCTCTTAACGTGCTGGGCAGCGACACCGTGCCTTGGATACTGGCGGCCCAAAAGGCACTGTCGCCAATGACTTCCAGCCCTTCATGCAGGCGGCCTGTCCCATAAGCGCCGTAATAGGCTTTCTTGCCGATTTCCTTGATGCTCGAGGGCGGCGTAATCGAACAGCCTCGCCAGCAGAGGAACGAGTCAATGACCTCCACCGTCTCCGGCACCTTCGTGTCGGGGCAGATGACGCGCAGCGCATTGCGCGCTGTCTCAATGACGGCATTGCAGTTATCACGGGAGTCATAGACTGGATTGCCCGAGGCAACGCGGATGGTTTTCAGCGTAGTGCATTGAAATGCGCAGGAACTGATATAGGTTAGGGTAGAGGGTATATCCAGCAGGGTCAGGTGTGCCCCTGAGAACGCATAGTCATCTATGCTCGTCAAGGACGCGGGGATGTACAGGCTCTCAATGGGAGCAGACGCAAATGCCCGCTTCCCGATGCTGACAAGTCCATAGGTCAACGTCAGCTTCCTGAGTCCTGAGCAACCGGAAAAAGCATAACTTTCAACGGTTTTTACGTGGGCAGGGATTGAGACATTATTCAGTTTCTTACAGTTACTGAAAGCATGTTCGCCAATGCTCTCCAGAGTCTCGGGAAGAGTGATACCCGCCAACGAGCTGAAGTTGCTGAACGCACCAAACCCAATCGTCCGCACGATATAGTTTTTCCCCTCGTAGGTAACCGTGGTGGGAATCGTGATGTAAACCCGTGTCTTGTCGGCGCCCGTCATCACTTCCGCCTTCTGGTTGTAAGTGTTCAGGTTGTAGTAGATTCCGTTGATTTCAATCCCTTTCAGGATGTTGCTGTCGTCTTGGGCATCAGCGACGAAGGGACATAACAAGGTGATGCACAGCAGGAGTATCTGTCTCATGATGAGTTGAAAAGTAGATTGGATGATTGTAAAAGCAGATGACTCTGAAAAATGGTCGCAGCCGTACCTCAGATGACCTCGATGCCCTGCTCGGCACAGAGCCTGAGGCTGAGTTCCTTGAGCTTGAACTTCTGGATCTTGCCGGAGCCGGTGAGGGGGAACTCGTTGACGAAGAAGACATATTTGGGAGTCTTGTAGCGGGCAATCTTGCCTTTGCAGAAGTCGCGGACATCCTCGGCTTCCATGGTGACACCGGGCTGCAGGATGATGAAGGCGCCGACCTCCTCGCCGTATTTCTTCGAGGGCACGGCGGCGACCTGTACGTCCTTGACGCCGGGCATCTGGTAGAGGAACTCCTCGATCTCGCGGGGATAGACGTTCTCGCCGCCACGGATGATCATGTCCTTGATGCGGCCGGTGATGCGGTAGAAGCCGTCCTCGTCCTGGATGCCGAGGTCGCCGGAGTGCAGGAAGCCGTTCTCGTCGATGACCTCTGCGGTGGCCTTGGGGTTCTTGTAGTAGCCCTTCATGACGTTGAAGCCGCGGCAGCACATCTCGCCCTGCACGCCCACGGGGCACTCCTCATGGGTCTCGGGGTCGAGGACCTTGACCTCCACGAAGGGGTAGTCGCGGCCCACGGTGGTGCAGCGCTGCTCGAAGCTGTCGTTGAGGCAGGTCTGCGTCATGCCGGGCGAACTCTCGGTGAGTCCATAGACGGAGGTGATGGTCATGAACATCTTCTCGGAGACGCGCTTCATCAGCTCCACGGGGCAGAGCGAACCGGCCATGATGCCGGTGCGGAGGCTGGACATGTCGAACATGGGGAACATCGGGTGGTCGAGCTCGGCAATGAACATGGTGGGCACGCCATAGAGGGCGGTGCAGCGCTCCTTGTGGATGGAGGCGAGGACGACGAGCGGGTCGAACTTCTCGACCATGACCTCGGTGCAGCCGTGGGTGAGGCAGTTCATGGTGGCCAGGACGACGCCGAAGCAGTGGAAGAGGGGCACGCAGACACAGAGCTTGTCGTCCTGCGTGAAGCCCATGTTCTCGCCGGTGAAGTAGCCGTCGTTGGCGATGTTGAAGTGGGTGAGCATGACGCCCTTGGGGAAGCCGGTGGTGCCGGAGGTGTATTGCATGTTGCAGACGTCGTGGCAGCTGACCTCGCGCTTCATGGCGTCGAGCGTATCGTCCTCGATGTTCTGCCCGAGGAGGAGGAGCTCGGCGGTGTTGTACATGCCGCGGTACTTCTCCATACCTATATATACTACGTTGCGCATGTGGGGGAAGCGCTCGCTGCGGAGATGTCCGCGCTCGCACTGCCGCAGCTCGGGGAGCATCGTGTAGGTCATCTCCACGTAGTCGCACTCCCAGGTGCCGTTGGTGATGCAGAGCGTGTGCATGTCGGAGTCCTGGCAGAGGTACTCGAGCTCGCTCTGCTTGTAGTTGGTGTTGACGGTGACGAGGACGGCACCGATCTTGGCGGTGGCGTAGAGGAAGGTGAGCCAGTCGGGCACGTTGGTGGCCCAGATGCCCACGTTGCTGCCTTTCCTGACGCCGATGGAGATGAGTCCCTTGGCGAGGTGATCGACACGCTGGTTGAACTGCGCCCACGTGAAGCGCAGGTCGCGGTCGCTATATACGATGTACTCCTTGTCGGGCGTGGTCGTGGCCCAGTGCTCGAGCCACTGTCCGAGGGTGCGCTCCGAGAGGGTGTAGCCTTCGCCGTGGTTCTCGGCGGGATAGGTGCGGTCTGGCAGCGGGCGGCCCGCCATATCTACTTTCACGTTGCTCATGTTCTAAAACGGGATATAAACGACGGCTAAGATCTTGGCGGCCTGTCCGGGTGCGCCGTGGACGTGGTGCTTGACGATGGAGTCGTAGAAGATGCTGTCGCCCTCGCGGAGGGTGTAGGTCTCCTTGCCATAGTCGATGGCGAGCTCGCCGCTGAGGACATAGATGAACTCCTCGCCCTCGTGTGCCGAGAGCTGGAAGGATTTCTCCTCGCTGGGCAGCACGTCGATTACGAAGGGCTCCATGTGGCGCCCCGTCTTCTGCTTGGCGAGGGAGTGGTAGATCATGTTCTGGCGCGCCTCGGTGGCGTCGTTGGAGAAGCTGATGCTGCTGTCGGCCTCGCGCTCTTCGGCACGGCACACCACGG
>ERZ842401.7162-NODE-7162-length-11541-cov-15.552063_pt1 | contig 11541 bp, 12 predicted proteins | sample MGYA00521270_ERZ842401 | MGnify/ENA primary metagenome ERZ842401 (study PRJEB31892, sample SAMEA3878208) | bioreactor metagenome | biome: Moose rumen | place: Sweden | collected 2011-10 | study: EMG produced TPA metagenomics assembly of the PRJEB12797 data set... | reverse complement strand
TCCAGCACATCACGGCCAGCCAAATCAATGGCAGCCGACCGCTCAAAGGGCAGCGGAATCTGAGCGCGATGCGCCGCGATAAGGGCATCCACGACCTTATCCACGTTACCGCCGGCCAGATAATGAGCCTCCAGCTGATTTACCGCCACATCAAGACCTGCCTTATTAGCCTTTATCAGCGGCAGGATAATCTTATTAGGCGGCACACGGCGCATCCGCATCCCCACCAAAGTCATAATGCCCACATGCACATTGGCCGCCAAAGCCGAAATCCACAGCCCGATGGGAACAAAATGCAAAAAAATCATTACAAAGGCAATTAACAATACCAGTAAAAAGCCGGAACCAATCAAACCACTCATAAGCACAAAACCTCCTTAAACCTGTCTTACTACCACACGATTGCCCTCAACAGCCACTACCTGCACCTGCTGGCCTTTAGCAATAAAAGCTCCTTCAGAAACTACATCCACAGGCTTGCCGTTTAGCCGCACACTGCCGGCCGGACGTAATTCTGTCAACACTTCCCCGGTAGCCCCCAGCAGGGATTCACGCGGCTCTGCACTGACATAGCCGCGCTCGGAACGGCTTTCATCCTTTAAAACGACCTTGTTCCATAATTTGCTGGATGGCAGCCGCTTCACAATCAGCGCAAACATCACAATAGCCGCCGCAAAGGAAATGAGCATGGCATACAGAGCCTGAATATCACCGCCCAGAGCCAGCACCACGCTGTAAAGCATAGCCGCCACTCCCAGACCTGCCAGCAGGCCCACCGTAGGCAGCAGCATTTCCACGATAATACACATAATGCCGCCCATAAAAATGGCAATCTGATATAAGGAAACAAGCCCCTTCACATACTGACTGCCCCAAAACACCCCGGCAGCCACCAGCCCCAGAAGTATTCCTGCTCCCATGCCGCCGGTTTTAATCTCCACCATCACGGCCAAAAACATAATCGCCAGCAGAAGCATCTGCAATACAGGCATACCTATTGCAATATCCATAACTTCACCCCCCTTGACGTTATTCCACACATTATCCCCCAAATCCTGCCCTGCACAGCAAAGCAGTTATCCCAGCGAAGCAGCAGCATCACACTAAGCCCATAAGTCTGGTGATGTTTTTTTGCGGCGTTTAACGCTTGCGTTTCAGCGAAGCAACAGCATCGCACTAAGCCCATAAGGCTGGTGATGTTTTTGCGCAGCGTTTGACGCTTGCGTCTCAGCGAAGAAAAAATATTGCCAGCCTTATGGGCGTCTTAGCAAATCTTACCCCTGCAAGAAGCTCTTGACGATGGTATTAACCATTTTCCCATCAGCACGCCCCTTGACCTTCGGCATCAGCACGCCCATAACCTTGCCCATATCTTTCGGCGTTGCCGCCCCGGTCTGCTCCACGGCAGCTTTCACCAGCTCGCGCACCTCATCTTCCGACAGCTGCGCCGGCAGATAGGGCAGCAGGACATCAATCTCGCCCTGCGTCTTGGCTACCAAATCATCACGGTTGCCCTTTTGGAATTCTTCCATAGAATCACGGCGCATTTTTACTTCCTTGCTGATAACGGCAATTACATCATCGTCACTCAGCTCCTTCTGCCCGTCGATTTCCTGCTGGCGGATAGCGCCGCGCACCATGCGGATAACAGCCAGACGCTCCTTTTCGTGATTCTTCATTGCCTCTTTCATATCAGCGGTCAGTTGTTCTTTCAATGCCATAATATTCATCCTCCTGCACTTTCCTTCATATAGAAAAAGAGACACCTGAAAATCTTGCGACTTGCAGATGTCTCACGCAAATTATCTGAACTTGCGCTTACGAGCTGCCTCAGATTTCTTCTTGCGGCGAACGCTCGGTTTCTCGTAATGTTCACGTTTTCTCACTTCAGCCAGAGTACCAGCCTTCTGGGACATACGCTTGAAGCGGCGGAGAGCACTATCGATTGATTCATTTTTACCAACTTTAATTTCGTTTGCCATCTATTTTTCCCCCCCTCCACTTAACATGGGAGTTTGTGTTTTCATAACTACACCACGCTATTATACTATAATCGGGCGAAGCATGTCAACACAAATCCACACAACTCGCTTAGCCGGGGGGCCATTGCATGGAGCGACCGCCCAGAAGGTGGAAATGCAGATGTTTGACCGTCTGACCGCCTTCTGCGCCAGTATTTGCTACCACACGGAAACCGGATTCATCAACGCCCAGTTCACGAGCCAGCTGCGGAATGACATCCACCATAATGTGCGCTGCCAGTTCCTTGTCCTCAGCCTTGAGCGCAGCCAGACTGTCCACATGCTTCTTCGGAATAATCAGCACATGCACCGGAGCCTGCGGCTCTAAGTCCTTAAAGGCTGCCACCTGCTCATCTTCGTACACCATTGTGGACGGAATCTCCTTTTGTGCAATCTTGCAAAAAATACAATCTGCCATCATTTACACCTCCTTTGCCAATCACATACGGTATATTATTCGACTTTTATTACAAAATACCTGCTTTTAACGAAAATTTATCTGTTATTGGACTACAGTTCCCCAAACACCGTCACGGTAAATTTTTTCCAACCGGACAGCATAAATATCACCGCATTTCACCTGAAAATCCGTATAGACGCGGATATAGTTATCCGTCAGCCCATCGGTAATGCCCTCTGTATTGGTCTCAAACAGCACGTGCATGGTCTGGCCCAGAAAACTTTTATGGAACTCCTCCGTCTTGCGATTGGCCAGTTCCTGCATTCGTCTGGCTCTGTCTTTCTTGACCTGCTCAGGCACCTGGTCTTTACGCGCCGCTGCCGGTGTACCGCTGCGCCGGGAATAGGGGAAAACGTGCATACGGGAGAAATTCATCTGCTCCACGAATTTCAGGCTGTCGGCAAACTGCTCCTCCGTCTCGCCCGGAAAGCCGACAATAATATCTGTGGACACCGCCACGCCGGGAATCTGCTCCTCAATATGGGCAATCAGCCGCCCAAACTCCGCCGTATCATAATGACGGTTCATATCTTTGAGCACGCTGTCCGAACCGGCCTGCAAGGGCAGGTGCAAATGCGCACAGAAGCGCTCGTCATCGCGGATTAGCTCAAATAATTCCGGCGAAACTTCTATTGATTCCAGCGAACTCAGGCGCAGGCGCTTCAGACCGTCCACCTTCAGCACTTCCCGGCAGGCATCGGCTAAGTTCACTTCTCCGGGCAGGTCGCGGCCATAAGCGCCCAAATGTATGCCCGTCAGTACGATTTCCTTAAAACCGGCCTCTACCAGCTTTCTGGCTTCACTATGAATCTTATCCAAATGCCGGGACTTCACCGGGCCACGGGCATAGGGAATAATACAATAGGAACAAAAGTTTTGGCAGCCGTCCTCAATCTTGAGAAATGCTCGTGTACGCTGAGGCATATCGTAGAGGGGAATATCCTCAAACTCATGGGATTCCATGATATTGCCCACTTCATCCAATATACCATCTTCCCGGGCAGCACGCTCGACATACTCCACGATTTTACTGCGTTCCTTGGTACCCAGCACCACACGCACGCCCTCAATGGCCTTAATCTCCTCCGGGTGAACCTGCGAATAGCAGCCGCAGACAGCAATGATGGCCTGCTCATTTGTCCGCTGCGCCCGGCGGATAATCTGCCGCGACTTTCTGTCGCCAAGGCTCGTCACCGAGCAGGTGTTTATCACGTAAAAGTCAGCCTTTTCCTCAAAGGGCACAATTTCATAGCCGCTTTTCTTGAACAGGCCTTCCATGGTTTCCGTTTCAAACTGATTGACCTTGCAGCCCAAGGTCGTAAGTGCCACCTTTGGCAATATAATTCTTCCTTCCTATCCTAAATCTCCATTTTCATACTGGGCAACCGTTACTGCCGCCACTGCCGCAGTTTCCGCCCGTAAAATCCGGGGGCCAAGGGTCACTGCCCGGCCTCCTGCGGACTGCACCTGCGCCGCTTCATCAAGGGTAAAACCGCCCTCCGGCCCAATAAGCAGGATAAGACGCTTGCCCTTTACAGCCTGCAAACATGATTTTACCGTAGTTTCGTCTTCATTTTCGTAACAAAAGACAATTTCCGTATTTTCTCCACCATAGGACTGCAATAAAGCTGACAGGTCAGTTATTGGAGCCACCTCTGTCAGAGCTGTCCTGCCGCATTGCTTGGCTGCTTCCTCAGCGATTTTCTGCCAGCGCGACTGTCTGGCCGCCGCTTTTTTCGCATCGTAGCGCACCACACAGTTATGGCTTCTGACGGGGACAATCTCCGTCACCCCCAGCTCCACAGCCTTTTGCACCACATAATCCATCTTGTCGGCCTTCAACAGGCACTGAGCCAGCACCAGTTCCAAGGGAGATTCCGTATTGGCCGCCAGTCTTTCCTGCAAAACAAGCGTCACCGCATCTTCCCGAAAAGCCGTCATTGCCATGCGGGCGACACTGCCTTCATCATCCACTACCGTGACTTCCTGACCGGCCTTTGCTCTCATCACATGCATGAGATGATGGGCGTCACTGCCTGTGATTTCGATAGTATCGGCCAGCAGCCCCTTATAAAACAACCGCCTCATTTGCCATCACCACGGCTGATGGTCATAGCCACCCAGCCTTTTTCTTCCGTCACCTTGTCCACGGCAAAGCCATGCGCCAGACAAGCCTCCGTCACATCCGGCAGACGCTCGGAGATAATTCCCGAAGCCAGCAGATGACCACCAACAGCCAGATGTTCGTCCAGCTCATCAAAGAGCATGATGATGATATCGGCGATAATGTTCGCCACAATGAGGTCAGCCTTGCCGTCAAAGGATTTTAATATATCGCTGACGCCAGTTTTGACAATATCTTCCACACCGTTCTGACGGATATTTTCTGCCGCTACTTCTACGGCTACCTTGTCATAGTCCATCGCCGTAACATCGGTCGCTCCCAGCTTTGCCGCCGCAATGGACAGCACGCCGGAGCCGGTGCCCACATCAAAGACGCGCATACCGCCCTTGACCAGCGTTTCCAGTTCTCTGATGCACATAGCCGTGGTGGGATGTGTGCCCGTACCAAAGGCTGAGCCCGGGTCCAGCTCAATCACAATATCATCGGGGCTGGCCTCGTAATCTTCCCAGGTGGGCTTTATCACAATCATGCCGCCCACCTTTTCCGGGTGGAAATAAGCCTTCCAGTTATCCGCCCAGTCTTCATCCCTGACAGTATTCCATGAAATCGTGCAGGGGCCTTTTTCCATATCGTCACCCTCGATGGTTTTAAAGGCCTTTATGCGCTCCTCAAAGGCACGCAGCCTGTCATCTAAGTCCTCGTCCGCCGGCAGGTAAGCCTTCACCGTGACAATACTGGTATCAGCGGCGCGGTCAATACCGGAAAAATCCCATTGTCCGGCATCAATGTAACTGTTCAAAAGCTCCGGGTCTTCAATTACTACCCCGGAAGCACCTATATCATGATAAATTTCCGCCACCACATCCGTGGCCTCATGGGTTGTCTGAATACTGACTTCCGCCCACTGCATGTACATCGCTCCTTTACTTTTTCAGCAATTATCTCATTATATAAGGTTACTCCACCGCCGTCAATCGTTTGCTTTCCAATCACATCATATAATAGTCGATGGCCGCCGTTTTTGACAAGCTAAAAATATAGCGAAAAAAATCTCCAAAAATATGTAATGCCTGAGAAGCTGAATCGTATAAATAGACAGAAAGGCAAACACAGTTACACTAAGGAGTGATTACCATGATTAAGAACAGCAAACTGAACGCAGTATTGGATTATGAGGCACTGGACAAGGTATCCGGCGGCACGTTAGACGAGGTTTACGAATTAGCCGGAGCTTTTTGCCAAAAGGGTGGAACCTGCGGCAAAGTCATCGGCGGTGCTTTAGACGCCGTAAAGGGCGCCGGGCTTGGCCGTCTGGCAGGCCCTCTGAACATTGCGCTTGAAGGCGCAGTCGGTCATGGTCTTGACCAGCTGGGCATTAAGTCCGATTTGAGCGTCGGTGCGCTCGGCACGGGTGTATTTGCCAGCAAAAACACCTATTCCCTGAACGGCAAAGCCCTGAGCCAGAGCGAAGTAATCAGCATGATAAATGCTGCCGAAGTTGTGTAAACAGAAAAATAGGCAAAACAGGCGGCTGACAAGTCAATTTGACAAGTCAGCCGCCTGTTTATCTTTATTTCCCAGCCAGCGCAAGGTATGCAGACATCCGCTTAACAAATATGGTTACGTAAGCCCCTCCAGTCGCTTTGACAACTCTTTGCCAAGCTCCTGCAATGCGGAAATGTACTCAGTAAAAATCACATTCGTGACCGTCACGGCTCTTTCTTCATCATAGACATGAACGGCAATATTGCGTTTTTTCAGCATATCCAGCCAGATTTTTTCATCACTAAGCCAGCCCAGTTTATATGCAGCCTTAAAAATCTCTCTGGGCGAACCAGTTGCCGCGTCTGCCACGCCATGCAACTCCAATATTTCTTTCAAGGCTTTCCAAGCGAGTTCAAAAGTCAGATTAAACTGGCCGATAATGCCCATGCGATAAATCTCATTTTGCTTAGCCAGATTTTTGTCTGCCTGTGCCAATACGTTTAAGCAACTGGAAAATGATTCAAACTTTTTCATGCCTGCACATCCCCAACCATATAAATCTACGCCATCACGTTCAATTTCCCTGCGAAGAACAGCCGATATCTGCTCGCCCATATCCACTACATCAAAAGACAGCAGGGTATTGGTCTTTTCATCTACATCCAAAGAAAATCCCAGTACATCACCGCCAGCCACGGCTAAATCTATATCACTATGCTCATGATTATCGCCTCTGGCCCGTGAACCAAACAGGAACAGTTTTTCTATTTTATGTGCCTTGGCTATAGCGACAATCTCTGCCAGCAAATCACTTTCAAGCTGATATTTTTTCATTATAAACTCACCAAATTTTCCATTTTACTTCGCTTCGGTTTTAAAATTATTCAGCCGTGCCCTGATTTCCTGCCAGTCCGGCATGAACTTTGCCACATAGCCGTAAAATCTGGCATTGTGGTGTTTTTCGATTAAATGGGTCAGCTCGTGGAGGATTACATATTCCAGACACACAGGGGGCTTTTCGGCCAGCTGGACATTGAGCCAGATTCTTTTCGCGATGATATTGCAGGTCCCCCAGCGCGTTTTCATGTATTTTGTCCGCCATTCATTGGCCTTTAGCCCCGTTAGCTGCTCCCACTTGGGCTTAAGCATGGCTGCTTTTTTTATCAGTTCCGCCCGATAGACCTCACGCATAAATTTTTCGCGCCACGCCACGCTGGACTTCTTCGGCAGGTAAAGAAGGATTTTATCGCCCATAATTTTATAGGCAGGCTTTGCTGCTTCAATGACCACCAGCCCATAAGCCACGCCCCAAAGGTACACAGTTTCCCCGGAAACATACTGCCGCTTTGCCGCGCGCGGCTGTTCCTGAAATCTTTTTATCTGCCGCCGCACCCATGGCAGATTGCTCCGCGCAAACAGCTCTATCGCCTTGGTCGGCACTCTGAGCGGTGCAGAAATCACCACATGTCCATAAGGGGGCTTAACATAAAGGTGCATATTCTTTATACGCTTTTTCTGTACTTCAATAGGCACTTCGGCCACTTGGATTTGCATATAGTCTCCTTATGTCTCCGCATTGCAACTCTTTTTAGTATAGCATAAATATATGTTGGAAATAAGTCCGTGACAGGATGATGAGCTGTGGAGCACAGGATATTTTAATTTGCAGCTTCGTGGCGGCAGCGTCAGTAGTCACCAGCCCTGCCGCCACGCATCAACACATCGAACTATCCAGTCTTACTTTTTAAAGAGATTCTTGATATTATCGAGGAAGCTCTTTTGCTCGGGATTCACCTTATCCCCGCTGATTTCGCCGAACTCCTTGAGAAGTTCCTTCTGGCGCTGGTTGAGGTTCTGCGGCGTGAGCACCTTGATGACCACATGCTCATCACCGCGTCCATTGCCGCGCAGGTGCGGAATACCACGCTCACGCAGGCGCAGGATTTTCCCGGACTGTGTGCCGGCCGGAATCTTGACTTCCACCGTGCCATCGATAGTCGGTACCTGTACCTTGTCGCCCAGGGCAGCCTGCACAAAGGATACCGGCACTTCCACAATGACATCGTAACCTTCACGCCGGAAAATCTTATGCGGTTTGATGAAAATATATACGTAGAGGTCACCATTGCCGCCGCCACGGACACCGGCTTCACCGCCGCCGCTTACGCGCACGCGCGAGCCGTTGTCCACGCCTTTAGGGATATTGACCTTGATTTTCCGCGTAACCTTCTTGCGGCCCGTACCGCTGCAATTCGGGCAGGGATTCTTGACGATTTTACCCGTACCATGACAGCGTCCGCAGGTAGTCTGATTGACCATACGGCCAAACGGCGTATTGGCCACCGTCTGCCGCGTGCCTGTACCATTACAATCCGGGCAGGTTTCGGGACTGGTACCGGGCTTTGCCCCCGTGCCATGGCAGTGGTCACACTGCTCTGTACGGGGAACATTGAGTTCAGCCTCCTTGCCAAAGGCCGCCTCTTCAAAAGTAATTTCCAAATCATAGCGCAGGTCGCTGCCCCGTTCCGGCCCGGGACGGCCGCCGGAGCGACGTCCGCCGCCACCGAAGAACATATCGAAGATATCCCCGAAGCCTTCGCCGCCGCCAAAACCACCAAAGCCGCCGCCGAAGCCGCCAAAACCACCGGCTCCGCCGCCGCCCATACCATTTGCGAAGGCATCATGGCCAAACTGGTCATAAGCCGCTTTCTTCTGCGGGTCTTTTAAGACATCGTAGGCCTCATTGACCTCTTTGAACTTTTCTTCCGCAGTTTTCGGGTCGTCACGGTTCAGGTCGGGATGATATTTGCGGGCCATTTTTTTATAAGCCTTTTTGATTTCGGCCTCCGAGGCACCCTTGCTGACGCCCAGTACCTCATAGTAATCGCGTTTCTCGCTCACGTTGCACCATCCTTAAAAACTATTGGGAGCCTGACTAAAGCGGCTCCCAACAATGTATCAAAGAGAAATCTTATTTCTTGTCGTCTTTGACTTCCGTATATTCGGCATCAACTACATCATCATCAGCCTTAGCCTGCTGCTGAGCACCAGCGCCTGCATCTGCGCCCGGTGCCCCCTGTGCGCCAGCGGCCTGAGCCTGCTGATAAGCAGCGGCGCTCATTTCATAGAGCGGTTTCTGCAGTTCTTCCGTAGCCTTCTTGATAGCGTCAGTGTCGCCACCCTTGAGGGCGTCTTTGAGCTTATCAATGCCAGCCTGAACGTTCGCAGCCTGCGTCTTATCAACCTTGTCGCCGAGGTCTTTCAAGGTCTTTTCGGCCTGATATGCAAGGCTTTCGCCCTGATTCTTGACCTCAACGGCCTCTTTCTGTTTCTTATCTTCAGCTGCATGGGCCTCAGCCTCTTTAACCATACGGTCAATATCTTCCTTGGTCATGCCGCCATCGGACTGAATCGTAATCTTCTGTTCCTTGCCCGTGCCGAGGTCTTTGGCAGATACATGCACAATACCATTGGCATCGATATCGAAGGAAACTTCAATCTTAGGAACACCACGCGGTGCAGGCGGAATATCGGAGAGTTCGAAACGGCCGAGCGTCTTGTTGCCGGCAGCCATTTCGCGTTCGCCCTGCAGAACATGGATATCAACGGACGGCTGGTTATCAGCAGCCGTGGAGAATACCTGGCTCTTATGCGTCGGAATCGTCGTGTTGCGCTCGATAATCTTCGTGCAGACACCGCCGAGGGTTTCAATACCCAGGGACAACGGCGTAACGTCGAGGAGCAGTACGTCCTTAACTTCACCAACGAGCACACCGCCCTGAATAGCAGCACCAACAGATACGCATTCATCCGGGTTAACGCCCTTGGAGGGTTCCTTAGCGAGGAACTGACGAATAGCCTCCTGCACAGCAGGGATACGGGAAGAACCACCAACGAGGATAACCTTGCTGATATCGCTGCCGGAAAGGTCAGCGTCAGCCATAGCCTTGCGCGTCGGTTCCATCGTACGTTCTACGAGGTCACGGGTCAGTTCATCGAACTTAGCACGGGACAGCGTCAGGTCGAGATGTTTCGGGCCCGTAGCGTCAGCCGTGATGAACGGCAGGTTGATGTTGGTCTGCGTCATGCTGGAAAGCTCAATCTTAGCTTTTTCAGCAGCCTCTTTGAGACGCTGAGCAGCCATCTTGTCCTGAGACAGGTCAATGCTGTTTTCCTTCTTGAATTCTTCAACCATCCAGTCCATAATCTTCTGGTCAAAGTCATCACCACCGAGGTGAGTATCACCATTGGTAGCCAGAACTTCGAACGTACCGCTGGAGAGTTCGAGGATAGATACATCGAACGTACCACCGCCGAGGTCGAATACGAGAACCGTTTCGTCTTCGTCCTTGTCGAGGCCGTAAGCGAGAGCAGCTGCCGTCGGTTCGTTGATGATACGCAAAACTTCGAGGCCGGCAATCTTACCAGCATCTTTGGTAGCCTGACGCTGGCTGTCGTTGAAGTAAGCCGGAACCGTAATTACAGCCTGGCTGACAGTTTCCCCGAGGTATGCCTCGGCGTCAGCTTTCAGTTTCTGCAGAACCATAGCAGAGATTTCCTGCGGCGTGTAATCCTTGCCATCAATGCTGACCTTGTAGTCATTTTCGCCCATGTGGCGCTTGATGGAAGCAATCGTGCGGTCCGGGTTGGACACAGCCTGACGCTTGGCCAGCTGGCCGACAAGACGCTGACCGTCCTTCGTGAAACCGACAACAGACGGGGTAATACGGCTGCCTTCGGGATTCGTAATGACAGTCGGCTCGCCGCCTTCCATAACGGACACAACAGAGTTGGTCGTACCTAAGTCAATACCAATAACTTTTGACATGATTTATCCTCCTAAAACTTTATAAACAATCAGTTAGCAACTACCTGCACCATGCTCGGACGGATTACACGGCCTTTGACCATGTAGCCCTTCTGCAGTTCCTGGGCGATGTCATCATCTTCCATATCTGCATTCTGCACGCGCATCACGGCCTGATGGAAGTTCGGGTCAAATTTCTGGCCTTCCACTTCGATATGCTCCAGACCATTTTTCTTGAGGATTTCCGTGAACTGCGTGAAAATCATTTCCACGCCCTTCTGGAAAGCCTCGCCGTCTTTGGCTTCAGCAGCCATGGCGCGCTCGAAGTTATCCAGCAGGGGCAGCATATCTTTCAGCAGGCCCTGCGTCACCACCGCGGCCAGCTCTTCCTTTTCCTTGCTGGTACGGCGGCGGAAGTTTTCAAAGTCCGCCTGCAAGCGGAGGGCTCTGTCCTCCTTTTCCTTCAGGTCAGCCGTCAGCTTTTCAATCTGTGCGGCCTGTTCGTCCTGAGGCTCGTTATTTTCAGCTTCTGCGCTTTCGCTGGCAGCTTCTTCGGCCTCCTCAGCCTCATCGGCCTCGTCAGTACCGGCAGCATTTATTTCCTGCTGCATTTCCTCCAGCTTTTGCTCATCCTTCTTTTTTA
>ERZ842401.7161-NODE-7161-length-11541-cov-15.708776_pt1 | contig 11541 bp, 9 predicted proteins | sample MGYA00521270_ERZ842401 | MGnify/ENA primary metagenome ERZ842401 (study PRJEB31892, sample SAMEA3878208) | bioreactor metagenome | biome: Moose rumen | place: Sweden | collected 2011-10 | study: EMG produced TPA metagenomics assembly of the PRJEB12797 data set... | reverse complement strand
CATAGACATCTGGATATCCCGTGCGATACGCAACTCACTCTCGATACGCTCCTTGACAGCGGTGGTCTCTTCCAGCTGCTCGTAGGCCGTTTCCAGTTTGTCGTAGGCCGTTGTCAGCTCCTTCATGTGACGGTTGCGACGATGGAGATAAACGCTGAAGAAAACGATGGCGAGCAGCCCCACACCGATGGCTGTCCAGAGTTTCAGCGTCTGGTTGTGCAGCTGTAATTCCTTGGCGTGGTTTTCTGCACGGATAACGTCGAGTTGCAGGGCGTGTTCTGATGTCTGCCTGCGTATCTCCGCAGAGTTAATTGAATCGCTCAATCGCTTATATTCCTTGAAACTGTTCAGCGCTTCGGGCCATTTCCCCAAACATTGGTAGACATGCGACATCATGTTGAACCTTTCCAGAGGAGCCTTGATGGTCTTGGCAATCTCCAGCATTTTTTCATAGTCGCCATTTACCTCAGCATGGTTAATCTCTATATGATCACTAAAGGCCGATTTGTATTTGTATTCCTCTGTTACCTTTTTCCACTCCTCGTAGGCTTGGTTCATTTCTTCCTTTTGGTTAGCTCCCTCCGTCATCATGGCGGCCAAGCATCGGTAACTCCAGGCATCAACGATACTGGAGCCTATGGGATGAGGCTCTGCCAGTGCCTTATCGGTCATCTCGAGAACTTTGTCTTTCTGCTTAGTGTTGTAGTACACCTTGGCTGCTCCCAGATAGGCTGCTGATGCATCGATGTCTGGCAAGTATTGTTGCTTGTACTGGATAGCCTTCGTGTAGAGTCTTATGGCCTCTTCCTCCATTCGGAGCGTGCTGGCTTGGTTGGCGTTGATCAGCGAAGAATAGTAGATCCCGAGTTTGCTGTCGTGCTTCTGGGAATAATCATTCATCGCCTTGGCGATCTCTCCGCCCTTCTCACGACTGATCTTTGCAAAGTTGTAAGATGCCTGATTAGCCCAAGTGCGATAGAAGAGCCCCTCTTCGCCAGCCTTCAGCGAGGCCTTTTTCAGACGTTCGGTAACGTCCATGAACTCATCAGCGTCGTGAGTGGAGTAAAGACGATACATCTCCTTCTGCAACTGCTCGATAGTGGCGGTTGCTTCGTTCTGCGCTTGCACTTGAGTCGGTATGCAGAGCAGGCAGGAAAGGAGGATGAGTATGGGCTTGAAATTCTTCATTTAAATTAAGCTCTCGTCTGTCCTTCTCCTTCGATGAGCCATTTGTAGGTGCAGATTTCTTCCAAGGCCATAGGACCGCGAGGGCCCAACTTCTGGGTTGAGATACCGATCTCTGCCCCCAGTCCGAACTGTGCACCATCCGTGAAGGAGGTAGGAGCGTTCCAGTAGACGCAGGCTGCATCGACGTGAGCCTGGAACTGACGGGCTGTTGCCTCATTCATCGTTACGATCGCCTCACTGTGGCCTGAGCCATTCTCGTCGATATGATCGAGTGCTTCTTCGAGCGAGGCAACGGTCTTGATGGCGAGCTTGTAGTCCATGAACTCCGTACCAAAGCTTTCCTTTGTGGCATGCTCCAGATAAGGATACTTCCCCTCGAGGGCAGCATAAGCCTTCTCGTCAGCATAGATGATAACATTCTTCTCTGCCATTGGCCCGACTAGTTCAACTAGATCGACTAGTCTTTCTAGATGGATTAGTAGGCAGTCGAGCGCATTGCAGACGGACACTCTGCGGGTCTTGGCGTTGTTGATGATGGCCTTTCCCATCTCGAGGTCGCCATCCTTATCGAAGTAGGTGTTCACCACGCCTGCACCAGTCTCGATCACTGGGATACGGGCAGTATCGCGCACGAAGTCGATCAGCTTTCTGCCTCCACGAGGGATACAGAGGTCTACATAACCTACGGCATTGAGCATCTCGCCAGTAGCCTCGTGGGTAGCTGGCAGGAGGGCGACAACGTCAGGGTTGACGCCAAATTTCTCAAGGATCTCGTGAATCAGTGCCACCTCCTCTCGATTTGAGCTATCAGCATCCTTACCACCTTTCAACACACATGCATTGCCACTCTTGAAACAGAGCGAGAAGACATCGAACGTTACATTAGGACGAGCCTCGTAGATCATTCCGATGACACCAAAGGGAACACTTACGCGACAAAGATGAAGTCCGTTGGCAAGTGTCTTCTGCTTAGTGATATGTCCCAATGGCGATGGTAGCGTAGCCACGTTTCGCATATCAGATGCGATGCCCTCTAGACGACTGTCTGTGAGTTGCAGACGATCATAAAGAGGATTGTCCTTCGACATTTTAGCAAGATCCTGAGCATTAGCTTCAAGGATTCTCTGTTTGTTGTTTATGATAGCCTCAGCAACAACCAGCAGTATCTCATTACGCTGTTCATCACTCAACAGTGCCAGGCTCTTGCTGGCTCGCTTCACTTTCTCAAATGTCTCTTTCAGTTGCATGTCCTGTCTAAATTATTGTATTATCTGTCTTGGGTTGAAACTCTGTATGCAATGTTGCATCAGGGTGCTCTATGAGGTCAGTGAGGATATTCTCTCTCTCTCCGTTTGCGATAATCACTTTTATTCCAGCTTGCGATACCTTGTTGGCAGTAGTGTATTTTGAGTGCATGCCACCACGTCCGAAGGCACTCTTCTCGGGCTGAATATACTCAGAGAGGTCGCGGCCTGGGGCAACAGTCTTTATGAGCTTTGCCTCTGGGTCGTCAGGATGACGGTCGAAGATGCCATCGATGTTAGATAGAAGTATCAATGTGTCTGCCTTCATCATCTGTGCGATAAGACCTGATAGCTCATCGTTATCAGTAAACATCAGCTCGGTAACAGAAACAGTGTCGTTCTCGTTCACGATAGGAAGCACATCATTTTCCAGCATAACAGTCATGCAGGCCCGCTGGTTCTGATATTGCTCGCCTGGTTCGAAGTTCTCTTTCATAGTAAGAACCTGTCCTACATGGATGCCGAACTCTCTGAACAGGTCATAATAGAGTCCAACGAGTTTTACCTGACCCACAGCAGAGAAGAGCTGGCGCTGTTCTACGGAGTCGAGCGAGTGGTCGACAGTCAGTTCTCTGCGTCCACAGGCCACAGCACCAGAAGACACTACAATAATTTCGATGCCATTCTTCCTGAGCCATGCAATCTGGTCAACAAGTGCTGACATACGGGTAACATCGAGTTTTCCGTCCTTTCGTGTCAGGACATTTGAGCCTATCTTGATAACTATCCTTCTTTTCATATCAGTCTTACATCTTTGATGTGATCAATCTCTGGTGTCGAACCAATCATTCCCACAATGCTTATTATGTCGAAACGAACTGGTGCATTGATGTGATGCGACTTTACGAAGTGGTTTATGGCAGACTGAAGACTTAGTCTTTTCTTGTAATCGATGGCTTCTTCAGGATTGCCGAATAGCCTGTTTCGACGGGTCTTGACCTCGATTATTACTAACGTGTCTTCGTCTTTGGCAATAATATCAAGGTCGTGGTGGCCAGACTTCCAGTCTCGCTGAATGATCTCATAGCCTTTCTTTTCAACGAATGCGGCTGCTATCTCCTCGCCCCACTTCCCTAACTCATTATGCGCTGCCATTATTTCTCTGCGTCCTTCTTACGAATCTCTACACGACGGATCTTGCCGCTGATGGTCTTTGGCAACTCGTCGACAAACTCGATGATTCGAGGATATTTATAAGGAGCCGTCTCTTTCTTCACATGCTGCTGAAGCTCCTTGATGAGGTCATCGCCAGCCTTGTCCTTCCACTCCTTGCCGAGAACAACTGTTGCCTTGACTACCATACCTCGGATATCATCGGGTACACCAGTGATGGCACACTCAACGACAGCAGGGTGAGTCATCAGGGCACTCTCTACCTCGAATGGACCGATACGATAACCTGATGACTTGATGACATCATCGATACGGCCCTCAAACCAATAGTAGCCATCCTCATCGCGCCAAGCCATATCGCCTGTGTGGTAGATGCCATCGTGCCAAGCCTCACGGGTCTTCTCTTCATCACGATAGTATCCTTTGAAGAGTCCGATAGGTTTCTTATCGCCTACACGGATCACAATCTCGCCCTTCTCACCATCCTCACAACTGGTGCCATCGGCACGAAGCAGGTCGATGTCATATTGTGCGTTGGGGATACCCATTGATCCTGGTTTTGGCTCCATCCAGGGGAAGGTGCCGAGTGTCATTGTGGTTTCTGTCTGTCCGAAGCCTTCCATCATCTTTATACCTGTCTTCTCATAGAACTTATCGAAGACGGCGGGATTCAGGGCTTCTCCAGCCGTACAGCAGTACTCAAGACTGCTGAGGTCGTATTTACTCAGGTCCTCGCGTATCATAAAACGGTAGATGGTAGGAGGCGCACAGAAGCTTGTCACCTTGTATTTCTCTATCTGGCGCAACAGGGTGTCAGCATTAAACTTTTCATGATCGAACACAAACACTGTTGCTCCGGCAAACCACTGGCCGTAGAACTTGCCCCATACGGCCTTGCCCCAACCAGTATCTGCTACTGTCAGATGGAGTGAACCATCATGGAGATTATGCCAGAAACAGCCAGTTGACAGATGGCCCATCGCGTAGAGATAGTCATGAGCCACCATCTTCGGCTCACCGCTGGTACCAGAGGTAAAGTACATCAGCATAGTATCATCGTTCTCGTTGACGAATGCCGGGCGCACAAATTTGGGAGCCTGTTGCCATTCCTTTTTCCAGTTATGGAAACCTTCTTCATCGCCCAGCGTGATATATTGCTTCACGGTAGGACTCTCAGACATGGCCAGTTTAATCTGTCCGATAATATAATCATCTTTTGCACAGATGATAGTCTTAACAGAGGCACGAGTGTTACGATACACGATATCATGCTTAGTCAGCATGTGGGTAGCGGGAATAACGATGGCTCCTATCTTACAGAGTGCCAGCATGATAACCCACCATTCATAATGACGTTTTAGAATCAGCATTACAGGGTCGTTTTTGCCGATGCCTAAGCTCTGTAAGTAAGAAGCTGCCTGGTCTGTCTGTTCCTTAAGTTCACCATAAGTGGTACGAATCTCCTCGCCTTGGTCGTTTGTCCAAAGGATGGCAAGTTTCTCAGGGGCCTCCTCTGCCCACGCATCCATCACATCGTAGGCGAAGTTAAAATTCTCTGGAATGATAAACTCCAGATTCTTGTTGTAATCCTCTACAGACGTAAACTTTGTCTGTTTTAAAAATCTCTCTATCATAAGTCTGGTTTATTCTACTGTAAATGCGAGGAACTTTACGGCCTTGTCGCCAACGGCCAGCATTCCGTGAGGCTTTGTGGAGTCGAAATAGATTGAGTCGCCCTCTTCGAGGATTATGGTCTTACCTCCGATATAGAGTTCCATCTTTCCTTCGAGTACCATGTTAAACTCCTGTCCTGGGTGAGTGTTCTTGTAGATGGTATGTGCCTCTGGCTTTGGCTCAACGGTGACGATAAACACGTCGGCCTTGTGATTTACGAAACCTCCAACAAGACTCTGGTACTTATATGCCTTGGTGCGCTCGATGGACATACCCTGCCCTTTGCGAGTAACATAATACGATTTCATGTGTGGTGATTCGGCAAAGATCAGTTCCTCTGTCGATACGCCATATTTGTGGGCAATCTTCATCAGATTTGAGATTGTGATATCCAACTCTCCTGCCTCGATCTTTTCATACTTATCAGAGCTGATGCCGATGGTCTCGGCCATCTCACTTACTGGTATGTCGAGCACGTCGCGAAGTCCACGAAGGCGCTCACCTATTTGCTTTAACTGTTCGTCCATATATCTTAATGCTTAGTAATCATAACTGTCCACTATCCACTCTCAACTTATTTCGCTCCAGCCTTTAATCCTCGGATCACAGCAGACGTGAAACCTGCATGCTCCATCTCGTTGAGTCCCTTGATGGTCACACCTCCAGGAGTCGTTACCAGGTCGATGGCTGCCTCTGGGTGCATACCGCTGGTCTCAAGCAGTTCTACGGCTCCCTTCATTGTCTGCATCACGATTGCTTTGGCATCATCGGCCTTGAAACCTAGTTCCACACCACCTTCGGAGGCTGCACGGATATAGCGCATGGCATAGGCGATGCCACAAGAGGCGAGGGTAGTGCCTGCTGCCAGATGCTGTTCGTCGGTAATCAGGGTGCTTCCCATCTCATCGAAGATATTCACTACTTTCCGTGAAGCCTCTTCTGATGCTCCGATAGGAACGATGAATGTCATGGACAGCATTTCTGCTATTGCTATGTTTGGAATTACAAGGAACAAGGGAGGGCAGTTTTCGCCTAACCAAGTCTTAATGTCCTCAGACTTTACACCAGCAGCAATCACGATCAGTATCTGTTTTTTAGGATTGAGCTCTGCTTTGATGTCTTTGAGGACTTGCTGCACTAACCAGGGTTTAACAACTACACAGACAATATCTGCAGTATCTGCTGCCAACTTGTTGTCAGTAGTCACACTGACGCCCATCTCCATGAATTTTTCTGTTACCTGAGTTGAAGGGTCGCTTACGGTAATGTCCTCATTCTTAAACTGCTGACCTTTGATCAGTCCTTCAACAATGGCGCCTCCCATGGCACCTGCACCTATTACTGATATTTTCATTTTGCCTTATGTCTCTTCTGTTCTTATGTCTAAAAATTGTCTTATGGCAGAGCTTTTATCAGTCTCTCCACAAAGTCGTCAGCCTCTGCCTTAGTCAGGCACAGTGGCGGCAACAGACGCAGGATGTTCGCTGCGGCACAACCGGTAAAACAATGCTCCTGGTAGATAAGTGGCTGTCGCACATCCTTATGTGGAATGTCGAGATCGATTCCGATCATCAGTCCGCGTCCTCTCACATCCAGGATATGTGGCTGTGTCTTTTGCAACTCCTTCAATTTGGAAATAAGGTATTCACCCACCTCATGAGCATTCTCCACGAGGGCCTCCTGCTCAAACACGTCGAGCACAGCCAGTGCTGCAGCACAAGCCAGATGGTTGCCTCCAAATGTGGTTCCCAGCTGTCCGTAGACGGGCTTGAACTCTGGTGAAATCAGAACTGCACCCATGGGAAAACCATTGGCGATGCCCTTAGCCACTGTGATGATGTCGGGCTTGATGCCCAGCCACTGGTGAGCGAAGAACTTGCCGCTTCGGCCGTAGCCGCACTGAATCTCGTCGCAGATAAGTAGGGTGCTATAACGCTTACAGGCAGCAGCCAGTCCCTGAGCGAATTCTGGTGTGGCGAGTTTGATACCGCCTACGCCTTGAATGCATTCTAAGATTACTGCACACACATCACCCTTCTGCAGTTCAGCCTCCCAGGCGGGCAGGTCGTTCATGGGCAGATATGTAACGTGGCCGTTGTCATTGATAGGTGCAATAATCTTCGGATTGTTCGTTACCTCCACAGCCAACGAAGTACGTCCGTGAAAAGCCTTCTCACAAGAGAGTACACGTTTCCTGCCGTTGGTAAACGAAGCGAGCTTCAGCGCATTCTCGTTGGCCTCTGCTCCACTGTTTATGAGGAACAGCTGATAGTCGTCGTAACCGCTGGTCTTACCCAGTCGCTCTGCCAGTTCTTCCTGTAACTTATTTATAACTGAGTTTGAATAGAATCCTATTTTATGCAGCTGCTCTGTCACTTTCTCAATATAGTGCGGATGGGAGTGTCCGATGCTAATTACAGCGTGCCCCCCATAAAGGTCAAGATACTCCTGGCCCTTGTCGTCCCATACCTTACAGCCTTTGCCCCTGACGATGTTCACGTCGAAGAGCGGATATACGTCGAATAATTTCATAAGCATTCCTTTCTACCTTATTATATATATCGGCTGCAAAGGTAGTGTAAATATCCGAAAATTCGGCAATTTCACCCGTCTTTTTGCATAAAAATAACAAAGACGGACGAAAAAATGTATATCTTGAGCATAATTATCCTATATGCAAGCAATTCATGACACGTGACGTCAGTACCTTATGCAACTGATTGGAACAACGAATACACCATCTGGACGCTGATAGGCGTATTGACCAACGGCTGTAAGTACCATCATAAAAGACGGCTTGGGCATACGAGTGGTGTCAATGGCATCGGCCAATGAAGTTAAAGCAGTTACTCCGTCATTTATCAATTTCTCACCACCCAGTTTGACCTCAATCAGTGCGTAAGTACCATTCCTACGATGCAGCACGGTGTCGCATTCCAAGCCGGAACTATCACGGTAATGATATAATTTGCCGTCGAGTGTCTCCGCAAAGACACGTAAATCGCGTACTGCTAAGTCCTCGAAGAAAAGCCCGAATGATTCCAGATCATTCATCAAGTCGTCTGGACCTAGTCCGAGTGAGGCCGTTCCTATACTTGGGTCGACGAAATGCCTTGTGTCACTGGTACGAATAGCCGACTTACTGCGAAGGTTGGGATTCCAGGCTTCCAGATCTTCAATAACGAATAATCGCTTGAATGCCTTGATATAATCTGCTACTGTATCTTCGTCAAGAGTCTGTGAGTCGTTTGACAACATATCAGCCTTGATGGTACTATATGATACCTGTTGGGAAACGTTTCTGGCATATGATCGCAGAAGAAGCCTGCCACGTTCTGCACTTCGCTTTACACCATCTACCCGTTGAATGTCACGCTCTACCACAGAATCAACATAGTCGAATGCCTGATCCAGCGCGATATCTCCTGTCAGAAATGTTGCCATAGGCCAGCCTCCACGGCAGGTAAGGTAGGCTATCTCTTGGAGCTCGGTACTGCACGTCTCAGGTTCAAAGGCTTCTCCGTTGAACAGCTTTCTTAGGCTGATCTTACCTGATGAATCACCAGACTCAAACAGTGTCATGGGGCGCATTCTGATTCTTGCAAAACGTCCTGTACCGCTATGGATGGTCTCGTCTGCCTGTGGTAGTACGGATGAGCCTGTCAAAATGAATTGTGAAAAATCGCTTCGTTTATCAACCTCATCACGTATGCTGTCCCACAAAGGTGGAATTGTCTGCCATTCGTCAATTAATCGTGGTGTTTCGCCAGTCAAAAGCGTCTTCGGGCTGATATCTATCATTTGAAGGCTTTGTTTTAATACGCCACTGTCTCCAAGGTCAAGCATGCTTTTTGCTTTCTGCTTGGCAGTTGTCGTCTTGCCACACCATTTTGGGCCTTCTATCAATACGGCGCCTTTACCCGCCAATTTGCGGGCTAACACTCCGTCTGCTATTCTTGGCTTGTAATCAGTCTTCATCTTTTGCTATTTATACAATTCTTTTAATCAGTCGTTTCTGGGTGCAAAGTTACTGATTATAATTGAATTACGCAAATTTTCTGGGAACTTTTCGGTTATTTGCTGTAAATTTGTTCGGTTGTTTGAGATAATTTTGTTCGGTTGTTTGTGGCTTATAAGGCTGATTCCTCAGATGAACTGTAACGCTATACGTAACAGAGACTCGTGAGGGTATGCTCATTTTGACACACCCTCTTATGGGCTAAAAAGCGGACGCTTTTAGTCGAAGTCCTGTTGGCTCGTCAATGCCGAACATGAGGTTCATGTTCTGCACGGCATGGCCTACAGCGCCTTTCAAGAGGTTGTCTATGCAGGACGTGATGAGATGACAGCTGTGCAGAAGATGCCTCGGGCAAAGTCACCTCGATAGGGGATGAAGTCAATGTCAGCATCAAGATAACCCTGTACCTGCTTCAGACTCTGACGAATCTCAGCGATATGCTGATGTTGGAAGGGCTTGTAGATGCTCAGGTTGTTGTTGCGCCACGAGAAATGAGTCGTGGCGCCTGGCTTCTGTCCTGCGCCTGTAGAGCCAGTGATGGCATTAACGGCTACATCTTCTTTTAGCAGATTCAGATATGCTGCTGGCAACAATGCAACCTGTATACACGTGGCGAAGCATCCAGGATTAGCCACATGTTGAGCCTTCTGGATTTCCTCTTTGTTTATCTCCGGCAGACCGTAGATATAGTCATGATTGCCTTTGATGCGGAAATCCTGTGCGAGATCGATGATCTTCACGTTCTCTGGGATGGTGTGCTCCTTGAGGAAAGCCTCGCTTTTACCATGTCCGAAACAGAAGAACACTACATCAACCTTGTCGAAAGGCATCTCGTCGGTGAACTTCAGATCAGTATCGCCAATGAGACCCTCGTGGACATCCGATACCAGATTGCCGGCATTGCTTTCTGAGTTGGCAAATACTATCTCTGCCTCAGGATGGTTAATCAGCAGGAGCCGGCAGCGATGCCCGCTCCTGCTAAAAAAATAACTTGTGCGAAAAAATGCAAACATTGAATCAGTCTTCAAGAACACAGAAGAAAACGTTCTTGCTGTGTGTGAAGCTATTTCTTCTTATATAGTGTAATAGATAGCCTTCCAGTCAGATCAGAACAATTAACCCTATAGTGCTTCCAGTAGTCGTCAGTGGCATTATTATGGTAATCTTCGTAAGAACTGCCTGAAAGCTTAATATCATCTCCAAAGAAAACAGAATATTTGTCACGATCTGTTGTCAAATTGTCACCAATCATGTACGATGTTATACTCTTACTCGTAATCTGTGGGAATGTTACGTTATAATAGCCGATATCATATCCATGATCAGCATATGACTCAAAAAATGATGTTCCTAAGGCTTCTGCAGAACCGCTTAATACTACCAGTTGTCCATCATCATCGACCTTAACCTTCAATTCAATTTTCTGGAATTCATTAGCTCTGACAGGAGTATGCTCTTCATACCTGATCGTAGTGGTTCCGTCTGAATGATGTGTGACATCTGAAATCTCACCACCAATCCAAGGTAATACAAGACCATAATCGCCTCGTTCTTCTAAATGACCCCAAATATCGAAACCCAAAGAAAAATCATACTTGCTCAATATGTTTGTGTTTTCTTCTGTAGATTGCGTGAGGGTGACAGTTTTCTCAATATATACATTATGCTTCTCGCTTTTGAGTTTAAAGGTTATGATGGCAGTGCGTTCTTTGCCCGTAGTATTCTTTTCTGCGGTGAACAAGTAGTCATCGCCATCCCATTTTGTGGCAAACCATTTGTCGCCACTATATTGAGTGCTGGCAATCCATTCGAAATCATTTATCAATTCATCAGGAACATTGTCTGTCACAATAAATCTTGCTGTACCACCATTCACATCGAAGGAATATTCCTCTGGAGAGATTTTCAGCCAATACTGACTCTGCTCGCCTCCATCTCCTTTCTGGATGACGTTGAGGTTCAGCTCTGCTTTCTGGCCTCCAGGCGAGGTGCCCTTGACGATGATGTTGCCTGAGAGTTCCTGGCCTGTGGTATTCTCTGGGGCAGTGACGGTGATGGTGTTATCAGCGTTGAGAGTCATCGTAAAGAACTTATCGAGGTTGCCTCCCTCTTGTATTTGAGCCTCAATCTGGGCAAGAGTGGTGTTAAGCGTAACCTTTACGGTCCCTCCCTTCTGCTCGAACGTCACAGGATTTGGCGATGCCTGCAAGATGGGGCGTAGCTGGGTAATGGTGACTGTATCTC
>ERZ842401.7160-NODE-7160-length-11542-cov-5.405241_pt1 | contig 11542 bp, 12 predicted proteins | sample MGYA00521270_ERZ842401 | MGnify/ENA primary metagenome ERZ842401 (study PRJEB31892, sample SAMEA3878208) | bioreactor metagenome | biome: Moose rumen | place: Sweden | collected 2011-10 | study: EMG produced TPA metagenomics assembly of the PRJEB12797 data set... | reverse complement strand
ATAAATTATTAAAAAAATGTAATTTAACTATTGACTTTTATTAGCAAGTTTTGTTGCAAAGCAATGAAAGTGGCGATAGTATTCTTTTCTTTTTTATTGTATAAAAAAGAGCGACATTCTACTTACGATCAGTTTGTAGTATGTTGCCCATTGGGTTTCAAAAGGGTATCCCTTTGCACACTATTCCTAGTTGGCTATGCCAACTTGGTAGTGTGTTACTAACTTGTCTTTAAGTTAGTTATAATCTATTTTTTTAATATTTTTGTTTTTTCCATTTCTTGAAATTTTCTATTATATTTCATATACATTTCTTGAGCTAATATAAATTTAGCTTTATAATTATTTTTACTATCATAACTAATGTTATCAGTTATTCCTTGAATTAAGTCATAGTATGGTATTAAATAACAATTCTCTCCTACTGTTTTAATTATAAGAAATAATTCATTAGTATCTTTATTTTCAACTATCCATTGTTTTCCAGGAGTTGGATTACTTCCTAGTGCCTTTTTATTTTTTGTGTATTTACTTTTTATCCTATCAATTACGTTCTCATTATTTGTAGATTTTTCTACTAATTCATAATTATCATCTTTTGATAATTTAATTACTGTAGGCCAATGTAATACGTAGTAATGATCATTTATTAAAATAAAATTATATGCTGGTTTTTTCACTTTTTTATTTTTACCTACTTTTTTAACATATATACAATAAATTGTATTAGCATCTGCACTATATACATAATATAAATTGTTGTAATAATTTATAATTGCTCCTTCTTTTATAGAATCTTTGCCCATTCTTTCCATTAATTCATCAGATAATTTACCAATAAAAGTTACTTTTTTATTTTTATTTATTATTATTTTTGAATTGGTTAATTCATAGTATTCATCATTAATTTGAATAGGACTGTATCTGGAGCATTTTTTTAATAAATCTAGTTTAAAGTTATTTTTGTCTTGTTCATAAACCAAATATTTTTTCTTATCATATATTACGATATCTGATACTTCTGTTTTTTTATCTTTATATTTTTCAATTACTTCCTTAAATTTTATTAATTCTTTTTTTGACAATTGTCCTGTTTTACGTATAAACATATCTAAACTTATCGGATAAAGTCTACCTACATCAAAATATGAAGTAGTTACTTCCTTATTTGACAATGTTAAATTATAACCAAGAGTAATTGCTATTGTATTACATGCATCTTTGTAAAGTAAATCTTCTTTTGATGAAGCATAAAAACATTGAATAGAATCATTATCAACTCTTGCAACCATAAATGGACCTATATCATGACCTGCAGGGATATTTTTTCTTTGTTTTTCTGTTTGATATCTCTTGGCTATTATAATATCGCCAAATTTTAAGTTATTATATGTTAAAACTCTTGCTTGCTCTTCTTCATTAGAAAAAACTCCAAACTCTTCTTGAAGCCTATTTCTTTCTTGTTCTTTTATCTGATTAATAAATACTTTAGGTATCTCCATATTGCCTTGTGTCCCCCCCTCTTTTTGTTAGAACGTATTATATCATAAAACATTTAAAAAGTGAATACAATAATTATATACTATTTTAAAAAAATTATGTTATACTTGATATGTAATTAAGATTTATCTCAGTTACATTTGTAGTAAAATGTTTCTCAAACGAGATGCACAATTGCACATTTGATTATTACTAACCTAATAGGTTAGTTTTTTTATTTAATAGATTTATTATATCTCTCCCTTTCTATGATTATTAATATCGATATTATCATATACTTTTAAATTATCTAATTCATAATATCTTCTTATATCTAAATCATTGTAAATCAACGATTTATAGAGTTTCAGGCAGTCCTTTTTAATGGACTATTTGTTCCCTTTTTGGCGTAAATAAGCTTGTACCACTGCGCTGTTCGGGACTATGTAGGTACTTACCTACGGACTAAAATGGCTTATTTTAACTTTTTTAGTACATTTTTTGTACATTTTTAGTATATCACAATCTTAAAAATTTCTTTTTTTGCGATATATTTACTGTTTCTAGTTTGTCCTAATTTTAATACACTTATAGTTGCGGTTAGGACAAAATAGTATTCAATTTATAATTATATTTCAATCAATTGACTATAAGAATAACTCATAAAAATAGTATTTATTTAATTCTTGATCATAAATGATATATAATTCATCTCTTTTATCATCTCTATCATTTATTTTTTTCCATTTATATTTATGAGAGAAGTCTATTTGCTTATCTTTAGGTATATTTAACTTATCATACATAAATTTAATTGTATCTTCTAGATTATCATTTTTTTCTGTATTGAAGTCCATAGTAAATTTTGTTCCACTATAGATAGTGTATCTTTCTCCATCTCCTCCAAAACTTGCACCTGTATCTGTATAATATTCTTCTTCAAAATCGTTAGGAATAATTATACCCCAATTGTATTTAAATGTTTTAGCAGTGCTCATATAATTTTTCATAAAACTATACATTCCAAATAATCCTGCTAGTAAAACAACCCCAACTAAACTTAAAACTATAATAATAGTTTTTAGACTTCTTTTTTTTGCATTTTCTTCATTGACTATATTCATAATATTTTCTTCAGATTTCTGAATCATTTTATCATTAGATAAATATTCTCCTGCAAAAAATTCATTAAGCGATATATCAAGAATTTCACATATTTCTTTACATAACGAAACATCTGGCAATCCTTTACCACATTCCCATTTACTAACAGCTTTATATGTTAATCCTAACTTATCTGCTAATTCTTGTTGTGTTAAATTTTTTCCCTTACGAGCTTCTGCAATAAATTTACCTATCTTTTCTTGATTCATAAACTATTTCTCCCTTCCGAAAACATCATATTATAAATATAAAATTTTTAACACCCACAGTTAGTAGAGTTTAATTAAATGTGTTTATTTTAATTCTTTGAAAACTTTTGTAATTACAGGTTTAAATATCATATAAAATATATATCCTATAATTCCACCTAATGTATTGGTAATCAAATCAGTTACATCAGCTGATCTGACACCATTAATTAAAGGTTGTAATAATTCTATACATAAGCTAAATAAAAATGTATATAAAATTATCTTTTTAAAATTTATTTTTTTATTAGTTATTGGTAATAAAAATCCAAATGGTATCATCATAATTACATTTAATACAACTTGTCTTATAAAATCCCCTCTACTATTGAAAACATCATCAAATGCATTAAAATTCATCGGTACATAAGGATGATCAAATATATGAGGTAAAGAAGTTATAATTGGCATGATTGTGAAAAATAATACAAATGATATATAAATATATATTAGTGTATTCACAATTAATTTGTCTTTACCTTGAGATTTCCATTTCTTAAAAAATTTAAAAATATATAATAAAATTAGTGCTGTAAAATCAATTAGTATTTCCATCTTGCTTCTCCCTTATCTTATTTCATTAACATTAATAGCATTTATACCATTACTTCTTAAATAATTAATTGTATCTTCTAAATCTTCTACAAATAATATTTCATTTAATTCACATTTATTATGTTTTTGAATTATCTTAATTCCATCTAATTTTAATTGTTGATTACCAGCTGATACTAATTCAATATCATCTCCGTAATGTTTATTGATAAAGTTTTGTTTTGCTTTAAAATGAAATGAAAATTTCATTCCAGATAAAGCATACATCTTAATATTCTTATTTCTTAATTCATTTATAAAATTATATAAGTTTTCTGATCTATCACATTGTTCAATTTCTTCATAGAAAGTATCAGGATTTTCATATGCATTTAAATAATAACCTAATCTCTTATCTTCACTTTCATTACGATGTTTTAAGAAATCCCTATCTCTATGTATTGCTAGTGTATCATCAAAATCAAATATAACTACTTTTATATTATTTAAATCCATATTCATACTAATCTTCCTTCTTTTCATCAAATAATCTATGTTGCATTCCTTCAGCATCATCTAAATACATTCTATATAAAGAATAGATATCTGTATCTTCATATTTGACTTCTTTAAAATTATTATTTAAATCAAGTATCTTACCATCTCTATAACTAATCAAAATTGGCGAATGAGTTGCAATTATAAATTGACTTCCTTCTTTCACTAATTGATCAATTAAACATAGTAAAGATAATTGCCTTTGTGGAGATAAAGCTGCCTCTGGTTCATCTAATATATATAATCCATGATCAGTAAATCTATTTTGAACTAATTTAATAAATGATTCACCATGTGAACATTCATGAAGATTACCTCCATAAGAGCCATATAATGTATAGAAGTGATCTTCTTTAACTAATCTTTCAACTTCAGAAGAAAAGTTATAAAAACTTTCTGCTCGTAAAAAGAATTTCATTTTAGCTTTATTATATGAAGCAATTCTTAAGTATTCAGATAACTCTGATGTTGTGTTATTAGTTTCATATCTAAAATTTTCAGTACCACCTTCAGCAGGTAAACCTAAAGCAACTGCTATCGCTTCTATGAACGTTGATTTACCAATTCCATTTTCTCCTACAAAAAAGGTTACTTGGGAATCAAAATTTAATTCTTGAAAATTTTTTACAACTTCAATATTAAATGGGTACTTATCAAAAGATTCTATCTTATCTCTATCTAATGAAATCTTTTTAACGATTAAATTACTATCCATTCCCATATAACCACCTATAATCAATTATACCATATTTTAAGGATATTTTATATTTCCATTTCAAAATCATTCTTTTGTTGTTCTTCTTTATATCTAACTCTTTCTTTAAGATAATCTGGTATATCCGCATATTCAAATAACTCATCTTGTTTAGTGGTTGCTACTGAAATATTTTTAACATCTTTTCTATCAAAGTCTGCATTATCGTAATACTCTTTTATTTCACTTGTAGCCGCTTCTTTTATATCTTCATTACCAAGTTGTAATACTTTTCTAAAAAACTTCTTAATAGCCATTAAAATAGCTTCTATGTAGTTCTTTAAATTTCTATTTTCTTCTTTTAGTTTATCATTCTCATTTTCTAGTCTATTTACTTCATTTTTATATTTTTGATTCTCTTTTTCTAATGTCTTATAACTTGTTGTATAACTATCTACTTCATTAAATACATGTTCTAATTTTGGTTGTAATTCTTTTATCTTTTTAGTTTCTTCTATTACATTATTCATAGATTCAAAAGTATCTTTTCTAACTTTAACAAAATCTTTATCAACAATTAAAGTTTGTTTAGTAGTTTTCATCTTTTCTTCAAAATCATTCATTGCTTTATCAAGTCTATCGTTTCTAACATTTAATTCATGATTTACTTTTTTAGTTATTTGTTTATACTCTTTTATCTTGATGTGCTTATTATCACTACCTTTAATACCCCTTTCTAGATCATATCCTTTTTCTGTTAATCTTTTATGGTATTTGTCTTGTAGTTCTGATAAATGTATTTTATCTTTGATATATTGTTTCTTTGATATTGTATATCTTTCAGTATTAGTTCTTTTATCTAGTTTCTTAACAAGTGGAACTACTACACAATGAATATGTGGTGTTTTTTCATCCATATGAACTGTGGCATGTAATACTTGCTCTTTCTTATATCCTAAATCTTGATAAACAAATTCCATACAAGTATCTGCCCATTTCTTTATATCATCTTTATCCATATCTTTAAAGAACTCTTTTGAAGCAGTAAATAGTAATTCATCTGCAACACAATTCTTTGAACCATTTAACATTTGATTAAATGTTTTTCTTCTATCACTTCTTTCAGTTTTCATTCTTTCATCATGTTCTTTTTTATATTCTAATGTAAGGTTATAAAAACCCTTAACATATTTTTCAGTTAAGGATACTAATTCAATATTATTACTTGATAATTCTTTATTTATATCTGGGTTAGAGTTGTAAGCTTTCTTTTCTCTTTTATTGTGTGAACCTATTTGTGCTAAATCTGGAAGTGTCATTATTGGCTCACTTCTAAATATTGCATAGTTTAAATTCATATATCATTCTCCTTTCTTTTATATAAAAAAAGATACTTTTTTTGTAAGTATCTTTAAACTATTGTATTTATTATTGTTTATAGCCACTCTATTATTTTTTGGATTTATCCTACTCCTCCATGTCCAGCATCAACAATTACACCAATTGTCCTTCTTTCATACATATTTTTCACCTCTAATATAAAATATGAGAAAAATGAAAATTGGTCACAAAATAAAAGTATCTACTGAGATACTTTTTCTTTTATATAAGCTAGAGCTCTTTCTTTATATTTTTTTGAACATTATCTTTTATTTTCTTTCAGCTAAATACTCTCTTAAACAGTTAAGCATCTCCTCAAATTCATATCTTGTGTACACTGTTTTTTCTTTGTCATTTTCCCCTATTGCATGTATTATAGGAAGTTTACAATTTTTTAATGCATTTCTATAAAAATAGTTTTGAATAGCACTTACATATAGTTCTGTAACTAATTCATCATACTCTTTCGAATCTCTTTTAATTGGTTCTCCTTGCCAATATATCATACCTGTTTCTTGCCAATTATAATCAGATGCAGCTTTTATTGAAACCGCCGGAATTCCACTATATTTGAATACTTCCTTTTGAACATCTTTATCTTTAAACTTTATTCCTTGGAAAAATCCCTCTAAAGAATTAAATTTAAATCCTCTAAACCCAAATTCATATAAGAATAAATTAGATAATAATTTTGGAAGAGTACCATGATTACCATAACCAGCATTAATCCATTTTTCAGATTCTCCTACATATCCTTTTTCATCCCTAAGAAGTATTCCTTCACAATATAAATTACCTGATTCATCTTCTACTATTTCTAATTGATTAAAATTATAATTTTTTTTAAACTCTTTAAAATCTTTTAGCTCTTCTTCAAAACTCATATTATCACCTCTTAACTACTATATACATTATCTGTGGAAAATCTGGTATTACTTCTGTTAAACCATACTCTATAATATTTAAATTATTATTTTTCGCTTCTTTAAAAAGAGTATCAAAACTTACTATTTTACAACTAGTAGTAACAATATCCATTTCTTCTCCTGTCTCTTGATGAGTTCTCTTTGAGTTAACCCAGGCTTTACTTATATCACTACTACTTTCCTCTACCCCATCACCCATAGAAAGAATAACTGCGACTGCATTATCTTCTAAATGTTCATATATAAATTTAAAGTATTTATTTCTATCTGCTTGTAACACTAACATATGAAGACATGCAACTGAATATATAAATTTAAACTTGTTAGTAAAGTTTCCACAATTTAAAACATCTAACACTTCATAATTATCCACATGTGGATAATCTTTTTTCTTGCAATAATTAATTGCTTCAACAGATACATCAGTTGCCAAAAGATTATATCCATTGTCTAATAAAAACTTAGAATCTCTTCCTTCACCACAACCCATTTCAAGAATACTATCATCTTTTTTAATATCATATTTATCAATTAATTTACTAATTATCTTTGTATTATTATTTGAAGACCAAGATATATTCTTTTCATGTACTTGCCTATACCTTTTATCATAGGCATTATAATACTTTTCTTCCACAATATATCACCTAACTACATTATACATTATTATTTATTTTAATAAAGTCCCCACTCCGCTAGTTTTTCAAAACCACCTATTTCATTAATATATTTTCTAGCAACTTCTACTATTTCTTTATACTCTTTTCCATCTACTGTTTCATCACCTATAGCGCAGCTTAACTCTATAACTCTATTTTCCTCTTGTGCTTTTAAGAAAGCATAAATGTTAATAGCAACATCTGCTTTAGATAAGTCTTTTCCATGAAGACCACCACCAGTTACACTATGTCCCATATCTGAACCTAGTTTTCTATTAGTAGCTCCACTATCAACATCAGAACCTCCAACCCATTCTCCTAATGGATTAATTATTGCTCCTTTATACTCTTTTTCTAAATCTTTTGTTTTAGCATTACTTTGGCAAATAATTAATTTATCTTTATCAAGTACATATTTGCCATCTGAAGGATATTTTTCATAAATACTTCTAGCAATACTAGAAAGTTTTTTTTCTTCTTCAGTAAGTGGTTTTCCCCTAAATATTCCATTATCTCCACATCTAATTTTATCATTTTGATTACTAGCTAAATGTGGATCCTGCTCAACAATTTTTAAATTAAGATTTAGCTTTCCACCAATTCTTTCTACAATACTATTTATTTCTCCTTTACTAAATTTTTCACTTGTTTCAATAATTATATTGCAATCTCCATGTCCTAAAAGTATTTCAACAGCTACTTTTGGATCACCACTTTTTGCATAAGCCAAATCAACTATTGCTCCTGCTATTCTATCCGCTACTTTATCTGGATGAGATGGATTAACTTTTTCTATCATTATTATTACCTCCTATCAAAAAAGTTAAATTCTTTAACATCTTATAAACAAAAAAATACTCAAGACAACTCTTGAGTATTAAAAGTTATCTTATAGACCTAGCATTACCACCTAATCTAATAGGTTGGTGTGACTTCATCGGGCTAGTCCCTCCATCACTCTTTATAAGATGTTAAAAAAATTATATCACACTTTTACTGATATGAAACAATTATTTTTCTACTACTTCTAAAAACTTATTATATATCTTTACCATTGCAAACGTATCTAGTTCACAATATTTTAGCAAATTCTTTCTTAAAGCAATTTGTTCTTCTTTAGATAATTTACCTAAATTAGCATAAGCATTCATTGCTTCTCCGCCATTATGAACTCCTTCTAAATTATGATAATTAAGTGAAGGATCATCAGGAAATAAAGCGGGTAAAACATATTTAATTGAATAAGAACCTTTCATATCTTTTGTATAATAATTTCTCCTAAAAAATGGAACCATTAAATCTTTTATATTATCTACAATATTTAATAGATGTTCTCTTAAATCTGGATAAAGTTCAGCTAGATGTTTAATAACTCCTTTTTCAAACCCCATATTATAAGCTAAAACACAAACATCTTTGGGAATATCTTCTACTAATCTTTCAGCAAGTGGTCTTCTTGAATCAATATCAGCTTCTGCTAAAAATTCTTTATGCTTAACTTCACTATCTTTTGATTCCATATAATGAAGAGAATATTGAAAAGGTATTTGTTCATATGGAATTATTCTATCATACAAAGGAATAACTTGTTGATAAGTTTCAAAGTCTAAGAAATAAAGTGGATAACTAAGTGTATCTAAAAACTCTTTTATTTTATCTACTTCAATCTTTGTTTTTCTATTATTAATTTCAAAATCTATTTGTTCTTTAAATCTCCAGTTTAAATCTTCTTTATATAAATCTTTGAACGAAGTTTTACCGTCATGATATAATTTAAATTTTTCTTTTATATTCATTTTTACTATATCAAATACATTAGGTGTTTCTAAATCTCTTGTGCAATAAGAAAAGAATGGACAATCATATGGATCAGTGCAGTGTAATCCTATTAACTGATTAGGTTCTTCTTTTTGATTCATATATTTATTAATTTCTTTAATATTTTTTTCAACTTCATCAAGTTTACTAAATGCAAGATCTGTAATATCCTCTATATTAAATAATTTATCGAGTTCAAGTTCACCACGTCTTTCATATTTACTATTAATATAAACTATACTAACTTTTGTAACATTATATCCAAGTTTAGTTAAAACATAATATTGATATGATGCATCATTTATATAAACATCTTTAACTCCAGTAGAACTTTTAACTTCATATATTTCATACAAATCATCATTCTTTTTTAATATATCAACACTACAAAAGTTATTGTTATATGAAAAAGACGCTTCTGTAATATTACATTTTTTATTTTCTTTAATTACATTACTTGTATCTTCTATCATTTTAGATAAACCCTTATTAAAATCAATATCTATATAATCACCAAATAATCTTTTAGCAAGTATTCCTACTTCTGTACCATTTTCAAGTACTGAATCATTATTTAAATCTTCTTTTACATCTTGTTTATAAGTATCAAGCCATAACATCTTTTTACATTGTATAGCATTGCAATATTTAGATTTTGATAAATTCATATAATCACCACATTATCTTAATATTTAAAAAAGTACAAAAAAATAAACGATACTTTCTTATTAAAATAATTATATCATTTATCATATTAATTAATCTATTTATTTTTTAGTAGCAGCAGAATCTGATTTTAAATAAACTATATCATGAATCACACATAATTCTGAAAATAAAGCTTTTTTCTTAATATTGAGTTTAGCTCTTTTATAGGCTTCATCTACTCTACCACTTTCATATAAAGCTATAAACTCTTCATTACTCATAAACATTGAATATTCATTAGCTACTGTTCTAATAGACTCTGTATCTAGTTCAATAAGTTTATAAGCAAACTCTAAATTATCTCCATATACTTCAAGTATTTTTCTTTTTAATTCATTTGAAACCATAATACCCCCTCTTTCAACGAGAGATATTATACTGTTTTTTCAAAAAAAATCAACTTTTTACTGTTGATTATTATTTCCATATTCTTTTAGTTTAAATCCACAAGAAGGGCAGAAGTTATATCCTTCAACATTTCTTCCACATATTGGACAGAATTTAATTACTTTTTGCTGTCCAATAATATTAGATGTATTATATGAAATATTTCCAGCTTCATCTGTAACAATATTTCCTTCTTTAACATTATTAGTAATACTTTGCTGCATCTTAGATACTTTATTAACTGTTTTAAAGCAATATATTACTTGTGTTATATGTAAAGCTAAGAAAAGTAATAAATAGAATGATCCAGCTGTTAAAAATGCATCAAAGAAGCCATGAAATAATGATGGAATTAAAATACTTAAAAATAGATTCTTCTTATATAGTTTATCATTTCCATTTAAAGAGTTAACCTTTGCTTTTGATAAATAATATCCCATAAGAATACCAAAACAAACATGTCCTGGAACAGAAAGAATTGCCCTAACAATAGCGACTCCTAATCCATTTCCAAGAACATAACCTATATTTTCAAAACACGCAAATCCAAGTGAAGCAAAAACTGAATAAACAATTATGTCATAAATTTCATCAAATTCTTTACTATTATATCCAAACTTTTTTGTAACAATCCATTTAAAAAACTCTTCTATTAAAGCTATTGCTACAAAGTTACATATAAAAATATAAACAAATGAATCTCCTGCTTTAGCCTCTAAAAACATTTCTAAAATAAGTTCAACTATTATTACGGGAATACAAATTACTACACCCATAAAAAATAATTTAGCAAGCATTCCTCTAGGTTCTTTATTAGGATCCTTCTTATAAATATACATTCCAAGAAATATTACTGGAAGAATTGCCGCTACTAATAAAAATATACTCATATACTACACCTACCTATTAAATTAATTATATCATTTAATTTAAATAAATAATATACTAAATATCAAAAAAACATTATATTATATTTAATGTATTAATAAT
>ERZ842401.7159-NODE-7159-length-11542-cov-7.382084_pt1 | contig 11542 bp, 6 predicted proteins | sample MGYA00521270_ERZ842401 | MGnify/ENA primary metagenome ERZ842401 (study PRJEB31892, sample SAMEA3878208) | bioreactor metagenome | biome: Moose rumen | place: Sweden | collected 2011-10 | study: EMG produced TPA metagenomics assembly of the PRJEB12797 data set... | reverse complement strand
CTTAATCATTTCGAAACGTTTCGTACTTTATAATGTGCAAAGGTAGGCATTTCTCCCCAAACTACCATCATTTTCGCTCGAATTTTAACTTTTTAATATGATTATGTATAAAACGCCCGAGGCTTTCTGCAAGTCCCGGGCGTATTCCTAATACCATCTTTGGCTGATTGAACTTATACTAACTATTAATACTGGCTGACCTTGACGTCGCTAACGGTGACCGAACCCCCATAGTTGTTGATGCTCCAGCAGTTGTTCTGGATGCCGTAAATACGGTTGGTATACGCCCAGTCACCATTGATATACATCACCATGACGCTATTGTCTGTATATATGTCGATGTGATAGACATTGTCTGTCGGACGCGGGAAGTTATAGCCGTCGATACCTTCTATGAATCCGGCACCGTCAGGACCTTCTTGTTCGAAGTTCACCTTGCGATCGTTGTCTCCTTCAGAATTGAAAATGAGAGAGTAGTACTTCTCCGCACCGGTATAGCGTACCAGTGACACGCCAAACTTGTCGGTATTGCCGGCTGTCTTGACCGTGAACGAGATGTGGTTGTGGAAGCCTAAGCGATTATAGAGCACATAGGAGTCGTCTCCAGTCAGTTGTCCGCCGGTTCCGTTCAGTGTCGCATTATTGGATGCCTTCACTGTCACTCCACGCTCTCTGCCATACTTGCTTGCAATAGCAGGAACAGGACCCAGGGAGATGTTGCCGTCCTCGTGCTGAATGATCTTGTGGCACACCAAAGCACCAGACCATGCAGGCTCATTACCAAAGCTGCCACCCACATTGACATTCATTTCATCAATCTTGTTGGAAATAAATCCGTCATTGTCAGTGCGGATTGGGCACCAACCCCAGATGAAGCGATCTGTACCATTCGAAGCGGTCTTACCGGCATAGAAACCACGGCTGTCAAGTACGCGCTCACCAGCATCGCCACCAAACAAGGTCTTCAGCTCCTCAAAGCTCTTAGCTTTCTTATACTTCACCTTTCGGCACCAGGGAGCCTTGAAGGAATCGCTGTACACGATATACCACCAGTCGCCCATCTTGAAAACATCTGGACACTCCAAGAAGCGGTCCCAAATCATGGGGAAATTGCCTACATGCTCCCAGTCCTTCAGATTGCTTGATTTGAACTCAGCGAATTGTGGATCACCTCCGAACTTAGGATAAGTAGAGATAAGCATGTGGAATACCCCATCGTCGGTCTTGAAAATCTGTGGGTCGCGGAAATCCTCGGCCGAGTAGCCGTAGGCGGGACCATTCAACTGCCACAGGTCATCCTTCTTCCAAGAGACGAAATCCTTGGAAGTAGCACGCATCACCGCCTGGCGATAGTTGGTGAAAGCACTCTCGCCGGTATAGTAGATGTAGTACTGGTCGTTGGCCTCGTCATAGTAGCAGCATCCAGTGCCCAGTGCAGCATCCTGCTGATTTTTGTTTGAGCCCACAGGAAGCATTTCACCCATTCCACTATAATTGCAGCCGTCAGATGTCTGCACAGCCCAAATGGGGTGGAAGCAGTATTGATCATTCTGCTTGAAATACTCTTGCAGATAGAGAACCTTGAAATTACCTGCTTTCTGGTCAAAGAAAGGCATTGGGTCGCCAACCAAACCGAAAGAGTGACTATAGAATGTCGAGAATCCTTTTTCATCGACAGGAATGTATCGCTCGGTGCTGTTGCTATCCCAGTCCTTTGCGGGATCACCAACTATTTTATCGTCAGAGCAGGCTAAGAGCGAGAAAGCCACTAAGCAATAACTTATCACCATTATAGTCCTGTTCTTCTTTTTTATGATATTATTATACATAATCATTCAATTTCTAAATAGTTACACATCATGTCGTTTTACTCACCGGTAAGATAATGATAGGCATTCAGCAGAATCATTCCCATGTTATCGTGATAAACGGGTACGTATTCCGTAGGCGAATACCAGTCGAGCAGACCGGCACCGAGGCAGATGATACCACCCTTGCCGAATTCACCATTGAAGTTCTTCAGCTCCCAAGAGGAAATCTCGTTCTCGTGGCCAGTGAGACGGCGTGCCTTGCCGCCAGTCACCTCATCAAACTTCTGGTAAAGTGCATCGCCGGAGATGCCATCCCAGTGGAACTGTACGCAGGTGTTGGAGATGGTGTAGTCCTTGTCAAGGGTGTAGATAGCCTCGGGGTTATTTGGATTAACCTTCAGTCCTTGCCACAGTGCATGGTTCTTGTCAAATACGGGCAGCGTCCAGGGGTCGTCACCCATCGTAGCACCGCCTTCACCTGAGCCGTTGAATACATTGTTCGGACATCCTGTCATCGGCATGGCTCCCAATGCAACAGCCAGATTCACAGCTTCACGCTGCAGTACGAATGCTCCACCACGCTTCCAATACTCGTTCAGTACGGGCAGGGCTGCGATAGCCTTCGGCTCACCACCTTCAAACGACTCATAGTTAGGATAATCTATTCCATGACGGTGGAAGAAGATAAACTTGCACTCATCCAGTATTCCCTCGCTGCTGGCAATATCGTCCCACGACAGATAGGCAGATCCTGGAATGTTGCTGGTCAGGAACTTTGCAGCAGCCTTCTCCTCATCGCCCAAGGCATCCATGTTCGGAGCCGAACCAGCAAACACGGCTGTAGGACGCTGGATAAGGTCGATGATAATGGTATAAGTGCTGATGGCCGTATTGTCGGTCAAAGTAATCTGGAAGGGGTTGTTAGGATCACTGAAGTCACCCGTCGAACCACTGGAGGGGAAGCTGGTGGCATCCTCGCTGCAAGTCAGTTCGAAGGTAGCACTTGTCAGGTCAATCCCACTGGTTGCCAGCACCGACACCGTCACTGTCTTGGCATCTTCGTCGATAGCACCCTTGATGCCTTCAAGGACGAAGTTGTTCAACTTGGCCTCGTCATTGCGTACAAACAAGTGGTAGTTCATGACTATGTCGCCGCTCTTGACGAACAAATCTTTGTCAGCCTCCATGTTCAAATGATCTCCGACGTTGACGTTGCTTTGGGCTTCGGCAGGAATCTGCATGCTGGTAACCACCATGTCGTTCTTTGTGTTGAAATCGACAGGCACCTTCACCTTAATCTGCTTATTGGGTATGTCAATGGCACCTTCATACTTATCGTTTAGCACGAATTTTTCTACCCGGCAACTGCCGCTGACGTCCATGCTGCCCGCTCTGTCTTTATTGCAGGCAACGAATCCACAGACAACAAGCAGCATACCTATTATATTTATTATTTTAGTTTTCATAATTCTCTTATCGTTTATTAAACGCTTTGTACCTTTAGTCAAAGAATGCATAATAGATTACTATTCATTATACACTATTCACTATTCACTATACAGTTACCAGTTACCACAGTTCTGGGTGTACTTTCCGTTAGAGGCTGCCATCTGCTCGTGAGGAATGGGAAGATACTCGTTCTTATTGGCTGTGAAATGGGCACCTTCAATGAATTTCATGCTTTTACTCTCATTAAGATAGAAGTCGTTGATGACCTTCTCAGCATCGCCCCAGCGCACCAGGTCAAAGAAGCGCTCACTCTCCATAGCCAGCTCCAGACGACGTTCCATCTTCACAATCTTCATCGCCTCGGCTTTGTCGTACGAACCATCATAGGGCTTCACGTTGTAGTGTACGTTCAGAGTGCTGCTGTAATTAGCAACGATACTACTGGACTGCATGCTTTTGGCACGGTTGCGTACCTGGTTAACCAGTATGATAGCATCCTTGGTCTGTCCCAGCTGTGCCAAGGCCTCTGCACGCATCAGCAATACGTCAGCATAACGGAAGACAATACGGTTCATCGAGGTAGCCCACTGGTTATCAGCATTGATGAGGTACTTGCCTGTCCAGGCAGGATCAACACACTGCTTCAGTGAGATAAAGTAGCCATAATTTCCGCCTGAACGGCTCCAGCCACGAGTGGCTTCAATCTTGAATTTTGTATCGGGGTTAAACATGAACTGTGTGCCGGGTATACCAACAGTAATAAAGAGACGCGGATCGACAGTTTTGGCAGAGCCGAGTTCATAGACCTCTTCGCTCGTGGTAAATGTAGGATGACCTTCCACGTCAGTCACATAGGCATTGACCAGATTCCTCGAGGGTTTGTAGAAGTCACAACCACCCAAAATACCTTCAAGCTCGGGGGGAATCAGACGATTGGAGAAATTCAGGTTACCATAGTCAGTACCATCATCTCTGGAGTACTGGATGGCCCAAATGCTCTCCTTGCCATTCTCGTACATTTCCTCAGGACGGAAATTGTTGTGCAGGTCGCTTTCCAACTCGCATCCAGCCTCATGATATAGACCCAGTGTGGTGTACTCTATTACCTTCTTTAGGTCGTCCTCATTGATACTTGTCACCTGGTTGGTGTTCACATCGTCCTGATGATAGGCCTTGTAGAGATAGACCTTGGCCAGGAATGCGGCAGCGGCAGCCTTCGTGGGACGTCCCTTCTGCACCTGGGTTACAGGCAGATGATTGTAAGCGTATTCCAGGTCGTTGATAATCTGCTGCCAACCCTGATCGTTCGTGTACTCTGTATTAGAGATCTCCTTGATGTCATCGTCTGTCAAGCCGAGTTTATTGACAAACGGAATCTTCTTGAACAGACGCTTCAGTTGGAAGTGTCCATAGGCACGGAGGAACTGCATCTCGGCGATGCGCTCTTGAATATCAGCATTACTCTGATCTGCTGTGCTCAATACATTGAGACAGAAGTTGACACGTGAGAGATACTGATAGAATCGCGTCCAAATAGAGGAGAAGGGCCAGTCGGTGGTCATCACACCTGTAGCCAGCTCCAGGTTGTGGAAAGGAGCACCATCAGAATAGTCAGAACCACCAACGTATGCATCGTCAGAACGTGTGTCGTAGTTCCACAGCGAGAACGATGCATTCATATCCTCGATGGTAACAAGACCAGCGTAGGCAGAAACCAGAATATTATCCACATATGCGGGATTCTTTACTTCCTCCTCGTTCAGCGTACCCTGCGGCACCTGCTCGTTCAGAAAGTTGCTGCATGAGGTGAGCATAACAGCAAGTCCGCAACATACAACACCTGTACAGATTAGTTTATTTATCTTGGTAATCATAATTACTAATTTCTAATTACTAATAGCTATTTAAAACGACACATTAACACCAAAAGTGAGGTTCAGAGGAATCGGGTAGCCAAAGCCGGGATTCTCAGGATCCACGCCAGTGAACTTGCTCGACTTGATGGTCACCAGATTCTGGGCAGAAGCATAGAGGCGGATGCGCTCCATATACAGTTTGGCGGCAATAGCCTTAGGCAGGTTATAGCCAATCTGGATGGTACGCAGTTTCAGGAACGAACCATTTTCAACATAGTACGACGAGAAACGACCTTCCTTGGCATTGTCAGTAGTAGTCAATGCAGGTATATCGCTATCCGGGTTCTGAGGACTCCAGGCATTGAGCAGACGAGTACCCTTGTTCAGGTACGGCAGGTTTAGGTCAGAATTACTGCTGGCCCAGAAGTCTGTCTGCGTCTTGTAGTCATAGCACCAGACGTCAACACCCTGCACACCCTGCCAGAACATAGAGAGATCCCAGTCTTTATACTGTAAGTAGATGTTCAAACCCCATGTGAAGTCAGGAGTCGGGTCGTATATCCAATCCTGGTCAGCCTCAGTGATGACGCCGTCTTTCACGATATCCAGATAACGGATACGTCCCAAGCCAGAACCTTCTTGTGTGGCATGGTTATAGATTTCATCCTGTGTGCGGAACAGTCCATCGGCCTTATAGCCTACGATAGAGTTCATAGGATGTCCTACAACACTCTTCACGCCATTACCACCGTATTTACCATCAGCAGCTACGGTGTCGGGCAGTTTGGTAACCTCGTTGGTATAGCGGCTGATGTTTCCGTTGATGTCCCATGAGAAACCATTGGCCAGCTTATGGCGATAGCCTAAACTAAACTCCCAACCTTTGTTGACCACCTCACCGGCATTAATCCACTGTGATGAACCCTCACCCTGTGTACCAAGGCCTTTCATCTCAACAAGAATGTCGGTGGTCTTCTTGTGGAACCAGTCGAAACTACCGTAGATATCCTTGCCCAGCAGTGCAAAGTCAAAACCGATGTTGTGCTGTGTTGTCGTCTCCCACTTGATGTCGTCGTTACCAATCTGTTTGCGTACATAGCCACTGGGAAGCGAAGAGCCGCCATTGGTACCGGCGATGTCATAAACAGTTCCTGCCGAACCTGTACCCCAAAGACCTGTAGTGACTACAGGAGCATACATGGTATAGCGTGCAGTATTGGAAATTTCCTGGTTACCGGTCTTACCCCAAGAGTAGCGGATCTTCAAGTCGTCGAGCCAACTCTTGGAGAACTGCATAAACTTCTCCTGAGTGATACGCCAACCGGCACTGACAGAGGGGAAGGTACCATACTTGTTGTTCTTACCGAAACGGCTCGAACCGTCACGACGCAACGTGAACGATGCCATATATGTGTCATTATAGGTGTAGTTCACCTTTCCGAAGAAAGACACCAGAGAGAATCCACCGCCAGAACCCTGTGCCACCTGACGGCCGCTACCTGCTGAGGGCCACATGTAGTCGGTATTAAGCACAGCCATGCCATAGCGCTGAGCACTGCTCCATTTGTCATCAGTACGGTTCACCTCCATACCGATCATGGCATCAGCGCGATGGTTGCCAATCTCCAGATTATAAGTGGCAATGGCGTTCCACATCCAGCGCATCCAGTGATCTTGGTGCATTTCGGAAGCAGTCTCAGACTTGGCCATCTTACCATTGACAATGGGATAAGTAAAGTTGCGCTGCTGCTTCTGTGAATAGTCTATGCCCAAGGTTGAGCGTATCATGAAGTTCTTGAAAGGCTTGATGCTGATATGTGCATCACCAAACATACGCCACAGCGTGTATTCGTTATCCTTAATTCTATCAAGTATGCTCAACGGATTTTCGCGTTCAGCGTAAGCACCGACAGGCTGTGCATACTCGCCATTATCAGCATAGATAGGGTAGTTGGGAAAGAATTGTAAGGCACTCCTCAGGAAATTTTCTGGGTAATCAACCCCCTTCGTACGGTTCACAGAGAAGTTCTCGCCAATGGTCACCTTGCCGTTGAATAGGTTATATTCGGTGTTGGCACGGGCAGACAGACGGCTGAACTGCGTGTTCTTGATGGTACCCTTGTTGTCGTAGTAACCGATAGAGAAGAAACTGGATCCTTTTTCCGAACCATTGCTGATAGAGAGATTGTACTGTTGTACGACACCAGTGCGGGTGGATTCATGGAACCAGTCTGTGTCGCCAGCACGCAGCATACCGCTGTTGTCTAAGTACATATTCATCTTTACATCTTTGAGCTCGGGATTACCGTTATTGCCATACATCCAGTCATATTGGTAACCTATCCTTGCACCTTCCTTGTTAGGATCCTTGCCATCGTTGATACAGGCCTGCCAGTAAGCTTGTCCAAACTCACGGGCATTCAGTGTCTCAATGCGATGGGCATAGAATGAGGCTGCAACAGAGGCATCGAAGTTCACCTTGATGGCTCCGTCCTTACCTTTCTTGGTGGTGATGATAATCACACCGTTGGCAGCACGCGAACCATAGATAGAGGCCGATGCAGCATCCTTCAAAACCTGGATGCTCTCGATGTCGTTACCGTTCAACTCGTGCATACCAGACTTGGTGGGTACACCATCAATGATGTACAGCGGGTCGTTGTCGTTCAGCGTACCGATACCACGGATGCGAACCGTTGCAGCACCCGAGGGATTACCATCGGCCGTAATGTTCATGCCAGGAACACGACCCTGCAGGGCTTTCATCGGGTTGTTCTCGTTTTGCTTGGCTAATTCGTTGACGTTTACCGTTGAAACGGCACCCGTCAGGTCGGCCTTGCGCTGGGTGGTATAACCCGTCACCACGACCTCGTTCAGCGAGAGAGCATCGTCCTGCATCGTCACCTTCATGCCGTTCTGGGCAGGCAGCTCCTGCGTCTGATAACCGATGTAGGAGAAGACCAGCGTCTTGCCTGCCTCTACCTTCAGCGTAAAATTACCGTCGAAGTCGGTTACCGTACCGTTCGACGCACCTTTCTCCATCACCGTAGCGCCGATGACGGGTTCTCCCGTCTGGTCGACCACGTTACCGGTGATCGCTTGTTGCGCGTACATTATAGTACACGTCAGCAGCGTCAGGAAACTTAAAATGAATCTTTTTTGTTTCATTTGCTCTTAGGTTTTTTGTTAGTACTTGTTTAAGTGAATAAAAATCTGCCGCAAAGATACTAACGCATGCGCTGAACGATTATCAATTTTCGTTCAGCGACTAAAAAAATTGTTTCATGGAATAATCGTTGACTATTATGTCACTTTTGTTGAGAGTTTAGCGTTTAGAGTTTAGAGATTTATCATTTTTCACGCAGGTCCATCGGGTATTTGCCGTACTCTTGTTTGAAACATTTCGAGAAATAGCCCGGAGTACCAAAACCCACCTCATAGGCTATCTCTTGAACGGTCTTTGTCGTGTTACAAAGCAGCACATAACCTTCCTGCAGGCGCATCTTACGGAGCAGTTCTACAGGCGTCAGACCCGTGATGGCCTTTACGCGACGATACAGCTGTACACGACTCAGCCCCATCGACTCGCCAAGGTCGTCCATCTTTAGCGATGGATTCGACATTTTTTGACGTATTACCTCTTTCAATTGCTCAGCAAAGAGCTCATCCTGCGAACGAGAGACGGGCAGCTGATCAGGTGTCACCTCGAACAACTGACGTTGCGGCTGTGGAGCGACATGGGTGTAGAGCAGCGTCTCCTCCTCGTTCAATGCCTGGCGTTTCCGGATAGCTCTGCGCGTCTGCAGATATGCCACCAGAATACCGACCACTGCTACCATTAACAGTACAATAGTTACAACGCTGCCTATGATGACCTTGCGCTGTGTGTTATAAAGTCCGAAATACTCCTCCAGCTTGTCTTGTATCGTCACCAAGTTATGGTTCTGGTTGATGAGTTCCACCGATTCCATCGTCACCAGGTCTACATTCTCTGGCGTGACGACGAAGCCCAACAAGGGGTTCTCGCGTTCATAGGGCTTTCCCGTCAGAATATCAAGTGCCAGCCGGATAATTTTCTCGCCATGCGTAGGATATACATAGGTGCCCACCTGATGGCCGAAGTGTACATACTCCAGTCCCTCACCAGGCATACCGTCGATACCCAGAATCTTGATCTGCCCTTCGACGTTCTGCTCCACCACAGCCTTATAGACACCGGTCGCCATACCGTCGTTGTGACAGAAGATGATATCGGGCATCCTACCCGACTTGATCTGCTCCGTAGCTATCCGACAGGCCTCATCGCTCGACCAGTCGCTCTGGATGCATTGGTAGTCAACATGTTGCAGCCCCTCCATCGCTTGGGCAAAACCCTGATGACGCTCCTGGGCTGGTGTGCTGCTCATATCGCCCGTAATCTCGACGACCAGCGGATTCTCATCTCTCCCCTCTAGCTTCTCACCTCTTAGAATAGAAGCCACATACTGCCCTACTATCAAGCCTGCCTCCACATTGTTTCCACCAATGGAGGCCGTATAGTCGGCATGTATCTTACGGTCGAAACAGATGACGGGGATGCCAGCCTTCTCCGTACGCTCTATAGCCTGGATGATAGGCTCGGTATCTACGTTGGGGGCTACTACTAACAGGTCGATGCCCGTCTGCGCCAGACTGTCTATCTGGCGAGCCTGCAGCTCGGTATCGTCATATGCATTGGCAATGCTCACCTCGACATCGCACTCATACAGGTGCTGGGCGGCCAACATCTCCTGGTTCACCTTGTCACGCCAGCTGCCCTTCGAGCACTGCGACACCCCAATCTTGTAACTTTGAGAACCATTGCCACAAGAAGAAAACAGGGCTAAAAATAGGATAATATAAATAGGTATATAACGCATGTGGATTTCTCTTTTGGCTACAAAATTAACTAAAAAATTGAATATTCAAGCTCATTTTTCAAGATATTTCGTAGAATATTGTAACTTTGCAAAAAATTTCAATATCAACTATGAATATACTAAGATTTATGGCCGTATGTCTTCTGGTAGGAGCATCGGTAGAGACGAGAGCACAGTTCGGTCCCCAGAAGGACATGGACTCCAAGTATGCCACAGAACTGATCCAGCCAGGCATTGTGGCTCCAGACTTTAAGATGCAGACGCCTGACGGCAAGAAGTTCCAGTTCTCAAAATGGGCAAAAGGGAAGACGGTAGTGCTCGACTTCTGGGCATCGTGGTGTCCTGACTGCCGGAAAGACGCACCTGAGGTAGTCAGAATGTATCAAACCTACCACCAGCAGGGCATTGAGTTCCTGGGTGTTTCGATGGATACCGATGTGGAGGCGTGGAAGAAATCCATCGGTCAATATGGTATTGAGTACCCTCAGGTCAGCGAACTCAAGAAATTCAAGGAGACAGACATTGCCAAAGCATACGGAGTGAAGTGGATTCCCTCTATGGTTGTCATCGGTCCTGACGGCAAGGTGGCACTCTCTACGGTATTGACTTATAAGGTAGATAAATACCTGAAGGAAAAGACGACAGGAAGCTATACCCCTTCCAAAGGCGGTGAGCGCATAAGCATTGACGGACATCACGGAAAACTGCAGGCCATCCTGGTGAAGCCAGAACTGCAGGCAGGTCAGCAATGTCCGATGGTGGTCTTCTGTCATGGTTTTAGTGGCAGAAAGGACGGGCCGCTCTTTGAGCTCATCTGCGATACCCTTCAGGCACACGGCATTGCCAGCATCCGCTTCGACTTCAACGGACATGGCGAGAGTGAGGGAGAGTTCAAGGATATGACTGTTCCCAACGAGATAGAGGATGCCAAGAAGGTAGTAGCCTATGTCCGCGACCTGCGCTATGTCAGCGACATCGCTATCGTTGGGCACTCCCAAGGTGGTGTGGTAGCAGCCATGACAGCAGGTCAGATGAGTCAAGAGGCGGGTCAGGATGCCTTCAAGGCTGTGGCGCTGATGGCTCCGGCAGCCGTTCTCCGCGATGATGCCATTCGTGGCAACACCATGGGAAAGATGTACGACCCGTTTGACCCAGGCGAATACGTGGAACTCTTTGGAGGACTGAAACTGGGTGGCGACTATATCCGCACGGCTTTCTCGCTGCCTATCTACGAGACGGCAGCCTACTATCAGGGGTCGGCACTCATCGTTCATGGAAATGCCGACAGGGTAGTACCTTACACCTATGGTGAGCGTTTCCATAAGATATGGCCCAAGAGCGAGTTCGTCCTTCAGGAATACTACGACCACGGCTTCTCACAAAACATATACCGCACTACTGATATCGTAGCACGGTATCTGATTAGACAGTTGAAGAACTGATAATCTTTGGGGAAATATCTCTTAGTTGTTCATCAGTTCCAACGCCCGTCGAACGCTATCGTTCAGTTCGTTCATGATAGCATAAT
>ERZ842401.7158-NODE-7158-length-11542-cov-8.063202_pt1 | contig 11542 bp, 10 predicted proteins | sample MGYA00521270_ERZ842401 | MGnify/ENA primary metagenome ERZ842401 (study PRJEB31892, sample SAMEA3878208) | bioreactor metagenome | biome: Moose rumen | place: Sweden | collected 2011-10 | study: EMG produced TPA metagenomics assembly of the PRJEB12797 data set... | reverse complement strand
ACCGCATGCTGCATACCGTCAGCACCCTCAAGACCACCATCCTGCAACTCCGTCATGTTCCCAAGGAGGAGACGGTGGGCTATAGCCGTAAGGGCATCCTGTCCCGTGACTCCGTCATTGCCGCTATCCCTATCGGCTATGCCGACGGACTGAACCGCCACTTGGGACGTGGCGCCTGCTATTGTCTGGTCAACGGCAAGAAAGCGCCCTATGTGGGTAATATCTGCATGGACGTGGCGATGATTGACGTGACGGATATCAACTGCCAGGAGGGTGACAGTGTGGAGATCTTCGGGGAGCATCTGCCCGTCACCGTCCTCTCGGATATCCTCGACACCATCCCCTATGAGGTGCTGACAGGTGTCAGCGGTCGTGTGAAAAAAATATACTATCAGGATTAATGCAACAATCCTGATAGTATAAAATATGGTATTTATTACTTATTTCACAGTTATTTTGCGTACAGTTCCATCACTCATCTTCACGATGTTGATACCATGTTGTGGCGCGCTGATCTCATGTCCGTCAAGAGTATAGCGGGCTTTTTCCGTGGCATTAGTATCTTTGTTGATGGTCTGGATGGCAGAAGGAGTAAGGGTGAGATTTGTTTTCTCACAGTTGTTAACCTCCATGTTATAGATGTTTCCAGGATGAGGAGCAACAAAGGCTACTATGCTGAGATTATTTTCATTATATGTTGCAGGAACGGTATAGGTCTTTGTCATTGAGAAATTATCTCCATTCCATGTGATGTCATCCCCATTTACGTTGGTTAACACGGCGCGTAAAGTGTTGTTGTGCTCGAAATTGTTACTCCAACTACCACCACTGTACTGGCGACCAGTTAGACCAGCCTCTGTCACATAGATATTCAATCCATAACCATCCAATAATTGCGCAGCCTGGCTGACACCAGTTCCTTTGACGGTTACTTCCATCTGACGAGAATCGGCATCAAATGAAGAAGTGATATCAAGTGATACAAAAGAAGGACTGTTATTCTCCACCATCATGTCGTGAATCATTGGTACAAGTTGACTGATATATTGCTCGTAATAACCTATTCCATAGACAATGGAGGTTTCTCCATCTGCCAAATCAGGAAGATAGGTGCGGTTGAAACTGGCACTGGGGAAAGAAGTTACACCAAGGTATGACATGATATCTTCGCATTCGCTGAAATAGTAAGGATCTGTTTGTGAAGACTGGTTACCATGGATGGCAACCCATGCTACATCGTCATATTGCTGCTCCATCTGTCGAAGCAGATTATATCCAAGATAACAGTAGGTGCAGGTCCAAGAAGTGATATGCTCAACAAGTTGCTTCTGGCGAGGCTTGCTTTCCTCATACGCAGAGAACTCAACAGTGACGTTATTGTTAGTGACTTCAGCAATAGGAGCGGCATCGTTGATTTTTGTGAGTTCCACTTTTAACATATGCTTGCCTACAGACAAATCAGAAGGAAGTGCAATGTTGAGGTTGACATTCTCTGTCTTGACGGAGGCAATGGCCTGTGAAATGGTGGTATTACCAACAACCACATCGTCAATATAATAGTTGAAGCCAAGAGAATTGATAGCGTCTTTACCCATGTTGGTGATACTTATAACACCAGAGAGTTCGTTGCCAACCTTTCCAAAAGTGGCTGTTTGTAATCCATTGATAATGGCTTTTTGTTCAGACAACTCTCCCTCGACAATGAGTTGGACGGAAAGAGTACCATAACTGGCACCGAAGTTGTACCATCTTTGTCCGTTATTAAGAGTACCGTAGAAGAGGAGTTCACCAACTTTAGAACTTTCTTCATAACAAGATAGTGGATAGCAATCGTTGGTTGATCCTTTCTTCTGTTTATAACTAAATCCAACAAGGAAAGAGCCCTCTGTTGGTAATGTGAATTGGTCCGCCTCATCGAACATCACAGTGTTCCAGCCTTTTTTACCTGCGCCAACCGATTTCTCTTTGAAATCAACAAAGTTGTCATTCTCTATTTTACTGATAAAGACACCAAAGTCAGAAATGTCTGCGCATAATCCTACTCGCATTCCCACAACTGTAAATCCGGCGAAAGCCCCATAGATGTCAGGATCGAATTCATTGGCAACTTTACAAACCTCATTAAGAGAGGTTACTCCTAATCCGTACTGTGCTAAATCGTCAGTATTGTAGTAACCACAGAGATACTGATTGGCTGCGAGTGCACGACGTGAACCTGCGTTCTCTTGCATCAGGAAAGGTACGGTTGAGCGTTTGACTTCCTCAAAGGTGTTTACTTTTATGGGTTGAGCGCCTGCGCTCAAGGACAGCAAGCATGTTGCTGTAAATAGTAGAAAATTCTTCATATGTATTGTATTAATGATTTAAATGTTATTTGTTAATAGTTTTGATAGTTTGACCATTAGCCAAACGCTCAATAACAATTCCATGATGCGGAGTCGTTAATTGGCGACCGTCCATAGAATATCGGGCAATGACTGATTGTTGGTCATTGTTGTCAACTGACTCAATCCCAGAAGAATCTGCATAAGTAAACGCCACAGTAATCTTAGTCCCCATCTCCTTGGGTTCGAACTTTGGTGGAAAGGTCTGTGTCTGAGTCATAACCTCTATCTGATAGGTAACCTTGCACTGACCATATGCTGTAGGAGCCCATTCGCTTTGTAAGTCACGAGTTTGACCGCTACTCATCAAGTCGCTGTCCGTCACAAAATCTCCAGTTGTGTTTTTGGTAATGCAAGAGACGGGGAAACAGATTTGGAAGATGCCATTGTCCATTGTCTCAATCGTGTAGTGAATACGGACACCAGCATCTCCTGCCGATATGTTTTTTACAAAAATACCAGATGGTAGTATCGTTTCTTCGAAAACGCCGGTAGTAGGAGTCTTGGAAGTTACTGTCGCCCCATTCTCTATCACGTTTCCGTTCTTGTCTGTAAACTGGAAGGTGTTGCTGTCCTGTGCCATGATACACGTGGCGGTCAGCATAAACATACATAATGTAAAGAGTTTCTTCATAAGCAATATTTTTGTTTAATTTTAGAATTCTACCTTGGCTTTAACAGCCTGTTGTACGCCTTGGTCATTGTAGACAAAGGCAACAATACTCAATTGTTGGGAGTTCCATGAAGGATCAAGAGTCTGCGTGTGACGGGTCGTCTTGGTCTCGCCTTCCTGTATCGTGAAGTCTTCGCCCCAAGTGCCATTGACAGGAATACGCAGCACGTGGTTGTGTACATACTCTCTGTTAGCGCTGCCGTCGGGCATCAGTTGCATGGCGGTGATCCCATCTTCCAGTACCCATAACTGTAACTTACCGGTGGTGTTGCCGTCTGTGCCAGTTATCGTCGTACTGATCTCTATTTTACCATCCTGAATGCTTGCCTGTGCCTCCATAGATAGTGGGGCTGTGATGGCAAGTAGTGCCCTGACAGTAGTTGCCCAATCTGTATAGTTGACGGCACCATGGCGGTTGACGAGACCTACAGGTTGGTATTCCAGTTGCCAGTGGTCGTAGTATTCGTTGCCTACTTCTGTAGCAAGTCCCACAAGGGTATTGCTGCCCATAAAACCTAATGGTCCTCCATGAATGCCCACAGCGATAATGGCATCGCCATATTCTTCTTGTAACTGCTCAATGATCTCCGTGCCCTTCGGACAATTCACACAACGCTGACCTGTGAAGTCTTCCAGCAGTACAGTGCGAGCCACTGTCGCAGGCTTTACATAGATGAGCCGCTCGCCTTCCTCAATATGGCTACATGCTGTTAGGATTAATCCTATTATATATAAGATGTAAGTTTTGATCTTCATACTGCTGTCAGAATGTATAGTTGTACGATAAGGTAAAACCTCGGTTGGCAGGAACATAGCGGCAGACTCCTCCAGAACAGTTGTATCCTGCTCGTGTTCGTCCGTAACCAAGTTGCAGACGATGGGCACCTGTGCTGAATGTCACACCGCCTTGATAGTAGTGGATGTCAGTCTCTCCAACATTATACATGTCGCTGACGGTCAGCATCCAGTGAGGCACCAGCGACAGTTCTAACAGTCCGAATGCCCAGTCGCCTTGGTCATCGGCTGTGGTTAGATACTGCAGTTCTGTACGTAGCGTGACCTTAGGTGAGAACTGATATTTACCGTCAGCAATAAAGATATTGCTGTTCACCATACCGCCCTCGCCTTCAATCACTGTTTTATTGTAGCGTTGGTTCATGTACATCAAGGTAAGTTTAAAGGCTTGTGACAACTTGCGCGTCAACTGTATGTCCAGGTCTTGATAGTAGGTCGTGCCTTGCCAGCGGACATGCGATAAGTTCATCTTGACATTCATGCCATACTTACCGCCAAGTGCGGTCTTGCGTTTGAAGTTATAGCCTGCTTCTGCCTGCCATGCCCACTCTCCTCCAGCCAGTTGGGTGGCATACGGATAAAGTGCCGCCAGTGAGTAGGTGTGGTCTTGTGTAAAGGCAGGAAGATGGTTTAGGAACGATGAAGTGCCTATCATGGAGCGACGGCTGCGGAACGCCATGTTCTCTGAGCGTTTACCTTGGAGCAACAGACTGAGTCCCTTTTTGGAATAGGAACCAGAGAACAATATCACTGTACCCTTGTCATAACTATATTGGTTATCGAAAGAGGGGTCCTGTGTCTTCTGCGCATATTCCACCAACAGACTCCAAGGTCCTTTGTTCAGTGTGGCGCGAACATCCCATGCGTTCACATAGTTGGGTAAGTTCAGACGGTGTGTGGCATCCACGAAAATCTCCTCGTCCTTCTCGTATTTGTTGACCCATGAGCCTCCCAGCATCAGTTCTGTACCAGTCTGTTGTAAGGACGGAATCCATTCGTTCAGGTTGAATTCTACGTCTGCGCCGTTAATCCACGCCTTGTTCCAGTTCCAATAGCGTCGCTGGCAACCAGAGAGTGCTTTGATGGTGACACCTTTGGCAGGCTTTACCACAAGTCTCCCCCCTAGCAGGGAATTGTCAATACCCAAAGAGCGTTCCTCGTAAGTGCGTAGAATGAGCCCGGAGCCAAACTGCTCGTAGAAGGTGCCTAACGTCAGTTCTGCACAGCCAAGACGTCCTTTCACCCAGAAGTTTGGAACACCCCAGCCCTTGAAGTCGTTCTCGAAGCCAGGTAGTGGGTGCTCCAGATACTCCAATCTCACACCGGCATCCACATAACGACTCTGCATCTGAAGGTCAATATAGGTGTTGGTTTGGAAGTCTTCTGTCTTTTCCGCACCAATCTTCTCATCACTCTGAGGAAGTAACATGTCACTTTGGATGCTACCGCTTAGTGTTACGCCTTTTTGCTCCTGAGCCATTGATGGGATGGGCAGGAGGCAGACGGCAAACAGCAGGTAAGGGATTATGGGTAGGAGGCGCTTCATACCATTATGGTTTTATCAGTTCACGTACTTTCTCTATCAATTCCGACTCCTCACCATCGGTATAGCCCATGTGTTTGTAAGCGATATTACCCTGTCCGTCAACGATGAGCACATAAGGAATCATCTGGATGCCCAATGCCCTTTTCAAGTCGCCGTTTGGATCCAGAAGGACATCGTATTCCCATCCGTGATTATCTACCAATGGTTTCACTTTCTGAATGTTCTGCCCTTGGTCTATCGAAACAGCATAGATTTTGACTCCCGTCTCTGTACGCCAGTCGTCATACACCTCACTGATGGCGTCAAGTTCACGATTGCAGGGCTTGCACCATGTGGCGAAGAAATCGATGATAAACGGGTGCCCATTATTAGTCAAGGTGTCTGTACGCACCGTTTTTCCGTCTATTGTCTTCAGCGTAACTGTCGGCAATTGTGCGTGAATGGTCTGTACGGAGGCAAGCAATATCGCAAACAGACTCATTAGTAATTTTTGTCTCATACTTTATTATTATGTTGTTACGAGATGCAAAAGTACATAAAAAAAGTGGCATCTCCGAAGAAATGCCACCTTTTTTTACACTTTGTCTTATTTCATAATACGGTAGATGCGGAATGACATGGGAGGCAGGTCGTCGTTGAGGACGGCTTGCTTCTTGTCTGCCGTGTAATTTACAGAACCTGCTTTGGGTGTAATCAGTTCTGGCTTGCAGATAGAGTTCTCGTCATCCATGCCATCGTGGCGGAGGGTCAGCGTCTTTGCAGTACCGCCCACCTTGATATCGGAAAGACGGAAGGTGACGGTCTGTTGCTGCTTTGCGGTGTTTGCCACCTTGATGATAACCTCACCTGTCTTACTGTCATAAGCGGCACTGGCGAAAAGCCCATTCTGTCCTGGCTGGTTTGCGACAGGTTTCTTGTCCATGGTCAGCGAGAGCACGTTCGTACCGGCATTAGTAGCATACATCTGCTGTACGTAATAACTGACGGTCTTGAACATATCCGTGTTGTCGTACCATATCTGGTCAGGACGCCACTGCCAACCGTCAACATGGGCGAAGAGAGGGGCAGGGGTGGTCATGTGGACAATATCGGCATTGCGCTCGAAGCCAGTCATGAATGCCGCCTCCAAGATAGCCGCCTCATAATGGTTCCATTTCTTGCCTTTGCCATGACAGGCATACTCACCTGCAAAGACCTTCGGACCCTTGCGGTCGTAGGAGTCATAGCGTAATCCATGGGTGAGGAACCATTCCTCGTCACGGTAGTAATGCTCGTCGACGAGGTCGGCTTTCTGTGCTTTCATCGCCTTCCAGCCGTCCTCGAAGCGGAAGGTGTTGTCAGGTACATCTTCTGGCACAGGACCACTAGTGCCTACAATCTTCATGTTAGGATATTTGGCGCGGATGGCTGCCACGAAGGGCTTCAGACGCTCGTAGTAGAACTCTCCCCACTGCTCGTTCCCCACACCAATATATTTCATGTTGAAGGGAGCGGGATGTCCCATCTCAGCACGGATTTTCCCCCATTTGCTGTCTACGGGTCCATTGGCAAACTCGATGAGGTCGAGGCAGTCGTTAATATAGGGCTGCAACTCATCGATGGCAACATGTGCCTTCTCGTCTTCCCAGTTCTGGTACTGACAAGCGAGACCTACACTGAGGATGGGTAGCGGTTCGGCACCAATATCCTCAGAGAGTTGGAAGAACTCAAAGAAACCAAGTCCGTAACTCTGATAGTAATCGGGATAGTAGCGGTAGTCGAAGGTGTGCTCCCAACGGTTGCCGTTCAGCGGACGGTTCTCCACGGGACCCAGCGTGTTCTTCCATTGGTAGCGGGTGGCAAGGTCGGTACCCTCAACGATACAACCACCAGGGAAGCGGAAGATGCCTGGTTTCAGGTCGGCGAGAGCCTGCGCGAGGTCACGGCGCATACCGTTTTCACGGTTCTTGTATGTGTTGACAGGGAAGAGGGAGATGTGCTCCAGCGCCACGCTGTTGGTACCTTTCAGGAAGATGCGCAGTTTCGCCTGTTTGTCAGTCTTTGGTGAGGTCATCGTGATGGTGTATTTCCTCCAGTCAGAAGACGTGATGTTGAGTTCCTGCTCCACAAACTCCTGTTTCTCGTCCATCGAGTTCTCGTCAATCAGTTGGACACGGATAGCGGCATCGCCCTTTGGCGCCCTCGCCCATACAGAGAAGCGGTAAGCCTCTCCCTTCTCGACACCGATACCGAAATAGCCTTCGTTGACAAGTCCAGAGCGACGCTCCTTGTGTCCTGGGTCGGAGAGGACGATATAGTGGGGGCAACGCTCAAAGGGACCATCATCCATGATGTCTACACAACCGAAAGTCTGCCATCCCATCAAGGTCTGTGGGAACTCAAAAGAGCGGTTCTTGATGAGTTCACCATATAAGCCGCCGTCAGCGGCATAGTTGATATCCTCGAAAAAGATACCGTACATAGTCGACTGTATAGGTGCTCCTAGTTTTTTGGTGTTCACGTCCATGGTGCTCTGACCATAGGAAGCCATTGCTAATGACAAGGCAAAAGCACAGGTTAATAGTTTCTTTGTCATGTTGAATATGTTTTGTAGTTATACGTTTTTCCGACAAAATTAGTTAAAAAGTCAGAGAATAGCAAAGGATTAGCGAAAAAAGCATTACTTTTGTATTTAATTAAGAAATGAATAACATAATTGAATTTAAAGAACAATGGAACGGACACAATCAGGTAGCAAGTCCTACCTATTCTCAATCGTGTTAGTAGCCGTGTTAGGCGGTTTGCTTTTCGGTTACGACACAGCGGTGATCTCTGGTGCGGAGAAGGGACTACAGGCTTTCTTCATGGAGGCGAAAGATTTTGCCTATACGGACGGTTGGCATGGCTTTACGTCTGCATCCGCCTTGATTGGATGTATCATCGGCTCTGCTTTGTCGGGGCTACTTGCCACCCGCTTAGGACGCAAGAAGTCGCTGATCATCGCTGGCTTGCTGTTTTTCATCTCTGCATTGGGCTCCATGGAGCCGGAGTTCCTGTTCTTTGAGCATGGCGCACCATCTTACTCACTGTTGATCATGTTTAACATCTATCGTGTCATCGGTGGTGTTGGTGTGGGTCTTGCCTCTGCTATCTGTCCGATGTACATCGGTGAGGTGGCTCCCTCTAACATCCGTGGTATGCTGGTGAGTTGGAACCAGTTCGCCATCATCTTCGGTCAGTTGGTGGTTTACTTCGTCAACTTCTTCATTCTGGGTGACCATATCCAACCACTCGTCGAGGAGATGGGAAAAGGTATCGCAGCCATCAATCCCGCAGCCCAGTGGACAGTGACCACAGGATGGCGTTATATGTTCGGAAGCGAGGCTGTGCCTGCAGGGCTCTTTGCCCTGTTGATCTGTTTCGTGCCTGAGACCCCGCGTTATCTTGTCTCCATTGGAAAAGACGAGCGGGCACTGGGTATCCTGTCGAAGATTAACGGTGCTGCAAAAGCATCCCAGATTCTGCAGGAGATCAAGGACACCATGGTGGTGAAGACCGAGAAGTTGATGACTTATGGCACCATGTGTATCTTCGTGGGTATCATGCTGAGTGTGTTCCAGCAGGCAGTAGGTATCAATGCTGTTTTATATTACGCCCCACGTATCTTTGGCGATATGGGTATGGATAACCCGATGATGATTACCGTCTTCATGGGTATCGTCAATATCCTGTTCACCCTTGTTGCCGTATTCACGGTAGAGAAACTGGGTCGCAAGCCCTTGTTGATATGCGGCTCGCTGGGTATGGCTCTAGGTGCCTTTGGTGTCGCTGTGACCTTCGGACATGCAGGTATGGAACTGGTTACTGCCGCCTCCCTGTTGGTATACTCCGCCTCCTTTATGTTCTCATGGGGGCCTATCTGCTGGGTGCTCATCGCCGAGATTTTCCCCAATACCATCCGTGGGGCCGCTGTTGCCATTGCTGTCGCTTTTCAGTGGATTTTCAATTTCATTGTCAGTTCCACTTTCGTGCCGATGTTCAACATGCACCTGACAGAGGGTGATGACTTTGGACACTGGTTTACCTACGGACTCTATGGCTTGATCTGTGTGATTGCCGCTCTCTTTGTCTGGAAACTTGTTCCAGAGACCAAGGGCAAGACACTGGAGGATATGACAAAACTTTGGAAGAAACAATCATAAGGATATGAAGACGATATTGATAGCAGAGGATAACGACAGCAACTATATGTTGATGACGTATATCTTGAAGAACAATTATGCGTTCACCCGTGCCCGTAATGGGCAGGAGGCTGTGGAGAGGGCGGAGTCGGAGAAACCCGATCTGATTCTCATGGACTTGAAGATGCCCGTCTTAGACGGATTGGAGGCTACTCGCCAGATCAAGGAGCGTATGCCGTCGCTCCCTATTATCGCCTTAACGGCAAATGCCTTCGATTCAGACCGTGAGATGGCATTGCAGGCTGGTTGTGACGACTTTCTGTCAAAGCCTGTCAGCGGTCAGAAATGCTTGGAGGCAATAGCGAAATATATATAATTAAAGGTATAGGGGGAATGCTATCGTCTGGTTTTGAAGAAATCTTGCATCAACTGGCGACATTCCTCCTCTAACACACCTTTGGTGACTGTCGCCTTGGGATGAAGCGCATGCGGGGCATACTGATGGTAGCCCCGCTTTTCGTCTTCCGCCCCATAGACGATACGGGGAATCTGCGACCAGCCCAGGGCTCCGGCACACATCGTGCAAGGCTCTATAGTCACGTAGAGGGTACAGTCTGTCAGGTATTTCCCTCCTAACTCGTTTGCGGCAATAGTGATTGCCTGCATCTCTGCATGTGCCGTCACGTCGTGAAGCGTCTCAGTCAGGTTATGGGCTCTGGCGATAATGTGGTCATTGCATACGACGACAGCACCAATGGGAATCTCGCCCTCCTCGAAGGCTTGCCTCGCCTCTATAAGAGCCTTCCGCATATACTGCTCGTCTTTTTTTTGCTGTTCTTCTGCTGTCATGTTGCAAAATTACAAATATTTTCGTAAATTTGCAACATGGAATGGAAAATCGTGCATATCGATGAGACAGACTCTACCAATCGCTGGTTGCAAGAGCATGGTGATGAGTATGATATGGTAGTCTGGACAGACTATCAGACGGCAGGTAGGGGACAGGGCTCTAACACGTGGGAGTCGGAGCGTGGGAAGAACCTGTTGTTCTCTTTTCTGTATCATCCCCATGATATTCCAGCCAACCGCCAGTTCACCATCTCCATGGCAATCACCTTGGCGATAGCGGATGCCTTGGGAGAGCAAATCGGGGATGTCAGTATCAAATGGCCTAATGATATCTATTGGCGGAATGCTAAGATAGGTGGCATCCTCATCGAGAACCGTCTGCTGGGGCAGACTATTCGTGACACCATCATCGGAGTGGGTATCAATGTCAACCAGCGTCAGTTCCATAGTGATGCGCCTAATCCCGTCTCGCTCTGGCAGATCCATGGACATGAGACACAGAGGGAGGCGTTGCTGAATGACATCCTTGAGCGTTTCGCCTATTATATTAATAAGGAGAACAAACCCCGATATATCAATATGCTTTACCGTCGTAAGGGTTTCCATCCCTATTGTGACAAAGAGGGCGCGTTTATGGGGCAGTTGATCGACGTGGAGGACGACGGGCATCTGGTATTGCAGAAAGAGGACGGACAGCAGTGTCGTTATGCATTCAAAGAAGTACAATATATCATATAAAACAAAAAAATTATGGCAAGATTTAAGCGAATCCTCCTGAAACTGTCAGGAGAGAGTCTGATGGGAAAACAGGGCTATGGCATCGACCCCGAGCGTCTGAGTGACTATGCCCGTCAGATCAAGGAAGTGAGTGAGATGGGTGTTCAGATCGGTATTGTCATCGGTGGTGGTAATATCTTCCGTGGACTGAGCGGCTCGCAGAAGGGCTTCGATCGCGTGAAGGGCGACCAGATGGGTATGTGTGCCACTGTCATCAATTCCCTCGCATTAAGTTCCGCTTTAGGAGCCGAGGGCGTGAAGAACAAGGTGCTGACGGCAATCCGCATGGAGCCTATTGGCGAGTTCTACAGCAAGTGGAAGGCTATTGAGGCGATGGAGCAAGGGTATGTCTGCATCT
>ERZ842401.7157-NODE-7157-length-11544-cov-4.055444_pt1 | contig 11544 bp, 11 predicted proteins | sample MGYA00521270_ERZ842401 | MGnify/ENA primary metagenome ERZ842401 (study PRJEB31892, sample SAMEA3878208) | bioreactor metagenome | biome: Moose rumen | place: Sweden | collected 2011-10 | study: EMG produced TPA metagenomics assembly of the PRJEB12797 data set... | reverse complement strand
GGCCTATCTGCTCGTCGAACAGTGCCTGCAGCTCTTCGAGTGTCTGGCCTTGCACGGGCTGTCCGCCGAACATGAAGGCGCCGTAGTCGTTGAGGGTGTAGGTGCCGGCGTAGGCCCCCATACAGCGCTGCTGCTGGTTGATGTTTAGGTCGATGAGGCCGCATTTGCCGTTGTTAAGCACGCTTTCGAGCAGGTCGGCCAGCATGGCGTCGTGGCTGCCGTTGCCGCTGTCCAGTCGGTAGGCGCGCACGGTGTTTTCAGCGTCGAGACCCGAAACCGTCTTGGTGATGACCGACGTGATGGGCTGCTCGCGCTCAAACTGCAGCTCCGGAACGTTGCCGGGTTTCATGTTGCCCCAGTATTTGTCTATGATTTTTATAGCCTCGTCGGGGTCGAAGTCGCCGGCCATCGAGATGCATATATTGTTCGGCACATAGTAGGTGGCCACAAAGTTGCGTATGTTGCGCATCGACGGGTTTTTAAGGTGCTCCTGGCTCCCCAGCGTGGTCTGGTTGCCGTATGGGTGGTGCGGGAAAAGGGCCGCGAACATCGCGTCGTTCACCTTGCGGTTGTCCTTGGTCAGCGACATGTTCTTCTCTTCGTAGATGGTCTCCAGCTCGGTGTGGAACAGGCGCAGCACCAGGTGTTGGAAACGGTCGGCCTGTATCTCGCACCAGGTCTCTATCTGGTTGCTCGGTATGTTCTCGACATACATTGTGTAGTCGTTCGACGTGAAGGCGTTGGTGCCGGTCGAACCTATGGCGGTCATGGCCTTGTCGTACTCGTTGGCCACTGCTATCTTCGAGGCCTCGTAGCTCAGGCTGTCGATTTTGTGATAGATGGCGGCACGGGTGGCTTGGTCGTCGAACATGCGATAGGCCTCGAACAGATCCTCGATCTTCTGGATGAGCACCTTTTCTTTTTCCCAGTCGGTGGTGCCGAGCTTCTGCGTGCCTTTGAACATCATGTGCTCCAGATAGTGGGCGAGGCCCGTGGTTTCGTGTGGGTCGTTGCGCGAGCCCGCTCGCACTGCGATATAGGTCTGCACCTTCGGCGCATCTTTGTATACGCTCATGAAGACCTTCAACCCGTTGTCGAGTGTGTACTCACGCACACCGAGGGGGTCGTTTGGATAGGTTTTGTAGCTGTAGTTCTGCGCCGTGAGGGTGCCGCTGAACATGACGAACAGCAAAAGGACTAATGGAAAATTTTTTTTCATGGATTTATGGTTGTTTTAAGTTTTCTGTGGTTATGTGTGGCTGTGGGTCATTCTTTTTTGTCCAGCAGGTCGATGGAGTAGTGCAGGCCGCGGTTTTCGCGACGGGCGCGGGCCATCTTGGTTATCAGGTAGGCGCAGGCCACGAGATTCCGCAGCTCGCTCAGCTCCTCGGTGAGCACCGAGCGGTTGTACAAATCCTCGGTCTCGCGGAAGATGATGTTGAGACGGTCGAAAGCACGCTGCAGGCGCAGGTCGCTTCGCACTATGCCTACATAGTTCGACATTGTCTCTTGCAACTCTTTCTTGGTCTGGGTTATAAGCACCATCTCTTCGTTGAGCACCATGCCCTCGGCATTCCAGTCGGGCACGCTCGGACAGATGCGGATTGACGGTACCTCCGATATGGCGTGCATTGCCGCGTTGTGGGCGTAGACCACAGCTTCGAGCAGCGAATTGCTGGCCAACCGGTTTCCACCGTGAAGACCTGTGCACGAGCATTCGCCCGCCGCATAGAGGTGTTTGATCGACGACAGGCCGTTCATGTCGACGGTTATGCCCCCGCACTGGTAGTGTGCTGCGGGTCGCACGGGTATCATGTCGCGTGTGATGTTGATGCCTTGTTCAAGACATTTGGCATATATTGTCGGAAAACCGTTGATGAGTTCGTTGCGGTCGATATGCCGTGCGTCGAGGTACAGGTGGTCGACACCGGCAAGCTTCATCTCGCTGTCTATGGCTCGTGCCACAATGTCGCGCGGATCCAGTGAGAGTCGGCTGTCGTATTTCTGCATGAACTCGTTGCCGTTGTAGTCTTTCAGTATCGCGCCGGCGCCACGCAGGGCCTCGGTGATGAGGAAGGCGGGCTTCTCGCTGGGGTTGTAGAGCGACGTGGGGTGGAACTGCACGAACTCCATATCCGACAACACGCCGCGTGCACGATGAACCATCGCCACACCGTCGCCGGTCGAGATGATCGGGGTGGTGGTGGTGGTGTAGACGTTGCCCATACCACCCGTGGCCAGCAGGGTCACCTTGGCCAGGTAGGTGTCAATCTCGTGGGTGTCGCAGTTCAGCGCGTAGGCTCCGTAGCACTCTATGCCGGGTGTGTGTTTGGTGACACGCACTCCGAGGTGGTGCTGGGTGATGAGGTCTACGGCAAATTGGTTCTCCTTGAGTTCGATGTTGGGGTGGTCCTGGACGGCTTGCAGCAGGCCGCGCTCGATTTCGGCACCCGTGTTGTCCTTGTGGTGGAGGATGCGGAACTCGGAATGCCCGCCCTCGCGGTGCAGGTCGAAGCGCCCACCGCGGTCGCGGTCAAAATTGACACCATACTGCACCAGCTCGCGGATGCGCTCGGGCGCCTCGCGAATGGTCATCTCCACTACCTCACGGTTGCAGATGCCGTCGCCGGCAACAAGGGTGTCGGCTATGTGCTTGTCGAAACTGTCTGTGTCGTACATCACGGCAGCTATCCCCCCCTGCGCATACTTTGTCGACCCCTCGGCCGCCGCCGTCTTGGTGAGGATGCACACCTTGCCGTGGTCGGCCACTTTCAGGGCGAAACTCAACCCCGCTATGCCGGAACCGATAACCAGAAAATCTACTTCGTGTCGCATGTGGTTTTGTTTAGTGTTTGTTGTGGTCTGTGGCCGGTGTTGAAAACTCTGACGTCAAAACCTGGTAGGTGTGCGCCACTGGCAAACCCACCACGTTGTAGTAGTCGCCTTCGATGCGCTCTATCCCCACCATGCCAATCCATTCTTGTATGCCGTAGGCCCCCGCCTTGTCGAAGGGTCTGCAGGTGTCTATGTAGTAATTGATTTCGTGGTCGGTCAATGGCCTGAAGTGCACGTCGGTGCGCTCGGTGAACGAGACTTGCTTGGCCACGCTTCGCAGGCTCACCCCGGTGTACACGGTGTGTTTCGTGCCCGACAGGGTGCGAAGCATCGTCACCGCATCCTCGCGGTTGCGGGGTTTGCCGATAACCTGTCCGTCGACCACTACGACAGTGTCGGCCGTGAGCAACACCTCGTCGTCCCGGAGCTGCTTGGTGTCGAAGCTTTCTGACTTCATCCGTGCCAGATACTCGGCCACGTGGCATGCCTGGAGTGTGGGGTCGGGAACTTCTTCAACATTGATGTCGACCGGCACCACCTGCAGGTTGAAGGATTCAGCCAGTGCGCGGCGCCGCGGCGACTTGGATGCTAACAAAAGTTTCATTTCAGTGCAATCAGCCCTTGCGTTTGCGTATCTCGGACTTCGACGGGACTTTGTCCTCTTTCGACACCATTTTGCCGTCCTCAAAGCGTCCGATGAACACCTCCACGCCTCGGTCATACCATTTCCAAGTGCCTTCTTTCTGTCCGTCGGCAAACGTACCGCTCTCCTCCAGACCTCCGCTTTGGTTGTAGTGCTCATATTTGCCGTCGCGCACGTCCATCTTGTAGGTCTCCACGCTTTCGGGTTTCCCGTTGGGATAGTAACGTGTCGAGGTGCCGTTGAGTTTGTCGCTGGTGTAGTTTATCTTGTAGCGAGGCTGCCCGTCCTCGTAGTAGCCGGTCCACTCGCCGTCTTTCTTGCCGCCACGGAAGATGCCTTTGTAGTCCACCTTGCCGCTCTCGTACCACGCTGTCCAGGCTCCGTCCTCAAGGTCGTTGAAATATTTGCCTTCGTGCAGTTTCTTGCCGCTCTCGTACCAGGTAGTCCATACGCCGCGCCGTTTGCCGTCGGCATATTCGCCGCTGCGCCATTTCTGCCCTGTCTCGTAATAGTAGGTCCAGATGCCGTTTTCCTTGCCGGCGCTATAGCTCCCCACGATGCCTTTGCGACCGTTGGTGCGCCAGTAGAATGTCCATTCGCCTTCCTGCTCGCCGTCGACCAGCCGGCCCTCCATGTCCTTCTTGCCGGTGGCCGTCCACCACGTGGCCTGGCCGTTCAGCTCGTTGTCCTTGTAGGTGCCTTCAAACTTGACCTTGCCGTTGGCGTGCCATTCCTTGGTGGCTCCCTCGCGGCTGCCGTTCACGAAATTGATTTCCTCCTGTGGTTTCCCGTTTTGGAAATACGCGCGGTACATACCGTGCTTCTTGCCGTTCACCACGGGTACCTCGCTTTTCAGCTTGCCGTTTTCATACCACTGGCGTGTGGCTCCGTTGTCATAGCATTCCTCGGCACATTTTGCCCCGTTGTTGTAGAATATGCGCCACAGGCCTGTCTTCTCGCCGTCGTCGCTGTATGTGCCGCGTTGGTACACCTGCCCGTTGGGATGCCACCAGGTCCAGTCGCCCACCCGGGTGCTGTCGGCATACATCAACCCCTCGACGGCTTGCTTGGATTTGGCCGCGTCATAGTACTTCTGATACTTGAAAGTCTGCGCCTCAAGGGTGATGACGGTGCAGAGGAGAAAAAAAAACATTGAAAGCGATGTGAAGTATGGTTTTTTCATGTCGGTATGTTTTCGGTTAATTCTATTCGCTGTACACCAGTACTATGCGTGGTCGGTCAGACTGGCTCGAACCGTTAAGGACAGCGCTTCTGGGTGATGAACGGCGTGCGTCAATCAATATGGAGGTGCCTTCGTCGGCACCGGATGTCAGCATTTGCTGCAGATGCCGCACAATGAGCATGCGGTAGTGTTTCGTGTCGGGGTTGAAATAACCGTCGAACAGCGGGTTGCGGCTCACATCGAGCATGTCGCTCACGAGCGACATCTCGCTGCCGTTGCCGCGGTAGGCAAGCAGTCGGCTCGGCAGGGTGGTGCTGTCGCCGCTCTGCACGGGCAGTAGGAGCTCGGCATAGTTGATGACTGCGTATGGGTGCTCCTCGCGGAACTGGCTGAGCCATGCGCTGTCGAGCTTGTAAACCACACGCGTGCCACCCATGGGCTGCAGATATGTCTGGGCAAGCCCGTCGATGGCGGAAGCCCGTCCCTCGGCTGTGGCGAATTGGGCTAACTCGCTGCCGCTGTAGTCGTGCTTGAACTGTACAAAATGGTGTTTCTTGGTGACACCTGACTTGTTGCCAATAAGGAATTCGTGCTTCGTGACGTTTGCCGAGTCTTGTTCGCTGCAGTACACGGTCAGCTTTGTGTTGGTGGCCGCCATGTTCACATCGAGCATCAGGTCGTCGCCGGTCGACTCGTTGATCGAGAACCGCAGTCCTTTGAGCCCGGTGAGGAAGTCGCTCGCTCTTTGCTGCGTCAGCCATTGGCTTGACGACTTCAGGGTCAGTACTTTTGCGTCGGTTTCCACCTCAACGGTTTCGTCGAGGTAGCAGGTCGCTGCATCCCAGGCAACGGTGTCGTTGCTGTACATCTTGCTGCCCACGGTGTCGGTCAGGGGGTGTATCCTTACACGCGCATGATGGGTGCTGGCGCTCGACGTGGTGAAAACGCCGTTGAGATAGAGCGTCACTTCCAACGAGTCCACAGTGGCACTGTCTGTGGTGTTCACGTTGTCGCCCGGCGCTAGGTCGGCATACAGGAATGCCCAGGTAGTCCCGGCAACGGCATCGTCATAACGCCCCGTCAGTCCGTCGCTATAGTCCGAGGTCAGCAACGAGTCGTCGTAAACTGTGGTCCCTGCAAGATACACGGTGTCTTTTATGCCAATGTAGGCGCTCGCGGGGTCTACCATCCCGCTTCCCAGCTCCGAGGCATCCTCCTTTATGCAGGCTCCGAGCAGGGCTACGAACGGGATTATGAACGATAGTTTGAGGTAAACGGGATAACGCATAGGTGTGGCTTTTCAATTGTTCATGCTGCTGCCGGCAACGGTGTCGTACATTTCGTTGATTCTCTCGTAAAAAATCGCTTCGTTGGGCTCGTAGTCGAGCAACGGGCGCTTAAGCTCCTTGGCGTATGCAACCAGCTCGGGCGACACGTCGGGCGACGCCACAACCACTCCTTGCGAATAGGCTATGGCGGCTTTCATAAGCGTTGTGTAGTCGAGGTTCTCGTACATACGCAGGTCTTTGGCGGTGGCACCGTCGTTCTTCAGCTTCTTCTCGGTCTGCTCGCTGAATTTGTCGGCAAATCCGTCGCCCAAAAGTGTCACGATGCACTTTGTGCCGTTGAAAAAGGCATTGTCCTTGTTTATCCTTCTCATGTAGAATGGTGTCATGCTGCTGAACCAGCCGGAGAAGTGCACTATATGAGGACGCCAGGCCAGTTTGCGCACCGCTTCGAGCGTGCCGCGGCAGAAGAAGAGCAGGCGCTCGTCGGCATCGCTGCAGAGCTTGCCTTGCTCGTCGAAAAGCTTCCCGTTCCGGGTGAAGTATTCGTCGTTGTCGATGAAGTAGGTCTGCATCCTCGCCGACGGTATGGAGCCCACTTTGATAATCAACTGGTGGTCGCAGTTATTGATTATCAAGTTCATGCCCGAGAGCCGTATGACTTCATGCAGCTGGTTTTTGCGCTCGTTGATATAGTTGAACCTCGGCATGAACACTCGTATTTCTCTCCCGTGCTCCTGCGCATATTGTGGCACATACCTGCAGAAATGTGCGTTGTAGGTCTCCTCTGTGAAAGGTGTAATCTCTTGGTTTACATAAAGTATTCGACCTTTTGCCATATCCGTTTTAATATATTGTACAATTTGCAAAAGTACGGAAAAAAAACAAAACTTGCAAGTGTCGCCACTCGGCTGCGGTTGTTTCAGCCCTCGAAGGTGAAGCTTATCATCAGGGTACGGCTCTTCAGGTAGTCCGCCGAGCGTGAATAGATGTCGTCGTCTTCGACCCACAGGTTTATGATGCCGAAGCCTGCTTTTATGTCGATAGCGAATTTCACGTACTTCAGAAAGAAGTCGAGTCCGGCCCCGATGGTGTAATGCACCTCGTGGGGGTTGAGGCGCACTATGGCCTCGTCGTTGTTGTTCTTGTTCTTGCGCAGCGACGCGAAGTCGAAGCCGTAGGTGATGCCGCCAGTCACATACGGGCGGAAGTTTTTCCACCTCATGGCTCGGTAGCGGAACTCAAGGGGTATCTCGCCGTAGACCGACTCGACGTTGCGGCGCAGGTCGAGATGCGGGTGGCTGTCGAAAAAGGCATGCTCCCACGAGTAGCTCAATTCGCGGTTTATGATGGTCACCCCTGGCAGCAACCGCAGGTTGAAGTATTTCCAGATACGCAGGTCGCCTATGACTGCTATGTGGAAGCCGGCGTTGTAGTAGGAGGTGACGCCCTGCATGGAGTCGCGCAGCGCGCTGTTCTCCGAAAACTTCAGGTCGAACTTCGACTGTGTGTAGCCCACCTGTATGCCGTAGTGCAGCAGCCGTCCGTCAAACGTGCTGAGGTTGTTTATCTGGCCTCTGCCTATGGAGAGGCACGACAGCGACAGGACTATGAGCAGGAAACGTTTCAAGGTGTCAGCCCTCCATTTCGCCCCGTATGGGCGTTTCCATCATGCGTTTCACAAGCCCTATGTCGTCGCCGTAGTTGCCCAGCACGTGCATCATCTTCGTCACGGCGGCCTCTATGGTGATGTCGTGCCCGCTGATCACCCCGATGCGCTCCATATCGCAGCTGGCTGCATACTGCCGCAGCTTCACCGAGCCAGCCTTGCATTGCGTCACATCCATCAGCACTATGCCTCGGTCTATGGCCTGCTGCAGGGCGTCTATGAACCATTTCTCGGTCAGGGCGTTGCCCGACCCGTAGGCCTCTATGATGGCGGCTTTCAGGCCGGGAGTGTGCAGCACGCTCTCCACTAGCTCCTGGGTGATGCCGGGGAAAAGTTTCAGCACCGCGATGTGCTCGTCAAAGCGTTTGTGTACCTTCAGCGGCTTTTCCGGTACCGGCATTATCAGGTGCTTCTTGTATGTTATGGTGATGCCGGCCTTGGCAAGCGACGGATAGTTGTATGACTTGAAGGCATCGAAGTTCTCGGCACTCACCTTTGTGCTGCGGTTTCCGCGGTACAGGCGGTTCTCGAAAAACACGCACACTTCGGGTATCAGCTGCTCTTTCGTGGATGCAATCTCAAGGGCACACACTATGTTCTCACGCCCGTCGCTGCGAAGCACCCCCACCGGCAGCTGGCTGCCGGTCAGCACCACTGGTTTGCCCAGGTTTTCGAGCATGAAGCTCAACGCCGAAGCCGTGTATGCCATCGTGTCGGTGCCGTGCAGCACAACGAAACCGTCGTAGCGGTCGTATTCGCGCTCTATTGTCTCGGCTATGTCTGTCCACACCCGCGGTGTCATGTTCGATGAGTCTATAATGTCGCGCAGTTGGCACGAATCTATCGTGTAGTCGCATTGTTTCAACTGCGGCACGGCCTCCAGTATCCCTTCGAGGGCAAATGGGTGCAGCGCCCCGTCCATACCCTGCACCATCCCTATGGTGCCTCCTGTATAGACTATCAATACCTTGTTGTTGCGCATGGTCTTGTGTTTCGTGGCAATCTAATTCATTAACGCGAGTATGCACGTTTTATTGTCACAACTGTTCTATGCCTTTTGTTGGCGGATTGTGGAGTGGCTCAACACACACCCGTTCAGCCTGTTATTTTTTGCCGCTGCCGCTCGGACGCGCCGGGCAGCAGTTTTCCGAGGTGTTTCATCATGCGGTCTAACGACTGCTGTGGGGTGCGGCGGGTTGAGAAGTCGATGCCGTGCAGCAGCTGCTCGGGTGTTGTGAGCAGCGACCATCCCCAGCCGTAGGTTTTTCCGTGGCGGTCGCGAGGGTATACAAAGTCCTCGGTCACGATGCGGCAGGCCATTTGGAGGCGTGTCACATAGCCGTCGAACCGGCTGCGCATGCGCGGGCCGGTGAAGCCGCAGGCGGCGCGCAGGTCGCGGGGGGTCATGCTCCCACCGGTGCGTAGGATTTCGAGTATGGCGCTCTCGACAGAGTTTTCGTCAGGGACGGGCGCAAGGCTGCGGCGCCAGTTGCAGAAGTCCGGCCACCAGCTGCGGCTCACAAAGCCGGCTTTCTTGTCGAAGAACTTTCCGTAGAGAAAGCCACCCTCGGTGATGATGGAGCCTTTCCACTCCCACAACGGCCATTCCCATCCGCCATCGGGCAGGAAGTGGTAGCGGCAACGGTCGCTCACCACCGACTCGGCCGAGAAACCGGCTATACCGCTCTCTAGCAGCGGCAAAAATCCCACCTGCTGGATATAGTCCATCAGTTGCGGGCAGGAGTCAATAGATTGTGTCATGTTCGAATAACGTACAACCGGATGCAATATTTCATCCGAAGTAGCGTTTTAACAGTATGAAAAAACTATGCATTGCTTTGGTCAAACTTTTCGGGTGGAAGTATGACGTGCCTGACCCGCACGGTTCGCGACCCGAAATAGAGCACGCTGTATATATCATGGCACCGCACACCAGTGTGTGGGATTTCCTCCTGGGTGTCACCTGCCTGTGGGTGCTGAAGGTCAACTACGGTGTGTTTATCAAGAAGGAGTTCTTCAACTTCTTCACCCGTCGCCTGCTCATCCACTATGGCGGCGTGCCTATCGACCGCGGCAACCGCCACAACCACATGGTTGACCAGGCCGTGAAGCTCTATGCCGAAAACGAGCGGCAGGTGATAGTCATCACGCCCGAAGGCACGCGCAAGCCAGTCCGCCGCTGGAAACGCGGATTCTACGAGATTGCTATGCAGGCCAACGTGCCAATCGTGCTGACCTATGGCGACTATAAGAAGAAGATTATGGGTGTGGGACCTACGTTCTACCCAACCGGCGACTTCGATGCCGACATGGTGAAAATCAAGGAGTACTACAGCCAGTTCACCGCACGGCACCCCGAGAAATACATCAAGGATTGACTTGTGATTTGTGAATTGACAATGTTTTCACCCATCCTAAAATCCAGATATCCAGATAATCCAGATAATCCAGACATCCAGATATCCAATAATCCAAATATCCAGATATCCAGATATCCAAACATCCATTCATCCAGATATCCATTCCTTGATGTGCTGCTCCTCGGAGAGTCGGCACACGAGCAGGCGGCCCGCTTTCGAGGCCACGATGCAGTCGGAAAGGCCTTCGACAACCACTCGCTCCAGGTCGGATACGTGGACTATGCAGCCATCGCAGTTGTGGAGGCTGACGTTGGAACCTACAACAGCATTGCCTTGTGCATCACGCGTGGCGTTCTGCAGCAGCGAGCCCCAGGTGCCCAGGTCGCTCCAGCCCAAGTCGGCGGCTATCACGTGTATGTTGCCGGCACGCTCCATCACGGCATAGTCGATGCTTATCTTGTCGCAGGTGGGGAAGAACCGGCGTAGTGCGTCTTGCTCGCCGTCGGTGTAAAGCGATGGCTCGATCTGATCCATCACACCCGCTATCTGCGGAGCGAACATGCGGAGCGAACGTTCGATGGTGGCCACGCTCCACACAAAGATGCCGGCATTCCAATAGTATGAGCCGCTCTGCAGGTATTGTTGCGCGGTCGGCAGGTCGGGCTTCTCCTTGAATGCGGCTACCCGCTCCACCTCGCCCGACACCCTTTCGCCGGCTGACTGTATGTAGCCGTAGCCGGTTTCGGGTCGTGTGGGTTTGATGCCTACGGTCACTATTGCATCGCACTTGCCGATAAAGTCAATCGCCTCTCCCAGAACTCTCCGGTATTCGTCGGTTTTCATCACCAATGCATCGCTCGGAGTGACTATTATCCGCGCATCGCTGTCGCGTTTGGCTATCTTGCGGCTCGCGTAAGCTATACAGGGAGCCGTGTTGCGGGCTTCCGGCTCGGCAAGTATGTTGTCCAACGGCATATCGGGCAGCTGCTCGTGCACGATGCCGACGTATTTCTCCGAGGTGACAATCCAGATGTTCTCTATCGGGCAGAGGGGCAGCAGCCGCTCGACGGTCATCTGCAGCAGACTTCTCCCCAAACCCAGTACGTCGATAAACTGCTTGGGATATTCGGGGACGCTCATCGGCCAGAAGCGGCTGCCTATGCCGCCGGCCATTATAACTACATGGGTGGACATGGGGAGGTATTCGTTATTGTGTTATTGTTTTTTTCCAGGGAGAATTTCTTCCATAAGGGTTTGGTTCACATCGAGAGGCTGGTATCGCTCTTTGCCGTGTGTACAGGCGGCTTGCCTCTGTTTGCCGCAGGCGCAGCCCGACGACTCGCCCGTGTATGGGTCGTGGCTTGCACAGTGGCGTTTGAACTCGCCGTTTCGTTTCAGCAGCATCTTCACCCCCAGACCGGCCATAAGCATGGCTACGGTGGCGAATGCGGCAGCGAGTATGACCCAAAACGGTTGCATCTGTAAACAAAAAATGCCGCATTGCTGCGGCTCTTTTTGCTCCCCAAGCAGGACTTGAACCTGCGACCCCCTGATTAACAGTCAGGTGC
>ERZ842401.7156-NODE-7156-length-11545-cov-3.087990_pt1 | contig 11545 bp, 8 predicted proteins | sample MGYA00521270_ERZ842401 | MGnify/ENA primary metagenome ERZ842401 (study PRJEB31892, sample SAMEA3878208) | bioreactor metagenome | biome: Moose rumen | place: Sweden | collected 2011-10 | study: EMG produced TPA metagenomics assembly of the PRJEB12797 data set... | reverse complement strand
ACGCTAGCCCCCGCAGTGTCGTGTGCAAAAATCGCGCGCGCCTCTTCCTCGCTCGAAAAAAACAAATCGACGTTACCCGTTTGCCTCCCTAGCACGGTGCGATGAAAGAGCGGGTCGATAAAGTCAGGGCCGCATTTTACGGCAGCCGCATTCGGTAACAGCTGGAGCAAGGCGCACACTAGCGTCGTCTTTCCTGACGACGAAGACGGCGCTGAAATCATAAGGCGCGGGATAGAAAGTGCTGCCATGCGTTTAGTAAAGCCAGCTGTAGTCGCTCACGTTAGCGTCCGCGTCTTCTGCGTCGTCCTCGTCAGCGTCGTCGTTCCAATCGTCAGCTTCATACCAGCTATAGTCGTCAGCCTCCCAGTCATCATCGTCAGCGTCCTCGCTGTAGGAGTCAGCGCTGCTACGGGCTTCAAACCAGCTTGCAAGCGCCTCGCCGTTAAAGCGCGCAAGTGCATCAACGTAGCTATCGGGCGCCTTTGCCTTTCGCAGATTGTCGAGCACGGTCGCTAGGCCAACCGCGCGCAAAAGCGCAACCGTCTCTTCATCAGAACGCGCCATAAGCGGTACCGTTTCGGTCGGAAGCGTAATAGCGCTTCCCGTGCTGGCTTTTGACGACGCAGAAAGCGTAAGAAAGGCGACGTGACCGCCTCTAAGCACAACGTTTAGCTGCGCCGCGGAACGATTTTTCTGCGCCATAGTAAACGTAACGGAAAGCGAATCTAGCAGAGAAAGCGCGCGCGCGTCTTCAAGCAGGTCGGAAAACTCGTCCTTTATAAGCTCCTGTAGCTCTTCGGTAAGCGGAACGCTTACGGCGCCGTTAAAGCGCAGCTCTTGTAAGCCGCGTATATCCAGCTTTTTCGTAGAAAAACTACAAAGCGCCTCGTCAGCGTTGTAGGCGGTAAAGTCACCCGTAAGCTTACCGAAGCGATAGGTGCCGTAGCCTTTAAGCGCGTACCGCGTATCGCTTGTAGCGGCGGAAGCGTCGTCGGCGCCCTCGATAAGCGAAAGCGTGTAGCCAAAGCTGCTGCCTTTTTGCGGCATAGCGTACAAAAGCGTGCTGTCGCTAGCTGGAAGCGAAACCTTGTAGCCGGAAAGCCTATTGCGCGCATCTGCATACACGGTAAGTGAAGGCGCCTCGTCGTAATCCGAAAGCGCTGCTATCGCTTCTTCCGCCGCGTCTGCAAGCACAGCGATAAGCTCGTCGGCGCTAAGCTCGCTATAGCCCGCTTCAGCCTGTAGCTCAGAAGCAAGCTGTATGCCCCACTCAACCAGCGTTCGCAGATTTTTGCTCTCTATAAGCGCCGTAGCCACCGCCGCACTCATGCGCTCGGTAACGTCAGGGGTAAGCTGCACCGTTAGCGCCGTGTAGTCAGCCGTAACCGTGCGGCGCTCATCAAGGCCGGCGGTAAGTGGCGCTGTCGTGCGCTCCACCTCGCTTATAGGCGAAAGAAGCGCCGTAAGCACTTCCTGCACAACTCCAGTAAAGACCGCCTTATTAGGCACGCTTTTCCACAACGCAAGCTGCTTTTTGTAGTAAGAAAAAAGCTCTTGGAGCGAATAGTCTAAGTCGTCCGCAGACAGCGTAATGTATTGGTGTAGGATTTCTGGCAGCCGTAGGTAGATTACGGCTTTTTCGGTGTCTTCAATGCAATCGAGCGTAAAAAGCGTAACCTCGTTAGCGCCAACGCCGAAAACAGCCTTTAAAACGCCGTCTTGCACCGAGCTCGTTACCGTAAGCTGCACCGACTGTAGCCAGTCTAGCTGTAAATTTGAAAACGTAGTGGCAAGTAGCGTATGCACAAACGGCGCGGCTTTATCGCTCAGCGTAAGGGAGAGCGCCATATCAGCGCCGTAATGCGCAAAGTCAATGGAATTGTAGCCTTCGCTTACCGCAGCCGCAAGGCTATTCGTTGTATCCATAACCTGAGTAGTGATAACCGCCTTAAATTGCTCTTCCGGCGTCAACTCCAGCGGCTTTTTGCCGCAAGCAGTACACACCAGCACGGCAAAAGCCGCGCTCACGAGCAGGACACGTGTTTTTTTCATGAGATTCTCCACTAGGTGTAGCTGCGCCTAGCTTTATTTTGTCCAGTTTTGCACGTAGAGGATGTCTTTGTCGGCATCATACAAAAAGGTATCAAGATGAATGACGGTGCCGGAATCCTTTGGCTGCGTTTTGTAGATAGTAAGCGCCCATTTGTAGCCATTTTGCTTCATGGTAGCCTTTAGCTCATCATACAGAATTGTCTTTTCGTAGCGGCGAAGCGCAAAAAACTGCTCTGTAGGCTCTAGCGGCGTTACGCCCCAGCCCTTCCGCTGTAAAATACTACGAGCGCGGTTAGCGCGTTGCTCGTCGTTTTTAAAGGCAAACATTTTGTAGGTTTTTGAAAACACTTTTTGGTCAAACTCATACCATTTTTCATTTTCAGAATTAAAGCCTTTCGGTTCTGTTTGCGCAACGATTGAAACAGAGCAAAATATCAGTGCAAGCATTGCACATAAAACACTTTTTTTGAGCATAAGCCCTCCTAATGTTGTAACAGTGGCTACAGTATAGCACCTTTCATAGATAAAGTAAAAGAAATTTACAGGAAAACACGCGCAAAACCCAACAAAACTACGACTGTGAAGCGGTGAGCGTTACGAGCCAGACGGGGTTTTGTGCCTGAAAAAGCTGATAGTTTGCGAGCGGGCGTCCTTCTGTAACGGAAAGCTGCATAACGCTACAGGAAAGCGCTGCCTCCTGGCACAAAAGCGCGCAAGCGGAAAGCGTTTCTAGCGTAACCGCAGCAATGACGATGCGCGCGGCGGCGTTTTTTTGCTGCACGGCGCGAATGGTGTCGCGGAGAGCGCCGCTTGTTCCGCCAACAAAGACGGCGCTAGGCGCGGGTAACGCCGCAAGCGCTTCCGGCGCGCTTCCATGCACAACGTCTACGTTAGCACAGCCGGCGCGGGCGCAATTAGCGGTAACAAGCGCGCAAGCATCTTCGCGCTGTTCAACGGCGTACACGTGGCAACGCACGGCGCGCGCTATATCGACCGTTACAGCGCCAGTGCCCGCGCCCACATCCCACACAATGCTTCCATCTGTAAGCGAAAGCAAGATAAGCGCGGCGGCGCGCACGAATCGCTTTGTCATCGGCACAAGCCGCCCTGCGCTAGAAGCGGCAGCGCCGGAAGCGTCCGCGTCGCTAAAAGCAGAAGAGCGCATAAAAAAGCTATCGTCTAAGGAGCCAAAAGCCAGCGACGGAAGCGTGCGCTCCACCAGCACGCACGCAAGCGGCGGCGCGCTAGCGGCGGACAATGCGCCAACGACGGCGGGATTTTCGTCGCTAGCTGCCGGCAACGCGCCGTTAGCGGCAACATATTCGGCGGCGGTGCCTTGCCATAGCGTTTCGTCGCTGTAGGAAAGGCGGGTGGCTACGGTAAGCTGCGCGGCTTGTAGGCCGTGGCTGCACAAATACGCTGCAATCGTGTGCGGAAGGACACTACCGCCGGTAAGAAAGAAAACGCTTTCGCCGTTTAGCGGAGAAAGCGCCATGCCCAAGTCGCAGTCCGTGCCGTGCGCGCTCACTAAATGCCAGGACTGCCAGCTTTTTCCGAGCCGAGCTGCAAGCGCTTGCGGAGAAGAAAGCGCGGCGCACACCGTAACAGTCCAGCCTTCGGCGCACAGGAGCGTATACAGGCTTGCAGCGCCGCTATAAAAGCCGGTGTCGCCGCTAAAGACAGCACACGGCTCGCCGCAAGCTGCGTAGTCGTTAAAGGCGGCGGCAAGCTGCTTTGCCGCATAGCCTTCAAAAGTGGCGCCGTGCACCAGCGGCGAGACGCTTTCGAGCATTCGGCGCGCACCAGCCACAAGCGGCGCCTGCATAATCGCTTCTTTTGCGCGCGGCGTAAGCTCCGCAAGGCTTCCCATGCCTAATCCCACTAAGGTACAGCGTTTAGTCATCACGCACCTCCTCTTCTACCGCCGTAAGCAGCGCTGCTGCGTCAGTAAAGACGCGCGCGGTCGCCTCCACAGGCGGAAGCAGCGCGTATACGTCCATAGAAAGCGCACGCGCAGCTTCGATTTTTTCTGCATAGCCGCCGGCAGCGCCGCTTTCCTTTGTAACAAGCGCGCTACACTCATACTGACGGAAGAGCGCGGCGTTTAGCTCGCAAGAAAAAGCGCCCTGCATAGCGATAATGTGAGAAGCGGGAAGCTGCACCCGTTCGCACGCTTGCAGCGCCTCCACCGACGGAAGCACGCGCACAAACAGCCGCTCGCGGTAGCGCGGAAGCACGCTAAAGGCGGAAAGCTCCTTGCTACCGGTAGCGACAAAAATGTTACCTTCAACGGCAAACAGCGCGTCCACCAGCGCCGTAAGCGTTGAAAACTCCTGCAAGCGCTCATACTGAATATGCTGCGGCTGGCGCAAAAGCCTATAATACGGCGTCTGTGTCGTCTGACAGACTGTGCGAAGCGACTGCGTTACCGTAGCGGCATAGGGATGCGTTGCGTCGATAACAGCGTCGAAGGCGGGAACGAGCGACAGAAGCTCAGTTTCAGTGCGTCGCCCCTGTAAGAGCGTAAGCGCCGTTGGAGCGACGGGAAGCTCGTGAAAAAGCTCGGCTCCGTAAGCGGTTGCCACGCTGACGGTAACAGCGTGACCGCGCGCAAGCGCCGCCTGAGTAACAGCGCTTCCTTCGGTAGTGCCGGCGAAGATAAGCAGTTTACGGGGAGCGGTCATAGCAGCTCCGCGCCTACAGCGAGCGAAAGCGTCATGCCGTTGCGGGCAGTTTTGCGCACAAGCAGCCAGTCCGCGGTTGTGTGCGCGGCAAGCACCGCGGCGCGCTCGCACACGCAGTCAACGCCGGTCGTTTCGTAGACAAACGCCGACGCGCTAAAGCCAGCGCTTCCTGCATCGGCGTGCAAAAGCTCTGCTGCGCTATAGGTAACAAAGGGCGCAAAAAGCGTATCGGAAAGCAAGCGGATTGCGCGCTCGTCCTTTTTTCGCTCAAGACTTACGACAGCGCCGATAAGCGACGGCGGAAGCGCAGCTCTCGTAAGCGTCTCGTGCACAAAATCGCGCAGCGCAAGAAAGTCGGTGCCGCGCTTACAGCCTACGCCAAGCGCAAACACGCGCCGGCCTGCAAGCACGGCGGCAGAAATGCGCTTTGCGGTTACAAGGTCGGGAAGCGCAACGTTGTGAGCGCTAGCCCAGCTATCGACCGCCCAAGCGCCGCGCGCGTCGGTTGCCGTAGTGATGACGCTCGTAGCGCCAAAGGCGGCGGCGAGCGCGCAAGCGGCTGCATTAGCGCCGCCAAGGTGTCCGCTTAAAAGCGGGATGGCAAAATGCGCGCTATCGTCAAGGCAGACAACGGCGGGGTCGTACTGCTTGCTTTTGATGAAGGGCGCGATAGAGCGCACGGCAATGCCCGCCGCGCCGATAAAGACCACAAGCGTCGCTTCCCCGCCCTGCGCGCGCGCAAACTGCTCAGCGCAAAAATCATGCAGCGGCGGGTGCTCGCTTCCAAAGCACCGAAGCACGCTGGCGTCTACCGCTAGCGAAAGCCGCGCCGCAAGCGAGGCGCCCTGCTCGCTAAAGCACACAACTGCAACACGCGCAAAGCGAGCAAGCGCCTGCTGCAACGGCACGCACGCGCCGGCTTCTGCCGGCTTCTGCCGCGTTGCCGCTGGCGGTGTGCCGACGTCCGCGTTGTCTCCCTTCCTATACTCTGTCGAAAAATGCTTATCGTACAGGCGGCTAAGCTCGTAGCGCTCGCCCAAAAAGTCGCCTACAAGCACGAGCGCCGTTTTTGTAATGCCGGCGGCGGCGACTTTTTCTGCAATATCGGAAAGCGGCGCGCGTACAATGCGCTCGTCGTGCCAGCTGGCCTTGTAGACGACGGCGCAGGGCGTCGCGTTTGTGTAGGCGCCACCGGCAAGCAGCTCCGTCACCAACGCAGGAAGCGCACCGACCGAAAGAAACAGCACCATCGTGGCGCCGTGTGACGCAAGCAAGCGCAAGCGCTCGCGGCAAGGCACGGGCGTTCGTCCTTCCATGCGGCTTACAATCACCGTCTGCGTTACGCCCGGTACGGTAAGCTCGCGTTTAAGCGCCGCCGCCGCCGCGAACATGCTAGAAACGCCCGGAACGACCTCGTAGCGAATTCCCGCCGCGCCGAGCCGCTCCGTTTGCTCGCGGATTGCGCCGTAAAGCGCGGGGTCGCCCGTATGCAAGCGCACGCAGCGTTTTCCCGCACGCACCGCACGCTGGAGCACCGCGTCAGTCTCCTCTAGCGTCATCGTAGCGCTGTCGTAGATTTCGCACGTCGCCTTGCAGTACGAAAGCAGCTCGCCGTTTACCAGGCTTCCCGCCCACACCACAACGTCGGCTTGCGCTAAAAGCTTTGCGCCGCGCACGGTGATTAGGTCGGCAGCGCCGCTTCCCGCGCCTACAAAATGCAGCAAGCAGTCGTCACTCATGCGAGCACTCCAGCACGATGATGACAGAAAGGTAGCTGTGAAGAAAAACGTCGTCGGGAAGCTTTAAAAGCGCTTCTCCGCTGTAGCGCCGCTCAGTGGGAAGCGTTACGTTTTGCACCAAATACGTTTGAGAAAGCAAACCTTCGCTTGCTATGAGCGAAAGAATGTCAGCAAGATGGCGGCCGGCTTTTAAAAGCACTTTTGTGCCAGCGGCACGCAGAGCGGCTGTAAGCGCGCCGCGTCGGTAGTACGCATCGGCAGGAAGCAACGTAACGGCGCTTTCCTTACCCGCAAGCGCGAGCGCGCACGCACAAGCTGCGGCGCTTACAGAAGTGACGCCCGCAACAAAAGCAATAGGATGGCCGCGAGAGGCAATAACGCGCGCAAGGTGCGCCGCCGTCGAATACAACGACACGTCTCCAATGGAAACAAACGCGACGTCTTTGCCGCAAGAAAGCGGCTCTTCGCACAAAGCGGCCGTCGCTTCGTAGGCTTCGCGCGCGCGCGTCGGGTCTAGGCTCATCGGCATAGGACAGAAAAGCAGCTGCTTTTCTGCAAGGTTTACGGCGCCGCTCACCGCGTCATAGGCAAGATGATGGCTAGCGGGCGAAAGCACTGAAGCCGCTTCCTTCGCCGTCTCTGGAAAACACACGAGCTCACAGGCTTCTAGCACCTGTAGCGCCTGCACGGTAAGCAGGTCTGCGCTTCCAGGACCTACGCCAACAGCGTAAAAAGTACCGCTACTCATCATTCCCCCTGCTAGCGCTTATTTATTCATAATTGTAATTTCTACGCGGCGGTTTTTCGCGCGCTCTTCTTCGGTGTCGTTGGGCGCTACGGGCTTGGTGTCGCCAAAGCCTTGCGTAAAGATATGGCTCCGTTCGCGAACGCAAAGCTCGGCTAGGTAGTCGGCCACGGTGTTAGCACGCTCTTCGCTTAGCTCCTGCGGCGGGCGGCCAATGCTGGATTTTGCCGTGTGGCCGCTAATCATAATGTCGTTTTCAAGGTAGGCTACCTTCAAAATCTGCGCAATCTGCTGGAGCTTGGGGAATTCGCTCGAACGCAACACTGAGCTTTCCGCTTCAAACTGGATGTTTTCAACAGACAGCGTTAAGCCTTCGTCGCTCTTTTTAACAGTAACGTTAGAAAGACCTAAGTCTTGCACCTGCTGCTGCATGGACGCAAGGCTATCGTCGGGATTGGTGAAATGAGGAGCCGGGTCGCAGAAAAGGCGCACAAGCTCTGTCTGCGACTTGTGGCGGCTTTTTAAAAGCAAGGTCTCGCTTGCGTCTTCGTAGCGGTAACCGCTAGAGTTGTAGGCTTCAAAGCGCGGGTCGGTACGGAACATAATGCCTTGTATTTCAATCTGGCTATGGAAGTCAGGCACGCCCGTTATGATGATGTACTGCGATTTTTCTAGCGGGAAGCCTATGTTGACGTTTACAACGCCATTTGCCGTGGGCTTGTAGCTAAACGTTGTCGCTATCGTCCAGGCCCAGACGGGCTTTTCGCCGTAGTAGCCTAGAATTTCCGTATGCGGATAATAGCTGTTATCCTGCACCAAAAGCGGATACAGCGTAGAAAGCTCATGAACGTCAAGCTCAGAGGCGTGAGAAAGCTCCTGATTGATAAGCAGGCGCGCGGCGGCGCTGTATTCGTTTCGATTTTTGCCGCGACCGTATTCAAGGAGCGCTTGCGCAATATGCAGGCGCTGCGTTACCGTTAGCTCAGGGAGCTCGGTAGCTTCATCACTAGCATCGGAGGCAAACTCGTCTTTTACCTCCGCCGCCGTAAGCAAAAGATAGCCGTCGTCAAAGCTCAAATGCTTTGTAAGCACGGTAACGCAAGCGTCAAGCGAGCTGCTTAAAAGCTCGGCAAGCTCTTCATCAAGCCGACGCACGCGCGTGTAGATGGAAAGAATTGCCGCGGCCTCCTCCACCGTAGGCGTAAAGGGGCGCACGGTAGCAGGAAGCTTTAGAAGCGCTTTAATGTCGTCGCTTTTACGCTCGCGCAGAATGTAGTCAGCAAGGCCGTCTTGCGTAAAGATAGCAAGGCTTTGCACGCCGATAGCCTGCCGCACGTCGGCAGCGTAGCGGGCTGTGCGGGCGGCAAGCGTCTGATTCATAGCAGAAAGATTGCCAAAGTATGGCGTAGAAAGGTACGTGCGGCTGTTACCGTTGCGGAACGAAGCCGGCACAGAAGCAAGCGCGGCGTCAAGCCGCCCGCGGAAGCTCATTTCTGCAAGGTAGGCCACAATATCGCGCTCCGTAAGCGAGGCTGGCGACGAGCGCAGCGCCTGCGCTGTCCGCGTAACGAGCACGTCTCTAAAGGCGGTTAGGCTTGCCGTGTAGCTTTTATCGTCGGTACCGGCAAAGTCTTCCAGCGCGCTAAAGGAAAACACGCGCGGCTCGTAATGCGCATAGGAAGCAACGCTTGCGCGCGGCGTAAAGACAACGTAGCCATCGCTAAACGAGGGCGCTAGGAAGGCGTACTTTTGTTCGCGATTAGAAAAAATCAGGCGCTCGTCGGTTGCGTCCTCGCTTGCGTAGGCTTTGGCCATCTTGTACGGCAGCTCTAGCGTGTTTGTGCCGTCAGCGAGCGTTGCCGTTAGCGTAAGCGTAGCGTTGGCAGTGGCGTCGCTTACAGAAAATAGAAGCGCGCTACCGTCATCAAAGACAAAGCGGGCGCTGTAGTCGTCTACCTGCTCCCAGTCGGCTAAAGTAAGCGCCAGCCGCTCGTCGTCGCTTACGCGCGCAAAGGCGGGATTGCTATCGTTTGCGGCAAAGGTAACGCCGCCAAAGGTGAGCGCAAGGTCGTTCTTAAGGTGACGCTCGCCCTCCTCATCTTCCTCGAGCGCAAGCGTGAGATGGAGCGCGCCTAGCTCAGTCTGTAGTCCTGAACCACGCCAGAACTGCCATACAAACAGCGCAAGAAGCACCACGGTATATAAAAGAAAAAGCTCTGCACTTCTTATGATAACCCGATTTTTCATTGCGCTATAGTACCTTATTGGCGCGTTATCGGCAAGCAGTTTTGCACAAAGCTACCGGGCAACAGAGGCTTTACGTCGCAAAACAATTTCGCAGCAAGCTTACGGTCAAGGCTGCGGCGAAATTGCATTCTCTCGCTTATGTTGCCGATTGAGCTACAAGCCGTTACTCCGTCCAGCCGTCTACGATGGCAACGCCGGCGGAGGTACCGAGCCGCGTAGCGCCGGCTTCGATAAAGGCGCGCGCGTCGGCGGCAGTGCGGATGCCGCCGCTTGCTTTTACGCCTACAGCGTCGCCTACGGTCTTACGCATAAGCGTAACGGCAGCGACTGTTGCGCCATTCGGGAGCGGCGTGCCGTCGGCGGCCTTTGGCGTTGCAAAACCCGTGCTTGTCTTTACAAAATCAGCGCCTGCGGCAACGGCGGCGCGGGCGCTCTTCTCTAGCTCCTCGTCGGTCAGATAGCAGGTTTCCAGAATTACTTTAATTGTAACGGTCTTTCCAAGCTCGCGGCTTTCTGCGCGCGAATCCTCCACCACAACGCGAATGTCGTCTTCTACGCCTTCAAAGTCGTGCTCCTTTACAAGCCCCAAACTTATCACCATGTCGATTTCGTCGGCACCGCTTGCAACCGCGTTGCGCGCTTCCGCAGCCTTATCCGCCGTTGCGTCGGCGCCAAGCGGAAAGCCGATAACCGTACAGACTTTTACGTCGCAGTCTACAAGCAAATCATGCGCCGTTGCAACGTAGCACGGATTTACGCACACCGACGCAAAATGATAGCGGCGCGCCTCATCACACAACCGCTCAATGTCAATAGTTGTTGCCGTAGGTGCAAGCAACGTGTGGTCAATCATGAGCGCAAGCTCTTCTTTTGTCATACTACACTCCTTCACGCCGCTCTACCGGCGTGTCATTGATCTTATCGTTTGTGACGACGCGCTCCCACAGCAAGCGATTATCGCTCACGCGGCAGGTAACGACGCCCTCTTCATACATGCTCGCAAGATATGAGCGCAACGTACTTCCTATCAGCACAAACTGTTGTACCTGCATAGGAATGTCGTTGCGGTCAGCGACCTGCTGCAAAAGCTCTTCCGTCGTAAGCGCGCCGGCCTTTAGAATGTCAAGGATAAGCCGCTCGGTTTCAAGCACGGCAAGCAGATTAAGCTCCGCAAGGCTTTCGGCGTCGCGCGCTGCTTCTCCATGCCCCGGCACGTACCAGTCGGCGCTTACGTCGGGAATGTGCAAGAGCGTTTGCTTAAAAGCGCGCTCGTCAAACAGGTACTGAATCCAGTAGCGCTTGATGACATCGCGGCCAGAAATGCCATCGGAAAGAAAGTAGACGCGCTCGCCCGTCTCGGCGTCGTGAATAAGAAAGCCCGCCATGTCCAGATAGTGGCCGGGAAGCGAATACACGCGCGCGGTAAGTGAGGCGCTTGTAGCAGCCGGTAGCGCCGCGCCCGTAGCGATGGCGGGCGGCACGTTTGCGCTAACGCCAGCGTCGCTGGCAAACAGCGCTACCGTCTCGCCTGCTGCAAGCACACGGTCTACGTGCAGTTCGGGCGCAACATAATACGGCGAGCGCAACTCCGGAAGCGCACGCGCGCCCCAAAGAATCGCGCCCTCTAGCGACGGCATCGACATAAGCGCCGCTTCGCCCGCCGTTGCCCACAGCTCCGCGCCCGTTTTTGTAACAAAAAAGCCGCTTCCACCGCAGTGGTCGGCGTGAGAGTGCGTCGTCAGCACGGCAACAATGCGTATACGCTCGCCGAACACCGTCTGCAACAGCTCGTAGATGTCGCGCGCGATGCGTTCGTCGTTTCCGCTATCAATCAGGTACAGGTCTGTGCTGCCGTCGCGGGTGGGCGTAAATAGCACGCCAATGTTCGTTTTGTGCTTGATGTATGCGATGCGCTTTCCGAGCCGGATAAAGCTAGTCGTTGCGAGAGCCATGCTGTAATTGTAGCATAAAGCCGCCGTGCGCGAAAAGAGCGAACGGAGCGCAAGCCGGGGATTCTGCATGAGAGCAACCATTTGCATAAAAAGCAAACAGCGTAAGCTACGAGCTACACAGACGGC